>ENA-OURZ01000003-OURZ01000003.1-human-gut-metagenome-genome-assembly--contig:-NODE-3-length-330184-cov-4.908236_pt1 | contig 330184 bp, 275 predicted proteins | sample MGYA00242073_ERZ509195 | MGnify/ENA primary metagenome ERZ509195 (study PRJEB26280, sample SAMEA2338837) | human gut metagenome | biome: human gut; feature: human-associated habitat; material: faeces... | reverse complement strand
CCAGTAGCCCCGGCTGGGTATAAGAATAAGCAGTGCCGTAAGCAGACGTCGGTACTTAGCGGTCGTATTGTGACCGCTTATGTACCGCTACGCTCTGCGACAGAGCGCGAGCGTGCCGCGTTTCTTATACCCTGCCAAGGGCTACGGGGATTAGATACAATCTTTTTCACTAACTCTCAATTTATATAGCAAAGGTGTAAAGAAAAAATACTTGACACCTATGACTTTCTATAGTATGATAGCCAAGGTGCATATCGCATGACCTATAGAAAGGCACTGGATAAGATGGACAGGATTTTGGAACAGAATCTGTTGTATGATTTCTACGGTGAGCTTCTCACCGAGCATCAGCAGCGAGTGTATGAGGATGCAGTATATAATGATATGTCTCTCAGTGAGATCGCTGGGGAACAGGGCATCAGCAGGCAGGGCGTCCATGATCTGATCAAGCGTTGCGATAAGATCCTGCAGGATTATGAAAGCAAGCTTCATCTGGTGGAACGCTTCATGGCAGCCAAGGAGAAGATCGGTGAGATCGAACAGTTGACAGCGGAGGATACCACGGATCCCGAAGAACGGATGAGACGCATCCGAGAATTGTCCAGATCCCTTTTAAAGGAATGGTAAGGAGCAGCAAATGGCATTTGAAAGTTTAACAGACAAACTCCAAAATGTTTTTAAAAACTTAAGAAGCAAAGGTCGTCTGACGGAAGAGGATGTCAAGTCCGCACTGAAGGAAGTCAAGATGGCGCTACTGGAGGCAGATGTTAACTTCAAGGTAGTCAAGCAGTTCGTGAAGGCAGTGGAAGAACGTGCCATTGGCCAGGATGTCATGAACGGTCTGAATCCCGGACAAATGGTGATCAAGATCGTAAATGAAGAGATGATCAACCTCATGGGCAGTGAGACCACAGAGATTGCCATGCAGCCGGGTAAGGCCATTACCGTCATCATGATGGCAGGTCTTCAGGGCGCAGGTAAGACCACAGCAACTGCGAAAATTGCCGGTAAGCTGAAGCTCAAGGGCAAAAAGCCGTTATTGGTAGCCTGCGATATTTACCGTCCCGCAGCCATTGAACAGTTACAGATCAACGGTAAGAAGCAGGAAGTCGATGTGTTCTCCATGGGAACGGATCACAAGCCTGCAGAGATTGCACAGAATGCGATCGCATATGCGGAGAAGAACGGTCATAATGTAGTAATCCTCGATACTGCCGGACGACTTCATGTGGATGAAGACATGATGGCAGAACTTCAGGAGATCAAAGAAACCGTGACAGTGCATCAGACACTGTTGGTAGTCGATGCAATGACCGGTCAGGATGCTGTAAATGTGGCAAAGGAATTCGATGAAAAGGTGGGCGTCGACGGTGTGATCCTGTCCAAAATGGACGGCGATACCAGAGGCGGTGCGGCACTTTCCATCAAAGCAGTCACAGGTAAGCCGATCCTTTTTGTAAGTATGGGAGAGAAGCTGTCTGACTTAGAGCAGTTCTACCCCGACCGTATGGCAAGCCGGATCTTAGGCATGGGCGACGTATTATCCCTCATTGATAAGGCGCAGGCAAGCATTGACATCGATGAGGAGAAGAGCCGTGATATGGCCGGCCGCATGAAGAAAGGTAAGTTCGATTTTGAAGATTACCTGGAGAGCATGAAGCAGATGCGCAACATGGGCGGTCTGTCCAGTATCTTAGGGATGCTTCCCGGAATGGGTATCAAGACCTCGGATTTAGAGGGTGCCATTGATGAGACCCAGATGAAGCGCACGGAAGCCATCGTATTATCCATGACGAAGGAAGAGCGCAGGAATCCCAAGATCCTGACCCCTCAGAGAAAACACCGCATTGCAAAAGGTGCCGGCGTGGATATCGCAACGGTGAACCGGTTTATCAAACAGTTTGAGCAGACCCAGAAGATGATGAAGCAGTTTGGCGGCGGCAAAAAGGGCCGCGGCGGCATGGGCGGTATGTTTGGCGGCGGAAAATTTCCCGGCATGGGCGGCAGATTTTTCTAAGCACTTTTACTTATTTAACTTAAGTCCGATATGAACAATCAGTTCTTATCATATAAATTTATTTTTTTATTAATGGAGGAAAAAGAAATGGCAGTAAAGATCAGATTAAGAAGAATGGGACAGAAGAAGGCTCCTTTTTACAGAATCATTGTAGCAGATTCTCGTTCTCCCAGAGACGGTAGATTCATCGAGGAGATCGGTACTTACGATCCTTCCACCGATCCTTCCACTTTCAAGATCAACGAAGACCTGGCTAAAAAGTGGTTACAGAACGGTGCTCAGCCTACCGAGCAGGTTGCTAAGCTTTTCAAGGTTGCAGGAATCGAGAAATAAGTTCTAAATATCTATTCATCGGAGGTGGATTATGAAGGAACTAGTAGAAGTAGTTGCAAAGGCACTCGTTGATAATCCGGATGAAGTAGTTGTAACTGAGAAGACAGAAGGAAAAAATATCGTCCTTGAACTTCATGTAGCTGCGTCCGATATGGGTAAGGTGATCGGTAAGCAGGGACGTATTGCAAAAGCAATCCGCTCCGTTGTGAAGGCAGCATCATCCAAAGACAACACAAGAGTGGACGTTGAGATCGTTTAATTCAAGTTAGAAGATCACAGACGTTGAGCGGAGAAACATACAGATGTGTGTTTCTCCGTTTTTTGGCTATCAGCCGGAATGGAGTAAGACTATATGGAAGATCTGTTACAGGTCGGCATTATCACTTCCACCCATGGGGTAAGAGGAGAAGTGAAGGTATATCCTACCACGGATGATCCCAGAAGATTCCGCAGATTAAAGGAAGTCGTTCTGGATACCGGCAGGGAAAAATTAAATCTGGAAATCGAAGGCGTCAAGTTCTTTAAACAGTTTGTAATCCTGAAATTCAAAGGACTGGACAACATTAACGATATAGAAAAATACCGTCAGAAAAGCCTGTATGTGACCCGTAAAAATGCGGTGCGTCTGCAAAGAGACGAGTATTTCATTGCAGACCTGATCGGACTTAAGGTGCAGGATGAGGATGGCACAGAATTAGGTACGGTAAAGGATGTCATCGAGACCGGTGCCAATGATGTTTACGAAGTGGAGATGGCGGACGGCAGAAGTCTGCTTTTGCCCGCTATCAAACAGTGTATACTGAACGTGGACGTGGAGAACGGCATGATGCAGGTACATGTATTGGAAGGATTGCTTGACTTATGATGAAGTTTCACATTTTGACCCTGTTTCCTGAGATGGTGCAACAGGGACTGGCGACCAGTATTTTAGGAAGAGCGGCGGAGAAGAACCTGATCTCCATCGATGCGGTGAATATTCGGGATTACACACAGGACAAGCATGGAAAAGTAGATGATTATACTTATGGCGGCGGCGCCGGAATGCTGATGCAGGCACAGCCGGTCTATGATGCTTACCGGTCAGTAGCAGGAGAAAAAAAGATCCGCTGCGTCTATCTGACTCCCCAGGGAGAGCCTTTTACACAGAAAAAGGCAAAGGAATTGTCCGGGGAAGAGGAATTGGTATTACTTTGTGGGCATTACGAAGGAATTGATGAGCGAGTATTGGAGGAAGTGGTAACCGATTATATCTCCATCGGAGATTATGTTCTCACCGGCGGAGAGCTGGCTGCCATGGTCGTGGTGGACGCTGTGGCGCGACTGGTGCCCGGAGTGCTTAATAACGACGAATCTGCCGAGACAGAGAGCTTTCATAACGATCTGTTGGAATATCCCCAGTATTCCCGCCCGGAGAACTGGCATGGAAAGAAGGTACCGGAGGTTCTTTTATCCGGAAATCATAAGAAAATAAGCGCCTGGCGCCGGGAACGGTCCGAGCGACGCACCGAAGAACGCCGTCCGGATCTCTATGCAAAATATCAGGAAAAACAGCGGGTCATCAAAAAACTTTCCGCGAAGAAACGTATTTTTATTCATATGATGGAGACACTGTCCAGAGGACTGGGGGAAGTTCTCTATGCGGAGGGGAAAAATGTACTGATCTATCTGCCGGAGATCGGCAATGCTATGCTGAATGCGGAGGATGAGGATCATTTGGAGAAAATGCTGCCACTGATTCCGAAAGCCGTGTCGGAGCATAGTATCGTGACCGTGACAGACCGGTGGAATGAACGTGTCAGTGAGATTTTAGGGTATCATGGCAGTATGCTATGTTCCCAGGCGTGCTATACCAGAGGAGAACCACTTCCGGTGAAGCATAAGGACATCCGGCAGCTGACAGTGGAAGAGGTTCCTTATGTGGCGGAGCATTATCATCTGGGAGATGAGATTTATGTTCGGGAGAGGATTGCAGCCGGAGATGTCTTCGGTATCTATATCGAAGGAAAACTCTGTGGTTTTATAGGATGTCACAATGACGGCAGCATGGGAATGCTGTATGTGGAGGATGCATACCGCAGACAAGGACTTGCAGCATCCCTGGAAGGTTATCTGATCAACAAACAGAGAGAACAGGGGATGATCCCCTACGCCCATATTGTGAATGGAAATGAAGCGTCCATACAACTGCAGGAACGGTTGGGGCTGAATCTGTCGGAAGCTGTGATCTGGTGGCTGTACAGATAAAAAAAGCTTGCTTTTTATGCAGGCTTATGATAAAATCTGAATGTTGTGAAAACGAGATGGTCCTCTGTTACCAATAAGCGTATTAAGAACATCCATTTTATGAAGGAGGCTCATTATGAGTAACATTATCAAAGAGATCGAAGCAGAACAGTTAAAAGCAACCGTTGATCAGTTTGAAGTCGGCGATACCGTTAAGGTATACGGCAAGATCAAAGAGGGTAACCGTGAGAGAATCCAGGTGTTTGAGGGCGTTGTACTGAAGAGACAGGGCGGCAGCAACAGAGAGACTTTCACTGTTAGAAAGACTTCTAACGGAATCGGCGTAGAGAAGACCTGGCCTTTACACTCTCCCAATGTAGAGAAGATCGAAGTTGTAAGAAAGGGTAAAGTAAGACGCGCTAAGCTGAATTACTTAAGAGATCGTGTTGGTAAGAAGGCAAAGGTTAAGGAATTAGTAAAATAATTGTATTGACCGGTGAGGGCAGCTGTTTTAGAACAGCTGCCTTTTATATTTGAAAAAACACCCCGGATATGGTACACTGTGACTTGTAAACTTGGATAGTAAGATAGGGCATAACATTGAGAAATAAAGGACTAAGTTTTTACAAAAAAAAGAAAAAGATCAGTCAGGCACTTTTGCGGGAGATATTCAGCTGGATCTTCAGCATTGCGTTGTCTGTGTTTCTCGCCGGAGTTATAGTGATCTTCCTCGGCAGGTCGGCAAGAGTGGTGGGTATGTCCATGGAACCGACATTGGAGAACGGACAGCAGATCTACATTGACCGTTTTACCTATATCCTGTCGTCCCCCAAGGCAGGAGATGTTGTGGCATTTCTGCCCAATGGCAATGAGAATTCCCATTATTATATTAAGAGAGTCGTGGCAGGACCGGGGGATAAAGTACGAATCGCAGACGGAACACTGTATGTGAACGGTCAGCAGAGTATCTGGGTTACAGAGAGGGTACTGGATGCCGGTATTGCTGAGAATGAGCTGATTCTTGGAAGCAGAGAATATTTCTGCATCGGAGATAATCCGAATAACAGTGAAGACAGCAGATCAGCCAATATCGGTCCGGTGGATGAGGATGATATTGTGGGCAAGGCATGGTTCCACCTAAAATCTTCTACAGAAGGTATGGGATTTATCAAATAAAGGAATGCAGGAATAAAGGAAAGAGGAAACGAATGAATTATCAATGGTATCCCGGCCATATGACCAAAGCACGTCGTATGATGCAGGAAAATATAAAACTTATCGATCTGGTCATTGAACTGGTAGATGCCAGAATTCCCATCAGCAGCAGAAATCCAGACATTGATGAACTGGGAAAGGGAAAGTCCAGGATCATTTTATTGAACAAATCCGATCTGGCGGATCCTGTCTGGAATAAAAAATGGGTGGAATATTTTGCCGCAAAGGGAATGGGAGTGTTGGAGATCAATTCCCGTACCGGAATGGGAATCAAATCCATTCAGGGACTGGTACAGGAAGTCTGTAAGGAAAAAATCGAGCGTGACAGGAAGCGTGGAATTGTAAATCGTCCGGTCCGTGCAATGGTCGTAGGAATTCCCAATGTAGGGAAATCCACTTTTATTAATTCTTTTGCAGGCAAAGCCTGTGCAAAGACCGGTAATAAGCCAGGCGTGACAAAAGGAAAACAGTGGATCCGGCTGAACAAGGGACTGGAACTTTTGGATACTCCCGGTATCCTGTGGCCGAAGTTTGAGGACCAGCAGGTGGGAATGCGGCTGGCGTTTATCGGATCCATGAATGATGAGATCCTGATCCCTGATGAGTTGGCATGTGATCTTATCGGAGCCATCAAAGAGCTGTATCCGAAAGCACTGCAGGAACGCTACGCAGCAGATCCTGTGGGTAAACCCATAGAAATACTGGAAGCGGTGGCAGAGAGCCGCAAATGTTATTCGAAGGGAGAACAGCTGGACCTGGTAAAGGCATCCGGACTTCTGATCGATGATTTCCGCAGCGGCAAGCTGGGAAGAATGACACTGGAGAGGATAGATTCAGACAATGAATAAAGTAATGAAAGAATTTTTGAACACTGCCATTTACCTGCTCTGTGTTCTGGGAGCGGTATGGCTTGTGATCACCTTCGTGGGACAGCGTACCGAAGTGGAGGGAGCCTCTATGGAGAATACTCTTCACAATGGAGATAACCTGATTGTGGATAAGCTGAGTTATCGTTTTCATGATCCGGAGCGTTTTGATATTATTGTATTTCCGTTTCAGTATCAGGCAAATACATACTATATTAAACGTATCATCGGATTACCCGGAGAGACGGTACAGATCATGGAGGATGGCAGCATTTACATCAACGGCGAGAAACTGGAGGAGTCCTACGGAAGAGAAGTGATTCAGCCGGAGACGATCGGGCGGGCCGCGGAACCGATCGTACTCGGAGAGGACGAGTATTTTGTCATGGGAGATAACAGGAATAATTCCAGTGACAGCCGGACGGATATCGTAGGGAATATTAAGCGGGAAGATATTATCGGAAAAGCATGGCTGAGAATCTGGCCGCTTTCTGATTTCGGAGTGTTGAAGCATCAGTGAATTTAACAGATGATCGGAGAAAAAGATGGAAAGTGCAGCGAAGATCAAAGAAATATTACAGGCAGCGGCGTTAGAGAAGCTGCCTGATTTTATAGCAGCATATCAAGAGGATCCCAGGAACGGCGTACAGAAACTGGTTGCATCAGCACAGAAAAAACTGGACGCATTGGAAAAGGAAAAACAGAGAATAGAGAATCTGAAAAAATATGAGAAGGAATATGCAGGATACACTTATATCTGCGGTATTGACGAAGTGGGCAGAGGACCGCTTGCGGGACCTGTGGTAGCGGGTGCTGTCATTTTACCTAAGGACTGCAATATTCTCTATATTAATGATTCCAAGCAATTATCCGAAAAAAAGAGAGAAGAACTGTATGATGTAATCACAAAGGAAGCAGTAGCCTGGGCGGTAGGGTACGCATCTCCGGAGAGAATCGATGAGATCAATATTTTACAAGCTACTTATGAGGCAATGAGGGAAGCTATCGGTAAATTGTCACCGGCACCGGATCTGCTTTTAAATGATGCGGTTACAATTCCCGGAGTGAGTATCCGGCAGGTACCGATCATTAAGGGAGATGCCAAAAGTATTTCCATCGGGGCAGCCAGTATTGTGGCGAAGGTGACCAGAGACCGGCTGATGGAACAGTATGCGGATGTGTTCCCGGAGTACGACTTTGCTTCCAATAAGGGGTATGGCAGTGCAGCGCATATTGCCGCTTTGAAGCAATATGGCCCCACACCGATTCACAGACACAGTTTTATCAAAAACTTCGGATTTTAGAAGAAAATCTCAGGGGAGAGCAGAACATACGATGAAACTGACAGGATGGTTTTCGCAGGACAAAATCACGGATAACAGCAAAGTGCAGACGACGGATACCCAAAATGCGGAACAGGTGAGTCGGCAGATCCGGACACTGGTTCCGGGACAGACGATTCGAGGGGAGGTAGTCTCCAGAGAAGGGAATAATGCGCAGATCCGTCTGCTTCAGGATGTTCTGATCGATGCCAGGGTGGATGCGGATATTCGTCTGGATTTAGGACAGAATATTACATTTCAGGTCAAAAATAACGGACAGGTACTGAGCTTAAGTCCGCTATTTACAAATATGGCAACGGAGGGAACCGTGCTGAAAGCATTGGAAATGGCATCGCTGCCGACCAATGAGAGTACAGTAGCCATGACGAAACAGTTGATGGATGCAGGTTTCCCTATTGATAAAAATACTTTGCAGCAGATCTGGCATGAGAGCAATGTGTTTCCGGAAGCGGCAATCGAAGATATCGTGAACCTGCACCGGCTGGAACTTCCGGTTACGGAGGAAAATCTGACGCAGATGGCATCTTATCGTAATCTGACATATCAGCTGACGGAGGGAATCACAGCTGTGGCGGAGAGCCTGAATAGTACATTGCAGGGACTGACAACAAACGGTGAGATAGAACAGGCAGCTACGATCTACGGTCATATTTTGGAGTTGTTGATTCCCGGAGAAGAGAATCCGGAAGCACAGCGGGCAACCGTACAATTCCCCGATTCGGAGCAGACAGAGACGGTATTGCAGCCGGGGGAGACCATGTCACAGACAAAGGAGGCAATAGCGCATACGGATACTGCTGTTACGAATGGAACGCCGGAAGCATCAAAAACTATGCTTCCTACACAGGAAATGATCGTGGAAGGAACGAAACCGGAAGATGCCGCAGAAGTGGTGTTGAAGCTTTTAAAACAGGGAATGGCGACCAAGGACACTGCTTTACTGCGCAGTGTTTTACAGAATTTCAAAATAGCGGGATTGCCGGGCGAATTGTTGCAGGATGCATGGAGTATCCGACCGGAGGATGTGGAATCTTCGGAGAAGGTGGAAGAACTTTATCAGAAACTTGGAAAACAGTTAAAGAGTCTGGCGGGTCTTCTGGAAGAAAACGGACAAAGCAGTTCCAACGCTTTTCAGGCGGTGACAAATTTAAGCCGGAATGTGGACTTTTTACAGCAGATCAACCAGACGTATGCCTATATCCAGCTTCCTCTTCATTTGCGGCAGGGGGAACATAAGACAGGAGAACTGTTTGTATATACAAATAAGAAAAACCTCGCAGGGAAAGACGGACGGGTCAGCGCACTGCTTCATCTGGATATGGAACATTTGGGCCCGTTGGATGTCTATGTGGCGTTACAGGATACCAAAGTCAGCACGAAATTCTATGTTCAGAATGATACGATTCTGGATTACCTGGAAGCCAATATGGAGGTACTGACACAGAGACTGAAACAGCGGGGATATGATTGCAATTGTGAGACTACCCTGCGGACAGAACTTCAGCAGACAGCACAGGCAATGGCACCCATTCTTAAGGCGGGAGGCAGCGTTCCAGTGGCACAATATGCATTTGATGTAAGGACATAGCATGGCGAATGGATAGGGTAAGCGAAACCGGAGAGGGAACAGAATGGATGATGAGAAAAAGAAAGTAAAACAGGCGATCGCCCTGGAATACGATCCTTCCGATGAGGCACCGCGGGTGGTAGCCAGCGGAAAAGGAATTCTGGCAGATAAGATTATCGAAAAGGCCAGGGAGAGCAGCGTGCCGATCCATCGGGATGACAAGCTGGCAGATACTTTGTCCAGGCTGGATATCGGAGAGATGATCCCACCGGAACTCTATGAAGTGGTAGCGGAAATTCTGGTATTTGTAGATGCGGTAGATCATCGTATGGTAAAAGAGAATGTAGCAGATGGGGGAAAACATAAGAATTGAATAACAGGCAGACGGGGAATGCTTATGAGCAGATGGCAGCAGAATATCTGCAAAAAAAAGGAATGATAATCCTGGATAGAAATTTCCGCAGGGGGAGAAACGGAGAAATTGATATTGTAGGCAGAGACGGAAAATATCTTGTATTTGTCGAAGTGAAATATCGATCCGGAACCGCCAAAGGAAATGCGGCAGAAGCTGTGACAATATCAAAACAGCGAAAAATATGCAGTGTAGCGGATTATTACCGTTGTCTGCATAACTATAACGATAATACATGGGTGCGCTATGATGTGGTGGCAATTCAGGGAGAGAAGATTCAGTGGATCCCTAATGCTTTTCCACATTATTATCGCACAAGAGGTTAGAGATATGTATCAACTGATCAGAAGTAAGCACGGCGATAAAAACAGCATACAACAGAGACAGGCAGGAGAACTGGAGTATCTGGTGTTCCCGAAGCTGGAAGAGACCGGAGTGGTGAAACATTTGTTTACCACCAGAACAGGTGGTGTAAGTAGCGGAATTTATGCGACCATGAATCTCAGCTTTTCCAGAGGGGATGATCCTTTGAATGTTATGGAGAATTACAGACGGATCGGGGAAGTACTCGAAACGGACCCGGAGCATATGGTGGCATCCAGACAGACCCATACTACCAATATACACGCGGTAACGGAGAAGGATTGCGGCAATGGAATCGGCAGAGCTTCCTCTTATGAGGATATTGACGGACTGGTAACGGATGTTCCGGGGATTGCACTGGTGACTTATTATGCAGATTGTGTCCCTCTGTATTTTGTGGATCCGGTACACAGAGCAATAGGTCTGGCACATTCCGGATGGAGAGGAACGGTTGCAGGAATGGCTGCCTGTATGGTACTGTATATGCAGGAGCATTTTCATAGCAGACCGGAGGAGCTGGTGACGGCAATCGGTCCATCCATCTGTGCTGACTGTTATGAGATTGGTGAAGACGTAGCGGAACAATTTCGGGGACATTTTCCGGAAAAAGTTCTGCAAAAGGGAAAGACACCCGGAAAATATCAATTGGATCTGTGGCAGGCCAATCGGAGCATTTTATTAAATGCAGGGGTACTTCCGGAACATATTGCTGTAACGGATGTATGTACCTGCCATAACCCGGAGTACCTTTTTTCACACCGTGCAAGTCACGGACAAAGAGGGAATCTTGCAGCTTTTTTAATGCTGAAAAATAATTGTCAATAACATTTTAGGTGGGAGTAGCGTGCAGACGCAGAAATGAGGAAAGTATGGCAAACATTTTAGTGTGTGATGATGACAAAGAGATCGTGGATGCGATTGAAATCTATCTGAGTCAGGATGGTTACAAAATATATAAAGCATATGATGGAGAGCAGGCGATACAGATTTTGGATAAGGAAGAAATTCATCTGCTGATCATGGATATTATGATGCCGAAGCTGGATGGTATACGTGCAACACTGAAGATTCGTGAGTACAGCAGTATTCCCATTATCATTCTGTCGGCGAAATCCGAAGATACGGATAAGATTCTGGGTCTGAACATCGGGGCGGATGATTATATCTGCAAGCCGTTTAATCCGTTAGAACTCGTGGCCAGGGTGAAATCGAACCTGCGCAGATATACTTCCCTGGGAAGTCTCACCGGAGAGAATAAGGCAATCTATCAGGTGGGAGGACTGGTGTTGAATGACGACACCAAACAGGTAACGGTGGATGACGAACCGGTCAAGATGACACCCATCGAGTACAATATTTTATTGCTTCTGATGAAGAATCAGGGGCGCGTATTTTCCATTAATCAGATCTATGAGAGCATATGGAACGAGGATGCCATAGGGGCAGACAATACCGTTGCGGTGCATATCCGGCACATTCGCGAGAAAATAGAAATCAACCCCAAGGAACCAAGATACTTAAAAGTAGTATGGGGAGTCGGTTACAAGATTGATAAGGAGCAGGCATGAGAAAACCAACGTTAAAGCGGCTGGCACTGGGATTGGTACAGCAGACGGCCGCATTGTTGCTGATGGTTGCCATTGCTGCGATCCTGTTTAATTCTTACCTGGCAGTGGATACGGCAGACGGAGCCAAAGTATATGAATTATCACCATTGGATGCGGAGACTGAATTTGAGGACTCTGTGATTTTCCATGATCTGTTTCAAAGCTCAGTATCGGACATTATACAGCTTATGGTGATTAAGGGACAGATGGAAACAAATGGTTCGTTTGATCCCTACAAATATATTGACATTACGGAATTTGTCTCCGGTAAAACCGGCAGTGCAGACTGCCCGGTGACTGCGGTGTACGAATTGGAGGATCTGATCAAATGGGGAAAATACGGCGTGGAATATACGGATCGTATTATGAGCATGTCGGATTTTGTGAATTACTTTGGATCGGTGAATCAGAATTCTAATTTCAGACTGGACGCAGACGGGCAGCTGGTATTCTCTGTGGAAGGCACACAGACAGAAGAACAGCAGCAGGCGGTAACACAGGCAATCGAAGCAATTCCGGAGAGCCAGCGGACAGAACGGCTGGAAGATCTGGCATTTACGTATATCGTCAAAGAGAGTGTCACGGATATCAGAGTGTCCAGGGAAGATGACGGAACATTGACGGTCTATTTTCCTATGCTCGTATGCAGATATGCCACGGTGGATGGGGAAAAACAACTGACCGCCTGTGCCAATAACTGGGTGGAGTACACTGCTTTACAAAATAATCTGGCACTGGCAATCCATACATTGTCCGCAAATTACGAACAGTATCAGAACTGTAATGATCTGTATCAGGAGAATGCGAGCAACCTGAAGTATGCGGTGCGCCTGATGTCAAAGGATGGCATTACGAGGACTTATACAAATGTCTCGGAGATTGCGGACAGTTCCGATAACGAGATGACGGATTATTTCTCCGAATACAGAAGGTATCTTATTTACTATCCGGACAGCCTGGAATTTACCGGCAATACTGGAATGACGGAGAGACAGATCTACCAGTATCTCAAGGATTATGATTATGCGCATCCGGATATGACACATATATGGATCGCAGTGGATACGAACTATCCGGTACAGGGAGATGCATTTTACAATGCCAATGTAGTGTTCCAGAGAATTGTTCCGAATATCTGGTATCTGATCGGCGGGGGTATTCTGCTGGTGGTGTTATGGCTGTTGATCGGTATTTATCTGACGGTGACAGCAGGAGTGGCTTTTGACGAGGAAGACGAACCGGTATTGTATCTGAACGGAATAGATCATGTCTGGATCGAATGCATGGCGCTGGCTTTGCTGGCATGTGTTTATGCCGGAAAAGTGGGATACGGTTATCTGATGGATACGGCCAATAAGGTATATCTGAGTCATTCGGAAATACAGGGCCGGGAAATTACCCGTCTGGCGGCCTATGGTGTGTTCGCAGTGTACGGGTTCTCGGTTAGTGCCGGAATCAACGTATTCTGGTATAGTCTGATCCGCAGAATCAAATCTCATAATATGTGGAGTGACAGTTTTCTGCACTGGCTGGTCAGCAGCTTTGGCAAGGCGGTACATTTTGTGTCATCCCACAGGAACTCTGCGGTCAGTTCCCTGATTCCGTATAATCTGTTTTTACTGGCAAATCTTGCTGGAATATTAGCGGCGTATCTGCTTCGCGGCAAGGGAGTATGGTGGCTTCTTCCTACATTTGCGGCCGTTATTCTGGATGGCATTGTGGGAGTGCTCAAATTCAAGCAGAAGGCGGAACAGATTGACATTGTGGAGGGAATCCGCAGGATCCGTGACGGAGAAGTGGATTACAAACTGGATGTGGAGGCGCTTCACGGAGATAACCGCGAGATGGCGGATGCCGTAAATAACATCGGCGAAGGTATCCGCAAGGCGGTAAGTACCAGCATGAAGGATGAACAGATGAAATCGGATCTGATCACCAATGTCTCCCATGACATCAAGACACCTCTGACTTCCATTATCAACTATGTGGATCTGTTGAAGAGATTAAAAATTACAGAAGAACCGGCCAAGAGTTATATTGCGGTGCTTGACAGTAAGTCTCAGAGACTGAAGCAGCTTACAGATGATCTGGTGGAGGCTTCTAAAATATCTTCCGGCAATATCGTACTGAACCTGGAACCGTTGAATCTTACAGAATTGCTGAATCAGGCAGTAGGAGAATTCTCGGATCGGCTGGAAGAGAAAAAGCTGCAGATCATATTTGACGGAAGTGATGTAGTGGGGATGATATATGCTGACAGCCGCAGAATGTGGAGAATTATAGAAAATTTATTCCAAAATATCTGCAAATACGCATTGGAAGGAACCAGAGTTTATCTGGAGATGAAGGTTGAAGGTGGGAGAGTAACCGCTTCCCTTAAAAATATTTCCGACAGACCAATGAATCTGAAGGGAGAAGAGCTTTCGGAACGTTTTATCCGTGGAGATGCCTCCAGAACAACGGAAGGAAGCGGACTGGGACTGTACATTGCAAAAAATCTTACCCAGGCCCAGCATGGTGAATTTCAGATTCAGCTGGACGGAGATCTGTTTAAAATCATTCTGGATTTCCCGGAGTATGAGAGACCGTCGCAGGAGGGAGGAGACAGCGGTTCCGGCTGAAACTATAGAAGAAGCATAATAAAAACGCAGGAGCCATTACAGGCTTCTGCGTTTTTAGGTTTGCTGGTTAAAAATGAAATTCATTCATATCTTTTCGGCTGTTGTATGCCTCTACAATACCATGAATCTTGTCGGTAGTGGCCATGACGTTAGACAAAGAAGCGTCATGGTTCATAAAGTCGATCAGGGAAGCAATAAATTTGCTCATATCGGCTTCTACGAAATAAGGTCTGGTGTAGATTTCGGGGGGCAGATAAGTGAGATTTGTAGTAATGACCTTATCGAAGTCCCCATGATCATAAGCAGCATCGAAGTTCTTCAGCCCATCGGTGAACAGACCGAAAGTACAACAGATATAAACTCTTCGTGCATTCATGGCTTTTAACTGTCTGGCGGTATCCAGCATGCTTCCTCCCGAAGAAATCATATCGTCGATGATAATGATATCTTTGCCGTCAATGTTGTCACCTAAGAATTCATGAGCCACAATAGGATTTTTGCCATTGACAATGGTGGAGTAGTCACGTCTCTTATAGAACATACCCGTATCTACACCGAGGACGCTGGCAAAATAGATGGCACGGTCCAAAGCACCCTCGTCCGGGCTGATTACTAACAGATGGTCTTTGTCCACGATCAGATCATCCTCGGAATTTAACAGTGATTTAATGAACTGATAAGGGGTAGTAAAGTTATCAAAGCCGTTCAGAGGTGTGGAATTCTGAACCCGGGGATCGTGAGCATCAAAGGTAATAAAGTTATCGATTCCCATATCTCTTAATTCTTCCAGTGCATAGGCACAGTCCAGGGATTCCCGGCCGCTGCGGCGATGTTGTCTGCCCTCGTAGAGGAAAGGCATGATCACATTGATACGTCTTGCTTTTCCGTTGCATGCAGCAATGACACGCTTCAGATCCTGGTAATGATCATCGGGAGACATATGGTTGGTATAGCCGTTCATGTTGTAAGTAATACTATGATTGCATACATCCGTTAAAATAAACAGATCCCTGCCACGAATAGTCTCACCGATCTGCGCCTTTGCTTCACCGCTGCCGAAGCGGGGTACATCCACGTCTACCAGATAATTGCTCTCGATATAGCCGTGAAAGGCAGGATCGTTTTTCACTTTGTCATTGTGGATACTTTTGCGGAATTCTACCATGTAGTCGTTGATGCGGCGCCCCATTTTCTCTGCGGACGGCAGGGCGATGATCTTCAAAGGAGCCACAGGCATGGCATTTTCCAGTTCGTGTAAATTAGGCATGATGTCCCTCCTGGACGAGATAGTTATGATGTCGGGGGCAAAAGCCCCCGACTTTGATGCCTACGGATTGTTTCGTGCTACGCACTCTCACAATCCTACCCGCTATTCGCATATCGTGGGATTATCATCCCACTTTTATGCTCATATCGGGGCGGGTCATAAGGTCTTTCACCCACTCATGAGCAAGCTCATGTGGGCTTAGACCTTTTGCCCCTGGCATCATAGTTATTATAATATTGTAGAAATATGTCAAAGCGACAATTATTTTATATCATTATGCTAGTGACACGTCAAGGAATTTCTTGTACAATGGGATAGAAGAAAGTTAGTCAGGTGAATTAAATGAAGAAAAAAGAACATATTGTAAAAACAATAAAACCGGGCAGTATTGCAGAGGAACTGGAGATCACTCCCGGAGATAAAGTACTTGCCATAGATAACACGGAAATTGAGGATATTTTTGATTATCAGTTTCTCACCCAGGATACGTATATTGAAATGCTTGTGGAAAAAGCGGACGGAGAGCAGTGGCTCTTAGAGATCGACAAGGAATTCGACGAGGATCTGGGCATTGAATTTGAAAACGGTCTGATGGACGAATACCGACATTGTCATAATAAATGTATTTTCTGCTTTATCGATCAGATGCCGAAGGGCATGCGGGATACCCTGTATTTTAAGGATGACGATTCCCGTCTGTCTTTTTTGCAAGGAAATTATGTGACACTGACAAATATGTCAGACCATGATATCGACAGAATCTGCAGATATCATCTGTCGCCCATCAATATTTCCTTCCAGACCATGAACCCAGATCTGCGCTGTAAGATGCTGAATAACCGTTTCGCCGGGGAGGCACTGAAAAAGGTGGATATCCTGAATGAAGCCGGAATCCGGATGAACGGACAGATCGTACTCTGCAAAGGGGTAAATGATGGGAAAGAGCTGGAATTCAGTATTCAGAAGCTGATGGAGTACCTTCCGAATGTGGAAAGTGTCTCTGTGGTGCCGGTAGGGCTGTCTAAATACCGTGACGGGCTGTATCCGTTAGAACCTTTTAACGCGCAGGATGCAGGAGAAGTCATAGATCTGATCGAGAAATATCAGAAGATCTGTATGGAAAAGTATGGAACACATTTTATCCAGGCCAGTGATGAGTGGTATATTCTGGCGGGAAGAGAAGTGCCTGAAGAGGAACGCTATGATGGTTATCTCCAGTTGGAAAACGGTGTAGGTATGATACGACTGCTATTAGATGAATTCCATGACGGACTTGAGAGGAGAATTACAGAAAAACAGTCAGGTGCAGGTCTTCCATGGGAAGGTATCAGAGAAATTTCCCTGGCAACGGGAAAGCTTGCTTTTCCTTATTTAAAGAGAATGTCAGAAGAGGTGATGCAGGAATATCCGGGACTGCAGATTCATGTATATGAGATCGTAAATGAATTTTTCGGAGAGATGATCACTGTGTCCGGACTTTTGACCGGCGGGGATATTGAAAAACAGTTAAAGGGAAAAAAACTGGGAGATACCTTATATCTGCCCAGAAATGTACTGCGTAGTGGAGCGGATCTGTTCCTGGATGATGTAACGGTGCCTGAACTGGAAAAGTCTTTACAAGTGCCCGTGAATATTGTAAAATCAAGCGGATATGATCTTGTGGATGCGTTGCTTGGAATCAGTGATTCCGGGCAGGAATAAGAAGCAGGAGCAGAAATGGAGGAAATTATGGCAAAGAGAAAATCCAAGCCCATCGTTGCGGTGGTGGGACGCCCGAATGTAGGTAAATCCACCCTGTTCAATGCACTGGCTGGCGAAAATATATCAATTGTAAAAGATACGCCCGGTATTACCAGAGACCGTATTTATGCGGATATCCATTGGCTGGATATGACATTTACCCTGATCGACACCGGCGGTATCGAACCAGACAGCAAGGATGTGATCCTATCCCAGATGCGTGAACAGGCAGAGATCGCCATGGAGACGGCAGATGTGATCATTTTCCTGGTGGATGTAAAGCAGGGACTGGTGGACGCTGATTCTAAGGTGGCGGACATGTTGCGCCGCTCCCACAAACCGGTGGTACTGGTAGTCAACAAAGTAGACAGTTTCCAGAAGTATATGGCGGATGTTTACGAATTCTATAATTTGGGTATCGGTGATCCCCATCCGATCTCTGCGGTGAACCGCTTGGGAATCGGTGACATGTTAGAAGCTGTCACGGAATATTTTGATAAGGAGCAGGCGGAGGAAGAAGAGGATGACCGCACCCGTGTGGCTATCGTTGGTAAACCTAACGTAGGGAAGTCTTCCCTGATCAATAAGCTGCTGGGTGAGAATCGACTGATCGTATCCGATATCGCAGGTACTACCAGAGACGCGGTGGACACTGAGATCACTTATAACGGCAAGGAATATGTCTTCATTGATACTGCGGGACTCCGACGTAAGAATAAGATCAAGGAAGAACTGGAGCGTTACATGATCGTCCGTACTGTCAGTGCCGTGGAGCGTGCGGAGGTCGTGGTACTGATGATCGATGCGGAAGAAGGCGTTACGGAGCAGGATGCGAAGATCGCCGGAATTGCCCATGAGAGAGGCAAGGCTACGATCATCGTTGTGAATAAGTGGGATGCTATCGAAAAAGACGACAAGACTATTTACAAATTTACGGAAAAGGTGCGCAATACTTTGTCCTTCATGCCGTATGCGGAGCTTCTGTTCGTCTCTGCGAAGACGGGTCAGAGACTGCCCAAGCTGTTCGAGACCATCGATATCGTCAGCGAGAACCACGCCATGCGTGTGGCTACCGGTGTGCTGAATGAGATCATGGCAGAGGCTGTGGCAATGCAGCAGCCCCCTTCTGATAAGGGTAAGAGACTTCGTCTGTACTACATTACCCAGGTAGCGGTAAAACCCCCTACTTTTGTTATTTTCGTAAATGATAAGGAACTGATGCATTTCTCCTATACCAGATATATTGAGAATCAGATCCGGGAGACCTTTGGTTTTAAGGGTACTCCCCTCCGGTTTATCATCAGAGAACGAAAGGAAAAAGATCAATAATGGAACGTGTTATCTGTTTATTCATCGGCTATGTATTTGGACTGTTTCAGACTGCATATTTTTATGGCAAGACAAAGGGAATCGATATCCGTAAGTACGGAAGCGGCAATGCCGGTACCACCAATGCCTTAAGAGTACTGGGAACGAAGGCGGGACTGATCGTGTTTGCGGGAGACTGTTTAAAATGTATCATCGCCGTATGCATCACCAGAGCCTTATTCAGTACCGGACATCCGGAGAATATTTATCTGCTGTGCCTGTATACCGGCGCAGGATCCATCATCGGACACAACTTTCCGTTTTATATGGGATTTAAGGGCGGAAAGGGTATTGCTGCCACCGCAGGACTAATCCTGTCTTTTCACCCCTATTTTATCGTAATGGGTGTGGTACTGTTTTTCGGCGCATTTCTGACCACACATTATGTGTCGCTGGGATCACTGCTGGTATATGCCGGATTTATGATCCAGATGGTAGTCTGCGGACAGATGGGACTGTTCGGTGCCATACCACAGTCACAACTGTATGAAATGTATGCAATTACTGCATTTCTCACGGTTATGGCATATTGGAAGCACAGACAGAATATTGTCCGCCTGATCCACGGGAATGAGAGGAAGACCTATCTGTTCAAGAAAAAGGCTGCAGAAGAGCAGACGGAAATATCCGGGGAGGATAAATAAGCTATGGCAAAAGTATGTATATTGGGTGGCGGAAGCTGGGGTATCGGCCTGTCAGTGGTATTACATAAGAACGGACATGAAGTGACGGTATGGTCTGCGGTTCCCGCAGAGATTCAGATGCTTCAGGAGAAGCATGAGCACAAGATGTTGCCGGGAGTAAAGCTTTCGGAGGATATGATCTTTACTACAGATGATAAATCTGCGATTGAGGGTAAGGACCTGTTAGTTATGGCAGTGGCAAGCTCCTACACCAGAAGTACGGCACACCGCATCAGCCCGCTAGTGGCGAAGGGACAGAGGATCGTCAGTGTCTCCAAAGGAATCGAGGAGCATACCCTGATGACCCAGGCACAGATCATCGAAGATGAGATCCCCCAGGCACAGATAGCGGTACTGTCCGGACCGACGCACGCGGAGGAAGTCAGCCGTGGTATCCCCACGACGATCGTAGCGGGTTCTAAGAGTAAAAGCTGTGCGGAATATGTGCAGAATCTGTTCATGAACGAGGTGTTCCGTGTCTATACCAGCCCGGATGTACTGGGCATTGAACTGGGCGGTGCCCTGAAAAACGTAGTAGCGCTGGCTGCCGGTATTGCCGACGGACTGGGTTACGGAGACAATACGAAGGCAGCACTGATCACCAGAGGCATTACCGAGATCGCCAGACTTGGTACTGCCATGGGTGGTAATTTCGAGACCTTCTGTGGTCTGACCGGTATCGGAGATCTGATCGTGACCTGCGCCAGCATGCATTCCCGTAACCGTCGTGCCGGTATCCTGATCGGGCAGGGCAAGACCTACGAGGAAGCCATGAAGGAAGTACAGATGGTGGTAGAGGGCGTGTATTCCGCTAAAGCGGCCATGGAACTGTCGAAAAAATATGATGTTCAGCTGCCTATTATTGAGCAGGTAAATGAAGTGCTCTTTGATGGTAAGCCCGCGGATCAGGCGGTAAAAGAATTGATGCTTCGTGACAAGAAGCTGGAAGTATCCCACCTGCCCTGGCCGGAAGAATAAATCGTATTTTTGGTGTTGACAGAAAAACGCAAACTGGCTATAATAAGCTCATGTTTAACGCAAACATAGGATAAGAAGAATGCGATGAAGGGAAGAAGTACTGTTCCTCCACTTCTGACAGAGAGCAGCCGGCAGGTGAGAGGCGCACAGAAGCAGAGCAGGAATACATCCCGGAGCAGCCGGTGGAAAGAGAAGGATCAGAAGATTTTATAAGAGGATCCCGAACGAGTAGATCAGGACGGCAGGCACCGATATCGGCCGAAGTATTGATAGATACTTACTGAGCTGTCAGATGTGAGTCTGGCGGGAACATTAGGTGGTAACACGAGTGATCAAGCTCGTCCTTTTGAAAAGGGGCGGGCTTTTTTAGTGCCTTTGGAGCCGATTCCCGAAAAATGCAAAAAGGTATACAGAGTAAAAGAACCCAAAAAGGAGAAGAGAAAATGACAGTATTTGATGAATTAAAAGCAAGAGGACTGCTGGCACAGCTGACAGATGAAGAGGAGATCAAGGAACTGATCAATAACGGAAAGGCTACCTTCTACATTGGTTTTGATCCTACTGCAGACAGTCTTCACGTAGGACATTTCATGGCACTGTGCCTGATGAAGAGAATGCAGATGGCAGGTAACAAGCCGATCGCTCTGATCGGCGGTGGTACCGCAATGATCGGCGATCCTTCCGGCAGAAGTGACATGCGTACCATGATGACCAAGGAGACCATTCAGCATAATGTAGACTGCTTCAAGAAGCAGATGAGCCGTTTTATTGATTTCAGCGATGGTAAGGCACTGATGGTCAATAATGCGGACTGGCTGCTGAACCTGAACTATGTGGAACTGTTAAGAGATGTGGGAGCACACTTCAGTGTTAACCGTATGCTGACCGCAGAGTGCTACAAGCAGAGAATGGAGAAGGGCTTAAGCTTCTTAGAGTTCAACTACATGATCATGCAGAGCTTTGACTTCCTGACCTTATACCAGAAATACGGCTGTAACATGCAGTTCGGTGGTGACGATCAGTGGAGCAATATGCTGGGTGGTACCGAACTGATCCGCAGAAAGCTGGGTAAGGATGCTTACGCTATGACGATCACTCTGCTTTTGAATTCCGAAGGCAAGAAGATGGGTAAGACCCAGAAGGGTGCCGTGTGGCTGGATCCCAACAAGACCACTCCTTTCGAGTTCTACCAGTACTGGAGAAATGTATCAGACGCAGATGTCCTTAAGTGCCTGCGTATGCTGACCTTCCTGCCTCTGGAGCAGATCGACGAGATGGACAAATGGGAAGGCAGCCAGTTAAATCAGGCGAAGGAGATATTGGCATACGAGCTGACCAATCTGGTACATGGCGAGGAAGAGGCTAAGAAGGCACAGGAAAGCGCAAGAGCACTGTTTACCGGCGGCAATGCCGCAGAGATGCCCACCAGTGAACTGACTGAGGCAGACTTTACCGATGGTAAGATTGATATTCTCAGTGTCCTGGTGAAATCCGGACTGTCTGCATCCCGCAGCGAAGCAAGACGTGCCGTAGAACAGGGCGGTGTTGTCGTAGCGGATGAAAAGGTTACAGATGTGAAGACCGCTTACGATCCCGAGCAGTTTGACGGAGAGGGTCTGGTAGTCCGCAGAGGTAAGAAAAACTTCAAGAGAGTCGTTATGAAGTAAAAGATTAAAAATTCAAGGATGGGGTCTTTCACGAAAAACAGTGAAGGATCCTATTTTTATTGTGATTTTTCTTGCATTTACAGGTGCGGTATGGTTTAATATGATTAGTATGTTAAAAAAATATCAAAAGGCGGTAATGTGATATGAGCAGCATGAGAGGGATCGATACTCCGGTAAGACAGCGGAGAAGAAGGGTATTTAAGGAAGTGGCTAATCTGGCTTACAATTCCACGAATCTGAAAGATGATATGGAGGCGCTGCCTTATAAGATCGTAGACTATGAAGAGTCGGAGTTCTGGGAGAGCGTTTATCGTGACAGAGCGATCATTCGTGAGCGCATCCGTCTGGCCATGGGTATGAGCTTACGCCCGGAGAATCGTGAACATCCCGGCCATCTGACACAGGGTCTGGAGGAGAGTAATATTGATGAAAAATATTACGAACCCCCTCTGATGCAGGTCATTCCGTCGGCGTGTAATGCCTGCCCGGAGAACCGTTATGAAGTGACCAGCTCATGCATGGGATGCCTGGCACATCCCTGCCAGAGTGTCTGTCCCAAGGGCGCGATCTCTATGAAAAATGGCAAGTCTGTTATTGATCAGGAGAAATGCATCAAGTGCGGAAAGTGTCGTGAAATCTGCCCTTATGATGCAATTTGTCACAAAGAGCGTCCCTGTAAGGCTGCCTGCGGTATTGGAGCTATCACATCTGATCATTTGGGAAGAGCCGTGATCGACAATGAGAAATGTGTATCCTGCGGTCAGTGTATGGTAAGCTGTCCTTTCGGAGCGATTGCTGACAAGTCACAGATCTTCCAGCTGATCCGTGCCATGCAGTCCGGACGGAAGATCATAGCCCAGGTAGCACCTGCATTTGCCGGACAATTCGGTCCGAAGGTGACACCGGAGATGTTTAAGACAGCTTTGAAGGAATTGGGGTTTGCGGATGTCTATGAGACAGCACTGGGCGCTGACATGGGATGTATGGCGGAAGCGGAGCACTACGTGAAGGAGGTTGCTACCGGTAAGCAGCAGTTTGCCCTGACATCCTGTTGTCCTTCCTGGTCTGTGATGGCGAAGAATCTGTTTCCTGAGACCATTGATAAGATCAGTAATGAATTGACACCCATGGTGGCAACAGCCCGTCTGATCAAACAGGAACATCCGGATGCGTCCGTAGTATTCATTGGCCCCTGCGCTTCCAAAAAGCTGGAAGCCAGCAGACGTACCGTTCGTTCCGATGTAGACTTTGTTATCACTTTTGAGGAACTGACCGGTATGTTCGAAGCTAAGGGAATCCTGTTAGATGAGATCAAGGCCATGGATGAGATGAAGGATGCTACCGCAGCCGGAAGAGGTTACGGCGTGGCAGGCGGCGTTGCCAATGCTATCAAGGAGTGTATCGAACAGTATTATCCGGGAACACCGGTGAACATTCAGCATGCGGAGAGCCTGGCAGAATGTAAGAAAGCCCTGCTCCTTGCCAAAGCCGGTAAGATGAACGGCTGCCTGATCGAGGGTATGGCCTGCCCCGGAGGCTGTATTGCCGGAGCCGGCACCAACATTGCTATTCCCGTAGCAGCCAGAGCCGTGGACAAGTTCAAGAACGAAGCAGAGAAGAAAGTACCTGATGAAAGTGTGGATCAGGAAATGGTGGAACTGGAAAAAGAATAAACATAGGATAGAAATTTTGTCGGGAAAGGGAATCATCACAGAAGCGTGATGGTTCCTTTTTTATGGTCTGTAAATTAGCTATTGTTATTTTAACAAAGATACTATAAAATATCGTGGAGAACTTTTAGGAGAAACAGATTATGAACATTCAGGATAGTATTATTTTTTTCATGGAAATCTTAGGAACCATCGCTTTCGCCGCGTCAGGCGCCATGGTGGGGATCCGAAAACGAATGGATATTTTCGGGATCTGCGTGTTGGGCGTGGTGACGGCAGTGGGAGGAGGTATGACCAGGGATGTGATCCTGGGGAAATTGCCTTCGGCTCTGGAAAAGCCTGTGTATGTCGTGGTATCAGTGATTACGTCACTGGCGATTTTTGTACTGCTGTATATCAAACATGATCTTCTGAGTGGCAGACTGGGAACTTTTTATGACAAGGCTATGCTGATCATGGATTCTGTAGGCCTGGGAATCTTTACATCCCTGGGTGTGATGTCGGGAATTGATAATGGATATCCTGATAATTCCTTCCTGCTGGTGTTTATAGGAATGCTTACCGGTGTAGGCGGCGGTCTGATGCGTGACATGATGGCAGGGGAGGAACCCTACATCTTCGTGAAACATATTTATGCCTGTGCATCCCTCGTGGGAGCACTGGGCTGCGTGTGGATATACAGAGAATGGGGAAGACTGACGGCGGTATTTATCGGAGCTTTCATTGTCATGGCGATCCGTTTCCTGGCTGCACATTACAGATGGAATCTTCCCCATCCGAAATCAACGTCTTAACTGTTGCAGTTTTTGAAAAAAGGCGGTAGAATAAGAAAGTAGTCTGCCCGGGAGATGGTGGACAGGAATATATAAGCAGGAAAAGCTATGCCGGAAGACCGTAGCCCGGATATGCACAGATTCCCTGCGGAAATGAGGAGAAAATGACAAAGATCAGAACAAGATACGCACCCAGCCCTACCGGTAAAATGCATGTAGGTAATCTGCGGTCCGCATTATATGAATTTTTGATTGCAAAGCATGCCGGTGGAGATTTCATGCTCCGTATCGAAGATACCGACCAGGAGCGCTATGTGGAAGGAGCTACCGAGATCATCTACCGTACCCTGGAGAAGACCGGACTGGTACATGATGAGGGGCCCGATAAGGACGGCGGCTACGGCCCTTACGTACAGAGTGAGCGTATGAAGACCGGTATCTATATGAAATATGCCAAGGAGCTGATCGACAAGGGCGAGGCATATTATTGCTTCTGTGATAAGGAGAGACTGGCTTCCCTGAAGACCGAGGTGGTGGACGGCAAGGAGATCACTGTATATGACAAGCACTGCCTGTCTCTGTCCAAGGAAGAGATTGAGGCAAATCTTGCTGCAGGCAAGCCTTTTGTCATCCGTCAGAATAATCCAAAGGAAGGAACTACAACATTCCATGATGAGTTATACGGAGACATTACCGTAGATAATTCCCAGCTGGATGATATGATCCTGATCAAATCCGACGGCTATCCAACTTACAATTTTGCTAACGTAGTAGATGATCATACCATGAATATCACTCATGTAGTACGAGGCAACGAATATCTGTCCTCCTCCCCGAAGTATGTGCGTCTGTATGATGCTTTCGGCTGGCAGGTACCGGTATATATTCATCTGCCTCTGATCACCGATGAGAACCATAAAAAGCTGTCTAAGAGAAGCGGACATGCTTCCTTCGAGGATCTGATCGATCAGGGATTCATTACAGAGGCAATCGTCAACTATGTGGCACTGTTGGGATGGAGCCCGGAGGATAATCGCGAGATTTTCTCTCTTGATGAACTGATCAAAGAGTTTGATTACCATCGTATCAGTAAGTCTCCCGCAGTCTTCGATATTGTAAAACTGCGCTGGATGAACGGCGAGTACCTGAAAGCTATGGACTTCGATAAATTCTACGAGATGGCAGAACCTTATCTGAAGAAAGCGATCAGTAAGCCATTAGATCTTAAGAAGATCGCAGCCATGGTAAAGACCCGGATTGAAGTATTCCCGGATATCGCCGGATTGGTAGATTTCTTCGAGGAACTTCCGGAGTATGATGTGGCAATGTACACACATAAGAAGATGAAGACTACCGCAGAGAGTTCTCTGGAGGTATTAAAAGACCTGCTTCCGATCCTGGAGGCACAGGAGGATTACAGCAATGACGGGCTGTATCAGACTCTTGTAAAATATGTGGAGGAAAAAGGCTGTAAGAACGGCTATGTGATGTGGCCGATCCGTACCGCTGTATCCGGCAAGCAGATGACACCTGCGGGTGCTACGGAGATCATGGAAGTCCTGGGCAAAGAGGAATCCCTGAACAGAATTCGTAAAGGTATTGAATTACTGAAGGCGAATGTTTAATCTTACGGACTGCAATCCCTCCCAAAGGGAGGCTGTAACTTTCGGAGAGGGCCCGCTTTTATTATTGGCGGGTCCCGGCTCCGGCAAGACGTTTACTATTACGAAGAGAATCCTCTGGCTGATTCATGAGAAAGAGGTCGCTCCCGAACAGATTCTGGTGATTACATTTACCAGAGAAGCGGCACTTTCTATGCAACAGCGCTTTGCACAGACTTCTTCGTTTGCCGGTTCCGTTAATTTCGGAACATTTCATTCGATTTTTTATCAAATCCTGCTCCGGTCGGGCAGAGTACAACCGGGCAATCTCTTAAATGAAAGACAAAAATTAAATCTGATTTATCCCATTTTAAAAAAGAACAAAGAATGCAGTGCGGAAATTGCCAAAAGCTTCCTGGATGCGATCGCGTATTACAAAAATACCGGAGAAAAGGAAAAAACACTGGAAAAAATCCCGGAGGAATGGAAAAATTGCTTTCCTCAGATATATCGGGAATATGAGTCTGCAAGGACAAAAGTCCGAGGTGTTGATTTTGATGATATGCTGAAAGAGTGTGAGGAACTGTTGCAAAATAATACTCCACAGAGGGAATACTGGCAGAAACGTTTTTCACATATTCTGATCGATGAATTTCAGGATATTAACTATAGGCAGTATTGTATTGTACGGTTGCTGGCGGAAAGACATAAAAATGTATTCGCAGTGGGAGATGATGACCAGGCAATTTACAGTTTTCGTGGAGCCAGACCGGCCTGTATGCAGATGTTTGTACGGGAATTTGCGGCAACACAGATACTGCTTCGCACCAACTACCGTAGTCATCAGGACATTGTGGAGGCTTCCCTTCTGGTGATCAATGAGAACCTGGATCGCTTCCCTAAAATATTGGAAGCCAGCGAGTTGAATCAGCGGAAGGAAGAAACATACAGAGAAACCGCCTGCAGGGTAAGAATAAAAGAATTCAGGGATGCACCGGAGCAGATGCAATATTTATTACATCGCCTGAAGGGACGTTCCACACAGGAGACCTGTGCAATATTGTTCCGAACAAACCTGGCTATGCAGAGCGTGGCGGCAAGACTTGGCAGAGAAGGAATTCCCTATGTTATGAAGGAAAAAACACGAAATATATATGAACACTTCATTGTACAGGATATTATGTCATATCTGCGTATTGCAGCAGGAACTGCAGAGAGAATAGATTTTCTGAGAGTGATCAACAAACCGTTTCGTAATATATCCAGGGAAGCTTTTGGAAAGCATGTTTCATTGCAAGCACTGGAAGATTATTACTCCATGAAAAATAATGATTATTCTGCAGACTGTAATCGTAAAGCGCGTGAGGCGATCAGATTGTGGAAACGTCAGATGGAATTTGTAAAAAATGCAGAACCAAAGCTTGCAGTGACCTTTGTATGCAAAGCTTGCGGATATGAAAGGTATCTGCGTCAGAGAGCAAATGTTGAAAATAATGAGAAAACACAGGAATGGGAAGAAATTTTGAACTATATTGTGGAAGAAGCCGGTCATTTTAAAACAGCAAAAGAGTGGCAGGAAGCACAGGAGACTTTCGGAGAACAACTGTGGAAAGGCGTGGCACGGGAATCCGGAGACAATGCGCAGGCGGCAGACGGAGCGGTAAGACTGCTTACGGTACATGCTTCGAAAGGACTGGAGTTTGACAGTGTATGGATTCCAGACTGCAATGAAAAGAATTTTCCCCATGGGAACGGACTGGATCCTGAGCACATTGAAGAGGAACGCCGTATCTTCTATGTGGCTATGACAAGGGCAAAAAAAGACCTGGAACTTCTCTGCCTTACAGGCACAGCAGAGCGTCCCAGGTTCCCATCCAGATTCCTTATTCCTCTGAATCGTTATCGTCGATGATCTCATCGAATTCACAACTGTCCAGATACTCGTCAAAAGCATCGGCAACTTTTTCGTAGACATCATCATCTTCAATGTATTCGAGAACAGGCTCTTCATTCGGGTCATCCGGATTCTCGGCATATCCGTAGAACCATACTTCTCCGTCTTCGTTTTCGCCGTCTTCATCCAGAGGCAGAAGCACGATATAATCCTTAGCCTCTACGGTGAGAATGGTGATGACCGCACAGTTTACGACAGTGCCATCTTCCAACTCCAGCTCAACGGTCATTTCTTCATCTTCATAGCTTTCATTTTTACCCATGGGAATCCTCCTGTGAAATGTTATTGGGTGTAACAGTATTTTGTTTCCTTATTATAACCGTTTACGGATATTCTTGCAATGCTTGTTTTTATTAAGGTTACCGACTATAATAAAATAGTGAAAAAAGACAAATCAGCCAGAAGATGGAGTGTAGCAATGACAGAAAAAAAGCATGCAATAAAGCCGTATCCGTTAGGAGCTCATGTGGAGGACGGAGCGATACGTTTCGCTTATGCGTCCGGGAAAAAGGATTGCGGCATTATCCTATATGACAGAGAGAGCGGTAAAAAATTACACAAAATCCCGTTCCGCCGGGAAGAGCGGATGGGAAATGTCTACTGCAAATACCTGGAACTGGATCCACAGCAGATCGGATATCAGTTCTATGAAGAGGAACGGATCGTGCCGGATCTGCATGCGCGGGGCTTCTTAAGTAAGCCTGTTTACGGAAAAACGCGAAAAAATGTCAATCGCATTGCGGTATTTCCCGGAGAGGATTTCGACTGGGAGCAGGATGAACATCCGATGCTTTCCTATCGTGAGAGCGTATGTTATTGCATGCACGTCCGTGGCTTTACCATGCATGCTTCCTCCAAGGTGACACACAGAGGCACCTTTGCGGGAATTGCGGAGAAACTGGATTATCTGCAGGAAATCGGCATCACGACGGTGGAATTGCAGCCTGTTTATGAATTTGATGAGACTCCGGAAGAGGTGAACACGAAGACATCCGCAGACATTGCAGCCACAGCAGGGGAAAATGGTGGAGAACTCCCCGGTTACCTTGTACTGAACTACTGGGGCTACCGGGAAGGCTTTTATTATGCACCAAAAGCTGCCTATGCGGCAGAAGAAGATGCAGCGTTGGAATTCAGACAACTGGTGAAGGAATTCCATAAGCGCAGGATGGAAGTGATCTTACAGTTTTATTTCCCAAAAGGGATGGATGTGACAGAGATTGGGAATATTTTACGCTTCTGGGTATTAACTTATCATGTGGATGGGTTTCATCTGATGGGAGAGGTGCCGGCACAGGCGCTGGCAGGAGACCCTGCACTGACAGACACCAAGCTTTGGTATTACGATTTTGATGCAGCGAAGCTCTACGATCCGGCACAGAAGCCGGAGTATCACAATCTTGCGGAATACCGGGACGATTATCTGTACACCATGCGTAGATTTTTAAAAGGCGATGATAACATGCTTTCGGGAGTATTGTACGAGATGCGTCATATTCCCGCCAATATGGGACGGATCCATTATCTGTCTAATTATTACGGATTTACCCTGATGGATATGGTGTCTTATGACCATAAGCATAACGAAGCCAACGGCGAGGGCAACCGGGACGGTAACGATTATAATTGCAGCTGGAACTGTGGTGAGGAAGGTACCTCCCGACGCAAAAAAGTGCTGGCTCTCCGGCAAAAACAGTTACAGAATGCATTTTGTATGCTGTTATTGACCCAGTCCACGCCGCTGATCTTCATGGGAGACGAATTCGGTAATTCCCAACAGGGAAATAACAATCCCTACTGTCAGGATAATAAAATTACCTGGCTAAACTGGCAGGATAAGGAGAAAAATGCCGGACTGCTGGCTTTCTGGAAACAGATGATCGCTTTCCGTAAGGCACATCCGATCCTGCATCCGGAGGAAGAGCTTCGGATCCTGGATACGTTATCCTGTGGTTATCCGGATCTGTCCTACCACGGACAAAATGCATGGAGACCTCAGACAGAGAGTTATAACAGGCACGTGGGAATGATGTATTGCGGAAAATATGCAAAGACCAAGGCAGGTGCAGATGATTCTTTTCTCTATGTTGCCATGAATATGCATTGGGAACCTCAGAAGCTGGCATTTCCCAAGCTTCCGAAGGGTATGGAATGGAAATTGGTTTTAGCGACGGAAGAAGCAGGGAATAACCTGACAGTGCAGGAGAGAGAAGAACAGATGGCTGATCAGACGAGGACCGTAGCCCCCAGGAGCATTGCCGTCTACGAAGGCGTGATGGGAATATCACAGGATAAGGGAAAAAGTATCGGTAAGAGCCGGAAAAAGAAATCGGAAGCTTCTGAAGAAAGATGATAGAACGAAATGAATATCTGGAAACATTTTAAAACGATCACACACCATAAGGTTCTGGTGGCAAAGGGCTGCTTTAAGGTAGGTCTGTATAAACAGGGACTGTTACACGATATGTCGAAATACAGCCCCACAGAGTTCTGGGTAGGAGCAAAGTATTACCAGGGTGACCGCAGCCCCAACAACGCGGAGAGAGAGGATATCGGTTATTCCAGCGCCTGGCTGCACCACAAGGGCAGGAACAAGCACCATTACGAATACTGGATTGATTACAGTATGCAGGCATTGCCGGGCGGAATGGCACCGGTACCCATGCCGGATCGTTATATTGCGGAGATGATTATGGACCGGATCGCCGCCAGTAAGGTTTACATGGGAGACAAATATACGGACAGATCACCGTTAGATTACTATTATCGGGGCACAGATAAGGCACCTATCCATCCTAAGACAAAGGCAAAGCTTCTGTATGTGCTGGAAATGCTGGCAGAACAGGGCGAAGAGAAAACCTTTCAATTTATCAAAGAGGAACTGGTACAGCATAAACGATGTATGGACTGGCACCAGCTGGAAAAAGCGGAATAGAATAGTAAATAAACAGTGGTAAGTAGAGGATCCTATGAACTGTATCATTCTGTTATTATTACTATTTTGTGGTGGAAATTCCTGTGGTAACAACAATTCCTGTGGCAGTTCGAATGCCTGCGGCGCCCGCCGCCTGGAAGATGCGGGGTGCTGTGAAGACAGAGACTGCAGACCGCTAAGACCGGATTTCCCGAATTTTACACCGGTGGATGATCCGGCATTTTCCAGAAGAAGTGATGGGAAATGTGAGACCTGCGGATGTGAACAGAATTCCTGAAATATGGGAAGATCAAAAGCCCTCAGGCTGTTTTGACAGCTTGAGGGCTTTTGCTTTGCCTTATATAGAATTATTTGGACATAACTTCTTTCCAGTATTTGTTGAAAAGCTCTTCGCCATCCTCACCGAGGTACAGGAAGGTCTCCAGATTGTTATACTGTGTCAGATCCGGGAAAGCGATGGGAGAGTTCTTCAGGTCCTCATCCTCGATCAGCTCTCTTGCAGCGGTATTGGGGGTACCGTAGGTAATGTACTCGAAATTCTTCAGAGCTACATCCGGACGGCACATGAAATCAATGAATTTCTCTGCATTTTCCTTGTTAGGAGCATTCTTGGGAATAACCCAGCCGTCAATCCATACATTTGTACCTTCCTCAGGAATGACATAATCGAGATCCGGATTTTCCCCGATCACATAAATGGCATCACCGGAGAACATTACACCGATTGCAGCCTCGCCGCCGATCATTTTGTCACGTACCTGATCTACAACATATGCCTGTACCAGAGGCTTCTGGGCGATGAGATCATTGGTAGCTATCTGGAGCTCGGATTCGTCCAGACTGTTAGAAGAGAAGCCGTTTTTCTTCAGAGCAACCATAAAGCTGTCTTTAATAGAATCCATCATGAGAATATTATCAGCATATTTTTCATCCCACAGGTCTGCCCATTTGGTGGGAGGAGTATCTACCATTGTTTTATTGTAGATGATTCCAACAGTTCCCCAGCAATAAGGAACACAATATTTGTTACCGGGATCGTAAGCAGCAGCCTGCTCGTAGTACTGGGCACCGATGTTTTCTTTGGCATTGGGAATCTTATCGTAATCCAGTTCCTGAATCAGATCATTTTCGATCATTTTCTGTACCATGTAATCGGAAGGACATACCACATCATAAGCGGATGAACCGGCTTCCACCTTTGGATACATGATCTCGTTGGTCTCAAATTCGTCATAGACCACCTTGATACCGGTCTCTTCCTCAAACATAGTGAGAGTCTCCGGATCGATATATTCTCCCCAGTTGTAGACGATGACTTCACCGTTTTCACCGGCAGAGGAAGAGGATCCGCAGCCGGTCAGAGCAGTTGCGGTAAGGATGCCGCACAGAAACAGTGCAATAAATTTTTTCATTTATTTTCCTCCTAAAATATATGTAGAAAAAGTTATTTCTTTTTCTTTCCTTTGGGTGTGTAGTTTACTAACAAAAGTAAAATCAATACAGTTACGAATATAATGGTGGATAGTGCGTACATTTCCGGTTTGATACCTTTTTTTACTTCCGTATAGATCTTGGTGGACAGGGTGTCGACACCGGGACCCTTGGTAAAGTGGGTAATGATAAAGTCATCCAGTGACATGGTAAATGCCATCAGAAAACCGGACAAAATACCCGGCAGGATATCCGGAAATACCACTTTGAAAAAGGCATACGTATGAGATGCGCCCAGGTCGAGGGCTGCTTCATAGGTGCTGGGGTTCAGCTGCTTCATACGGGGCATTACGCTTAATATCACATATGGAATATTAAAGGTAATGTGTGCAAGCAGAATGGTCCCGAAGCCAAACTTTATACCAAAGCTGAGGAACAGAAGCATCAGGGAGATACCGGTAACGATTTCCGCATTCAGCATTGGAATATTTGTGATTCCCATGAGGACAGCACGGCTGGTACGTTTCATGGATTGCATAGCGATGCAGGCGATCGTACCTATGAGGGTAGCGATCAGCGCAGATAAGATTGCCAGCGCCAGTGTATTCCACAAAGCCTGCATGATCTGCTCGTTCCGGAACAAAGCCGCATACCACTTGGTCGTAAAACCGCCCCATTTTGCACGGGTCTTACTGGCATTGAAGGAGAGTACGATCAAGGTAATAATGGGGGCGTATAAAAAGATAAAAATCAGTCCCAAATATATTTTTTGCGCAGTTGTTTTGATCATAATGTGTTCGCCTCCCCTTCTTTATCCGTGATCACAGAGATCACCATATTGAAGATGATGAACAGCATCAATACGATGGAGAGACCGCTTCCCAGATTCCAGTTGCCGGTCTGGGTGAATTCCTGCTCGATGACATTACCGATGAGCAGGATCTTGCTGCCACCCAGAATCTTGCTGATAACGAAAGTAGTCAGGGCGGGGACAAACACCATGGTGATACCGCTGAACATGCCGGGCAGACTTAAAGGAAAAATGATCCGTAAGAAAGTCTGTATGCCGTTGGCACCCAGGTCATAGGCGGCGTTGATCACATTCTTGTCGATTTTGACCAGCACGTTATACAGAGGCAATACCATAAAAGGTAAAAAGTTATATACCATACCCAGTACAATGGCATAGGGGGTATTGATAATATTTAACGACGGCAGATGCAGGACGGAGAGGATGCTGTTGATCACACCAGTCTTCTCAAGCAGAGTCTGCCATGCCAGGGTACGAAGCAGAAAATTCATCCACATGGGCAAAATGAAAATCAGTACCAGGAATGAATTCTGATTCACATTCATGTTACACAGGATCATGGCAAGAGGATATGCTAAAAGCAGGCAGATCACAGTGCTGATCACAGATAACTTTAATGCCTCCCACAGAGCCTTGGAATGCTCGGCAGTAGCAATCGCCAGAATATTATCAAATGTAAATGCACCGCTCTTATCGGTCAGACCATAGTAGAAGACCATGCACAGAGGCACGATGACAAACATGGCTGACCAGAAGATAAAAGGGAGCGATAATAATTTTCTATTCATTGACTCCAATGGCCTCCTCGTCCTCAGATTCCGGCTTCTTCATGATCTGGATGTTAAAAGGATCAACCTTGATGCCGACTTTGGTCCCAACGGGAACCATCTTCGTGGACTGTACCAGCCATTCAAAGCCATTTGCCATAACTTCCATCTCATAATGAACACCCTTGAAGATAGAGTGGATCAGGGTACCCTGGAGGATACCTTCCTCCGGAGATACCAGTTCCACGTCCTCGGGTCGGATGACTACATCTACGGGCTTATTCTCACCGAAACCGGTATCTACACAGTCAAAACGGGCACCCAGGATTTCTACCAGACGATCTCTGATCATGGTGGCACCAATGATATTACTGTCACCGATAAAATCGGCAACGAAAGCATTTTCCGGTTCATTATAGATGCTCTCGGGAGTACCGATCTGCTGGATATACCCCTGGTTCATGACTACGATGGTATCGGACATGGTCAGAGCCTCTTCCTGGTCATGGGTGACATAGATAAAGGTAATGCCAAGTTCGTTCTTCAAGCGGATCAGCTCATACTGCATGTCCTGGCGAAGCTTGAGATCCAGGGCGCCTAAAGGCTCGTCTAAGAGCAGGAGCTTGGGTTCGTTCACGATCGCACGGGCGATGGCGATACGTTGCTGCTGACCGCCGCTTAAGGAATCCGGCATACGGTTCTCAAAGCCATCCAGATTGACTAACTTCAGAGCGTATTTAATTTTATCATTAATATAAGATTTACTTTTACCACTGATCTTTAATCCAAACGCGATGTTTTCTGCAATGGTCATATGCGGGAACAGGGCATACTTTTGGAATACAGTATTCAGATTGCGCTTATTGGGTGGAAGGTTAGTGATATCCCGGCCTTCGAAAATGACCTGACCTTTGTCGGGAGTCTCGAAACCGCCCAGAATACGGAGGGTTGTAGTCTTTCCGCAGCCACTGGGTCCCAACAGTGTCAGGAACTCATTTTCGCGGATGTACAGATTGAGATCATCCAGAACCATCTGATTGTCAAATGATTTTGAAATGTTCACTAAATTGACTAAAGCATTTTTCATCAATTTTTTCCTTCCTGATGTAAAAAATCCTGCAAAAAATTATCGAAAAATCTAAATGAAAATTTTTTGCAAGTCGAATTAATATTATACGTAAATACACGGAAAGTCAATGTGAAGTTTTGCATTTTCCGGGCTGATTTACATAAACTTTACCTCAGGGAAAAAACAGGAGTATTTTTCGGGATTTTTACAGAAAAATGTTTCACAATTTTCAGAATTGTGCTATATTTATAAACATAAAAAGATATAGAATGCTAAGGAGGATCCGGTCATGAGCAAGGGAAAATATGTTGCCTATGTTTCCAGTTATACACAGGGGGACAGTCACGGAATCAGAATATATGATGTGGATATGAAAAACGGTCGTTTTAAGGAAAAAGATAAAGTGGAGATCACAAACTCTTCTTACCTGACCATTTCCCATAACGGAAAGTTTCTTTATTCTATAACGGATTTTGGTGTAGAGGCTTATACGATCATGCCGGACGGAGATCTGGAACTGATCAACTTCGCACCGATCAACGGTATGAGAGGATGTTATGTATCTACGGATTACACAGATCAGTATCTGTTTGTGGCAGGTTATCATGACGGTAAGCTGACCGTACTCCGTCTGAAGGAGGATGGTTCCATCGGAGAGATCACCGATGAGATTTATCATAAAGGACTGGGCAGTATGGCAGAGCGCAACTTCCGCCCCCACATCAACTGTGCTCGTATGACGCATGACAACAAATATCTGCTGGTAGCGGATCAGGGAATGGATCATGTCAATGTGTATCGTTTTGATGTAGAGAAGGGTAAGGTGAAGCTGGAGGATATCATCCGCAGCGAGATGGAATCTGCGCCCCGGCATATCAAGATCTCAGAGGATGGCAGATATATTTATATTCTGCATGAGCTGAAGTGTTACATTGATGTCTATGAGTATGCGAACCATGATAATGATCCTACTTTCGAGAAGATTCAGACGGTAGAGCTGATCAAGCTGACCAGAGGCAATACGAACAGTGCCAGTGCATTCAGTTTCTCCCTGGATTATAATTATCTGCTCAGCTCCATCGCGGGAGATAATTCGGTCATTGTATTTGATGTGGATAAGAAGACAGGATTGCTTAAGAAGAATTTCCTGCTACCGGTCAGCGGTGAGTATCCGAAGGATGCGGAGTTCTTCCCGGATAATAAGTTTCTGGTGTCTTTGAATCATGAAAGTAATACGATGACTTTCTTCCATATTGATCTGGAGCATGGAACGATGATCATGAATGGACCGGCGATGAAGGTCAATATGCCCAACTGTATTGTGTTCCATAAGTTGGGGTAGGTATTATTAGAAATAAAACCCCCACAGCCTCGGATGGGGTAAGAATAATTCCCGTAGCCCGCATTGGGGCTAAGAACCGCAGACCCGTTTTCACTTCGGACGCAGACCGTAGCGGTACATAAGCGAGGAAAGTACCCTCGCTAAGTGCCGACGGCTGCTTAGAGTCTGCTTGTTCTTACCCCAACTGCGGGCTACTTGTTTATGGAAATAACCTTGTGATATGAGATGGGATTTGGTAAAATAGGATTATATAGTAATTGGGAGGTAGGAGTATGGCACAGATCAGACCATTTAAGGCATATCGGCCCTGCAAGGGGATGGAGGAGAGGATTGCGGCGCTTCCTTATGATGTATATAACAGGGCGGAAGCGTGTGAAGTGGTGAAGAAGAATCCGGAATCTTTTCTGGCGATTGACCGGGCGGAGACGCAGTTTGGCGAGGAAGTAGACACATATGCGGACTGTGTGTATGAGAAAGCGGATCAGATGCTTCGTGAGAAAATTCTGGAAGGAAAATTTGTACAGGATCCGACGCCATGTTTCTATCTGTATGAACTGACGATGGATGGACACAGTCAGACCGGGGTGGTAGGCTGTGCATCCATTGACGATTATCGGAACAATGTGATCAAAAAGCATGAGAATACCAGGGCAGACAAGGAGGAAGACCGTATCCGTCATGTGGATACATGCAGTATGCAGACGGGACCGATTTTCCTGGCGTATCGGGCGAAGGAGGATCTGAAGGAGAAAATCGGAGAGCTGAAAAAACAGGCGCCGGTCTATGATTTTGTCAGTGAGGATGGAATCGGGCATCGTGTGTGGGTGATCGATAACGATTCGGATGTGGCGATGATCGAGGAGGCTTTTGGGAAGATCCCGGCAATCTATATCGCGGATGGGCATCATCGATGTGCTTCCGCAGTGAAGGTTGGGTTGAAGCGGAGAGAGCAGTATCCGGATTATACAGGAGAAGAGGAATTTAATTATTTTCTTTCCGTGATTTTCCCGGATGAAGAGTTACGGATCCTGGATTATAATCGTGTAGTGAAGGATCTGAACGGAATGGATGCAGCAACTTTTCTGACCCGTATTGAAGAGTATTTCGCAGTGGAGAAAAAGGGACAGAGTCCTTACAGACCCACGGAGAAAGGCACGTTTGGCATGTATCTGGAGAATGAATGGTACAGTCTTTCTGCAAAAGAGGAAATAAAAAGTGAGGATGCCGTAGAGGGACTGGATGTATCGCTTTTGCAAAATGATCTGTTAGATCCCATTTTGGGGATTATGGATCCGAAGACAGATAAGAGAATTGATTTTGTCGGAGGCATCCGGGGACTGGGAGAACTGGAGCGGAGAGTACATACGGACATGAAAGTGGCGTTCTCGATGTATCCCACGTCCATTGCAGAGCTTTTTGCGGTGGCGGATGCGGGGAGACTGATGCCTCCAAAGTCCACATGGTTCGAGCCAAAGCTGCGAAGCGGGCTGTTCCTGCATGAGATAGAGCGGTAATCCTCAGGGTTTTTAAAGGCAAAAATGACAGAATAGAATGCAGCAATCGCGCCGCAGAAAAGAGGGAATATGACAAACAAACTTTATAAATTGATGAACTGGCCCCAAATAGAAGAAATCACATATTCCGAATGTGATAATCCCCATAAGCTGTTGGGCCCCCATAAGCAGGGAAGCAAAATGTTGGTTCAGGCGTACTTCCCTGGAGCGGAGAAAGTAACGATCCACTGGAAGAAGACCGGCCAGGTGGGAGAAGCATTTCTTACGGATGTTCCCATGGAACTGGCAGATGAAGAGGGATATTTTGCTGCATTGGTAAATGCAGGGAAAATGTCACCTTATGAATATGTGGTGGAATACGGTAAGACGAAAGAACATGCAGCCTACAGAAAAATCTGTGGAGATGCATACCGCCATGTTCCGCAGATCACGAAGGAAGACATGGATCGTTTTGCCGCAGGCATTCATTATACAATCTATGAAAAGCTTGGGGCACATCCCATGGAACTGGATGGGGACGCAGGAACCTATTTTGCCGTCTGGGCGCCGAATGCCATGCGTGTCAGTGTAGTCGGTGATTTTAATGAATGGGACGGGCGGATCCATCAGATGAGACGGTTGGGGGATTCCGGTATCTTTGAACTGTTTATTCCCGGAGCAGAAGTCGGAGACTGTTACAAATACGAGTTGAAGATCAAGGGAGGACTTACTTATCTGAAGGCGGACCCTTATGGCAATGCTGCACAGAAGAGACCGGAGACGGCTTCTGTAATTGCGGATATCCGTAATTATCAATGGGAGGACGGTGAATTCCTGAAAAGTCGCGAAAAGTATCAGTGCGGTAATGCTCCGGTGAGCGTCTATGAAATGTATCTGGGAAGCTTTGTGACACCGGGGGAAGGACAGGATTATGTCAATTACCGGGAAATTGCTCCGAAGGTCATAGAATATGTAAAGAAAATGGGATACACCCATGTGGAACTGCTGCCGGTGATGGAGCATCCCTTAGATGCTTCCTGGGGATATCAGGTCATCGGTTATTATGCACCGACTGCCAGATATGGTACACCGGAGGACTTTATGTTCTTCGTGAATGCACTGCATAAGGCGGGAATCGGTGTGATCCTTGACTGGGTGCCTGCACATTTTCCGAGAGATTCTTATGGATTAGCTGCATTTGACGGCACCTGTCTTTATGAGCATCAGGATCCCAGACAGGGCAGTCATCCTCACTGGGGAACCCTGATCTACAATTACGGTCGTCCCCAGGTATCAAACTATTTGATCGCTAATGCACTGTTCTGGGTGGAGAAATATCATGCGGACGGTATCCGTATGGATGCGGTAGCCAGCATGCTTTATCTGGACTACGGCAGACAGGACGGTGAATGGATTCCCAATATGTACGGTGGCAACGAGAATCTGGAAGCCATTGAACTGATCAAACACTTAAATTCTATCCTGAAAAAGAGAGATCCCGGGGTATTATCCATCGCAGAGGAGAGTACGGCATTTCCCCTGATAACCGGTTCTCTGGAAGAGGGGGGACTTGGTTTTGATCTCAAATGGAATATGGGCTTCATGAACGATTATCTGGATTATATCAAATACGATCCGTACTTTAGAAGTCACCATCACGGAGAACTTACCTTCAGCATGATCTATGCCTACAGCGAGAAATTCATGCTGGTATTTTCGCATGATGAAGTGGTACATGGGAAAGGAACCTTACTTGGCAAGATGCCCGGAGACAGAGCACAGAAGCTTGCCAACTTACGTCTGACCTACGGCTATATGATGACTCACCCCGGGAAAAAGCTCCTCTTCATGGGACAGGATCTGGCGGAAGAAAAAGAATGGAATGAAATGCGTCAGGTGGAATGGGCACTGCAAGAGCAGAAGGAAAATGCCGGAGTTCAGAGGCTGGTGAAGGATCTGAATGCATTATACAGAGAGAATAAGGCATTGTACGAATGTGACGATCAGGCGAAGGGATTCCAGTGGATGAACGAGATCTCTGCCAATGAATGTTATGTAAGCTTTGTGCGTAAAGGCGAAGCTGCGGAGGAGATGCTTTTGGTCGTAGCAAACTTCTCCGGTGTGCCCAGAGAGATCACTACAGGAGTTCCTTACGAGGGAAAATACAAGGAGATCCTGAACACGGATGCTGTCTGCTACGGTGGTACCGGTGTGGTCAATGACCGCATGAAACGGGCAGAGGATTTGGAATGGGATGATAAAAAGCAGTCCGTCACCGTGAAACTTGCACCGTTGTCCTTAAGTATTCTGCAATTTATCCCTTACACAGAGGCGGAACTGGAAAAGGTGATCGAGAAGCGTATCCGTAAAAATACGCCCATTCGCAAGACAACAAACAAGACCGCAAAAAAGAAACAGGAGAAATAAGACAACATGGATCTGACAGATAACGTAATCGAAGAGGTACAGCAAAAGGAAGGACTGATAACGTCCTTTCTGGATACCCTTCCGGAGAAAGCATTGAACTTAGGCATCCGTATCGGACTGGCACTGATATTTTTCTTCCTTGGGGTACAACTTATCAAGCTGATCCGCAAGATCATCCGCAAGTCCATGAACAGGGCGGGAGCGGAAATGGGAGTGATCCAGTTTGTGGATTCTTTTGTGAAAGCTTCTTTATATATCATCCTGATCCTGACCCTGGCATCCTCCTTCGGCGTTGATGCTGCCAGTATCGTGGCACTTCTTGGCTCAGCCGGAGTGGCAGTGGGACTGGCAGTGCAGGGAAGTCTGTCTAATCTGGCGGGCGGTGTGCTGATTTTATTATTGAAGCCGTTTAAGGTGGGAGATTACATTGTGGAAGGCTCCTCCGGTAAGGAAGGTACAGTAAAAGAGATCCAGATCTTCTATACAAAGCTGTTAACCTATGATAATCAGACGATTATTCTTCCAAACGGCAATCTGGCAAATAACACCATTGTGAATGTCACTGCTGCCGAATCCAGGCGATGTGATGTGAAGGTGTCTGTTGCTTACAGCACAGATATTAAGAAGGCAAAGGAAGTTCTGACAAAGGTTCTCTCTGAAGATCCCGATACTATAAAGGAAAGAGAGCATTTTGTATTTGTAGATGAACTGGCAGACTCCGGAATCAACCTATGTGTACGCTGCTGGTTTAAAAATGAGGATTTCTGGCAGGGAAAATGGCGTATTACCGAACAGTGTAAGTATGCACTTGATAAAGCAGAAATTGAAATACCGTTCCCGCAGATGGATGTGCATATACGTTAATTAAAAATAGATATTGAATTTTACAGACTATAATGATAATATTACCGTTGTGATTCATTGTTTTAATATTTACATTTTTAGGAGGAAAAAATTATGAAAAAGTTTCTGGCACTTGCACTTGCATCTGTCATGGCTGTTTCTCTGGTAGCATGCGGCAGCACCAATGCTGACACCAATGCTGACACCAATGCAGAATCCAGTGCGGCAGCTACCACCACTGCAGCAGCTACAGAGAGCGGCAGTGAAGAACCCGGTCTGAAGATCGCTATCGTATCCAGCCCTTCCGGCGTGGATGACGGTTCCTTCAACCAGGACAACTACAACGGTGTTCTGAAGTTTATCGAGGAGAATCCGAATGCAACCGTAACCCCCATTCGTGAGGAGACCGGTGACAGTGCAGCAGCTGTTCAGGCAGTAGCTGATGTTGTAGCTGATTATGATGTTATTGTATGTTGTGGTTTCCAGTTCGCCGGCATCGGTAATCTGGCACAGGAGAATCCGGATACCAAGTTCATCCTGATCGATTCCTGGCCTACCATTGACGGTACCGAAGTAACTGCTGATCAGGTGATCGACAATGTATACGCTGCTTACTATGCTGAGCAGGAGAGTGGTTTCTATGCAGGTATGGCTGCAGCTCTGTCTACCACTACAGGTAAGGTGGCAGTGGTAAACGGTATCGCATATCCTTCCAACGTTAACTATCAGTATGGTTTCGAGTGCGGTGTTAAGTATGTGAACGGTACCGAAGGCATGAATGTAGAAGTAGTAGAGCTTCCTTCTTACGCAGGTACCGATGTTACCGGCGCTAATGTAGGTGGTAACTATGTTGGTAACTTCTCTGATGAAGCTACCGGTAAAGTACTGGGCAATGCTCTGATCGCTGAAGGCGTAGATATCCTGTTCGTAGCAGCAGGAGGTTCCGGTAACGGCGTATTTACCGCTGCCAAGGAAGCTGACGGCGTTAAGGTTATCGGTTGTGATGTTGACCAGTATGATGACGGTGCAAACGGTGACAGCAATATCGTTCTGACCAGTGGTCTGAAGGTAATGCATGATACTGTTTACAACGTACTGAATGAAGTAAAAGATGGTTCCTTCAAGGGCGCTAATGTGACTCTGACCGCAGCAGATGATGCTACCGGTTTTGTAAGTGAGGAAGGCAGATGTCAGCTCACTGCAGAGGCTATTGAGAAGATCAATGCAGCACAGGCTCTGTTAAAGGAAGGCAAGATCGTTCCTGCGGCAAACTTTAACGGTGTAACTCCGGAGACCTTTACCTGGTAGGAAGAATGAATTTACAAGAAGGTGATGGTGAGGAACTGTCACCTTCTTATTTATTTACATGAGTAGAAATGAGGATGAACATGTCGGAATATATTGTTGAGATGAAACACATCACCAAACGCTTTCCCGGGATCGTAGCCAACGACGATGTGACGATCCAGATCAAAAAGGGTGAGATCTTTGCTCTGTTGGGAGAGAATGGTGCCGGAAAATCCACCTTGATGAGTATGCTGTTTGGAATGTACGAGCCGGATGAAGGAGAGATCTATATCCGGGGAGAAAAGGTGAAACTGGAATCCCCCAACCATGCCACCAAATTAAACATCGGTATGGTACACCAGCATTTTAAACTGGTATCCAACTATACCATTGCAGAGAATATTGTGATGGGTATGGAACCGGTGAAGAAGGTATTGGGATGTATTCCGGTAGTGGATATGAAGAAAGCCAATCAGGATATCCGCGAACTTTCGGAGAAATACGGACTGGCAGTGAATCCTACCGACGTGATCAGTGATATTAATGTCTCTACACAGCAGAGAGTAGAGATCTTAAAAATGCTTTACAGAGAAGCAGAGATCCTTATTTTCGATGAACCCACAGCGGTTCTGACTCCTCAGGAGATCGACTTTTTATTAGACATTATCAAATCTCTGCGGGATGACGGCAAGACCATCATCTTAATCACACATAAACTGGAAGAGATCAAACGTATTGCAGACAGATGCGCGATCCTGAACCGCGGACGTCTAATGGATGTTATGGACGTGGCAACCACATCCACCAAAGTCATGGCAAACAAAATGGTAGGCCGTGAAGTGAATTTTGAGACAGAAAAAGAACCCGCGAAACCGGGTAAGACGATTCTCGATATACAGCATCTGAACGTCTATAACAAGCAGGATTTTCAGGTGGTAAAGGATGTATCCCTTGAGGTGCATTCCGGTGAGATCGTAGCCATTGCAGGCGTAGCCGGCAACGGTCAGGTAGAGATTGCCGATGCTATTGCAGGATTGATCCCGGCACGTTCCGGTAAGATTCTGTTAAACGGCAGAGATATTACGGATCTGTCCATCAGGGAACGTACCACAGAAGGAATTTCCTATATTCCCGAGGACAGACAGAATTATGGACTGGTCATGGATTTTACCCTTTCGGAGAATCTGGCACTGCGTAACTACTACAAAGAGCCTTTCTGTCATAAGGGAGTGCTGGACCAGAAGATTTTTGAAGATAACAGTGAAAAACTGATAGAAAAATACGATATCCGAAGCGGACAGGGTAGCAAGACGGTGGTACGCTCCATGAGCGGCGGTAATCAACAGAAAGCCATCATCGCCAGAGAAGTGGAGCAGGATTCCTCTCTGATGATCTTCGTTCAGCCCACCCGTGGACTGGATATCGGTGCCATAGAGAATATTCACAAACAGATCATTGCGGAGAGAGACAAGGGTAAGGCAATCCTTTTAATCTCTTTGGAACTGGATGAGATCATGAACTGTGCGGATACCATCGCCGTTATTTATAACGGAAGCATACAGAAGATCGCCAAAGCCAGTGAGCTGACCACCAATGAAGTGGGTGAGTTCATGATGGGCGTTAAGAACAAGGAGAAGGAGGCATAAGACCATGAAAAAGATGACAAAATTCTGGAATGCAGTAAAGATCCCTCTTCTTGCAATCCTTTGCAGCTTGGTAGTGGGTGGTGTGATCATCGCCGTGACCGGTTCAAATCCTTTCAAGGCTTACTACGCTTTGCTGCAGGGCAGCGGACTGTCACCCAAGTCTTCTTATGCAAGCTATAAGAGCATGCTGACAGACTTTATGAGTTATGTGAACTATTTTACCCCTATGATCTTCGCAGCATTGGCAGTAGCGGTAGCTCTGCGTGCGGGTTTGTTCAATATCGGTGTCTCCGGACAGATGCTGGCAGCCGGGTTCACTGCAAGTATTATTGTGGGCTACAGCAGTTTAAATGCTGTACTGGCAAAGCCACTGGTAGTGATCATCGGTCTGATCGTCGGCGGACTGGTGGGTGGACTGATCGGCTTTTTGAAGTATCGTTTTAATATTAATGAAGTTGTTTCGTCCATTATGTTAAACTACACGTTCCAATACGTGATCAGCTTCTTTATCAATACCTTTTTCGTGGATCCGGTCTCCAGACAGTCAAAGGAGATCTCTGCGGCTTCCAGACTGACGCTGATGGATACCATGGTGGGCAATCTGAAAATGGATATTCCGCTGGGAATTATTCTGGCTCTGCTGACTGTAGTGGCAGTGTGGTTCTTATTAGAGAAGACGAAATTAGGATACGAACTGAAGGCTGTGGGCTATTCCCGCAGTGCTGCAAAATATGCGGGTATTAAAGTCGGCAGAAGCATGGTGCTGTCCATGATGATCTCCGGTGCCCTGGCAGGACTTGCCGGTGTGACCTATTATCTGGGTTATGTGGGTTCTATTCAGCCCAAGGTACTGATCAGCACGGGATTTGATGCTATCGCAGTGTCACTGCTTGGTAACAACAATCCCTTCGGAATCGTATTTTCCACCATGCTGATCACCTTGATCAGTAAAGGTAGTACTTACATGAAATCTGCAGCCGGTGTCGATGCGGAGATCGCATCGGTTATTACCGGAATTATTTTGTTGTTCAGTGCATGTAATGCTTATATCAAATGGAAGATGGAACGAGGCAGAAGAGAGAAAACGAACAAGACAAAGGAGGACAAATAAATGGATATTGTGATCATTGACGGGTTATCCTTTGCATTACCTTTATTTATTATGGCAATTGGCGGTATTTATTGCGAGAAGTCCGGTGTGACTATGTTAGCTGTGGAAGGATTGCAGGGTTTCGGTGCCTTTATCGGAGCATTTGTGGCAGTTGCCATTGCAGGGAATTTCTCCGGAGATTCTCCGGTACCTTTCTACATTGCCATGATCATGGCGGCAGTAGGAGGAAGTATTTTTGCCCTGATCCATGCGCTGCTGTGCCTGAAGTTTAAAGCCAATCAGGTGATCAGTGGTGTCGTAGTCAATATTCTGGCTATGGCATTGACAGCATATTTGACCAAACTACTCAACAGAGTTGTATTCGGTGCCACCTCTGACAAGTTTGTTCTGACCGTATCTTCCAGAATTACCATCCCGGGAATCTCTAAGATTCCGGTACTGGGAGCTGTATTTACCAATCTGTATCCTTTTGAACTGGTGATCGTTGCCGTAGCATTTATTGCATGGTTTGTAATGTACAAGACCCGCTTCGGCATGCATCTGCGCGCCTGCGGTGACAATCCCCATGCGGTGGATGCAGCCGGAAGACAGGTGGGACAGATCCGCCTGGCAGCTATCATGATCTGCGGTGCGTTGTCGGGACTTGGCGGTATCTGCTTTGCGTATTCTATTTCCGCGAACTTTTCTTCCAGTTCGGCCACTTTGATGCCGTCTTCGTCCGAAAAATCAGCTTTGGAATAAAGCGCATCGCGTTGTTGCATGATGTCCCACAATATGGTGTGTCCCATCAGCACGGTGTTCAGTACGGTACATTCGTCATATTGGAAGTGGTCCTGGCTAAGTACGGAGAGCCTTTCGCCCGGTCCTAGTTCCACGCTGCCTTTTGTCGGTTCCAATTCTCCGGAGATGGCTTTCAGCAACGTGGACTTTCCGGCTCCGTTAGCCCCGATGACCCCGTAAATGTTTCCATTGGTGAACTTCATGTTTACATCCTTGTACAGGACTCTTTTCCCGAACTGGATGGCAAGATTCGATACGCTAATCATACTCTATATACCTTATTATATATGTCTTGGTTTGTAATACGGCGCAAAGGTACGAAAAATATTTTATTCGTTCATGGTTTCTCCCGTAAACTGCAACGGGAGCAGGGCTTTGATGGAGTCGACCACGTAAGTGCCCTCTTCTCCGAACAGCAGGATGCGTATGGGGCGACCGTACCGTTCTTCCACTCCAAGGATGACTTGCCGGCAAGCTCCGCAAGGAGGGATGGGGGATTTCAGGAAAGTCCCGTGGGCGTATGCCGCAATGGCCAGTTCTTCCACGCTTTTCTCCGGGTAGCGTGCGTTGGCGTAGAATAGTGCGGTACGTTCCGCGCACAGGCTTGACGGGAAGGCGGCGTTTTCTTGGTTGCTTCCTGTGACTATGGTGCCATCGGACAACCGGGCCGCAGCTCCTACACAGAATTTTGAAAAAGGTGCATAGCTGGTTTGTGTGGCATCTTTGGCTTTGTCTATTAACTCTCGGTCCGCATCCGTTAGTTCCTCGTAGTCGTATATTCGGACTTTGCTGATGATTTCTTTTTCTTTCATGGGACTTTCCTCTTTTGGTTAATAATGCACAAATATACATTTTTTGTTTGTAAAGGGAAAACTAACGAAGAAAAAAGAGGTAACTTTGTGTGTGAGAAATCCTTCATGATATTTGAGATATGCGATTGAAAACCGTTTTCTTATCCGTATTGTTCGGCGTGACGAGCTTTTTGCTACAGGCACAAGGTGTCAGCCAGCAATACCTTAATTATATAGAACGTTACAAGGGGATGGCCGTGGACCAGATGCTGCGTTATAAAATTCCGGCCAGCATCACGTTGGCACAAGGATTATTGGAAAGTGGAGCCGGGACAAGCACATTGGCCCGGAAAGCCAACAATCATTTCGGCATTAAATGCGGGCGTGCATGGAAGGGACCCTACATCTTGCAGGACGATGATGCGCGGAATGAGAAGTTCCGTAAATACCGCAGCGTGGAAGAGTCGTACGAAGACCATTCGCGTTTTCTGCAACAAGCGCGTTATTCTTCGTTGTTTGAACTTTCCCCGAAAGATTATAAAGGTTGGGCGCGTGGTTTGAAACGCTGTGGTTATGCCACGAACCCCCGTTACGCTTCCTTGCTGATAGATTTGATAGAACGGTATGACCTCGACCAGTATGATAAGTATAAGTCGTCTCGTCTTCATTTTGATTACAGCAGCATAGACAGTCAGCTGAACAGCGAGTCGCTGCCGTCCCATCTGGTTTATCGCAATAATGAGAATTATTATATTATTGCGCGTGCCGGGGATACGTTTGATTTGTTGGCGGAAGAAACCGGTGTGTCGGCGCGCGACATCCGGAAGTTCAATGAATTGCCGAAGGGATATCGAATCCAAGCCGGTGATGTGTTGTATTTGGAACGGAAGCGGAAAAAGGCGGCTAAAAAATACAAGGACGTGCCTCACGTGGTGAAGGCCGGTGAGTCGATGTATGATATTGCGCAACGCTACGGGATACGTTTGGAGAGCCTGTATGACATGAATAATTTGCCGGCAGATTATGCCATTCAAGTAAATGACCGTTTGCGTGTACGTTAAAATAAGGAGGTCAGAATGAAACAGAAAGGTCTTTATCGGGCTTTATTGCTCATTTTGTTTGTAACCTGTACGGTTGCAGGGCAGGCGCAGGAGGTCTTGCGTTCGGATTCGCCGACGGGTATGGATGCCGGAAAGGTGAGCCTGAAGGTACAGCCGTCGGCATCGGATGTGACACCGAAGAAAGTCGGTGCGCGGTTGGCCTTGTCGGACACGTTGGTGGCTGATACGGCGCGATTGACTTTTCGCCCTTCTCTGCCTCCATTGTACCGGGACGGTACCGTGGCATATTTCCCGACAAGTTATTATGGCGGATATTGGGGCTTATGGGAACTGCATGAAGGTTTCAATGCCTGCCTGGACATGAGCGTGTCGGCCTCGTTCGGCAAGAACCGTTTTCCCGGGGTGGGATTCGGGACCGGAATCTCTGCCATGTATGTGCGTAGCCTTACCGACCGGTTGGTGCTGTCTGTGGGAGGCTTTTACGACCGCTTGTCTTGGAACGGCTTGAATGAGAACCGTTTCGGAATCAATTTGTTGGCCGGTTACCAGTTGACCGACAGGGTGAGTTTGTACGCATACGGCAGCAAAGCTTTTTTCCCGATGCAAGGTCGTCAGCCGTGGATTCCTCCGATGCCGTGGATGAACAATTTCAGCAGTCGGTTTGGAGGAATGGTGCATTTCAAGGTCTCCGATGCTGTGTCTGTTTCGCTCAGTGTGGAAGAGACCAGTTGGAAACGTTGATGGGCAAAAGTCGATAGGAAGCCATGGGGCTTGGCGGTCGGACGTGTTGCCGGTTTCTGAAAAACATACACATCCGTGCGGTTTCTGCTAAGGAGAGCGTCCGGATGTTTTGTTTGGACAAAATGTTGTTTGAATCCCGTTTTGGAGTATTAAAATGAAAGCAAAAAGGATGTTCCTGTTACGCCTGCCTTTCACGAAAAGGCTTTGTTAAGGGGGCTTGACGGTGTTTTTGGATACATTTTTTTATGTTTCGGGGCTTGTTTTTTACGTATCTAAAGCAAAATTAGGAAACACTTTCAGCCGAACGATTTTTCGTTCGGCTGAAAAAACATTTTTTTTCTCCGCATGTCGTGGGAGAGGTGTCTGCATGTTGTCGGAAAGTTCTACGCAGACGGAGGCGCGGCGGTCGGCAAATGCCCCTTTTTTAAGTTATTTGGGGCGGAAAGGGACGCACATCCGGAATGCCTTCTTGCGAGGCGGAACGCCCCGGATGCTTACGGGTTCCGTATCGCCTTGCGCCGGGCGTGGACTTTCATACGGCATTATGGAAGCGGGAATGCGGGACAGGTTAGCATTCTGTACTTTCCCCGATGCGCGAGAATCGCGTATTTGCGGCGGCAGCGGGGAAAGGGCGCAAATGAGCGAACCGCGAGGGGGTGGGATTGTCATATTGACACTTGGAATATCGACAGGTGCCATTCGGGACTTGGCATGTCAAGTGCGGGAGTGTTGACGGCTTTCGTAGGATTGGTCTAAATAATATAAAGGTATAGGGATATTTATAAGGTTTTACAGTCGAAAAGTGATTTTTTTATCGTACTTTTGTATGATAAATCTGTGAAAGAAAGAATGCGAAGAAAGATAAGACGGAATTGGATTGTCCCAGAAGGAGCCGAACTGACGGATTTGGACCGTAAAGTTTTGGCTTTTCAGGAAGAAGGCTGTTTGGTGCCTTCGCGTAAATTGATTAAGACGCCTGAACAAATAGAGGGGATTCGCAGGAGCGGTGTGGTAAATACCGGGGTGTTGGATCTCGTGGCCCAAGAGATACATGCCGGAATGACTACGCTTGAGATTGACGAGATGGTATATGATTATACGGTAAGCCATGGGGCCATTCCCGCTCCGCTGAACTATGAAGGATTTCCTAAGAGTGTGTGTACTTCTATCAACGAGGTGGTCTGTCACGGCATACCTAATGAATTCGATGTATTGGAGGAAGGAGATATTGTCAATGTAGACGTTTCCACCATATTGGACGGGTATTACAGCGATGCTTCACGTATGTTTGTCATCGGGCAGACCACACCCGAGAAGCAGAAATTGGTAGACGTCGCGCGCGAATGCCTGGAGATAGGCATGAAAGCTGCCCGTCCGTTCGGCTTTGTGGGGGATATAGGAAATGCCATCGAAAAGCATGCCAGGAAGAGCGGTTTCAGCATCGTGCGCGATTTGTGCGGACATGGGGTGGGACTGGAGTTTCATGAAGAGCCGGATGTGGAGCATTTCGGCCGGAAGGGAACAGGGATGCTCTTGGTGCCCGGCATGGTGTTTACGATAGAACCTATGGTGAACATGGGCGATTGGAGGGTGTTTGTGGATGAAGAAGACGGATGGACTGTCGTGACGGAGGATGAACTGCCCAGTGCGCAATGGGAACACACGTTCCTGATGACAGAAAACGGTTTGGAGATTCTTACTTATTGAGACGCCATAATTTATTAGGACGTAAGGAAATGGAAAAGAAAGATATCATTATATTAGGTATAGAGTCGAGTTGCGATGATACTTCGGCTGCGGTGGTTCGCAATGGGGTGTTGTTAAGTAACGTGACGGCAAGCCAGGCTGTGCACGAGGCGTATGGTGGAGTTGTGCCGGAACTGGCTTCCCGTGCCCATCAGCAAAATGTGGTCCCGGTAGTGGACCAAGCGTTGAAACGTGCCGGGGTGGCCAAGGAGGAACTTTCGGCTGTGGCTTTCACACGAGGTCCCGGGCTGATGGGTTCTTTGTTGGTGGGGGTGTCTTTTGCCAAAGGGTTTGCACGTGCGCTCGATATTCCCATGATAGAGGTCAATCATTTGCAAGGACATGTATTGGCGCATTTTATTAAAGAAGATGAGGGCGACCGGGACCAACCGGAATTTCCGTTCTTGTGCTTGCTGGTAAGCGGCGGCAATTCCCAAATCATTCTGGTGAAAGCCTATAATGACATGGAAGTGTTGGGGCAGACGATAGACGACGCGGCAGGCGAAGCCATTGACAAGTGTTCCAAAGTGATGGGGTTGGGCTATCCCGGAGGACCGATAATAGACAGGTTGGCGCGCCAGGGGAATCCGCAGGCGTATTCTTTTGCCAAACCTCACATCGGAGGATATGATTATAGTTTTAGCGGCTTGAAGACCTCATTTCTTTATTCTTTACGGGATTGGATGAAGGAAGATCCGGATTTTGTCGAGCATCACAAAGAAGATTTGGCCGCCTCCTTAGAACATACGATAGTGGATATCCTGATGAAGAAGCTACGCCAGGCGGCAAAAGACACAGGAATCAGGCAGGTAGCCGTGGCAGGCGGGGTTTCGGCCAATAATGGGTTGCGTAATGCGTTCCGGGAACATGCGGACAGGTACGGTTGGAGAATCTTTATTCCGAAATTCAGTTATACGACCGACAATGCAGCCATGATAGCCATTACCGGGCATTTCAAGTACCAGGATAAGGATTTTTGTACGATAGATATGCCTGCTTATTCAAGAGTAACATTAAAATAATCAAGATATATGATGAATGTAGAATCTAAAATCATAAGTCGTGAAATCAGCCCGCTGTTATGGAAAGCAGGGGAGACGGTGTGCACGGCAGAAAGTTGTACTTCGGGGCAGATCTCGGCAGCCATAACCAGCGTGCCGGGAAGTTCTACTTATTTCAAAGGAGGCATCGTTTGTTACACCAATGAGATAAAAACTCGTTTCCTTGGTGTTCCGCAAGAGTTGTTGGAAGAAAAAGGAGCTGTAAGCGAGGAAGTGGTGCGTGCCATGTTCGAGGGGGCATTGAAAGCTATGGAAACCACGTACGCAATAGCCATTACTGGTTATGCCGGTCCCGGTGGAGGTGAAGAAGCTCCGGTCGGTACGATTTGGATTGCCGTAGGCGATAAAAACGAAGTGGCGGTGGAAAAACTTGAAGGTGATGACGGCCGGGACATGAATTTGGCCAAAGCGACACTGGTGGCCCTCCAACTTCTGCTCGACTTGCTTAAAAAGCGTCATCCGCAGGAAGAAGAGTGATTTTTTTGCGAAAATACTTGTATATTCGGTTTTTAAGCACTAATTTTGCACTCTGTTTGAAAGAAGCTAATAGAAATAAACAAAAAGGAAGATAGAAATGTCTAAGATTTGTCAAATTACCGGGAAGAAAGCCATGGTTGGCAACAATGTTTCTCATTCTAAGCGTCGTACAAAGAGACGGTTTGATGTGAACTTGTTTACGAAGAAATTCTACTATGTAGAACAGGATTGTTGGATTAGCCTGAAAATTAGTGCTGCTGGTCTGCGATATATTAATAAAGTTGGACTCGACGCAGCGTTGGCCAATGCGGTTGAGAAAGGCTATTGTGATTGGAAAACCATTAAAGTAATTGCTTAATTAAAGGAGAGTAGGACTTATGGCAAAGAAGGCTAAAGGTAACAGAGTGCAGGTCATTTTGGAATGCACTGAGATGAAAGAGAGTGGTCTTCCCGGAACATCCCGTTATGTGACGACGAAGAATCGTAAGAATACTCCCGAAAGATTGGAATTGAAAAAATACAATCCCATTTTGCGGAGAATGACAGTTCATAAAGAAATAAAATAATATTTAGGATACTATGGCAAAAAAAGTAGTGGCCACCCTCCGTACTGGAAAGACAGATGGCCGTTCTTATACGAAGGTAATCAAAATGGTGAAGAGCCCTAAGACCGGTGCTTATGTTTTTGACGAGCAAATGGTTCTGAATGAAGCCGTGAAGGATTTCTTCAAGAACTAACCTCGTATTTTAATACGATTCAATATAGTCCCTTCCACAAATCGTGGAGGGGATTTTTTGTAGGCATGGCAGGCGTTAGAAAACTTGTGCCGTCTTTGTCTTTATGAAATATAGGGCGCGGTTCGGCATAGCCAAGTTTGAAAAACTTTGTTTTTCGTTTGTTTCTGCGCTCACCTTTCACTATCTTTGTGCTTGTAATGTACATTAAATAAAAGGCGTATGGGAATTTTCAGCTTTTTTTCAAAAGAAAAAAAAGAGACACTTGATAAAGGACTGGAAAAGACGAAAGAGAGTTTTTTCGGGAAACTGACCCGGGCGGTAGCCGGAAAGTCGAAAGTGGACGATGATGTACTGGATCGTCTGGAGGAGGTTTTGGTAACGTCGGATGTAGGAGTAGATACAACGTTAAACATTATCGACCGGATTGAAAAACGTGTGGCCCGGGATAAATATGTAACGGTAAATGAGCTGAATGATATATTAAGGGATGAGATAGCGTCTCTGCTCACTGAAAACAATACGGCAGATACCGAGGGTTTCGTTTTACCCGAAGGGAAAAAACCGTATGTGATTATGGTTGTGGGTGTGAACGGGGTCGGTAAGACCACTACCATAGGCAAGTTGGCCTACCAGTTTAAGAAAGCCGGAAAAAAAGTGTATCTCGGAGCGTCGGATACATTCCGTGCGGCTGCAGTGGAGCAGCTAGAAATATGGTCTGAGCGAGTCGGTGTTCCTATTGTGAAACAGCAAATGGGAAGTGACCCGGCATCTGTGGCCTTCGATACGTTGAGTTCTGCGACGGCGAATGGTGCGGATGTCGTCTTGATTGATACGGCCGGACGTTTGCATAACAAAAAGGGGTTGATGGACGAATTATCCAAAATAAAACGTGTCATGCAGAAAGTGGTGCCGGATGCCCCTCACGATGTCATGTTGGTGCTTGACGGGAGTACGGGGCAGAACGCCTTTGAACAAGCCAAGCAATTCACGTTAGCTACGGAAGTGACCAGCATGGCTATCACAAAGCTCGACGGAACAGCAAAGGGTGGAGTCGTTATCGGTATTTCCGACCAGTTTAAGATTCCGGTACGTTATATCGGTTTGGGAGAAGGTGTCGAGGATTTACAGCCTTTTAACCGGAAAGAGTTTGTAAAGTCTCTTTTTGGGAATGAGTAAGGAAGGATTTTGATTGGTTCATTAAAAAAGAATATTGTTTTGCGAAAGAATACGATTGATGTCATAACGTTGGGGTGTTCAAAGAATCTGGTCGATTCGGAAAAATTGATGCGTCAGTTGGAAGCCAACGGGTATAAAGTAACGCATGATGCAGACCGTCCCCAGGGGGAAATCGCTGTGATTAATACTTGTGGATTTATCGGAGATGCCAAGGAGGAAAGCATCAATATGATATTGGAATTTTGCCAGGCTAAGGAAGAGGGGCGTTTGAAGAAACTATTTGTCATGGGGTGCCTCTCGGAGCGGTATCTGAAAGAATTAGGTGAAGAAATTCCACAGGTCGATAAGTTTTATGGTAAGTTCGATTGGAATGAATTGTTGGCCGATTTGGGAAAGGCATATCATCAGGAGTTGAGTTTGGAACGTGAGTTGACTACTCCTTCCCATTATGCTTATCTGAAAATTTCAGAAGGATGCGACCGTAGGTGCTCCTATTGTGCCATACCTATTATCACGGGGAAGCACGTGTCGCGTCCGATAGAGGATATTTTGGAGGAAGTACGGATGTTGGTGTCACGTGGCGTGAAGGAATTTCAGGTCATTGCCCAGGAGTTGACCTACTATGGTTTGGACCTTTATCATCGTCAGGTGTTGCCGGAACTTATAGAACGGATGGCTGATATTCCAGGTGTGGAGTGGATTAGGCTCCATTATGCTTATCCCGCGAATTTTCCAGTAGATTTATTCCGGGTGATGCGTGAGAAAAAGAATGTTTGCAAATACATGGACATCGCTTTACAGCATATTAGTGACAATATGTTACAGAGGATGCATCGACATGTGACCCGTAAGGAAACCTATGATTTGATAGAACGTTTCAGGGAGGAAGTACCGGGGATTCATTTGCGTACGACCTTGATGGTAGGGCATCCTGGGGAAACGGAAGAAGATTTCAATGAGTTGTTGGATTTCGTCCGCAAGGTTAAATTCGACCGTATGGGAGCTTTTTCTTATTCGGAGGAAGAAGGGACTTATTCGGCAGAGCATTATGAAGATGAGATTCCTTTTGAGGTCAAGCAGGCCCGGTTGGATAAATTGATGGCTTTGCAGCAGGAGGTTTCGGCGGATTTGGCAACTCGGAAAATAGGAAAGGTTTTCAAGGTGATTATAGACCGTAGCGAAGGAGAATATTATATAGGACGTACGGAGTTTGATTCGCCTGAGGTGGATCCGGAAGTCCTGATTCCTGCATGCGAAGGGACTTTGTCTTTCGGAGCGTTTTATGAGGTGAAGATTACAGACGCTGATGACTTTGATTTGTATGGTACTCGAATGTTTTAAGGAGCTGTATATGTATGAATAATAAGGAGTTTATAGCGGAATTATCCCGTCGTTTAGGTTATACGGTGAAGGACACGTCTTCATTGATGGTTACCTTGGTTGCTGAAATGACGGAAGAATTGGAGGATGAAAACGTCATAGCCATTCAGAATATAGGCTCGTTTGAGGTGAGGAAAAAACAAGAACGGGTGGTCGTGAATCCCGCTACCCAGCAACGCATGTTGGTGCCTCCCAAATTAGTCATTAATTTCAAACCTAGCACTTCTTTTAAAGAGAGGATGCAATAAACGTCGGTCGTAATGGATAAAAAGGTTTTGATACAAGATTTAGCTGACGGGTTAGTGTTGCGGAGAGGGCTGCCTAAAAAGGATGCCGATGTTTTTGTGCGTTCGGTTTTTGAAATTATAGGAGAATATCTGCAAACGGATAAGATTGTTAAAGTAAAGGGGCTTGGAACCTTTAAATTAGTGACAGTGGATAGCCGGGAGAGTGTGGATGTGAACACCGGCGAGAGAATCGTAATCAAAGAATATACGAAGGTTAATTTTACACCGGATCCCGTTCTGCGAGACGCTGTCAATAAGCCTTTTGCACAGTTTGAAACCGTGGTTTTGTATGAAGGTACGGATATTGCCGATATGGAGCGGATGGATATTCCGGACTTATCTGAAGATAATGAAGCGGAAAATGTATATGATGCGAATGGAGGGCCGGATGAAGCAGATGAAGTGGCGTTGTCCGAATCAGAAGATGTCCTTTCGGTTGGAGAGAAGGATATGCAGGCGAAAGGGCGTCATGGTATAGATGAAGTCTCAATAGAAACAGCGGCTATAGACGAAACCGGAGCGGTAGAGATCCAAGATGGTGAAAATGAAAATACTGATACTGAAACTACCGTGAATTCTATAGAGGAATATTCCGATGTAGTGGAAGAGGTTGGGAATAAGACTGAGATTGTCTCCGAAAATGTAGATGAGAAATCAGATACGTCGGTTGATGATGAGACGGAGGATGAAAGAGTTTCTTCTTTGCTGCGGCAAAACACGGAGGACGAAATAAAGGCAGAATCGATTTCAGCCGTTCAGGAGGGAGTGTTACCGGAAGGAAAGGAAGAAGGGGCGCACAATAAGAATAATACCAATGCTGATGTTCACCATGTGGAAAAGGTGCATGTGGCAACTCAACAAATAGAGGTGCAGAAAGTCGAACATCAAACTGTGGAGAATCAGCATATTGTTCAAATGGCACCCGAACATCATGGTCGTAGACGAGTCTATTTGACGCCTTGGATGATGTTTTTTGTAGTCCTACTGGTATTATTATTGATGGCTATCAGTTATTATATCGGTTATCATCATCTTTTTTCTGGAAATCAAACAAAAGTCGTGAAGCAGCCGGTTGTAGTGCATCCTGTTCCTTTTAAACAAGATACGGTTCAGATTTCGAAAGAGCAAGATTCTTTGGGGGGGGATACCGATTCTATACGGCAAGTACAAGTGCCGGAAGGTATGCCGGAAAAAACAAATAAGGTGGAAGTACAACCGAAAGATACGCGAAAAATATCCGTAGAGTACCCTCAGGTGAAAAACGGGGCGTATGAAATTATAGGTACACAAGAAGAACACCGTATGAGGGGCGGAGAGACTTTGCGAGGTTTGGCATTGAGGTATTACGGCTCGAAAGATTTTACAGTTTATCTGGTGGCATATAATAAAATCGCTAATCCAGACCTCGTGCCTGAGGGCATGTTGCTGAAAATACCTAAGTTAAGATTAAAACGCCGTTAACTGCCATGAAAAGTTTCTTAAATAGATATTTGGGAAACTTTTTTTAATAATATAATATTGTCAGTGCGTACTAAAAAGCTTAATTTTGGGTCACGAAAAACGAGAGTATAATTTAAAACAAATAAAACAGATATGGCTGAAGCGATAGATATTCGCGAGTTGAATGAGCGAATAGAGAAACAAAGTGCTTTTGTAACGAATTTAATAACCGGTATGGATCAGGTGATTGTAGGGCAGAAGCATTTGGTGGAATCACTTTTAATAGGATTGTTGAGTGACGGGCATGTATTGTTGGAAGGTGTGCCCGGTTTAGCGAAGACGTTGGCCATAAAGACATTGGCATCGTTGATAGATGGAAAATTCAGTCGAGTCCAGTTTACTCCGGACTTGCTTCCTGCCGATGTAATAGGCACGATGATGTATAGCCAAAAAGACGAGACGTTCATTGCCCAACGTGGTCCTATTTTTGCCAATTTCGTGTTGGCAGATGAAATTAACCGTGCTCCGGCCAAGGTGCAGAGTGCTCTGTTGGAAGCGATGCAGGAGCGTCAGGTTACCATCAGTAAAGAAACATATAAATTACCGGAGCCTTTTTTGGTATTGGCCACGCAGAATCCGATAGAGCAGGAAGGAACTTATCCTTTACCGGAAGCCCAAGTGGACCGTTTTATGTTGAAGGTGATAATTGATTATCCAAAATTGGAAGAGGAAAAGAAAATTATCCGTCAGCAAATCAAAGGGGAAAGGGCCGTCGTGCGTCCTATTTTGTCCACTGATGAAATCATCGAAGCACGTAATGTAGTCAGGGAAGTGTATTTGGACGAGAAGATAGAGCAATATATTGCCGACATTGTTTTTGCTACGCGTTATCCTGAGCAATACGGTTTGAAAGACTTGAAAAATTATATGGAATTCGGCGGTTCCCCGCGTGCTTCTATTAATTTGGCTTTGGCTGCCCGTGCCTATGCTTTTATTAAACGTCGGGGATATGTGATACCAGAAGATGTACGCGCTATTGCCCATGATGTTTTGCGCCACCGTATCGGGCTTTCATACGAGGCGGAAGCCAATAATGTCAGCAGCGAAGAAATCATCAGTCAGATATTGAATAAGGTAGAAGTACCCTAATCATCGTTGTGAATGGATACAAGTGAGATTTTAAAGCGAGTCCGTCAAATCGAAATTAAAACGAGAGGACTGTCCAACAATATTTTTGCCGGTGAATATCATTCGGCCTTCAAAGGGCGTGGTATGGCTTTCTCTGAAGTGAGAGAATACCAGTACGGAGACGATATTCGCGACATAGATTGGAATGTGACAGCACGTTTTAACCGGCCTTTCGTCAAAGTGTTCGAGGAGGAACGTGAGCTGACGGTCATGCTTGTGATTGATGTTTCGGGCAGTTTGAGTTTCGGAACTGTTTCTCAGACCAAGCGAGAGATGGTGGCGGAGATAGCTGCGACGTTGGCTTTTTCCGCCATACAAAACAACGATAAAATCGGAGTGATTTTTTTTTCGGACAGGATAGAAAAGTTCATTCCTCCGAAGAAGGGACGCAAGCACATTTTGCGCATCATACGAGAACTGTTGGATTTTACTCCTCAAAGCAAGTCTACGGATATCGGTCAGGCGATAGAGTATCTTACTCAGGCCATTAAGCGGCGTTGTACGGCATTCTTGTTGAGCGATTTCATAGATAGAAAAGACTATCGTACGGCTTTAACCGTTGCTAACCGGAAGCATGATGTGGTGGCCATTCAGGTTTTCGACCGCCGGATGGCAGACTTACCGGATGTCGGATTGATGAAGGTTTGCGATGCGGAAACCGGACATGAACAATATATCGATACGTCTAGTCGCAAGGTGCGGAAAGCCCATCATGACTGGTGGAAGAACAGGCAGAATTTGTTGCAGGATACGTTTACGAAGAGCAATGTGGATTCGGTTTCTATTCGTACGGATCAAGATTATGTGTCTTCGTTGATGACTTTATTTGCCAAACGAAATTAAAGATGAAAAGTTACCATAATAAAAAGAGAATACCCCTTCGGCAGTGGTTGCTTTTGCCGTTTTTCCTGATGTCAAGCCTTGTAGAGGCCCAGGTGACGGTGGATGTCAGGATTGATTCATTGGAGCTTTGGGTGGGGGAGCAGACTCGTATAACTTTGGATGTCAGTACGGATACTAAGTCCAAGCTGATAATGCCCCAGTTGAAAGCCGGAGATATGCTGACTCCAGGAGTGGAGGTGGTAGAAGTTGCCAAGGCAGACACACAGCAATTAAACGAAGGAGCCCGTCGTTTGGTTTCCCAAAGCTATATCGTGACTTCTTTTGATTCGGCTTTGTATTATTTGCCCCCCTTCGTGGTGAAAGTAGATGGAAAAAAATACCAATCGAAGAGCTTGGCATTGAGAGTGTTGTCTATACCTGTCGATACGGTTCATGTCGACCGGTTTTATGGCCCTAAAGAAATTATGGCCGTACCTTTTTCATGGACGGATTGGTCTTTGATATTCGCTTTGTCCGTACTTTTGCTTGTATGGGTTCTCGGCTTGGCTTATTTTTATATACGTTATCGAGATAATAAGCCTATCATCAAGATAATCAAGTTGGCTCCCAAGGTTTTGCCGCATACGAAGGCCATGGAGGAAATTGACCAAATCAAGGCAGAGAAAGTTTGGGCGAAAGAAGATTCTAAGGAATATTATACCCGGCTGACCGCTATTCTGCGTACTTATATTGAGAAGCGTTATGGTTTCAATGCCATGGAGATGACCTCGACCGAGATTATCGACCGATTGCTGAAAGAGCAAACTTCTGAAAGTTTGGACGAATTGCGCATGCTGTTCCAGACTGCCGATTTGGTCAAATTTGCCAAATATAATACATTGATTAATGAGAACGATGCAAATCTGGTGAATGCCATTGAATTTATCAACCAGACAAAGGTAGAAGCAGATGAAAATGACGTAGCGGAGACGGATAAAGTAACGATTGAACAGAAACGTACCCGCCGGACATTGGTAAGTATGCGTTTGGCATTGATATTGCTTACGGTGGCCGCATTAGCTTTGTTGGCTTGGATTCTTTGGATGGTGTATGACTTGGTCGTTTAAAAATTATAAGTGATTATGACGTTTGCGAATATTGAATATTTTTTTCTCTTGCTTCTGCTAATTCCTTATATATTATGGTATGTGCTGAAGAACAAGAAGAAAGAACCTACGTTGTTGGTGTCGGATACGACGGCATACCGTTATGCGCCTAAGAGTTATAAGAACCATCTGATTCATGCGCCTTTCATACTGCGTTTGTTTACGTTTGTGATGGTTGTTATCATACTGGCTCGTCCCCAGACTAGTAACAGTTGGAAAAACACTCAGGTTGAGGGTATAGACATCATGTTGGCAGTCGACGTTTCGACCAGTATGTTGGCCGAAGACCTGAAGCCGAACCGTTTGGAGGCAGCCAAACAGGTGGCTTCCGAATTTATAGCGGGCAGGCCGAATGACAATATCGGTCTGACTATTTTTGCGGCCGAGGCGTTTACCCAATGTCCGATGACCACGGATCACGCCGTATTGCTGAACCTCTTTCATGGCATCAAGACTGATATGGCTCAGCGAGGCATGATTCAAGACGGAACAGCCGTAGGAATGGGAATCGCCAATGCCGTTTCCCGCTTGAAAGACAGTAAGGCCAAAAGCAAGGTGATTATCTTGTTGACGGACGGAACGAATAATGCCGGAGATATTTCGCCGTTGACTGCGGCTGAGATTGCCAAGAGTTTCGGAATACGGGTGTACACGATTGGTGTGGGTACCAATGGTTTAGCACCTTATCCCATGCCGGTAGCAGGCGGTGTACAATATCTGAATGTGCCGGTAGAAATCGATACCAAGACTTTGGCAGCCATAGCCGGGAAGACAGATGGTGAGTTTTATCGGGCTACGGATAATAAGAAGTTGGAGGACGTGTATAAGGATATTGATAAGTTAGAGAAAACGAAGCTGAATGTCAAACAATACAGCAAGCGTTATGAAGCATACGCCTTATTTGCCTGGTTGGCAGCTGCTGCGCTTTTACTTGAAATCCTGTTACGTATGACCATATTGAAGAAAATACCTTAATTCATTCTGATTATGTTTCGTTTTGAAGAACCATTATATTTGTACTTGCTTCTGCTGATACCCTTATTGGCAGGTCTGCATTATGCCACAAACTATTACCGCAAGAAGCGTCTGCTTCGTTATGGCGATATCGAACTCCTGAATGGCTTGATGCCGGATGTTTCGACAGTCCGGCGTGAGGTGAAGACGTGGCTGATGCTTGCGGCTTTGGCGTTGTTGATTTTCACTTTGGCCCGTCCGCAGTTCGGGACGAAAATGGATACCCGTAAGCGTCAGGGAATAGAGGCCATTATAGCCATGGACATATCCAATTCGATGATGGCCGAAGACGTGACGCCGAGCCGTTTGGAAAAATCCAAAATGTTGGTAAGCAATATTGTGGATAAAATGACGGATGATAAGGTTGGATTGATCGTGTATGCCGGAGAGGCCTATACCCAGTTGCCTATAACAAGTGATTACGTGTCGGCCAAGATGTTTCTGGAAACGATAAATCCATCCATGATTACCACGCAAGGAACGGATATCAAGCAGGCTATTGATTTGGCCATGAAAAGTTTCACGCCCAATCAGGACGTGAGCAAGGCTATTTTTGTGATTACCGATGGAGAGGACAATGAAGGAGGGGTTGTGGAGATGGCCAAGGCTGCGGCAGAGAAGGGTATAAAAGTCTATGTTTTGGGGGTAGGTTCTCCGCAAGGCGCACCCATACCCATGCCCGGAAGTTCGCAGTACATCACGGACAATACGGGGAATGTGGTGGTTTCCAAGTTGAACGAGGCGATGTGCCGGGAAATTGCGGCTGCCGGCCAAGGAGCCTATATTTATGTGGATAACAGTTCATCCGCGCAGGAACAATTATCGGGCTATGTGGATAAGTTGGCTAAGAAGGAGATGGAAAGTGCGGTCTATTCGGAATACGATGAGCAGTTCCAAGCCGTAGCTTTGTTGGTTTTGCTTGTACTCGTTCTGGATGTGTTGATTATGGAACGCAAGAATCCGTTGTTTAAGAATATAAAATTGTTTCGTAAATAAGGAAGAAAGACATGTTACGTGGGATATATAAATATGGATTGGCTTTGTGCTTGTGTCTGACGGTGTCTCTTTTATGGGCGCAGAAGAAAACGGACCGCGACTATTTGAGGAGCGGAAACCGGTTGTATCGCGACAGTATGTACACAAAAGCCGAGGTGGACTACCGTAAAGCCATTGAAGCCAATAGTCGTTTCCCTCAGGCATATTTTAATTTGGGAAATGCGCTGTTGAGACAGCAAAAGCCTAAGGAAGCCATGCAGGCATACGAACAGGCCGTAAAAGTAGAGACGAACAAGGGACGGTTGGCTTCCATATATCATAACATGGGAGTGATTCTGCAAAGCCAGAAGCAGTTCGGACCTGCCATCGAGTGCTATAAGAACGCCTTGCGACGGAATCCTGCGGACAACGAAAGCCGTTACAATTTGGTGTTATGCCAACATCAGTTGAAAAACAATCCGCAGCAGGACCAGCAAAACGACAATAAAGAGAATAAGAACGGAAAGGACAAGAACAAAGAAGAAGACAAAAATAGCAGTAAAAAGGACAAACAGGAGAATAAAGACAAAAAAGAAGACCAACAGAAGCAGCAGCAAAAGCAGGCACAGCAGAATGAAGAGAACATGTCGAAGGAGAATGCCGAGCAACTGTTGAATGCAGCCATGCAAGATGAGAAAGATACACAGGAGCGCATCAGGAAGGCAATGGCCAAACCGCGACAGAGAAAATTGGAAAAACAATGGTAATGACTAAACAATAAAAGAAATAGGAATGAAGAAATATATCGCATTACTTTGGTTATGTTGTCTGACGGTTGGGATACGGGCGGCCGTACAGATAAAGGCCGCAGCACCAGATGTGGTGGAGGAAGGTGAGCAGTTTAGGTTGAGTTTCACCGTGAACACACAGGATATCAGCAATTTCCATTTGCCTACTCTGAAAGGGTTTAGTGTGGACATGGGACCGAGCCGTTCCTCACAGTCCAGTTTCCAAATGATTAATGGAAAGACTTCGCAAAGCAGTTCGGTGACTTATACTTATATATTAAGTGCATTGAAGGCCGGTACTTATACTATCCCGGCCGCTACGGCCACTGTAAACGGAAAGCAATACCGTTCTAATACCGTGAGCATAGAGGTTGTTCCCGGCAGTGGCGGGGGAGCACAGTCTCGCCAACAAGGGAGTGGACAGCATGGAAGGATGCAGATGCAAGATGCCGGGGCTAAGATTACCGGAAAAGACCTCTTCATTACGGTTACAGCCGATAAGCAGCGCTTGTATGAACAAGAGGCGGTAGTGTTGACTTATAAAGTCTACTCCTTGGTCAACTTGTCGCAGTTGGCCGGTGGCATGCCGGATTTGGAGGGCTTTCATACACAAGAAATAGAGTTACCTCAACAGAAGAGCCTGAAAATGGAAGAGCACAACGGGCGAAGGTACGGTACGGTGGTGTGGCGGCAATATGTGCTTTTTCCCCAACGTAGCGGAAAAATGACGATTCCTTCCATCAAGTTTGAGGGGATAGTGGTGCAGCAAAACCGTAATATTGACCCGATTGATGCGTTTTTCAATGGGGGAAGTACCATGGTCGAGGTGAAGAAAACCATTGTGGCTCCTTCTTTGACCTTACAGGTAGATCCTTTGCCTTCACCACGGCCTGCTAATTTCTCCGGTGCGGTGGGAAAATTCAATATCAGTGCCTCCCTTACTCCAAGTGAATTGAAGACGAATGATGCTTTGACGTTAAGGGTCACGGTTTCCGGGAGTGGCAACATGAAGCTGATGAAAACTCCTGTGGTGAAATTCCCGAAAGATTTCGAGACGTATGATGCCAAGATTACAGACCAGACCAAAGTAGGTCGTGGAGGGGTTTCCGGTAATAAAATATTTGATTATTTGGCTGTGCCCCGCCATCCGGGGAAGTATACGGTCCCACCTGTGGAATTCTGTTATTTTGATACGGACGCGAAGGCTTACAAGACCGTGAAAACGGAAAGTTTTGACCTAAGCGTGGCGAAAGGCAAAGGTGGAAGCAGCGGAGGGAACTATACGAACAAGGAGGATGTGGAGTTGTTGGCTTCAGATATCCGGTACATCCATCGGGGGGAGGTGCGTTTGCAACAAAAGGGCGAGTCTTATTTTGCGACGGCAGCCTATTGGTGGAGTTATGCCATTCCTTTGTTGGCATTCATTGTTCTTGTGGTGGTCTTCCGCAAACAAGCCATGGAGAATGCCAATGTGGCCAAAATGCGCAACAAGAAAGCGAACAAGGCGGCAGCCAAGCGTCTGAAACAGGCGGCGGCATTGCTGAAAGCCAACAAGCCGGCCGAGTTTTATGATGAAGTCTTAAAGGCATTGTGGGGTTATGTGGGAGACAAACTGAACCTTCCGGCTGCGGAGCTGAACAAAGAGAATGTCAGCGAAAAGTTGCAGGCCAAGGGAGCGGACACCTCCATCGTGCAGCAATTGGTTGAGACGATGAACGACTGTGAATTTGCCCGTTATGCACCGGGTGACCCGTCGCAAACGATGGATAAGATATATGCAGCGGCTACGGAGGCCATTAACAAGATGGAAAGTTCTATTAAACGTAAGTAAAGGATGAAGCTGATGAGAAAGTTGATTTTGATATGCGTAGGTGTGATGTGCATGTTTTCGCTTCACGCCCAAGACAAGGTGCAGGCTGACAGTGCGTACGCTGCGGAAAAGTACAAAGAAGCCATACCTATATACACAGCTTTGCTGAAGAAAGGGGAGCATGCGGACATATATTATAATTTAGGAAACTGCTATTATAAGACAGACCGTTTGGCCCTTGCCATTTTGAATTATGAGCGTGCTGCTTTGTTGGATCCCGGAAATTCGGATGTCCGTTTCAATCTGGAGTTGGCCCGTTCAAAAACGATAGATAAAATCACGCCCGAAAGCGAGATGTTCTTTGTGACATGGTATAAGAACGTCATTGACATGATGAGTATGGACGGATGGGCGCGTACGGGGATTGTGGCTTTTGTGCTAGCCTGCGTGCTGATTCTGGTGTTTTTCTTAGGCAATAAGGTCGTGTGGAAGAAATTGGGTTTCTTTGGTGCTTTGGTCATGTTGGCGGTCGTCGTGATGGCCAATGTGTTTGCCTGGACGCAACATCAGGAACTGAATGTTCGTAGCGGGGCCGTGGTGATGAGTAGTTCGGTAGTCGTGAAGAGTACCCCGAACGAATCGGGTACGGATCTCTTTGTACTGCATGAAGGTACGCGTGTGGAAATCATAGACGATTCAATGAAAGAATGGAAAGAAATACGGTTGGCAGACGGTAAGGTAGGTTGGATGCCGGCAGAAGCAATGGAGGTGATTTGATATGGCGTTGGAAGATTGGCTTGGCTTGGACCAACGGTTGCTGTTGTTGCTGAACGGGAGTGATTCATTGTTCTTCGACCATCTGATGGGCGGAATTACCAGTACAGTAGCTTGGATACCAGTGGCTGTCATACTGTTTTATGTGTTGGTCAAGAACAATTCCATGCGTGAGGTAGGGCTTATTGTGTTGTTTCTAGCCTTGTCCATCTTGTTGGCCGATCAGTTTTCTTCTTCTTTCTGTAAGCCCTACTTTGCCCGTTTCCGCCCCGCTCAGGATCCCATGCTAATGTATCTAGTTGATGTGGTGGATGGCTACCGGGGTGGACGCTACGGCTTTATATCCAGTCATGCCGCCAATACTTTTGCCGTATGTATCTTTTTGGCTTTGTTGGTTCGTAATGTTTGGATGACCTTTTCTTTGGTTTTATGGGCTGCGCTCTGTTCTTATTCCCGTATTTATCTGGGGGTACATTATCCGGGAGATATTCTGTTTGGAATGCTTTGGGGGGTATTGGTAGGTTTTTCTACTTATACGGTATGTGCTTATATTTTACGTAAGATGTCACCGGATAGGAATTTCATTTCTACTCAATATACTTCCACGGGTTATGCCGTGGAAGATTTGGATATTTTCCAAAGTGTGCTTTACCTCACTTATCTGGTATTGGCCATACGGGCGGTGGTTTTGTGATGCTAGAATGGTCTGATGTCCTTTTCTCATTTTCATGGAATAGATGATTTTTAACAATATAGGCTGATTTGTAGTAGTTACAATATTGTTGTTTGGATGACTTTTATATTGCAAAGTGTGAATATCGGAGCCTTTGTATTTATTCTTGGTTATGACTGTTTGGTTTTAGAGGGCTTTTTGACCGTAAATACTCCGTTTATATAAGCCTCTATTTTTATTGTTTATCTTTTTTCTTTAACTAAATTCCTCTTGTAAAACCACAGAACTGCCATTACCTTTGTGTCCCAATTTATCGGAAGAGTCCGAATAGACTTGGCTTGCACTAATTCTATCAATTAAAAATTAAACGAAAATGAATCAAATGATGCTATTAGCGGAAACCGAGATGAGAACAACACTTAACTATGGGCGTAAAAATTATGTGAGTCCTGAAGTCCGGGTCATGTCATTCGAAACAGAGATGATGATTGCCGGAAGTGATATGAATCCGGAACCTCCAAATCCGGGATATAACTCGGGACATAATCCGGATGATTTTTGGGACGCGTGGCGATGATGTTTTCAGTTGATTAGAAAGGATAGCGGAAAAGCACAAATAAATTCCAATATACTTTTTAAGATTAGGTTGTTTTTGGGATACAGTATTAAATTTAAAACAGAAGTTAGATGATAAAGAAACTTTTTTTAACCACTCAACTTTTATTTTGCTGTTTTGTTTTGCATAGCTATGCAAAAAGTGTGTATGTTTCGGATTCCGATAGGGACCTGAAACGACGCAATAAAATGGTAAAAGAGGCTGCTATGCTTCCGGATTCTGTGTTTGAGTATGTGAAGATGGAAGACTTGTTGGATGATGAGGTGTATATAAAGTTGGCACATGATGGATGGAGTCCTCAAGAGATCGTAACTATCATGAAGACGGCCTTAAAGGACCGTAAGGCTGCCAAAAACAAATTCGGTTACGGATGGTATGCCAAGCAATGGCTACCTACTTACGGTATCATGCCAGGAGGAGATACGCTCTACCAATTCGTGGATACAACCTATAACGAGGCGATGCAGGCCAGTATAGCCCGTACTGTTCCAACTGATGTACTGAATCATACTTGGCCCAAAATCGTGTATACACCGGAAGACCGGAAAAAGGGCATTCGTAATGCGGCTTATTTCCGTACAGTGGAGCATAAACCGTCATCCGGACGTATGCATTGGGGTGTGGTACATCCCGAAGACCATGACAAACTATATGTCATCCCAGACGGAGCCGGTATATTTAAGACCGATGACGGTGGACTTAGTTGGTCGTGTATCACAGATAATATTCCAGTAAGGGCTCATCGCAGTACGGTCCGTCACTCAGCTATTCCTGTCGATCCTGATGATTGGAATCACTTGTTTGCTTTTTCCGATAACAGTACGGTGTATGAAACAACGGACGGAGGAGAGACTTGGCATCGCATAGAAGGTGCTACCCATAAAGGGTATAAACGTGGCTATGCATTCCGTGACAAGGCCGGAAACCTGAAATTCATTGGCGCACAGCAGCAAGGTGGTGTTGAGCATTGGGCTAGCAAATTGTGGATCAGTGAAGATACTTGTAAAACTTGGACAGAAGTAATTGTTCCGGATGAATTAAAGGATGTTCATCCCAATGGGGTAGGAAAGGGTGTATGGTTTCAATCTGTGGAGTTTGATCCCTCCAATCGGGATATGATTTACATTCCGGGGTCTCGGTCTATTTTCTATTTTGACGATGGGGCGAAAAGTACAATGGAAAATGGAAAGAGAAAATATAACATCAAGAAAATGAGTTTTGATGTGTATAATGAAAACCGGACGGAACTGCGTAATGACCCTTCCGACCCAGACAACAAGACCATATTTCCTTTAAGAGCCACTTCGCCGGGCAACATGGTAATCAGTACCATAAATCCGAATCAGATGTGGTTTGCAGCAGCAATCCGTAACGGAAATGCTACGGCACTCTATTATACCGAAGACAAGGGAAAAACTTGGATAACGCTTCAGGAACCCAGTGTTGGTATCGGTGGGGGTACTGTTTTTGGTAATGAGGCTCCTTGGAACTGGTTGGGAGGTTTCGGTGTAAACCTTCGTGAACCGAATTGGGTATACGGATGTACGATGAGTTCTGCTATTAGTTCTGATGGAGGAAAAAATTTCAATCAGTTTGCATGGTCAATCCGTTTGACGTCATTACAAGATGACGGCAAATATTATGCGGTAACTAATTCGCGTCACAATGCGGACAATCATTTCATTCTTTCTCACAAGAGTGGCCGGGTATTCAGAGGCTCGGATGGTGGGATGTTGATGAAAGATTTGGATGTGAACAATAACCAATGGACTAATATAGGAGGAAATATGGGACAGATGTTGTATTACAATATACGTGTCAATGAATTCGGTGACCAGTTGATGGTGGGTAATACACAGGATATCGACGTGCAGACATACCGCTACGGTCGATGGGGAAACTGGCGTGGTTATGAAGGTTCCGAATCCAGTGCCAATCCTTATACTAGCACATGCTATTTTTCTGGAGGTGGTGGTGGAGGTATTGAAAACATGCCTTTGAGTTCATGGAGTACAACCACTAATTACGCTGATGTACATACCGGTTCTTGGTATATGAGGCGTACGGGGACGGGAGCCGGAAACACATTTTACCGTATTGATGATATCGGCCGAAGCGTGACCAATCTTTTCGATAATGTCGGGGCTGATGTTGCGGATGTAACATTTGCACGCGATAAAGGATACACTACTATTTTTGTACGTACGACTGACAATATCTTAAAGAAATCCATAGACAGCGGAAACTCTTTTCAGTACATATTGTATAACGGTGAGCCGGCAAAGTTTAGCAATACCAGATTAGCGGCAGATCCCGATAACAGCGACATCTTGTATTTGGGACAGACAGGACAGGTTATGCGATTGTATGTCAACGAAAGTCGTTGGGAAAAAGTAGGAGAAGGGCTTCCCAATATAACTTGCGATCACTTATTTTTCCACGAAGGTAGTGGCGATCTATATTTTGTGAATCGTGGTAGTGCCGGAATCTATATTCTGGAAAACGGTTCAGATACCTGGCGTTTTTGGACCAAGGGATATAATAGTGGAAAATTCAGTGATATAGTCATGAATTATACCACACAGGAGATGGTACTGGCTGATTATGGTCGTGGCGTATGGGTAGCCGATTTGGAGCATCCTTCCGACCGTTTCTTTAAAAACGGATTTGCCTTAAAAGAAATCACCCATGTGGACGGCCGCCGTACTATCGGTATTGATACGAAATGGACCATTCCGTTGTATTACTATTATGAATGGACGGTAAATGGAGTGAAGGTAGATAATCCCTATCAGTATCTTACTCGGGCCTTACGTCCTGGAGATAAAGTACGGTTGAAACTCACGCTTAGAGAATCTCCCGATGTGTCTACCTTCTCGGCTGAATACATTGTGAAGGAAACATCGGATGTAAAACTGGAAAAGAAAGCCGGAAATGCGTTGTATTCAAATGGAAAGGGTAGAATAGATTTAGGATATGTAGATTATTTCTTCAATGACTTTACTGTAGACCTTTGGGTAAAACCGATGGGCAACGGAGTCTTGTTGGCCAACCGTCAGAAGGAATATGATAAAGGTGCAAAAGGTTGGTTGCTTTTTGTAGAAAACGGAACTTTGAAATTCAGATATTCTCCAAGCAACCAGTTTAACAAGCCGACCTATGAACCGGCTTCTGACGAGCAGAAAACTATCGAAGGGGGTAATTTGAATATGGGTGAGTGGGCTCATGTGGCGGTAACCGAGAAACGTGACGGTTCGATACGTCTGTATGTAAATGGTATTTTGACCGGTGAGGGAGAGCGTTACCGTAGAGAGCATACGCTGAACAATTCCACTTACCTGTCGCTGTTTGCAGATGCTTTTGAGTATGCGCCTATTGAGGCTGCCGTAGATGAATTGAAGATATGGAACTACGAATTGAATGAAGAGGAAATCCGTCGTGAAATGTATTCCGTAAACACTGACAATCGTGACGGGTTGGTAGCTTACTATGCTTTCAATGGGGATAATCTGTCCGGAGACTTGGAAACATTTGTTGGATATCAGCCACGCGTGATGACGCGTGCGGAGGTTACTCACGAAAAAATGTCGCTTCCCATTAGTGCTCAACGAGCTGTTTACGGTGTATTGACCAATGGAGAGAAACTCTTTGAAGACCGTGGAGTCAATCTGTTGAAGATAGCCGTTAAAAATACGACATCGGATTATCAGATCGGTGTATATGCTTATAAAGCGGAACATTGGTTAGAAGATAAATCCAATTTGGATGCCCGGTATTACGAGGTAGAACCGACTGGATATATTTTCCGAAACTTTACTGTTGCCGAAGCAGATACTTTGGCGTTGGATTTCTATGCAGTCGAAGGTAAACCGTTTAATCCGAACAAGCGTTATCGTCTGTATTATTCGGAGGACGGTCGTAAGAATTATTGGAATCAGGTGGGAGATTTGACCTATAATGCAGCTACACAGACTTTGCAGGCAACGAATTTATCGATGCAGGAACTACAAGGCAAAAAAATGTTGGTCGTGTCTTTGAAGCCGGCTATCGAAATGACCGTTGAGGGAATTTCAAACAGAGGAGAGCTTATCGTATATTCCGAAGATCAACACACAGTCAAAGCTCATGCTTCTATTGTGGAAGGCCTGGCAGAACCGAATGGTGAGTATGAAATCGTATCGGATAATGACGTGTTGCAACCTCAAACTGGATTCTATTTTACGAAGGGTGAAGCTTCCTCCGAGCTTAAAATAAGACAGAATTTGGGGGCCTTCAATGATCGAAATCTGGTGACCTTAAAAGGCAAGAACGATGAAAAGATGATTCCAATGCCGATTGAGCTTGTCAACCGGATTACCTCGAAAGATTTGGGTAACTCGATGTGGGTAGAGAAAGGTGGAATTTTGGTGGGTTCGGCAGATAACTATGTTGCTTTGCATGAATCCAATACCGTGACCATAATGGGGTGGGTATATCTTGGTGACGTAGACATATTGTCCGGAACCAAACCACTCTTGTTTTTTCGCTCTTCAAATCCCTCTGTAGCAACAGGACTACACTTGCAAAACGGCAATGTACGCTGTCATTGGAATGAAGAATCCTGGAGTTGGAACCAATCTACTTCCCTCAACGTGACGAAAGAACAGGTAGGGCAATGGATTCATTTGGCATTGGTAGCCCGTCCCGATGGTATGGACTATTACTTGAACGGAATGAAATATTCTATAAAACGTAATATAAATAAAGGACGCGTACATTCCATGTTAATGTTAGGACAGAACCAAATGGGGAATACTTGGTTTACAGGAGCATTCGATCAGGTTGCTGTATGGAACCGTTCACTGACCCAGGAAGAAGTCTTAAGATATATGCAGGAAAGGGTGTTGCTGAATGATTCGGCATTGGTGGCTTATTTGACGATGGATGTAAGAGATGAAAACGGAGATTTGTGTGAAAGCGTACAGAACATGTCGCTGAAGCACTACGGTACTTTGACACAAAACTATCGTTCTACTGTGCCATTTAATCCGGAAAGCCGCCTGCATCTGAACCAAATGTCCGAAACTTCGGCCGTACAGTTGATTTATCCGGAAGGAAAGAACGTACAGGGAGAATGGAGTACATTCGACGGAACCTCTTATAACTATGTGGCAGCCGGAAGAAGACAATACGATTTGCCTCTGAGCAAAACACACTACACGTTGGTTTATGCAAATGATCCACAGTTGACAGCAACCGAGCGGATTACTTTGCGCTACCGTCATGTTGGCATTATGGAACAGGATCATTTGGTGATGGCCATTCGCGCTTTGGGTTCGGAAAGTCCGTTTGAACATTTTGTGGAAGCACAGGCTGTAGAAAACGGCAAAGCAGAGTTCGTTGTCGAGGGAACGTTGCTGAACCGTGCTTCTGAAGTGATGTTCTTTGTATCTCCCGAATCCGGTAAACGTCCGGTAAAAGTGGAACTGGCTTTGGCCAATGGGATGTCCGGGCACAGAAACATCATGTTGGAGGAAACCGCCCAGGGGGTACCTTTGCAAGTGAAGGTACTAAGTGGAAATGCTGATGATGTGGTGATGTTGGAAGTAAAAGAAACGGCTTATGCCTCTTTGGACAAAGACAGCGTAGACATGCGTAATGCTGATAATCGCTTTACGATTATGATAGACCAATCGAAGTTGGATAAAATGGCTTTGAATCCGATAACTGTTCAGGCTGTCGGTGCGGAATCTGCTCCATTGGAGTTCAAGGTTTATCTTGAGCCTAAAGTTGAGCTGAAACTAAAAAACGGTAAGGACGAACATACTTTTGTAGCTACTGCATCTACGGCGGACTTAGAAGTGGAAGCCGAACTGCTTCAAGGCTACTTGGAAGAAGAAGTTCAGTTGGCAACGATTGCTGACGTAGACAATGCGATGAATATCGGAAACGGAACCTTGTTGTCGAACAGTTCGGTAACTATCGGCCACTTGGAGCATTATGAATCTCCTTATGGTAAGGCCCAGGAAGGATGGAATCTGATCGGTAATCCCTATTTGGCAGATATCAACATCACGAAACACCAGAATGTAATCTTTGACGAACACAAGGTGACTAAATTCGTTTATCAGTATAATAAGGAGTTGGACAACTATATCACATTCGATATGACGAACTATGATGAAGAACAGAAAATCATTCCGTTCCAGTCTTATTTTGTCCAGACATTGGCACCTGAGGCTGAGCTTACCGTGACTCCTGTGGCCAAAGAGGTAACGCTTAATCGTCGTACATTCGATTACTATACCGCAAACGAATATACTTCAGTACGTTTGAAACTTTACTCAGGAGATAAAGAGCAGGATCGTACGGACATTATTTGGGAAGAAAGTGCTTCGGCAGACTTTGTGGTGAATGAAGATGCTCCGAAATTCTGGAGTTTGTCAGCCACAGCCAATCAGTTGTTCTCTGTAGCCGGTAAATCGGCGGCTTCTGTAAATACGTTGCCGATGGACACAGAAGAAATCAAACTGGGCTTGAGAATCGGTACATCCGGCAAGTTGTCTCTTCGTTTGAGCCGGATAACCGGTTTTACAGAAGATGATGAAGTTGTCCTTAGGGATAAACATACGGGGGCAGAATGGAAGTTGGATGAGGATAACTCCTATGAGTTTGACATCGCGCAAACCGGAGATGTGAAAGACCGCTTCGTATTGAAGGTGAAACGTCACGGCACTTCGGTTGGCATTGAAGACAGGGGGGAATCTACTGGTTATAAAGTGTACGTTTCAGGAAACACCTGCATGATAGAAAATCTGCGTGGCAATGCCGACATTCAAATCTTCAATGTGCAAGGCCAACTTGTGGCACGCGAAAAAACGGCTCAGCACAGCTTTTCGGTATCTTTGAAACCGGGAGTACATGTTGTAAAAATCAGTGAGAACGGAAAAGATTATGTGACTAAAATTATATTGAAATGATAAAGAATGAATTAATAGGCAAAATAGGATGTTTACTGGTGTTCGTATGGGCATCGGTAAGCCTCCATGCTCAATCCATAAAGCTCTTGGGGGTATATTCCAACGGAAATGCTGCCGGTCAGTTAAAAGCTAAGGTGGATTTGGCCGGTAAGCAAATCAAATCGGTCACTTCTTATACTTATCGGATGTCCGACGGTTTTGCTACGGTAGCTTCGGATTATGAATTGATAGAAGGTTCTTTCCTGACGGTGGATGTGGAGATGCAAACTGGAGACTATGCCTATCGCATGGAAGTGGTGTTGGACGACGACACCCGGTTGCTTACCGAGTGCGTGAACCAGGGCAATACGGAAGCCTTCATGTGGTTGGGAGACTATCAATGGACGGAGGCTACCACAGCCGTAGCCGGAACATTGCCTGGTGTGGACCGTTGCTTCGGTACGGACCTGAATTTGCAGACAAGCGATAAGACTTACTATAAAGGAGTTTCCAGTAAGGGTGGTCAAATCATCTATGACCTCCCGGAAGAGATGAACTTCCGTAAATTTGATATGGTATTGGGGACACAGAATGGCAGCGGGAATCTTAAATTCATGTTCTATTGTAATGACGGAAAAAAGTTGGACTTCACTGTTAATTCAAATGCAATAAAGTCTATTTCTACGGCTGACTATCCCGCTTTTATTCCACGTTTGCCATTGACAAAAATCAGGTTAGACTTTACAAATAATTCAAATGCTATCGGCAACTACAATTTGGCCAGGCTGTATATGGAACGCCGCCCGTCGGACAAGTTGGAGCAACAGGTGGCGTTTACAAATACAGGAGGAACTGTCACGTATCCCATGCAAGTGGAACTAAAAGCCACAGCCACGTCGGGAGGCAAGATATATTACCGTATTATCAAAGGCCGTGAGGCTGCCGAACTGAAAGGTAACGTATTGACCTTTAAGGACGGACAATCTACTGATGTGGTTGTTGAAGCTACACAATACGGTAACGAGCAATATGCTTGTGCTACAAGCTTGCTGTCTTATGCAGTACGCACGAGGGAGAATATCTTTATCTCTTCTATGTTACCGGCATTGGAAAATAATTCGGGTACGGTATATTTATATGTTAATCCTCAGGCGAACAAGCTTTCGCAGTTGACTCTGAACATATATGATGATGTATATTTATTAAATGAATTGCAGCAACTTGATTTGCTAGCGATATGGAATGACACACCGTTTGTATCCGGAACAACCGGTAAGGTTCTGGCTGTTGCCGTTCCTGACTTAGAGATGAATCGTGTGTTCCGCATTACCTACGGTTACGAAGGGGGTGAGACGATACATAGTTCTTATTACGAAGGATTGAATATGTTTGATTATCTTTCGGATTTGTCTTATAGTACGCAGGGAACAGCACAAATAGACAAGGCTGTCAATGGTTCTATGCTCCAAATCACCACGCAAAAATATAAGAAAGGGTTTGGTATTCATGCGGTAGGTTCGGTGCAGATGACCTTGCCTGTGGGAATATACAATCGTTTGATCACAGATGTTGGTAAACAGTCGGGGCAGCCTTATGTCATGGAGTTTGCCTTGAACATGGATAACCGGCAGCTTACGACAACAGGTCCTGTCAATAACAGCAAGAAGACGACTTGGGATTATCCCTTGGATGACGTTTCCGTTTTACATATTGATGTATTATACGGTGGAGATGGGGCCGGAAACGACCATGGCTCAATAGGGGCGCCGAGGCTATACCGCACAGTTGTACAACGAAGGGAACAGACACTGAACTGGCAAAAAGAATTTCCGTTGACCCACAACAAGCCGTTCAAGTTGCCGATGAAGGCTACGGCCTCTTCGGGATTGGCACCGGTGTACCGCATTTTGAAGGGACAGGAGTTTGCTACGATAGAAAGCGGAAACATTTTGAACCTGCATACGATTCCCGAACATGCCGAGATTGTAGTCGAGGCGTTTCAACCCGGCGACAGGGAATGGCAACCTACAACAACTACTACTTGTACATTCCGCTTTTCCAAAGGCTTTGTGGTGCAGAAGGATGCTCGGGTAGAGTTGGAGGGCGGTCAGGTATTGGAAGAACTGATTGTCTACGGTGATGCTAGACAGATGGGGCAGGTGGTAGTGAAAAACGGTATTGTCCAGGTAAAAAAGTTCGTATTGAAATATACTTTCATACCCAAGGCTTGGAACTTCATCACTTTCCCTTCCGATTTGGATATAGACAAAATCAGCGACTTGAATGCCAGGGGGTATTATTTGAATAACAAAATGTCTGGCAGAGGAGCTTACTACATCCGCAGTTACGACACTCAGGTGCGTGCGGAAAATCCGTCCGGTTCGGTATGGAACAATTTGGAGACTCCGGAAGTGAAAGGGCTGAAAGGTTACATCATGGGTATCAACAATGCCCTGGGCATGGATCCGGTAGAGGTAACCTTTACGATGGACAACGTTTCGCTCGATTTCGAATCTTCGATTCGTCCGTTGAATCTTACGTTGGACCTTTCTAAGGTAGAGCCGGGCACTTGTCAGGATGTATATATAAGGCCTGTTAACGTGAAAGGAAACACTTTGAAGGTCAGTGTAGACTTCCAACCGGAGGATCTTTCGGCATTGCCTATCAATCATGCCAAAGCATTGGAGGGAATGCGTTTCACCTTTACTCCGGACAAACGTGGCATACGGCTGACACTTCCCGACCAGACACCGGCCAAGATTGCCATCTATAATAAAAAAGGAACCAAATTGATGAAAGCCGTTCGTTACGTATCGCCAATGGTATTGGATTTGAGCGGTTTGAAGCCAGGCACCTACCAAATGGTAATCAACTACGGAGATGCCACGGCAGTAAGGACGTTGGATTTTTAAGGATGGATATAATAAAGTAAGCAGGGTTTGTCGTTACGTCTTTCTATTCAAGACGTAACGACAATTTACATAACAGAATAACGATATGATGAACAAGATTTTTACAGGATTGCTTTTATGCCCAACCATTTATTTACACGCTGCGGAACCCGCTGATTCAACTTTCCGGTTGATGGAAGAGATTACAGTGGCGGCCAACCGCCAACAGGATGTGAAAATGAATGTGCCACAACAGGTTTACGTTTTATCCCGTAACCTGATAGAACGGGCCAATGCACAGACGGCCGCCGATTTGTTGACCACAGACGGTTTACTGACAGTGCAGAAAAGTCAGCAGGGGGGTGGAAGCCCGGTGATACGCGGTTTTGAAAGTTCGCGGGTGTTGCTTGTCATGGACAACGTGAAGATGAACAATCTCATTTATCGTGCCGGACATTTACAGAACATCATAACCGTGGACCCTTCTATACTGGAACGTGTGGAAGTGCTTTACGGTCCTTCTTCGGTCAGCTACGGTTCGGATGCTTTGGGGGGAGTTGTGGTTTTCCGTTCTAAAAATCCGGTTTTGGGCGATGGGGGGAAAACTTTGTTTTCCGGTAATGCCTTTATGCGTTACGGTAGTGCGAATCAAGAAACCACCGGTCATGTGGATTTCAATATCGGTGGCGAACGTTTTGCTTCATTGACTTCTTTATCCTATAGCAACTTCGGTGATTTACGGAGCGGACGACGCAAGAACCCCTTTCTAAAGGATGATGAATACATCAGCCGTCCTTATGAAGTGGTACGTGAAAATGGTGAAGACCTGTTAATCGGTAATTTCAAAGACTGGCATCAACCCGGTTCCGGATATATGCAGTACGACTTGATGCAGAAGTTCCTGTTCAAACCGGACGATAGATTCCGCCATTTGTTGAACTTCCAATTCTCGAATACGACGGACATTCCCCGTTACGATCGGTTGACGGATATGAAAAAAGACAAACCTAAATTTGCCGAATGGTATTATGGCCCTCAGTTCCGTTTGATGACAGCCTATACGATGGAGATAGCGGACTGGTTGTCGGCAGACAAAGTCGATTTTACGGTGGCCTACCAGAAAATCAAGGAAAGCCGTCATAATCGTAAGTTCGGTGAGGTTTGGTTGGGTAGCCGCAACGAGAATGTGGATGTGGTGTCATTGTCTTCCGATTGGATGAAACAGGTGGACAATCATCGTATCCATGCCGGAATAGACGGTGCATTGAACTTCCTTTCCTCTACGGCTCACAAAACGGACGTAGACACCGGTGAGCGTGCTGCATTGGATACGCGTTACCCCGACGGACAAAACTATATGCACAATATAGAGGCCTACGCGTCCCACCAATGGGAAATCACTCCGCGTCTGATCCTGAGCGACGGTATCCGCTTGGGATTCTCCACGTTGTATTCCTCGTTTGAGACCGCCGAATTTTTCCCATTCCTGAGTCAGAACGTGAAAGAAGTGAAACAGAACAATATGACTTACAGTTTCAGTTTGGGACTGAACTACAATCCGACCAAGGACTGGAAAATAGCTTTGGCACTTTCCACCGGTTATCGTGTGCCCAATATAGACGATGTGGGAAAGGTATTCGACTCGCAGCCGGGTATGGTGGTTGTGCCCAACCCGGATGTGCGCCCCGAAAAGACTATCAACGCCGACTTCAATGTGACTCGGTTCAAAAACGACCGTTTCCTTTGGGAAACTTCCGTGTTCGGAACCTATCTTTTCGATGCCATTACGCTAAAGCCGCATACGCTGAACGGAAATACCGAAATAGAATATGATGGCGAACTCAGCGAGATATATGCCAACCATAACAGCAGAAGGGCTTATGTTGTAGGTTCCACCACACGCCTGAAAGCCCGTTTCCTCGAAATATTTATGGCAGACGCTTCGCTTACCTATACTTACGGTGATATTATCGACGGGGAGGATGAACGTATGCCCCTCGACCATATATCTCCGCTTTTCGGAAGGGTGGGCATGACTTTTCAGAGCAAAGACGACAAGGCCATTGTGGAGTTTTATTCCTTGTTTAACGGACGAAAGAAACTAGATCGTTATAACTTGAACGGGGAAGACAATATCGGTTACGCCACAGTGAAGGGAGAAGAGGGCAGAGGGCTTCCGGCATGGTTCACCCTGAATCTCAAAGCTTCTTATGTGTTCAACCCGAACCTGACGGTACAGGTTGGTATCGAAAACCTGTTGGATACGAAGTATCGCACTTTCGGTTCGGGAATCAATGCCATGGGACGTAATATCAATGTTACTTTACGCACGACATTCTGACAGACGAAATACCTGTTTTTATTCCAATTGAAAACGGAACTGTTTTTTTTGCAGCTCCGTTTTTTATTGAAGTGTGCACAATTCTTGGTTGTGAAACTCCATATCTGCCGTTGAATCATTGTCTTATGGCATAATGTTTCGTAAGGTTGTGTTTTTTGGGATGATAATTTACTTATGAATCAAGATGTCCCCCAAATGGTATTCGTCCATAAAACGGCTGCGGTCTACGGGACCGTTGATGCCCTCGATGCGTCCGTTGGCGGTGAACTGCCACATGACGAACCGGATGTCGTCTGTCAGTTCCGGAATATCTTCTGCGTACCGGGCTATCATGTATTTGTAGTCCGTGTATTTTCCGGCCAAATATTTATTGTAGAAATTACTCGACGTGTAGATGATGGGACGGATGCCATAATGTTCTTCTACCATATGGAGAAAACGGGTAAGCCTTTCGCAAAAGCGTTGCGCGCTGCCTTTCCCTATGATTTCAACGTCGATGATAGGAATCAAATCTTGTTCGTCCAGGTTCACCGTGCTTGTGAAGTTCTTGAACTGGGTTTCCGGATCCACTGTGGGACTAAAGAAATGGTAGCAGCCGACTTTCAGGCCGGCCTTGCGTGCTTCGGTCAGGTTGTAACGATAGGTCACGTCGACCAAAGAGGCACCTTCTGTGGCTTTCAGGTATACGTAACTTACGTTTTTGTCAGTTTTCACCGTTTGCCAGTCTATATCTCCCTGATAGCGTGACACGTCTATGCCGTAACGATGTTCATTCTTATTGATACGGTGGCGGTAAGCTTCTTCTACCGGAGCAACGATGGGATGCGAATGGCTTGGAGTGGCCATCATGTCTGGTTCCACCATGGCCAAGACCACTTCCTCCTTGTCCGTTTGCTTATCCTTTTTACGACCGTGCATGGGGGTTACTGTCAGGCAACATAATATGATAGTAAGAAATGAAATGAAATTTCTCATGGAGCATGGATGTTATTTCGCAAAATTACATATTTTGCGGAGGAAATGCAAGCGTTTTCCGCTTCGTATGAATATTATTATTATTTTTGCCCTGATTTTTATTCCTTATTATAGAATGTAGACATGAAAAAGTGGTTTGGAATTTTTTGTTTCTTGGGGATTGTGGCTTGCGGCCGGACGGTTTTGCATGCACAGTCCTGGTTTGACGTGAAGCTTTGGGAGCGGGGCTTGCCGAACACGAACGGTAAGGATGGCGGGCCGGAGCAGCAAGAGGATGGCATTTATACGCCAGAGATTCGTGTTTTCCTTCCGGATTCGGCGAAGGCTACGGGGCGTATCATTCTGGCTTGTCCCGGAGGAGGGTATTCGTTCATAGCCCTTGGGCATGAAGGTTACGATTGGGCGCCTTATTTCAATGGGATGGGTATCGCATACGCCGTGTTGAAGTATCGTTTGCCTTTCGGCCATCCGGAAGTACCGGTCAGCGACGCGCAAGAGGCCATACGCGTGATACGGCAGAATGCGGCGGCATGGCGGGTTAATCCTTATGATGTGGGTATCATGGGGTCTTCGGCAGGCGGGCATCTGGCTTCCACGGTAGCGGTTAATGCGCCTTTCGATTGCCGTCCCGATTTCCAGATATTGTTTTACCCTGTTATTTCGATGGAGCTGAACCAGACCCATAATGGTTCTGTTTATTCTTTTATCGGGAAAGAACCTTCGCACGGCGAGCAGTTGCGATATTCCAATGAACGGCATATCCGCCGCCACATGGTACCTCCGGCATTGCTGTTGCTGAGTGGGGACGATACGGTGGTGCCTGTCTCCAATTCTATTAAGTATTATACGGCTTTGTTGCAGGCAGAAGTGCCCGCTTCGATGCATATTTATCCCACGGGTGGACATGGTTGGGGCTGTAACTCTTCTTTTGCATGCCACGAACAGATGTTGGCCGACCTGAAAGCATGGTTGGACGGTTTGGATGCGCCGGACAAGGACGCCGTCCGTGTGGCTTGCGTGGGTAACAGCATTACCGATGGCTATGGCGTGCCCCTGAGCGAGGAATACGGTTATCCTGCGATGTTGGGCAAGAAATTGGGCAAGAAGTACTTGGTCAAGAATTTCGGTGTAAGCGGTCATACGATGTTGCAGAAAGGCGATTGCCCTTATATGAAGAATGACGTGTATCGGAGGTGCAAGGAGTTCAATCCGGATGTCGTGGTCATTAAATTGGGTACGAACGACAGCAAGCCGCAAAACTGGAAATACAAAGATGAGTTTATGACGGATGCGCAGCAGATGATAGACGAATTAAAGGCTTTGCCTGCCCGTCCGGATATTTATCTGGCTTATCCGGTAAAGGCGATGACTTCGGCTTTTGGCATTTCGGACAGTGTGATTGTCAATGGGGTCATCCCGATGTTCCGGAAGTTGGCTAAGAAGAACAAGCTGAAGGTCATCGACCTCCACTCTCTGTTTGACGGCCATCCCGAATGGCTGATCTCGGACGGCATCCACCCCAATGACAAAGGTGCCGCCGTGATAGCTGAAGAAGTAAAGAAAGCTATTGGGGAAGATACGGGAAATGGGAAGAAATAAGTAAATAAAAACAGAAAAGGTTGCCTCTGGATATTCCGTGCAGGCAACCTTTTCTCGTTAATGTTTGATTTCGATTTCTTCTTTCATATCTATTTCCTGCCCGTTCTTGTCGTGGAACTCGTATTGCAGGAAACCCAGTTTCTGACTGGGGATTACTTTGAGTCCGAATCCGTATTTGACTTGCCACTTACGTTTCAGGGAAACGATGCCCTGGTTGATGTAGGCTGCCACATACGGGTGGACATGAAGCGTGAAATTCTTAATCCCTAATTTATTGGCCATCGTACTGATTTTGCTTTCCAAAACATCTGTGAACAGAAAGCTTGATTTCACGGTACCCTTACCGAAACAAGTAGGACAGACTTCATCCACATTTACATCCATGACCGGACGCACACGTTGGCGCGTAATCTGCATCAAGCCGAATTTGCTTAATGGCAGGATATTATGGCGGGCACGGTCTTTCTTCATATTTTCGCACATGCGTTCGTATAATTTTTGCCGGTCTTCCGCCAGATTCATATCGATGAAGTCCACCACGATAATACCTCCCATGTCGCGTAATCTTAATTGGCGTGCCAGTTCGTCTGCCGCCCCTAAATTGACATCCAACGCATTGGCTTCCTGCCCGTCTTTTGATTTGGAACGGTTGCCGCTGTTCACGTCCACGACATGCAATGCTTCCGTATGTTCGATAATCAGATAAGCTCCATGCTTATAGGATACGGTTTTTCCAAACGACGATTTGATTTGCTTGGTTACGTCAAAGTTGTCGAAGATGGGCAGCTTGCCTGTGTATTGTTTCACGATACCCGCACTTTCCGGGGCTATCAGCGTCACATAGTCTTTTACTTCATTGAAAATATCCGTATCGTTGATATAGATGTTTTCATACGAAGGATTGAACAAATCCCGCAGCATGGCTACCGTACGGCTAGTTTCTTCAAAGACCAGTTCTGGAAGCTTGCTTGCTTTTTGCGCTTTAATGAAGGCGTCCTCACATCTTTTGACTAATACCTTGAGTTCCGAGTCGAGTTCGGCCACACGTTTCCCTTCGGCTACCGTCCTGACGATAACGCCGAAGTTTTTGGGCTTGATGCTTTGGATGAGCTGTTTTAAACGTGCACGCTCCTCGGCTGATTTTATTTTGGAAGATACGGATACCTTGTCTTGGAAAGGCATCAATACCAGAAAACGTCCGGGGAACGATAGTTCACAAGTCAGGCGCGGTCCTTTGGTCGAAATGGGTTCTTTTACAATTTGTACCAGAATCTCTTGTCCTTGCTGGAGCGTTGTTTGTACACTTCCGTCTTTTTCAAGGTCGGGCAGAATCGAAGCCTTCGAGAATGGATACAATTTTTTTTTGTCGCTGGTTACTTGTTTGAGGTATTTGGTGTAAGAATTGAATTTAGGGCCAAGATCAAGGTAATGTAAGAAGGCATCGCGTTCATAGCCTACGTTCACAAAGCATGCGTTCAACCCCGGCATAAGTTTCCTCACTTTTGCCAGATATATGTTGCCCACCACAAAAGAGGCCGACCGGCCCTCTTTCTGAAATTCCACCAACCTTTTGTCCTCTAACAATGCAATGGAAATCTCCTTGGGCTGAACATCTACTATAACTTCGCTTGTCATTCTTTTAATTTTACTATTTGATTCTATACAGCCTTGTTTACATAAAGAACAAACTTGTCGGAATCTGTAAAGAGCCCGTCCAAGTTTGTTCTCTATTCTTTACTTACAGACAAGCGTTGGCTACTTGCTCTTATGTCTGTTCTTTCTTAATCTTTTTTTACGTTTGTGTGTAGCCATCTTGTGTCTTTTTTTCTTTTTTCCGCTTGGCATAGCTCTAATGTTTTATAAGTTAATAAATCTGTTTACTATCTTTTTCTGTTCAAATGATTCTTACTTCTTGATTGCATCAACAAAAACCTTAGCCGGTTTAAAGGCTGGAATGTTGTGTTCGTCTATGATTATAGTCGTATTCTTGGATATATTACGAGCTGTTTTTTTAGCTCTTTTTTTAAGAATGAAACTACCGAAGCCACGAAGATATACGTTATCCTCTTTTTGAATCAAAGATTCCTTTACTGATTCCATAAATGCCTCTACGGCTGTCAGCACGGTTGCCTTGTCGATACCCGTTTTTTTGGAAATCTCGTTTACAATTTCTGCTTTTGTCATCTTTCTGTAAAAATAATTGTTTGTAAATGCCTAATTCCTAATTTTTTGGAATGCAAATATATAGCTTTTTAGCAAGGAAAGAAAGAATATCATTGAAAAAAAACTCGTTTTTTTGCTTTTGGGTACTCTGAAAGAGCTAATTTTGTACCGTTTATCTGTTTTTGCAAGAATGAAAGATTATAATTTTGCTTATAAGTTGTTGGCATGGTATCAGGAAAACAGAAGGGTTTTACCGTGGAGGGACACTCATGATCCATATATGATTTGGATTTCGGAGATTATCCTTCAGCAGACGCGGGTCGTTCAAGGATATGATTATTTCCTGCGTTTCATGGCTCGCTTTCCTGATGTGGATGCTTTGGCGGCAGCTTCAGAAGATGAGGTGTTGAAATGTTGGCAGGGGCTGGGATACTATTCTCGTGCGAGGAATTTGCATGCGGCGGCTCGCCAGATTGTGGAGTGGGGAGGATTCCCTGAACGTTATGAAAATATCCGTCAATTAAAGGGGGTGGGAGATTATACGGCAGCTGCCATAGCTTCTTTTGCATTCGGGTTGCCCCATGCTGTGGTGGATGGGAATGTATATCGTGTGCTTTCCCGTTATTATGGGATTGAAGAACCGATAGATACGGGGCATGGGAAAAAGTGTTTTGCAGCTTTGGCGCAGGAGTTGTTGCCCGAGGGCAAGGCGGCTGATTACAACCAGGCCGTGATGGATTTCGGTGCCCTGCAATGTGTGCCTAAGAATCCTAAATGTGGAGAGTGCCCTTTGGTTGGCGGTTGCATTGCTTTTCGGGACAAGAGGGTGCAGGGCTTTCCGGTGAAGTCACGGGCTTTGACCGTGACGGAACGCTATTTGCATTATATGTACATAGAGGTGGGGGAAGAAATTGCAGTGTTTCGGCGAGAGGCTAATGATATTTGGAAGGGTTTGTATGAACCTTTTTTGGTAGAAACCCCTACGGTATGTGCTCCGGAAGACTTGCTTGTGGATAAAAAAGTTCCATCGTTCATCCGGTCTGATAAGGCCGTGAAGACTTATTTGTGCGGGGGTGTTCGCCATCAGCTGACCCACCGTACGTTGATTTGTGATTTTTATAAGGTGGAACTGGAAGATAAACCCGATGATTTCGGACGTAGTGCTTGTTGGGTAAAAAAGGGGGAACTGCCAAACTATGCGTTTCCCCGCTTAGTTGTAATGCTGTTTGAGAAGTTTGGTTTGTGGTAAGAAAATGAAAGAGTTGCAGAAAAAGTGACGTTATAGTTGGTGGGATATGGTTTATTTATTAATTTTGGAGAAATTTTAAAATGAAAGGCGTATGTCTTTAAATAAAGTGATGTTGATTGGAAATGTCGGGAAAGAACCCGATGTTCGTTATTTGGATAACGGAGTGGCTGTGGCTTCGTTGACTTTAGCCACAACGGAAAGGGGGTATCGTCTGCAGAATGGTACGGACGTGCCGGAACGTACGGAATGGCATAATATAGTATTGTGGAGAGGCCTGGCTGAGACAGTAGAGAAATACGTTCACAAAGGTGACAAGCTGTTTGTCGAAGGAAAAATTCGTTCTCGCTCGTATGATGACCAGAATGGAGTGAAACGATACATTACGGAAATATTTGCAGACAATATGGAGATGCTGTCTCCCCGGAGTCAGGCTAACCAAGCTTCTTCTCCTTCTCCTTCTGCTTCTTCTTCTCCTTCTGCTTCCGCACAGGTACAGGGCGGAAAAGAAGACTTACCCTTTTGATGTGTAACTAAATTTGTGAATTTTGGACCCTGATACATATTTATCCCAGTTTATAGCGTTATTTGACCATATAGAGGTTTATCCTCCGGATTTGGGAGCTACGATTGCTCTTGTCTTGTCTGTGTTGTTGTTAGGTTGTTCTGGTTTTGTTTCAGCTTCAGAGATTGCTTTTTTTTCCTTGTCCCCTACGGATGTGGGTAAGATAGAAGAGAATAGGCACGCGGCAGACAGTAAGATTCTCGAGTTAAAGGAAGATTCGGAGCGTTTGCTTGCTACGATTTTGATATCCAACAATTTCGTGAATGTGGCTATCATCATGTTGCTGAATTTCTTTTTCAGTAAAACTTTGATTTTCGGAGATAGCCGTTTGTTGGAATTCCTTTTTATGACCGTCTTGCTCACCTTCTTGCTTTTGTTGTTTGGTGAGATTATGCCGAAAATTTACTCGTCCCAACATACGTTGAGCTTTTGCCGCATGGTGGCTCCTTCTTTTGTTTGGATGGAAAAGTTGTTTTGGCCCCTTTCGTCATTGCTCGTGCGGTCGAGGAAATTGGCTACGAAAGTAGTGCATAAGGAAAAACGGACCATATCGGTCGACGAGTTGGAACAAGCCTTGGAACTGACGGATAAAAAGTATATTGCAGAAGAGCAGAATATGTTGGAGGGGATTATCCGTTTTGGAGGAGAGATGGCCAAAGAAATAATGACTCCTCGTATGGATATTGTGGACTTGGACATGAAAGCTCCTTATCCGGATGTGCTTCGATGTATCGTAGAGAGTAACTATTCCCGTATTCCGGTATATGCGGATTCGCGTGACAACATAAAAGGTGTGCTTTACATTAAGGACTTGTTGCCCCATCTGAACAAACCTGCAAATTTCCGTTGGCAGTCTTTAATCAGGCCGCCTTATTTCGTTCCGGAAACAAAGATGATTGATGATTTGTTGGGAGATTTTCAGAAGAACAAAGTGCATATCGCCATTGTGGTGGATGAGTTCGGAGGTACGTCGGGTATCGTGACGATGGAGGATATTATCGAAGAAATTGTAGGTGAAATAAACGATGAATACGATGAAGATGAACGCCAGTACGTGCGGTTGAACGCGAATACGTATGTTTTCGAGGCAAAAGTCCTGCTTACGGATTTCTTTAGAATCATGAAACTGGACGATGATTTTTTCGAGGAGGTAGAAGGAGAGGCCGATACTTTGGCCGGGCTTCTGTTGGAAATTAAAGGTGAGTTTCCGGAACTTCATGAGATAATCAAATATAAAAACTATTGTTTTGAAGTGTTGGAAATGGATGACCGGAGGATTTTGAAGATAAAAGTGACGGTGGAAAATCCGGAAACATCCGATGGGGTGTAAATCATATAGAGGAACGAATGCCGCTGTTTCGGGAAATAAATTGTGGGCAAGGTTGGGGAGGTATATGGAAAATTACCGAGACCTTCGACGAGTTGTGTGACATGTTGCCTCACAGCGCGTATTATCGGGAGCATGCTTCCCGTTTTGTGGCTGAGCGGAGGCGCTTGGAATATGTGGCAGTGCGTTTGCTTATTTTCACTCTGACAGGAGAAGAGCTACAGGTGGAATATTTGCCGTCCGGCCGTCCTTTTTTCCGTGGCAGAAAGCTTCAGCTTTCCATTTCCCATACATTCGGATATGCAGCCGTGTTGTTTTCGGAAGAATATGAAGCCGGACTTGACATAGAAGTATTTTCTGAAAGAATTGTAAAGTTGAAAGAACGTTTGATCGGTCCGGAAGAAGCTGCAGAGACAACATACGAGATTCTTTTGCATTGGTCTGCCAAAGAGGCTGTTTTTAAGATATTGGATGAAGAGGGTATTGACTTCAGGGAGAATCTGACGGTACAAAATTTAAGTTGTCCCGCGATGCCCGACCATACGGAAGCGGAAGGAGATTTTTCTTTATATTATCATTTGTCGGACGGGAAGACGGGAACCTTTCCGGTGCATTATGAAACTACGGCCGATTTCGTCCTGACTTATGCGTTTCGGAAACTGTAAAGTGAGGATGCAATAGCTGTTACCCGGTTTGAAATAAAAGTGAAGATACATCCCCCGTATGGAAAGGGAGACGTATCTTCACTTGTTTTTAGGCACGTACCACTTGTCTTTTCATCATTTGACAGAACAGTCCGTTTTGTTTTTTCAGTTCCTCCGGATTTCCGGTTTCTGCGACATGCCCGTCTTTCAGTACTACTATGTTATCTGCGTGTGCGATAGTACGCATGCGGTGTGCGATAATCAGTACCGTTTTATGTTTGATTAGTTCCGAGATACCTACCTGGATTTTTGTTTCGTTCTCTACGTCGAGCGAGGCTGTGGCTTCGTCTAGCAACACGATGGGAGCGTCTTTCAATAACGCCCGTGCGATGGATATGCGCTGACGTTCTCCGCCCGATAAGGTTTCTCCGTTTTCCCCGATAACGGTTTGGTATCCTTGAGGCATTTTAAGGACAAACTCGTCACATCGGGCCAACCGTGCCACGCGTATCACTTCTTCGTCAGTCGCTTCCCGTTTTCCGATTCTGATATTCTCCATGACGGATGTATTAAACAGGATTACGTCTTGAAAAACGATGGAGAAGCATTTTAGCAGACTTTCCGGTTCAATCCTGCTGATGTCAGTCCCGCCGAGCGTGATATGTCCGGCCGTGGCATCCCAAAAACGAGCCGCTAATTTGGCTGCCGTGCTCTTTCCGCTTCCCGAGGGACCGACTAAGGCTGTGATTTCTCCTTGCCGGGCAGTAAAAGATACGTTGTCCAAGACTTGCTTTCCCTTTTCATAAGAGAAACTTACGTGGTCGAACCGGATGTCATATCCGTTGGGATTGAACGATTTCTCTCCGTGTTGGACCGGCATGGCTTCCATTTCTTTCATCCTGTCTATGCGGATGTCAAGGTAGAATAACGCCGCCAGATTGTTCAGCACTTCATTGATGGGGATGTAAATACGTGAGCCGATAACCATGAATATCAAATACGTGAAAAGCTCCGTTTGACCGGAGGCTACCAAAGAGGCTCCGACAATGATGACACTTGCCAATCCGAGCTTCAAGATGCTTTGAGAGCCGTTGACGGCAATACCCATCAGTAATTCGCTTCGTGTCAGTTGGTGCTCGTATTTATTGATTTTCTCGTCCAATCCGTTCAAGTAAGCCGCTTCTTGGTGATAGGACTTGATTTCCTGAATCGTGTCCAGTCCTTCCTGTATTTGTTCGGTCACTTCCCTTTTGTTCAGGTAGTTCGTTCGGTTCTGCTTGTGCAGTTTCCTTTTGGAGAGGACGATGACGGCCAAGGATATGGGAACCACCCAAAACAAAGCGAGTGTAAGTGCCCAGTCGTAGAATGCCATGCCTATCGTAATCAACAGGATGCTGAGCAGAGACGCAATGAGTTGCGGTACGGCATGCGAAAAAGTGTGTTCCAGTTCCGTACAATCGTCCATGATGGTGGCAGTCAAGTCGGACAGGTTCTTTTCTCCGAAGAACGCGAGCGGAAGTTTCCGCAGCTTTTCGGCCAGCGAGATACGCCGGTTGGCACTTTCGTCGTAAACGCAAGTGTAGGTGCTTCGGTACTGGAAGACGGCAATCACATACATGACAGCCATGAATGCGATTCCGAGTAGTCCGTAGTAACATGTCCCATGTGCTATTGTGGCCTCGGGGTTGAAGACAGGACGAATCCAGTCTTGCAGGTATAGGAACACATATACGGCGGGCAACATCAGCGCGACATCCAGCCATACGGTCCAGAACACTCCCTGACAAAAATCCTTGGCACCTTTTTCCGAAAGGGCGAAACGGTTTCTTATTTGACTAAGCATGGTGAACCTCCCTTCCGATGGTCCAACTGACAGATTGCTGATATTCATTCCACATGGTTTTGTATATGCCGTTTTGTTTTAATAGTTCCTCGTGTGTACCTTGCTCGACGATTCGTCCTTTGTCGATTACCAGAATACGGTCGGCATCGGTAATGCTCGATAGCCTGTGGGCGATGGTCAGCACGGTTTTCCCGGCAGTCAGCTCCCTCAGTGCTTGTTGGATGAGATGCTCGTTTTCCGGATCGGCGTATGCCGTGGCTTCATCAAGTACGATGATAGGGGCATTTTTCAGGATGGCCCGTGCCAGGGCGATTCTTTGCCGTTCTCCTCCGGACAGATACGTTCCTTCCGTCCCGATTTTCGTATCCAGTCCCTCCGGCAGACGGTCTATGATTTCCCTGCATTGCACAAGGTCGAGTGCCCGGTTGATTTCCTCCTCTCCGGCTTCCGGGTTTCCGTATTTCAGATTCTTGCGCAGCGTCGTTTTCAGAAGATGAGGGTTCTGAAAGACGAATGACACGTGCTGCATGAGGTCCTCCGGTGCGATATGCTTGATATTGACGTGGCCAATCCGGATTTCTCCTTCGTCGGCATCCCAAAAACGGGGGAGCAGTCTGGCAATCGTTGTTTTACCGCCTCCCGAAGTGCCGACAAGGGCCACTTTCTTTCCTTGGGGGATGGAAAAGCTTATTCCGTCTACGGCTTTCTGCGTAGCACCGGGATAACTGAAACTCACGTGGTCGTAGCAAACATCAAAAGCCGTCGGCTTCTCCGGTTTTTCCGGCCGGGACAACGGCTTGTATTCGAGCAGCCGTTCCAAACGTCCGATTGCTTCTCCGGCCTGTCCTAAAGCTTCGCTGAGATGCATGCTTTTCATGATGCTTTGCGAGAAAAGCGGGGTAATGAGTACGAACAGGAAGAAGTTGAGCAGGGTGGAAGCATAGTCGCCATCACGGCTTACGATGAGAATGACGGTGGGAGCGAGGAAAAAGACGAAACTGTTGATGACTGTCGTATAGCACGACATCGGTTTTTCCCACAGTCCGGTATAGGAAGAAGCCATTTGATTGTAGGCCATGATGCTTTTATGGAAGTTCTTGAAAGAGTAGATGGTCTGTTGGAATACCTTGATGACCGGTATGCCCCTGACATATTCTACGGCTTCCGTATTCATTTCTTCCAGTGAAGTCATGTAGGCACGCATGAAGGCCTGTCCTTGCGTGTTCATGAGGTGTCCCATCAGGAACATGGCTACGGCTACCGGAATGATACAGACGAGCCCCAGTTTCCAATCGAACGTGAAAATCAGGATGACGGCCGTCAGCGGTACCAGGACGGAACCGGTCAGGTCGGGCATCTGGTGGGCCAGAAACGAGTGGGTGATACCGGCATTATCGTCGATGACCTTACGAATCTTGCCGCTAGTATTGAGGTCGAAGAATCCGAGGGGCATGCGGACGATTTGCCTCATGGCTTCTTTCCGCAAGTTGGATTCCACCCGGAACGCTGCCAGATGGGAGCACATCAATGCCAGGTAGTATAAGACGACACTTCCGACAGCCAGACCTGCCGCCCACCCGGCGTATGGTATGGTCTCGGCGGGAATCCCGTTGCCGTGTGTATCAAAAAATCCTTTCACAATCAGCCAGATGAAAACATAAGTGAGCATACCCGTCACTTCGCTTACTGCCGAGATACACATGGAAAGCGGCAGCAAAGCTTTCCGTTTTCCCATATAATGTTGGAGTTTCCGTAATGTATTCATAGATTTGGGTATTGAGTCGGTTCTTTTGTTTTTTGTGCCGTGACACAGATACTTTCTTTTTTCATCTTGTCTGTGCGGACGTGGACAAACCCGCAATTTTCGAGCTTGTGTTTAATCTCTTCGGCGGTATATACGGACATCCCTTCGATGCGGTCGGTCCAAGTCGTGTTGTGGGGGGCGCTGGCTTCGCAGGCAATCAGGAAAATGCCTCCCGGTTTCAGAATGCGAAGTATTTCGCGGAAAGCCTTGTCCGGATCTTCCCAAAAATATAAGGTTTCAAAGGCCGTGGCGACATCGAATGTGTCTCCCTTAAAAGGCAGGTCCGAGGCCGTACCTTGGAGGATGAAACAACGTTCATCCAGAAAAGCCTTGTTTTTTTGCCGGGCGAAAGCCACGCTTTCCGGAGAAATGTCCACACCGTAAACTTGTCCTTGCGGGCATCTTTTCAGCATGTGGGCGATGTTGGCTCCTCCTCCGCAGCCGATGTCGAGCACTTTCCAATCGGGGTGCCAGTCCAAATGTGTAAACGCCCATGCCGCCAACGGAGCATGGCCTGTGTTCATGCTCCTTAGAATCATCCGTCCCCAGAAGCCTTGAGGCTTACGGGTGTTTTGCAGGATGCGGTTGATGAAATTCTTTTTCATTGTATGATGGATTGATTATAATACGTAATACGTTGACGTGTAAAAGCTTACTTGATTCTGTATCCCAATAAGGAACTGAACTTGCAACTGAAACGCGGAAAACGGGCGAAAAGACGCATGACGGTTCCCCAGCGTTCGGTGAAAAATTTCTGGTAGCAGGCTTGTTCTATCAGTTCCAGTGCGGGCACCCAGCCCTCTACTTCGTGCCCGTCGCTGATGCCGGAACGGATTTCGGCTGCCGATTTCCGCAAGGAGTCCGGTTTTGCTCCGGATTTTACCATCATCTTACCACAAACGTCAAACCATAATTCGCCGCCGCTGAAGCGTTCGGCGATATGCTTCAAAACCGTTTTTACCTGTTCCTCGTAGAAATACATCAGCACGCCTTCCACCACGAAGATGAATTGCCCCTCGGGGTGTTGTATCTTCAGTGCGTCCATCCATCCGGTTTCAAGGAGCGATGCCGCGATGTAACGGTCTTCGCCGGTTTCCGGAATCAGTTTTCGGCGTAAGTCGATGACTTCCGGCAAGTCCAGTTCGTAGAAGACGGCTGCTTGGTCGTTGCCGATACGTTGGTAGCGTGTATCCAGACCACACCCGACATTGACCACGACAGGGTGGGGGTGGTTTGGGATGAAACGCCGGATGGCATCGTCGAAGTACTTGCCGCGTACGACACATCCTACTTCACTCATTTTGGCTCCGTCGAATTGGGAATAGTCATATTCGATGCTGTCCACCAGCTGTTCTGCCATCGTGTCTTTCAATATGGCATCTCCTTTTCTCCGGCTTTCCTTGGCCCGCATGTAGAGCGGAATCAGCAGCGTTTCGGCCACTACATTTTTAAATTCATACTTTTGTTTCATAATCTTATTTTTATTAACGGTCAGACTTTCGTGGGAAGCAGTTCAAAAACGAACGCTATTCCGATTTGTTCAAAAAAAGAGGGAACTTATATTTTCATAAGTTCCCTCCATCCGGCCACCTCGATGGTCATATATTCGGTGACGACCTTTTCTATCTCGTCCGGCTTGACCCGCCGCATGAGAAGTTCTTCAAACAAGGCAAACATCCACACCGTATGCATACGTATGGAAAAGTCCGAAATGTCGGTCTCCAGTTGCGGATGCTTATGTTTCATGAGTGTGAAATATTCTTTGACCAGCACCGTCGACTTCCGTGCAAACTCTTCTTTGTAGTTTTCCAAGGAAGAGCCCTGCGAGCGGAAAAGCAACAGCAGCAGCAAGTCGCGATGCCGATGGATGAACGAGGTGTATTCGTCCACCATGTGTTTGAAGTAATCCCTGTCGCACATGGACATGATGTCGGTTCCGCGCCGCCCGTGATGCTCGTCCAGCATATTCTCGAAAGTGCGCACGGCCGGAGCCACGATTTGGACAAAGATGTCGTCCTTGCAAGAAAAGTAATTGTATATATTGCTCAATCCTACCCCCGATTTGTGCGCGATTTCCCGCATCGGCACTTTCAGGTAGCCTTTTTCCAGAAACAAGGTGGCCGCCGATTGCAGGATGTCGCTTTTGATATGGTCTTTTACCGTTTGCATAGGCATGTCTGTTTGTCGTACAAAATTAGGATGGATTGTCAGCCGGTGCAATACCTAAAAAAGACGATTTTGACATCGGTCTCCCCCCGGGGGATGCCGTACTGGCCGTGAAAGGAGCTAATTTCCTGTCGAATGGTGATTTAACCGATATTTTTTTGTACTTTTGTTTCCGCAAAGCGGAGTTGAATGTCCCTGTTTGATTTTATTTATGTCCTTGTAAAATGATGAATACGATACTGATTATAGATGATGAGCCGATTATACGCAAACTGTTGGCGCGCATGATGGAGTTGGAAGGCTATGAGGTGTACCAGGCTGCCGACCGCATGTCGGGCATGAAGCTGCTCACGGCCAAAACGCCGCAACTGGTATTGTGCGATGTGTTTCTGCCCGATGGCAACGGGGTGGAGATGGTAAAGGAGATAAAAGAACTGCAACCCGAAACAGAGGTCATCCTCCTGACGGCTCACGGGAATATCCCGGACGGGGTACAGGCTATCAAAAACGGCGCATTCGATTACATTACCAAGGGGGATGACAACAATAAGATCATACCGATAATCAGCCGTGCCATGGAGAAAATCAACAGACGGCCGGTGCAGCCTTCGGGAAGTGCTGTCGTGCCGGTCCGTGAATCGGCCTTCGATACCGTCTTGGGACATTCGCGAGGTTTACAGCAAGTGATACGGTTGGCTCGTAAAGTGGCCGTGACGGATGTGCCGGTGTTGCTTACGGGCGAAACGGGGACGGGTAAAGAGGTGTTCGCGCAGGCCATTCATCACGGGAGCGTGCGTGCCAAGCAGCCGTTCGTGGCCATCAACTGTTCCGCTTTCAGCAAAGAATTGTTGGAAAGCGAGATATTCGGTCACAAGGCCGGGGCTTTCACCGGGGCTTTGAAGGACAAGAAAGGACTGTTTGAAGAGGCCAACCACGGCACGATATTTCTGGACGAGGTTGGGGAGATGGCGTACGGTTTGCAAGCCAAACTCTTGCGCGTGCTCGAAACAGGGGAATATATAAAGGTGGGGGATACGAAACCCACGAAAATAGACGTGCGTATCGTGTCGGCCACCAACCGCAACCTGAAAGAAGAAATAGCAAATAGCAATTTCCGGGAAGATTTGTATTTCCGTTTGTCCGTTTTCCATCTCCATTTGCCGCCCTTGCGCGAGCGTAGGGAGGATATACCGGAGTTGGCCACAGCTTTCCTAAAACTATTTTCTGCCAAGATGGGGAAACAAGTCAAGGGCTTTGATGCAGCCTGTCAGGATTGGATGCAGTCGTATGCCTGGCCGGGAAACGTGCGTGAGTTGCGTAACGTGATAGAGCGTGCGTTGATTATCTGCGACGACTATATCACGTTGGATGACATGCCTCTTGATTTCCGGTCGTCCACTTTATCCGGATCGGCTGCCGACGGTGACGATTTTGAACTGGCAGAGGCGGAGCATCGCCATATCCAACGTGTATTGCAGTACACGAAAGGAAATAAGGCTGAGGCGGCCCGTCTCCTGAAAATAGGATTGACCACTCTCTATCGGAAGATAGAAGAGTACGGTATTAATATCTAAGAGGCTTCACGCCTCTTCTTTTGTCTTATTTCTTTATTGTTGATGTGACGGCACTTCGTACCTGTCGGAATATTCGTTTTCATGTCATGCGATATAGAGTTTAAAATGTTTTATATCAGCGAATTAAAGACTTCTCTGCAAATGTAAGATTTAGGATGGAAATCTTGTAAAATCAATCACCGCAGAACTGAAAATCATTCTCAAGAGATTGATTTTTCGTTCTCCTGAGAATGATTTTCAGTTCTGCGCAAGGTGATTTACGAATCAAAAGACGGTGCCAAACTATAAGAATTTTTTATTATTTCTTGGGTCTGGCAGCCGTCTTCGGGCTTAGTTCTACAGATTATATTGAGATGAGTCAGATGCTCATGGCACTATAAGCTTCGCGGAAGCGCGGAGCGACGTTTCTTTTCATGAAATCTTGTCCGGCGAAATTGTCCATCAAGATGGCCTGTGCTTTTTCGCCCATGTCTTTGCTCACGACAACAGACACGCTGTTGTTGTCGCTTCCGTATGAAATCATCAGGATGGGGATGTCTTTAAGCAGGTCGATGACTTTGACTTCCACGTTTTCCTTTTCCTGGTCGAACTGGCCGATGATATGGATGACGGAAATGTCTTTTTCCACACTGACGGAAGCGAATTGGGACAGTTGGTTTTCCATTTGGTGGAAAGTCTCGGAACTCAGTTCCACGGCCATGGAGATATTGACACTGGAAGAGGAAATGAGGTGTATAGGAGTCTTGAAGTCCCCACAGACGGCCATCACTTTGGTCAGGAATTGGAACGGCATGAGGTTTCCTGATGAATGGATCTGTAAATAATCTGCATTTTTCCGTGTAACAACTGCTTTAATCTGGTTCATGGTTGATGTTTTTGTAATAGTGATTGTTTGTTTATTGGGATTATGATAATTGGATATACGTAGGTTGATTCCGTGTTGTCCGGCTAAATCCAGACAAGCTTTCGGAACGAGGTTGAAACCGGCATTGATGATGCTTTTGGCTTCGTTATATGTGATGGTATAGTCTTTGAACTGACTGCATACGTCTTCGTCGGGTGAAGCCGAAGACATTTGTTTCGTGGTATAAAATGTAAGTTCCTCGGCATGGAACAAGGTCGCGATGTGGGTCGCATAAAGCGTACGGAGCTTTGCGGGCATCAATATCGTCTCTTCGAGGCCGTTCTTGCAGATACGAGCCGGGAGAATGCTGACGGTTGCGTCTTGGTCCTGTATGAGTGTCCGGAGGCATTCGGCACTTTTTTCGGTATCTATCTTTGAATTGCTACCGATACAAACGAAAAGTGAAGGGTCTAAGAGGGACACATTCACTTTCAGGTGTTTAAAGTAAGAATAGATGATGAGACCTGAAAGACGTTCGGTGAAAGAGAGAAGCTCTTTGTCCTTAATTTGGTTTAACGGACGGTTGACGAACGAATGGAGGGTTTGGAAAAGGTTTTCTATGACTGAGCTTGTGGCAGGGCAGCTTTCGGGGGCATCTGCAAGCCGCGAAATAAACTCGGCTGTTTTTGTTTTCAGCCCGTCAATCAGGGACGGGATTTTTCCCAAGTCGAAATTATACAGGGAAATGGCGATGTCTTGCATCTGGTCTTTAATCCATGGGAAAGACGGAGGGATGAGAACCACTTGCTCCCCTAAAGGGACGTACGACGGTATTTGCCGGACATCTTCAATGGATGTGATAGTTTCAAAACTATAAATTTTCATATTTTTCTGTTTATTAAATTCCTCTTTAGTCTTTATTCTTCTTTTTCTTTCTCAAATTGGAAGTGGTTTTTCCAAAATGAAAGGGTGGGCGCATTCGCGGAATGTATTCAACCTTTTGTAAATCAGTTCTTTTTTATTTTTTCATGCTCTTTCGTTTGATAACCTTTATTTCATATACATATATGATACCACCGTGCCGGAACGGAGTGAGGTGGCAAGTGGGGGCGGACGATGGTATCGGGGGGAGCGGTAGGGGAGGGGAAAGCATGCTGTTTGGGGGCAACTCCATATATATAATAAGGTATAGGAAAATAAGGCTTTCACGTGTTTTTTTCAAATCGGGGGTGCTCTTTTTCAAAATGGAAGTCGTTTTACCTCTTGCGGAAAGCCTTGGCGGGATGCTATATGGTTGTAAAACAGTAGGGTAAAGCATAAAACATGTTTTTTGGCATGGTTTTGGTCTAATAGGAATGCGATAAGTTAAAGTATTAATTAAAAAACAAAAGGATTATGGAATTATTTTCATTTGGGTTTCTGGCCTGTTTGGTAAGCGGCTTCCTCTGTTTCTGGTTGTTCTGGAAATGTGTGGATTGGTTTGAGAAGATTTAATTTTTAAAAAGTAGGTATTATGTACACAGCGTTATTTATTGTCAGTGTAGTGATGTTCGGCTATTTGATGTATGTGCTCGTCAAGCCGGAAAAGTTCTAAAAAACATTTTTTTGATTTAGCAGTATTATGAATACAGAAATTTTAGGTGTAGTTGCACAGATTGTATTGTTGGTGGTATTGAGCTATCCGCTCGGAAAGTATATCGCTAACGTATATAAAGGTAAAAAGACGTGCTTGGATTTCATGAAGCCGATTGAAACGGCTATTTATCGTTTCTCCGGTATCAATCCCGAAGAGGAAATGAATTGGAAACAATTCTTGCGTGCATTGTTAATCGTGAACCTGTTCTGGTTTATTTGGGGTATGCTTTTATTGGTACTTCAGGGGTATCTCCCGTTAAACCCGGATGGAAATGCCGGGCAGACAGCCCATCAGGCATTCAATACTTGTATTTCGTTCATGGTGAACTGTAACGAGCAGCACTATAGCGGTGAAACAGGTTTGACTTATTTGACTCAGTTGTTCGTCATCATGTTGTTCCAGTTCGTGACCGCAGGTACGGGTATGGCTGCCATGGCGGGTATCATGAAGGCATTGGGAGAAAAGACCACGAAGACTATCGGTAACTTCTGGAAATATTTGGTATTGAGTTGTACACGTATCTTGTTCCCTCTTTCCTTGATCGTAGGTTTTATTTTGATTACTCAGGGAACCCCGATGGGCTTTGACGGAAAGATGGAAATTACCACAATGGAAGGTAATACACAGAATGTTTCACAAGGTCCTACGGCAGCTATCGTGCCTATCAAACAATTGGGTACGAACGGTGGTGGTTACTTCGGTTGTAACTCTTCTCATCCATTGGAAAACCCGACTTATTTGTCCAACATGACGGAATGTTGGTCCATCCTGATTCTTCCGATGGCTATGGCTTTTGCGTTCGGTTTCTATATCAAGCGTAAAAAACTGGGTTATTCCATTTATGGCGTAATGTTGTTCGCTTTCTTGGTAGGCGTATGTATCAACGTATATCAGGAGATGAACGGTAACCCGCGTATCGATGCCATGGGTATCGCTCAGGACAATGGTGCCATGGAAGGTAAGGAAGTGCGTCTGGGTGCAGGTGCCACGGCTTTGTGGAGCATCGTTACCACGGTAACTTCTAACGGGTCTGTAAACGGTATGCATGACTCAACCATGCCTATTTCCGGTTTGATGGAGATGCTGAACATGCAGATCAATACATGGTTCGGTGGTGTCGGTGTAGGATGGATGAACTACTTCACCTTTATTATCATCGCAGTGTTCATCAGTGGTCTGATGGTCGGCCGTACGCCGGAATTCCTTTGCCACAAGGTCGAGGCACGTGAAATGAAGGTGGCTTCCATCGTGGCATTGCTTCATCCTTTCGTTATCCTTGTGGGTACGGCGTTAGCAGCTTACTTGTATGTACATGCTCCGGCTTTCGTGGAGAATGAAGGAGGATGGTTGAACAACCCGGGCTTCCACGGCTTGAGTGAGATGTTGTATGAGTTCACCTCAGTGGCTGCAAACAACGGTTCCGGTTTTGAAGGATTGGGTGATAACACTTGGTTTTGGAACTATTCTTGCGGTATCGTTTTGATTCTGAGCCGTTTCATTCCTATTGTAGGACAGGTGGCCATTGCCGGTCTGTTGGCAAGCAAGAAATATATCCCTGAAAGCGCAGGTACGTTGAAGACTGATACCGTTACATTCAGCGTGATGACTTTCGCTGTAATCTTCATCGTGGCAGCCTTGTCATTCTTCCCGGTTCACGCATTGAGTACGATTGCAGAACATTTCAGTTTATAAAAGATTATTTAAGGATAAGATAAAGTATGAAAACTAACAATAATACTTCCCTCTTCCAAAGGGATCAGGTAATGGAAAGCTTGAAACAGTCTTTTGTCAAGCTGAATCCCAAGATAATGGTGAAGAACCCGGTCATGTTCACCGTAGAGATTTCTACTCTGATCATGTTCATCGTGACCATCTTCTCGGCTACGAACGATTCTCAGGGCTCCTTTGCATACAACCTTTTGGTCTTCATCATCCTGTTGGTGACTTTGCTGTTCGCCAATTTCGCAGAGGCAATTGCTGAAGCCCGCGGTAAGGCTCAGGCCGACAGCTTGCGCAAGACCCGCGAAGAGACTCCGGCCAAGTTGAACGTGAACGGCCAAATCAAGACCGTGAGCAGTTCACAGTTGAAGAAAGGTGACGTGTTTGAATGCGAGGCAGGCGACGTGATTCCGGCCGACGGTGAAATCATCGAAGGTTTGGCTTCTATCGACGAGAGTGCCATCACCGGTGAATCTGCTCCGGTAATCCGTGAGGCAGGCGGCGACAAGAGTTCCGTTACCGGTGGTACGAAAGTACTTTCCGACCATATCAAAGTCGTTGTGACCAGTCAGCCGGGCGAGAGCTTCTTGGACAAGATGATTGCTTTGGTGGAAGGTGCAAGCCGTCAGAAGACTCCGAATGAAATCGCCCTGACGATATTGTTGGCCGTGTTCACTCTGGTATTCTTGATTGTCTGCATTACCTTGAAACCCTTTGCCGACTATTCCAATACGGTGATTACCATTGCAGCTTTCTGTTCTTTGTTCGTTTGCCTGATTCCTACGACCATCGGCGGTTTGCTTTCTGCTATCGGTATTGCCGGAATGGACCGTGCTTTGCGTGCCAATGTGATTACCAAATCCGGTAAGGCTGTGGAAACGGCCGGTGACATCGACACTTTGCTGTTGGACAAGACCGGTACGATTACAATCGGTAACCGTAAGGCTACGGAATTCTATCCGGTTGCCGGCATGGATAAGCATGCGTTTATCGAAGCTTGTTTGATGTCTTCCGTATCGGATGATACGCCGGAAGGTAAGTCAATCATTGAATTGGGACGTGAAATGGGTGTACGTATGCGTACCCTGAACACCGAAGGCGCACACATGATTAAGTTTACGGCCGAGACGAAGTGCTCCGGTATCAACTTGAAAGACGGTACAGAAATCCGCAAGGGTGCTTTCGACGCTATCCGTCGTATCGCCATGGAAGCCGGTAACAAGTTCCCGAAGGATACGGAAGATGTTATCCAGGCAATTTCTGCAAACGGTGGTACTCCCTTGGTGGTTTGCATCGACAAGAAGGTTGCCGGTGTCATCGAATTGCAAGACGTCATCAAACCGGGTATCGAAGAACGTTTCGAGCGTTTGCGCAAGATGGGTGTGAAGACGGTAATGGTAACCGGTGACAACCCGTTGACCGCTAAATATATTGCCGAGAAGGCCGGTGTGGACGACTTCATTGCTGAAGCCAAACCGGAAGACAAGATGAATTACATCAAGAAAGAACAGGCAGCCGGTAAGTTGGTGGCTATGATGGGTGACGGTACGAACGATGCTCCGGCATTGGCACAAGCCAACGTGGGTGTGGCCATGAACAGCGGTACTCAGGCTGCCAAGGAAGCCGGTAACATGGTCGACTTGGACAACGATCCGACCAAATTGATTGAAATCGTGGAAATCGGTAAGCAGCTGTTGATGACTCGTGGTACGTTGACGACATTCTCTATTGCCAACGACGTGGCCAAGTACTTTGCCATCATCCCGGCATTGTTCATGTTGACGATTCCTCAATTGGCTCCGTTGAACATCATGGGCTTGCACAGTCCTGAAAGTGCAATCCTTTCGGCTATCATCTTCAACGCCATCATCATTCCTATCCTGATTCCGTTGGCTTTGCGTGGTGTGGCTTACAAACCTATAGGTGCCAGTGCGCTGTTGCGTCGCAACTTGTTGATTTACGGTGTAGGCGGTCTTATCGCTCCGTTTGTCGGCATTAAGTTGATAGATTTATTCGTAGGATTATTCTTTTAATCAATAAACAGACAAAACAATGAAGAACTTTATAAAATCATTTCGTATAACGATAGCGTTCTGCATCTTCTTTTCGGTATTTTACATACTGGTATTGTGGATATTCGCACAGTTTGCAGGCCGCGGCGAGAATGGCAATGCAGAGACTGTGACCTTGAACGGTAAGGTCGTAGGTGCTGCGAATGTAGGACAGATGTTTACATCAGACGTTTACTTCTGGGGACGTCCTTCAAGTGCTGGTGACGGTTACGATGCTACAAGTTCTGCCGGTTCCAACAAAGGTCCTACCAACGAGGAATATTTGGCAGAGGTGGAGGCCCGTGTGGATTCCTTCCTTGTACACCATCCTTATTTGAGCCGTGAAGACGTTCCAGCTGAAATGGTAACGGCCAGCGGTTCCGGTTTGGATCCCAATATCACTCCGGCTTGTGCATACGTACAGGTGAAACGTGTAGCCGAAGCTCGTGGCATGAGTGAAGACGAAGTGAAAGCCATAGTAGACCAAGCTGTGGAAAAGCCTCTGTTAGGCATGTTCGGAACGGCGAAGGTAAATGTACTGAAATTGAATGTGGCTTTAGACGAAGCAAATAAATAATAACAGTAGACAAGGAGTGCCGTCGTTGATGAAGTCCGGATATGGAAAAAACACATTCGGTTAGCTTTGTCGGTGGAAGGAATAAACTGCTTCTCTCGTACTACCTTTGCCATGGCGACAGAGTCTGGAGGTTTTGGAGATATTCCCATGCTTCATGGATGATGGCATTCTTTAAAAAAACAAGTGAAAAGTAAAACGACACAACACAACACTTTAATTAATTTATGAATATGAAAAGTTTTAAAAAAGTAGGATTGGTTTTAGGTGCAGCACTGTTAGTACCCGGCATGGCAAACGCAGGTGATTTTGTTGTCAGCGGAAAGGCTGATTTCGTAAGCGATTATATCTGGCGTGGTTTGGATCAAAACTCAGGATTCTCTATCCAACCCTCTTTGACGTTAAGCTACAAAGGCTTGAGCCTTAACGCATGGGGAAGCCAGACGCTTTCTAAATGGGGCGTGAATGACAATGGTGGCGGTGCAAAAGAATTTGATATCAACTTGTCATACGCCATCAAAGGTTTTTCCGTAACCGTATCGGATTACTGGTGGAGCGGAACCGACATGCCTTATGGTTACTATGAGGATGCCCATTATTTTGAAGGAACCTTGGCTTATAACTTCGGTGAGGCTTTCGATAAATTTGCATTGAACATTTCATGGAGTACGATGTTTGCCGGTGGAGATAAGTTCGTGTTGGGTGAAGATCCTACGGACAACAATAAGTTCTCTACTTATGTCAACCTTTCTTATCCAGTTTCATTACCGGCCGACATAACATTAACCCCGGCCTTAGGATTCACTCCTTGGAAGGGTATGTATAACGACAAAGCCGGTGTGACGGATGTTTCCATCAAAGCAAGTAAAGATATCCAAGTAACGGATAAATTTGCAATACCTGTCTTCGTACAGGCTCTTGTTGCCCCGGTCCATGACAGAACCTACCTTTTGGCTGGTTTTAGCTTGGGCTTCTGATTCTATTCGTAGTTTTCTCAGGGTTCCTCACGGAGCCCTGAGTTTTCTCTCTTATATATAAAGGCAAGTATGGACATTGACCTTTTTCTTTGTTTGGATATTACCTGACGCGTTATTGCCAGGTTTTATGGTGAATAGTCGTATTTAGGAATTTATTTGAAGATGAAATTATATATCGTTGCAAACAGATTGCCCGTAAAGGCTGTGCCTCGGCAAGACAGCTATACTTTCGTACGTAGTGAAGGAGGTTTGGCAACGGGGCTCGACTCCTTGCAGATTTCCATGGAGAAACATTGGATCGGCTGGCCGGGAGTTTGTGTCGATAATGTCCGTCAGCAGATGGAAATCCGGCAGCATCTGGAGACGATGGATTTTCATCCGATATTTTTGTCGGAAGAACAGTATCATGATTACTACGAAGGATACAGCAATAGTACCATTTGGCCTTTGTGCCATTATTTCTTTTCCCATACTACGGTACGGAAAGAGTATTGGGAGTCTTACCAGAGAGTGAATGCTCTGTTTTGCGAAGAGATTTGCAAGCAAGTGGGTTCCGGCGATTGGGTTTGGATACAGGATTATCAGCTTATGCTTCTTCCAGGCATGTTACGGAAGCGGATGCCCAATCTTCACATCGGATATTTCCATCACATTCCGTTTCCCTCATACGAATTATTCCGTATATTGCCCGAACGGGCAGAATTGTTGAACGGTCTGATGGGAGCGGATTTTATAGGTTTTCATACACACGACTATATGCGCTATTTCATCAATGCTGTAGAACGTGTATTACATATTAAGTTCGATTTGGACGAAGCCCAGACGGACAGCCGCATCGTGCGTGTAAACGCACTGCCGATGGGCATAAACTATGAATTATACAATCATTCGTCTGCCACGCCGAAAGTGTGGAGCGAGATAGAGAAAAAACGTATTCTTTTCCGCAACCACAAGTTGTTGCTGTCCGTAGACCGTTTGGATTATAGCAAAGGTATCCTGCATCGTTTGCAAGGGTTTGAGACTTTTCTCGAACGTCATCCGGAATACCAAGGAAAGGTGACGTTGGCTATGGTCATTGTGCCTTCTCGCGACCATGTGGAAAGCTATGCAGGGCTGAAAACGAAGATAGACGAGACCATAGGACGGATTAACGGACGTTACTCCGACATCAACTGGACACCGGTCTGTTATTTCTATCATGGTTTTTCATTTGAAGAACTTACGGCCATGTATTTCGTGGCAGACGTGGCCTTGGTTACTCCGTTACGAGACGGTATGAACCTTGTGGCTAAAGAATATGTCGCCACGAAAGTCAACAATCCGGGGGTATTGGTATTGAGTGAGATGGCGGGTGCTGCCGTGGAATTGGCCGATGCCATTCAGATTAACCCCAATGATACGGACCAGATTGCGGATGCCATTTTTACGGCGTTGCAAATGCCCTATGAGGAGCAAGCAAAACGTATCAGCAAGATGCAGGCCATACTTTCCGTCCAGACCGTCAACAAATGGGCGGCCGACTTCATGGAAGAATGGAAAAACGTGGTAGACAAAAACCAATACCTGTCGGGGAAGTTGCTTTCCACGAATTTGCTGAAACAGATAAAGGCTTTGTATACTCAGGCTCGGAGCCGTCTCATTTTGTTGGATTATGACGGGACGTTGGTGGGGTTCCAAAAGCGTCCGGAAGATGCCGTACCGACACCTGAGGTAATACGAGTACTTAAGGACTTGACCTCCGATCCGGCCAATCATGTGGTTATCAACAGCGGTCGCGACCATCAGACATTGGAAAAGTGGCTGGGCGTTTTGCCGGTTTCTTTTGCCGCAGAACATGGAGCCTATTATAAAGAGAACGGGGAATGGCATCAGACCAGTTACAAGCCGGAATGGAGTCAAAGCATCTTGTCCATTCTGAACATGTTCGTGCATAAAACCCCGAAATCGCGTTTGGAGGTGAAGGAGACCGCCTTGGCTTGGCATTACCGTGCGGTAGATTCATGGTTGGGTGAGTTACGGGCACGCCAGTTGGTCCGGGCATTGGTGTCCATTTGCCTGCAACATCGTCTGCAAATCTTGCAAGGAAACAAGGTTGTAGAAATCAAACAATCAAACTGTACCAAGGGGTCTGAGGTGAAGCGCCTGTTGCGCAAGGCGCATTACGACTTCATATTGGCCATGGGGGACGATACGACGGACAATGACATGTTCCGTGCCTTGCCGGAGAGTGCCGTTACGGTGAAAATCGGAACGGTGTCGGAAGATGCCCGTTATAACCTGAAGTCGCAGGCGGATGCTTTGCCGATGTTGCAGGCTTTGGCCACGGGCGCACCCCTCCGCATTTCCTCTGGAGGCAAGCAGGGCCGTTATGAACTGGGAGTGGTTTTACAATGGATGAGAAAACTGATTAAACGAAAATAGACATATCATGCAAAATTTGAACTACGGCGTAATCGGGAATTGCTCGACCGCCGCCCTCATATCGGAAAAAGGGGCTATTGAATGGCTGTGTTTTCCGGAATTTGATTCTCCTTCCGTATTTGCGGCCATATTGGACAGGCAAAAAGGGGGGCATTTTGGTTTTAAGGTGACTTCGGATTATAAGGTTACACAATCGTACGTGCCTCATACAAACATCCTGTCTACACATTTTGAGTCGGAAGAAGGAGCCTTCGACGTGGTGGATTTCATGCCTTGCTATCCTACCTCCGATGGAAAGGATTTCTACCGTCCGGCAGAGATTTACAGGTACATCCGTTGGGCGAAAGGCCGTCCCCGTATGAAGGTGGATTATCGTCCGGCTCCCAACTATGCGAGGGGAAAGACCATTTATAACGTGACCTCTCAATACGTCGAAACTTATTCGTCGTTGGAGAATAAGGATCGGCAATATTTATATTCGTCGTTGGACTTGAAGAAAGTCGTGAACCATGATGAAATCACCTTGGAAAAGGATGAGTTTTTTCTGTTTTCTTTCAATGAGAAGGTCATTCCGGTGGATATAGAACGGGAGAAACTGGAATATTGCCGCACTTTGGTGTATTGGCTGAATTGGACAGACCATGCCAAACGTTACGCAAGGTATAACGAGGTAATCGAACGAAGCATGCTTGTATTGAAGCTCATGACCTACCGCAATGGGGCGGTGATGGCGGCCGTGACCACCAGCCTGCCGGAGACTGTAGGGGAGGTGAGAAATTGGGATTACCGTTTCTGTTGGCTGCGTGATGCTTCCATGGCCATCGAGACCTTGTTCAATATCGGCCATGTCAATTCAGCCCGTCGTTTCATGAAGTTCATCCAGTCTACTTTTATCACGACGCATAACTACCAAATCATGTATGGCATTCGTGGCGAAAGGGAACTGACGGAACTGACACTCGACCATTTGGCCGGTTACAAAGATTCGAAACCAGTGCGCATAGGCAACGATGCTTATCATCAGCGGCAGAATGACTCTTTCGGTTATCTGATGGACTTGATTTACCAGTACTATTGTCTGATGCCCGGGACCTTGGATGAAGTGGAAGACATGTGGGAGATGGTGAAGTGTATCGCCTTGACGGTTTGTGAGAATTGGCGCAAGCCGGATAAAGGTATTTGGGAAATCCGGGGCGAAGCGCAGCAGTTCGTGTCTTCCAAAGTCATGTGTTGGGTGGCATTGGACCGTGCAGCCAAGATTGCCGTGTTGCTGAACAAACATGGTTATGGAGAGCAGTGGGATGCCGAAGCTGCGTTGGTCAAGGAGGAAGTCTTCACATACGGGTGGAAAGAGGAACTGCAAAGCTTCTCCCAATGTTATGAAAACCAGGAATTGGATTCTTCCTTGTTGTTGATGGAACCATACGGTTTCATCAGTGCGGACGATGTACGTTACCATAAGACGGTACGGGCCGTGAAAGAAGCATTGATGCACAAGGGATTAATGTATCGTTATAACAGTAAAGACGATTTCGGTTTGCCGTCTTCTGCCTTTACGATTTGCACTTTCTGGTTGATTCGGGCTTTGTATGTCATCGGGCAGCGTGAGGAAGCCCGGTGTTTGTTCGAAGAAGTGTTAACCTATGGTAATCATTTGGGATTGTTCAGTGAAGATATTAACTTTGACACGAAAGAACTGTTAGGAAACTTCCCGCAGGCATATTCCCATTTGGCTTTGGTGAATACGGCCATTTTACTTTCACGAGAGAGTAAACAGTTGAAGCTTAAATAATAAAAGTATATGGAAGAAAACGAAAACGGTAACGCACAGCGCTTTCTGGAATTGATTCGTCGTTCCCGGCGGGGTAAGTTCAAGATTTACATCGGAATGATAGCCGGTGTGGGCAAGACTTACAGGATGTTGTCGGAGGCGCATGACTTGTTGAAGAACGGAATAGATGTGCAAATCGGTTACGTGGAGACCCATGGTCGTCCCGGAACGGTGGCCATGCTCGAAGGTTTGCCCGTGATTCCCCGCAAGAAAGTCTTTTATAAAGGAAAGGAAATCGAGGAGATGGATTTGGAGACCATCCTGCAAGTCCATCCCGAGTTGGTCATCGTCGATGAGTTGGCGCATACGAATGTGGAGGGTTCCCGTAACACGAAGCGTTGGGAAGACGTGATGGAACTGTTGGATGCCGGCATCAATGTGGTTTCGGCTCTGAACATCCAACATATCGAAAGTTTGAGCGAGGACGTGAAGAGCATTACGGGAATCAATGTGGCGGAGAGGGTGCCCGACAAAGTATTGCAGGAGGCCGATGAGGTGGTGAACATCGACCTGACGGCCGAAGACTTGATAACGCGCTTGAAAGCCGGGAATATCTATAAGCCAGAGAAAATACAGACCGCCCTCAATAATTTCTTTAAGACAGAGAATATCCTTCAGTTGCGTGAGTTGGCTTTGAAAGAAGTGGCTTTCAGGGTGGAACGCAAGGTGGAAAGCGAGGTGACGCCTTTGGCACCGGCCCAGACGAGGCGTGAGAAAATCTTAGCTTGCGTGAGCAGCAATGAGCATACGCCGAGGCATATCATACGGAAGGCATACCGGCTGTCCACGCGTTACAGCACTTCCTTTATCGCCTTGCACGTGCAGACTCCCAAGGAAAGTCCGGACCGCATCAAGCTTTCTTCCCAACGTTATTTGCTGAATTATTTCCAGTTGGTGACCGAGTTGGGTGGAAAGGTGGAACAGATGTCCTCACCGAATGTGACCGACGCTATCGTGCAGTTTTGCAAAGAGAATCAGGTGACAACCGTATGTATGGGGCGTCCTGCGTTTGAGATGCCTGAGATGTTTTTTAAAATCGGACGGTACAAGCGTTTCCTGCAACAGTTGTCCGAGATGCGGATTGACTTAATTATTGTAGCATAATAAATCTCGTTTAAAAATATGAAATTCGATATGAACATTAAGACCAAACTCACCGTGTCGATCGGTGTCTTGGTGGCCATGATTGTTTTGTTGGTGTCTTTGTCTGTGACGAATCTGCAAATACTGACAGCAACCGAACCGGACAGCCCGGCAGCCGAGCCGGGAATGAACCGTGCATTGACATGGATTATGATTATCGGTGGCATTTGCATTTGCATCGGTTTGTGGATTCTGTTTAAAATTCCCAACTCCATCAATTCTCCCTTTAAAAGTTTAGTGAAAGGTATCCTTGAGATAGCCAACCATAATTATGATGCCAAGTTGGACCTGAGGGGAGACAAGGAACTGGAAGAGGTGTCGAAGAATTTCAATAGGATGGCCAAGCGGTTGAAAGATTATCACAACAGTACGATTTCGGACCTCATGGCTTCCAAACGTTATCTGGAAACCATTATCAATTCCATCAATGAACCTATCGTCGGTTTGGACAATGAGCAGATTATTCTCTTTATCAACAATGAAGCGTTGAACATACTGAATTTGAAACGTGAGGACGTCATCCGGAAGTCAGCTCAGGAAATAGCCATGCGCAACGACCTGTTGCGTCGTCTGATTTGCGGAATGTGGGAAGATAAGAAGAAGGAACAGGAGGCACCGAAGTCCAAACGTGAGTCGTTGAAGATTTACGCCGACAACAAGGAGAGCTATTTCCAGGTGAAATATATGGAGATTACGATGCGCGGCAACGATGGAGTGACGATGGAGAAGCGCGGAGATGTAATCATGTTGAAAAACGTGACGGAATTTCAAGAGCTGGACACGGCCAAAACGACTTTCATATCCACCGTATCGCATGAGCTGAAAACCCCGATTTCAGCCATTATGATGAGCCTGCAACTTCTGGAAGACAAGCGTGTGGGAGGACTGAACCCCGAACAGGAGGAACTTTCGAGAAGCATTAAAGAGAATAGTGAGCGGCTGCTCAGTATCACGGGCGAGTTGCTCAATATGACGCAGGTAGAGAGTGGAAAACTGCAACTTAAACCGAAGATTACCAAACCTATCGAATTGATTGACTATGCTATCAAGGCCAATCGCGTACAGGCTGAGAAATTCGGAATACAAGTGGAAGTGGACTATCCGGAGAAAATCGGGAAGCTCTTTGTCGACAGTGAGAAAATAGCCTGGGTGTTGACCAACCTGTTGAGCAATGCCGTCCGTTATTCGTCCGAGGCTGGTCGTGTGGTCATCGGGGCACGCCAACAGGATGACAACCATATTGCCATGTTTGTACAAGATTTCGGAAAGGGCATAGACCCGCGTTACCACGAAAGTATTTTCGAGCATTATTTCCGTGTGCCGGGAACGAAAGTGCAGGGAACCGGATTGGGTTTGTCCATTTCCCGGGACTTTGTGGAAGCCCACGGAGGAACACTTACGGTAGACAGCGAATTGGGAAAGGGCAGTGTCTTTACTATGGTTTTGCCTTGCTGAGGAAAGAATAATAGGAGTCGCATCCTTCTTTCAAAAAGCCGTATGATTTTGCAGCTTTTTGAAGGAAGGATGTTTTTTATTTATAAAGACAAAATGATTTTTTTGTCCGAAAGACATAAGAATCAGGCTTTTTTTGTAAGTTTGCAATATACAAAACAAGGAGGAACAGTTTATGACTACAATGGAATTGAATGCGGAACTTTTCCGCCAACTCAGTATTATAGCGGAGGACGAATCGTTGATGCGGAAGGCCGTGAAAGCCGTTACGCGCCTCGCCAAACAGAAAGAGACGGAAGAAACAGAGTATATCGGCAAAGAGGAAATCCTGAAAGGGATTGATGCGGGGCTGAAAGAAGTGAAATTGACTCGAGAAGGTAAGTTGGCTCCGAAATTGGCAAGAGATTTTCTCAATGAATTATAAGATTATAGTAAAGCCATCATTTGAGCGGGAAGCCAAATGGTTGGCGAAGCATTATGCTTCGTTTAAGAAAGATTATGCTGCTTTGCTTGATGAGTTGGAACGAAATCCTACCACCGGTACCGACTTGGGAGGAGGTTTGCGTAAAATCCGTATGCGTATCGCTTCTAAAGGAAAGGGGAAGAGCGGCGGGGCAAGGGTCATCACTTTCACGGTGGTAGTGGCCGTCGAAGAAACGGAAATCAACTTGCTTTATATTTACGACAAGGCGGAACGCGAATCAGTACCGGCCCATGAAATCGAGGCACTGCTTCGCAAAAACGGCTTGTAAGCCGTTTTTTTATAAGAACAACATCAGTACCACCTGACTGATTACCACACGCATGAACATACCCAACGGATAAACCGTGGCGTAACTGACGGAAGCGTCGTTGCCGGGAAAACTGTCGTTCACGTAATTCAAAGCCATGGGGTTGGCCATGCTGCCGCACAACATGCCGCAAGTGGAACCGAAATTCATCCCGCACATCCGCATGGCTACCACTGCCATCAGCAGCACCGGTACCACGGTGATAAGAAATCCGGAACCAATCCATATCGCTCCTTCCGGACGGACGACGGTCTCGAAGAAATGGGCACCCGCATCAATGCCAATACCGGCCAGATAGAGGGACAGCCCTATGCCGCGCAACATCAGGTTGGCACTGCGGGTCGTATAAATGCGCATGTGCAGGCGCGGGCCGAAACAGCCTACCAATATTCCCACGATAATAGGGCCGCCTGCCAACCCCATCTTTACCGGACTGCTGATACCCGGCATGCTGAGCGGCACGGAACCCAACATCAATCCCAGCACGATGCCGATGAAAATGGCGGCCAGATTGGGTTCGCGCAGTGTGGTGACGGAGTTGCCCAATATGCCGGCCACGCGCTTGATGGCCGTTTTTTCGCCCACCACCGTCAGCCGGTCGCCTAATTGCAGGATGAGGTCGGGAGTGGCCAGAATTTGTACGCCGCTACGCAACACGCGGCTGATGTTGATGTCGTAAGTGTTGCGCAGGTGCAATGAACCCAAACGCTTGCCGTTGATTTCAGCTTGGGTCACTACGATGTGTTCCGACACTAAGTTACGGTCTATGCTGTTCCAGTCTATATCTTCCTGATTCCAATCCCGGTTTTCCTGTTCGCCGAACAACAGGGTTAGGGTCGGCATGTCTTTTTCCGTCGTTACGACCAGAATACGGTCGTTCTCCAAAAGCTCCGTGCTGCCGGTCGGGATAGTTACTTTTCCGTCTCTCCACAGGCGGGAGATGACGAATTTCGTATGGCTGTGTAGGGCCAAATCCTTGATGGTCTTATGGTAAATGCCCGGGTTATGCAGTTGGAATGCGGCAATGTACGGATGGTTGTGGTCTTCCGTCTCTTTTTCTTCCATGTCCGCCGGGCGGGCAAGTATTTTCCGGATGACCAGAATGGCAAGGATGACTCCCACGACACCGAGCGGATAAGCCACGGCCGCCCCTAAGGCTGCGCTGCTGGATGGCTCTCCCATCTGCTTCAAGGTCTGTTGGGCCGCCCCGAGTGCCGGTGTGTTGGTGGTGGCTCCGCACAGGACGCCCACCATGTCCGGCAAGGGAATAGACAGGCCATAGCTTAGGAGTACGGTCATGGCCGTTCCGATGAAGATTACACCGAGGCTCAACAGGTTCAGTTTGATTCCTCCGTGCAACAAGGAACTGAAGAAACCGGGACCTACCTGCAATCCTAAGGCATAGACGAAAAGCACGAGCCCGAAACTTTCGGCATAGTTGAGCATGTCGGCATCCAGTGAAATGCCGAGGTGCCCGGCCAGAATGCCAACGAAGAATACAAAAGTGACTCCCAAGGATATTCCCCACACGTGCATCTTGCCCAACCACAACCCGGCGGCCGTAACCAATGACAACACCACAATGGCCTGTATGGCGCTATGCTCGAAAAACAAACTGTCAATCCATTCCATGCTGCAAAGGTATCACTTTTTGGCCATATAAAGTGTAAGTAGATGGAAAATCAGGATTATTTACCATGAAAAAGTGCCGGAGGAACCGGAAAAATCAATCTGCGCCAAACGGAAAATCAATCTCAGGAGAATGAAAAATCAATCTCAGGCAACTGATTTTTCGTTTGGCGCAGATTGATTGGCTACATTGCTGAATGCTGTATAAGGTTGTCTAACAGTAAGTTATGAAAATACAGCCGACAAAATGGAGACCAAGCCATATTGTCTTTATTTTTTCAGTTCTTCACGTAGGCGATCCAGGGCTTCCGTGGCCGAGCCGTATTGGTCGAGTAGGGTGACGAACCGGCTACCGATGATGGCACCGGCGGCATGCTTTTGGGCAGATTCCAAAGTTTGCCGGTTGCTGATGCCGAAGCCGATCATGCGCGGATGGGTCAGTCCCATTTGGTTTACACGGTCGAAGTAGGCCTGTTTGGTGCGGTCGAACTCTTTTTGTGCACCGGTAGTGGCAGCCGACGATACCATGTAGATAAAACCGTCCGTGTGCCGGTCGATGAGGCGGATACGCTCTTCGCTGGTTTCCGGCGTGATGAGCATGATGATTTTCAGCCCGTGGCGGTCGGCTATGGGTTTGAATGTTTCCATATAGTCCCGGAAGGGGAGGTCGGGGATGATGACCCCGTCTATCCCGCAGTCTGCACAGCTTTGGCAGAAGGCTTCGAAACCATAATGGAAGATGGGGTTGAGGTATCCCATCAGTATCAGGGGGATTTCCACGTCTTGCCGGATGTCTTTCAGCTCCTCGAAGAGGCGGTGAAGGTTCATGCCGTTTCGCAGGGCTTTCGTGGCAGCGTCTTGGATGACGGGGCCGTCGGCCATCGGGTCGCTGAAGGGGATGCCGATTTCCAACATGTCTATGCCCCGTGCGGCCAATGTGCGGATGATGTCTGCCGTACTTCCGGCCGTCGGGTGTCCGGCACAGAAATACAGGGAAAGGATGTTCTGTTTCTTCTCGTTGAATAGTTTGTTGATTCTGTTCATGATATATTGTATTTTAGTTCTCTGATATATTTTGTCCACGTAAATCTTTGATGAAATCGGAAAGGCGGCCTACGTCTTTCTGGGCCGTGGCCGTTTCAAAACGTGAGTTTAAGTCCACGCCCGCCCATGCGGGGTGTGAAAAGCTGCGAAGACGGTCCGTACTGTCCGGGCCGATGCCCCCGCTCAGGAAGAAGGGCGTATGTCCGTGGTAGTTTTGCAGGACATTCCAGTCGAACGTCCGGCCGCTGCCGCCAGCCGTGGGGCAACGCGTGTCGAAAAGGAAAAAGTCGCAATCCGCTTCGTAATCTTCGGTACGCGGGAACGGTTCGTCGGGAGCCACGCCGAAGGCTTTGATGATTTGCGGGGAATGGCCGGATTTCAGCCCCTCTTCTTTTATGCTTCGGCAGAACTCCGGTGTCTCATGCCCGTGCAGTTGCACGAGGTCGAGGCGGAAGGTTTTTATCCGTTCCTGTATATACCCGATTTCCGGGTTGACGAAAACGCCTACGCGACGGCAAGTCTCCGGCAGATAGTCGGGGAGGCGGCTTACGTGGCGGCGGGAACCCTCCCAGCAGATGAACCCCATCATGTCCGGCGTGAGGGCTTCCACTTGGCGGATGTTGTTCGCGTCGCGCATGCCGCATACTTTAATTAGGAGTGGTTTCATCGTTCTACGCTTTGAATGAATGTTTTCAAGGCCGCCCCGGGGACAGGTTGCCGCATGAAGGTTTCGCCCACCAGGAAACCGCGAAAACCGGCATCCCGCAACCGGCGGACGGTGTCCGGTTCTGAAATTCCGCTTTCCGACACCCAAAGGAGGTCGTCCGGCAAGAGAGAGGCGATACGGAAGGAATTTTCCACGTCTGTGTGGAACGTCCCGAGATGGCGGTTGTTCACGCCCAACATGTCCGGACGTTCGGCAAGGTAGTCCAATTCCTTTTCCGTGTGTATCTCCAACAGCACTTCCAGTCCTAAGTCATGGGCTTTCCGGGTCAAGCGTTCATAATCGGGTCGCGTCAGGGCAGCGGCAATCAGTAGCACGGCATCCGCTCCGGCTTGGCAGGCCTGGTAGAGTTGGTATTCATCAATGATGAACTCTTTGCGCAGGATGGGGGTGTCCGTCATCGGACGTGCTTGCCGTATGTAGTCCAGACAGCCGCCGAAATACTTCCCGTCGGTCAGTATGGAGAGGGCTGCGGCTCCGGCTGCGGTATATGCGGCCGGAATGACATCCGCCCGTCCTTCTTCTTTAATCCACCCTTTGGAAGGGGATTTCCGTTTGAATTCCGCGATGAGGCCGGAACGCGAGGCTGCCAGGCTTTCGCGCATGGAGCGGTGCTTCCGTGCGTTGGTCATGCAGGCCGGTGCTTGGCCGTGGCAGGCCGTTCCGTTGCGGGCGTTTCCCAATCTGTCTTCTACGAGGGCGAAGAGCTGTTCGGGAGGCAACTCTGCTTTCTCCCGTTCCACTTCCTTGCGTTTGTATGCCAATATTTCTTCTAATATGTCTTTCATAAGTTTTTACTGTTAAGTTCCACGTATGTTTTCAGGCAAGTCAGGGCGCGCCCGCTTTCCAATGATTCGCGGGCTATGGCGAGGCATTCGTTGATGTCCTTGTCCCGTTCGATGACTTTGATGGCAAAGGCCGCATTGGCCAATACCACGTTTTTCCGGTTTTCCGTGCAGCGGTTTTCGAGTACGCTGTCGAAAATTTCCGCAGCCTCGTCCGGGGTTGCACCACCGTAGAGTTCTTCCGGGCGGACGGTCGGCAGGCCGAGGTCGGCAGGCCGGAAGATTTTCTCCATGGTGTTGGTTTTGACTTTGAAATTACCCGTCAGCGAGATTTCGTCATATCCGTCTATGCTGTTCACGATACCGTAACCGATACCCAACTTCTCATACACGCTGCTGTACAGCCGCATTTGGTTCAGGTTGGCCACACCTAATAATTGATAGGCCGGGCGGCAAGGATTGACCAACGGACCGAGAAGGTTGAAACAGGTCGGTATCTGAAGCATTTTGCGTACGGGGGCCACGGCTTTCATCCCGTGGGCGAACAGCGGGGCATGCAGGTAGGCAAAGTTGCAAGCCTCCATGCTGCGACGTAGTCGGTTGCTGTCGGCTGTGAACTGCACGCCATGATGCTCCATGACATTGCTCGCTCCCGAAGTCGAGGTGGCGGCGTAGTTGCCGTGTTTGGCTACTTTGTAACCGGCTCCTGCCACTACGAAACAGGCGCAGGTGGAAATGTTGAACGTGTTTTTGTTGTCACCGCCCGTCCCCACGATGTCAATGACCCGGTAAGGGGAGAAATCCACAGGTTGGCCGGTTTCTATAAGTCCGTCGCGCAGGCCGAGCACTTCGTCCACCTTGATGCCCCGCATAATCAGCCCGGTGAGCAAGGCGCTGATTTGCACGTTGTTGTATTCTCCGTCTGCAATATGACGGACAATCTGGCAGGTCTGTTCCCGGGTTAGAACCTCGCCGTTTGTAATTTTTGTGAGTATTTGTTTCATGTTTGTGATGTATTTAAGTTTTATTGGTTATGTAGTTTGCAGGGGGATGGGTATAAAAAGGGAGGCCTGCCGTAAGTACGACAGGCCTCCATGTTTTCACATTGGTATGTGGTTGCTGATACATATAAGGCTATCTCCTCACGACTTTTCGGGTCTTGAGTTGCGCCACCACCAATATGTATTTTTGTTTAAGAACATTGTCTGTTTGGTTTCTTGTTTTGTTTTATGGTTGCAAATATAAAGAGAATTTCTTTTCGTGCAAACAAAATCACTGTTTTTTCGGATGAAAAGATGATTTTTATGCGTGTGGAGCATTAATCATTAGCTTTTTCTTTTTGTCCGGTTCCTAACTTTTCCTTCATGGTTCTCCAGAACATCCGGTCTATTTTCTCATTATCCAAAGGGTTGCCTACCACCAGTACCTCGTTGTTTTCGTCCAAAAGGAAAGTGTGCAGCATGGGGTTGGAGGGCAGTTGGGGGGTGGTCCGGTGGAAAACCCCTGTGGTGTCATTCATGTGGTTATACGAGCCTGTGCATAGAAGCTCTAAACTATCCGTGTTTAAAAGAACGGGAGCCGACAGCAACCGTGTGACATCCTCTTGCATGCTTTGGTCCTTTTTGGGATGATTGGTGCATGATGCGTATAAGAGCGAGAGAATTATTACTGAAATAAATACTTTCATACAGCCTTCAATGATGAATAAAATCTTTGTTTACGGGTACACGCACAAGATAGGGTTGGAGTCTTTAGAATAAGTCTCCTTGTCCAAGAATCCTTGTTCCACGAGTGTTTCTATATCCTTATAATATAAAATGGAAAAGACGTTCTCATTTAGATTATTGTATTTCGGCAACGGAAATTTTATATTGAGCCGTTTGTTTTTCATTTTGGCATAATCGTATGCTTTGACGTCTTTTGTTTCCTTGTCGTAAATTCCAATATGGGGACGGTTTTCATCATAAAACAAAATCATGGCATAATCTTTTCCGTCTATGAAGTATTTTACATCACATACGCTTTCAGCCTCGATCTTTTCTAATTGTGAGGGCGACCATTCTTTGATGTCTTTGAAATCTATGGCTTTTCGTCCAAAGTCGAATTCATATAAGACGGATACCTCTCCTTGAGTATTGACATTGTAAATATGGTTGTCAAGATGGCGTCGGTACAACACACCGTTTTCTGTTTTTTGAAAGGGGGATAATAAGGTGACATAGTTCTCCCCATAATCCTTATTTGGAAAATGTTCGGCTATGATGTTGAAGTCCATGTCCGTCACGTATAAATTATTCTCTTTCGGATAATCATTAACGAAATAAAAACGGTCATGGGAATATTCCATATTGGTGACTAAAAACGGAAGAGGCAATTCTTTCTGGTATTCTCCGGAGAAAGAGTATTGTTGAATCCTGTTTCTTTCGCATAAGACATAGATGCATTTACGTTTTTCGTCTATACTGAAGTCATGTAACTCCCGATATTCGCCATGTCCATTGCCTATATCACCTATTCGTTTGATGAAGGTTCCGTTCTTGGCGTTGAATGCGAACAAGCCTGTTGCCGTACGACAGTCCAAAACGAAGACGATTGAATCCGAAAAGGCCACTTTGTCAATCATTCCCACTGTGGAAGAATTGGTCAACTGTAGTGGAATCAGGGCATAGTCTTGATGTAATGAAGCTATATCGAATGAATCAGGGCTTATTTCCGTGCAATTCCATACAAAGGAGGCTTCTCCTTGTCCTTTTTCTTTTGTGCAAGAATTAAGGAACAACATGTTGGCGAAAGAGCAAAAGAGTAATATTTTTCTAATATCCATGGCATCGAATTTAATAAGGTGTGAATTATACAATAAAGGTGAACTGTTTGCAGATTTCATGCAGACAGTTCTCTCGTCTTATGATTAATATTGTAAAACATAGTTTGTTCGTTATTATTTTGTCGGAAGAAGCTTGGCAAGCCATTTCTGTCTCAATCGTGTTATTTCAAATGGAAAACGAACAATGCGGCATCGCACGAGTCCTTTTGTGGCTTCCACTTGTCATAGTCGGTAGTGAGTATGTAGCCAATCAGCCCTTTGGCAGACTGCCATTGGGGAGCGAAAGGGATGAACTCCGAAGTGTCAGGGGTGATTATATGCTGTGTCCCTTTCTCCATGTCGTAGAGCGAGTAGTAGTTTTTTCCCGAATGGAAGAACCTGTTGACGAGGTGGTTGTCCACGATGAAGAAGCCGGTGTTGAACGCTTTGCCTGACTCCGTGATGTCATAACTTGACTTTACGTCTTCTTCGGCTGCATTCTTGCCGAAATCTGTCCGGAACACCGGTTTCGGCCCTTCGGAAGTCCAACGGTAGATTGCGTTGGAGAACGGTGGAAAGATGTAGACCTCCCCGTTTTTATCCCGGACGAAGGAGATTTCATTATAAATCATGTCCAAACTCATTTCGGATGGCAGATAGCTTTGCTGTACTTCGCCCCGGTCGTTGGTATGCACGACGCAGTGCAAGTTGTCGGTGGCTGACAGGTTCAGGAAGAGGAAGCCGTCTTTGACTTTTATGAAGTCCAGAGCCGGGAATCCATAACGGAATGACGACTTGTAGTTGAGTGTGGCATCATAGGCCAATATGCTTCTCGATTCAAAGTCCATTACGTACAGGAGGCTGTCGCCCAAAGCCAAAGTCCAAGCCGAGGCATACTCCCCGTTTCCGTGCCCCACGTTCCGGATGCGTCTGACGAAGTCGCCCGACGGGTATTTGAAGGCCCATACGGTGTTGGCTCTGTCTGCCACATAAGCCATGGTGTCCGAAATACATACGGTTTTGATGTCGCTCATGAAATAACCGTGGGTGTCCAACTCAATGGTATCGATATTTGATATGACGGCAGGACGCGGAATGGTTTTATTCTCGTAATCCTTGATGTGGATGGTAAGCAAGTCCCTTTCATTCGCGTCTTGATGGTTCTTGCATCCCAATAAGCTTAACAGGTATGGGGCGCAAAGTGTTATTGCTATGAGATAATGCTTTAAGTTCATGGTGCTTTGTATCTTTGTGCCAAATATATGTAGTAATAACTAAACTACAAATATTTGGCACATGATATAAATGGAAACATGTTGTAAAACATCATTTATGGACACAAGGTGTGATTGAGGAAATTTTCCACAATGGCTTGCCCATCCGGTGTGAGTACCGATTCCGGATGGAATTGTATGCCGTGGATGTCATGCTCGCGGTGGCGCAGTGCCATGATTTGTCCTTCTGGGCTGACTGCCGTCACTTCGAGGCAGGAAGGCAGATTGTCGCCCGACACCACCCAAGAGTGGTATCGTCCTACCGGGAATTGCCCGGGGATGCCTTGGAAAATATAGTCTTCTTCCGTCCGGAAACAAGGAGTCTGTACGCCGTGGAAGACATCGGACAGGTTGACGAGCCGTGCGCCAAAGGCCTGGCCGATGGCTTGATGGCCGAGGCATACGCCAAGTATCGGCTTTCGTCCGGCATAAGTACGGATAACATCCAATAACTGTCCGGCTTCTTCCGGTATACCGGGGCCCGGACTTAAAACAATCTTGTCGTATGCCTCAATATCTTTCAAGTCGAATGCGTCATTGCGCAGCACCGTAGTATCCGTGCCGGTTTCACGTATCAGATGATATAAATTGTAGGTAAAAGAATCGTAATTATCAATGATGACTGTTTTCATGATTTTGAATGTATGAGGAGGGGGTTACAAGCGTTCAGCCATTTGGATGGCATGGCGCAAAGCTCCCAGTTTGTTATTGACTTCCTGTAACTCGTAATCTTCGTCGCTCTTGGCCACAATGCCGCCTCCGGCTTGAAACCATAACTCGTTGTTACGGCTTACAAACGTACGAATGGTGATGGCTTGGTTCAGGGAACCGTCCAATCCGAAGAATCCGATACAACCACCGTATGCTCCTCGGTTGTGCGGTTCCAGTTCGCTGATAAGTTGCATGGCGCGGACCTTGGGTGCACCGGAGAGCGTACCGGCCGGGAAGGTGTCGATGAACGTTTTGACGGAGTTTGTTTCGTTGTCCAACGTACCGCTTACACGGCTCACCAGATGGATGACATGGCTGTAACATTGCATGTCTTTGTAGAAATCCACTTTCACATCGTGGCAGTTCCGACTCAGGTCATTCCGTGCCAAGTCTACCAACATGACGTGTTCGGCGTTTTCTTTCGGGTCGTTTTTCAGGTAGTTTGCATTTTGTGCATCCGTATCGGCGTTGCCGGTGCGTTTTGTCGTGCCTGCAATCGGGTCGATATAAGCGCGGCGGCCCTCTATGCGGCAATGTGTTTCGGGTGAGGAACCAAAAATGCGGAATCCCCCGAAGTCGAAATAAAACAGGTAGGGGCTAGGGTTGATGCTGCGCAGGGCGCGGTAGAGCTTGAAGTCGTCGCCTTCATACCGTTGTACGAAACGGCGGCTCAATACGATTTGGAACACGTCGCCCCGCAAGCAGTGGGCGATGCCCTGGCGGATGTTGGCTTTATGCTCATCGTCCGTGAGCGTGCTGAAGGTTTCACCAACAGGATGGAAATCGTAGGTGGCGAAGTTGTGGTTCCGGATGACGCGTTCCAGTTCGTCGAGAGTATCCGGTTCATGGTTTTCCACCAGTTCGATTAGCGTCATGGTGTTGTTGAAATGGTCGAAAGCAATGACATACTTATATAAGATGTAAAGGATGTCCGGCGCGTCGTTCTTTTCCTGCATGCAATCTTTTATTTCTATGTGTTCGAAATACCGGACCGCATTGAAGGACGTGTAACCATAGAGGCCACAAAACTCTTTATTTTCGCCTGTCACGGTGAAGTGCGATAAAAAGTAGTTGAAAGCTTGTTCGACCGGATAGTTCCCGTTGATTTCACGGGTCTCCTGCGTGCCGTCCGGATATTGGGCGGTCACGGTGCCATGGCTGATGTCGATGCTGGCTATCGGGTTCAGGGCGATGAACGAACGGCTGTTGTCATGGCTATGGTAATCGGAACTCTCCATCAGGGCGCTTTGTGGATAAAGGTCGCGTACTTTCAAGTAAGTGCTGACCGGTGTATGGAGGTCGCCGAGGATTTGTCGGCAAGCCGTGCTGTAATGAAATGTATTCATAGAGTTTCTTATGGATTTGTATGGGACATCTTATTCTTCTCAGTTATCGTCGCAGCGGTGGGCCAGATAGGTGTCTAAGTCTTTGTCGCCCCGTCCGCTGACCGTCAGCACGACCACATCCTCTTTCCTGAATTTCATTCGTGGGAGCATGCCGAGTGCGTGTGCTGATTCCAAGGCCGGAATGATACCCTCCAGGCGGGTGAGTTCGTATGCGGCTCGTAAGGCTTCGTCGTCGTTGACAGCCATGACTGTGGCCCGGTGTTCTTGTGCCAAGTTGGCATGTAACGGGCCGATACCCGGATAATCCAAACCGGCAGAGATGGAATAGGGCTCGATGATTTGCCCGTCTTCATCCTGCATGACCAACGTGCGGCTTCCATGGATGATGCCTAATGAACCGCAATGTATCGTGGCTGCGGTCTCTCCGCTGTCGATACCGTGGCCTCCGGCCTCGCCGAGGTATATTTTAACTCGTTCGTCGTCGATGTAGTGGTAGATGGTACCAGCGGCATTCGACCCCCCGCCGACGCAAGCCATCAGGTAATCCGGATAATCGCGTCCTTCTTTTTCCAAGAGCTGTTCCTTGATTTCACGGCTGATGACGCTTTGCAAGCGGGCCACCATGTCGGGATAGGGATGTGGTCCTACGGTGGAACCGATGATGTAGAAGGTGTCTTGCGGATGGCAGCACCAGTCGCGGATGGCCTCGTTCGTGGCATCTTTCAATGTCTTGTTACCACTTTCTACCGGATAAACCTCGGCACCCAACATCTTCATACGTTCTACGTTGATGTGTTGCCTTGCCACGTCCGTCGCTCCCATGTAAACGCGGCAAGGCATGTTCATCAGGGCGCAGACCGTAGCGGTGGCCACACCGTGTTGGCCGGCACCGGTCTCGGCAATGATACGCGTTTTGCCCATTTTCCGTGCCAAAAGGATTTGTCCGATGGCATTATTGATTTTGTGAGCACCGGTGTGGTTGAGGTCTTCTCGTTTCAAGTAGAGTCTGCAACCGTATTTTTCGCTCAGTCTCCGTGCATGGTAGAGAGGTGAGGGACGACCAACATAGTCTTTCAGCAGCGCATGGTACTCTTTGCGGAATGCTTCGCTTTCAAGGATGGGAAGATATGCCTTACGCAAATCTTCTACGGTTTTATGCAGAATCTCGGGGACGTATGCGCCGCCGAAATTACCGTAATAACCTTCTTCATTTACATGATAAGTTTTCATTTTCATTTGTATTTTGGTCCGTTTGTTTGTTCTTGGGAAAAAGGGTATAAAAAAAGAGACCTGCCGTAAGTACGACAGGCCTCCATGTTTCTTTTAGGGTAAATGTGGGTAATACATATAAGGCTTGTTCCTCACGACTTTTCCGGTCTTGAGTTGCGCCACCACCAATATGTATTTTTATTTGAGAACATTGTTTTTACTTCTTTTATTTCTTCATTTTCGTTTGCAAATATATATAGAATTCCTGAAACTGCAAATAAAATCTCGCTTTTTTAAAATAATTGTTATTCTTCTACCGTGAAATCGTACGCCTTGACATCCCCGTATTGGTTGACTGGCTTCTGTGACAGGTCTACCAAAATATATTCCCCAGGGAAGAGCGGGGTGAGCGGTGTAACGGCAAAGCCTAATCCCGGAAGGTTCTCAATGTTGAAAAGGCCTAATTCCACACGGGTATAATCGCAATCCTTGAATTCGGATGCAGGCAAATAGCGGAATCCTCGTCTTTCTTTCAGGCGGATTAAGGCATAATCGTTCAGGTCTTGTGTCTTTGGATATATGGCGAATTTGGGTTGTCGACCGGTGGTTTGGCGAGCTTGTGCACCAGAGAAGTATCTTTTTATTTTTCGCCCTACATTAATGCCTTGTATGTCCCAACCTTTCTTAAGTTCAGTTTGGCTGGTTATGACGTTCATAGGGAAGATAGAGTCTCCTACGAAAATGAATACCGTAGGGTCGGGTTGTTTCATTTGTGCCTGTACTTGTACGAGCAATCCGAATAACAGGAAAAGGGTTATTACTTTCTTCTTCATTTTTATGTCCTTATTAGTTTGAATGTGCAAAGGTAGGGATATAATAAAAGAAAATATAAGAAAGTCGCTTATTTTCTTTGAATGTGTTTGAAAAAGTATTAATTTTGTTTTTGACTCAGCCGGTTCATGAGGGCCTGGCGGGCGTTTTATGGGAAAAGGGCGTTTACGGACGTAATCTTTAGGTCTCAAATCTCGCAAATTTGAATCCATCCTGAAAGATTAGGCAACGGGAAACGTCCACGTTGGATGTATTGTATTTACTTGGAGGATATTGCTCCGAGTCTATATGATATATTATGGCGTGGGCTGGCTGCGTTGCCTATCCTGAGGGATGGAGGCAATGCGAGAGCCTGAGACCATGGGATAGGCGAAAGTACCTCCCTACGCCTTTTTCATGTTCAACCTTCTAAAAGAGAAAGAGTATATCCATTTGGGGAGGACGGAAATCTAAGTGGTATGAAAACAAAAAGACAAAGAATTGGGCTTGGGACGTACTTAACTGCCTGTATGGTTGTGCTACTCTGTGCAGCGTGCGGATACGTTTTTATAGGGGAGGCAGGGCAGTCGTGGTACGAACGAACTTTTGGCATGGTAGATTCATGAGTAAAGACTTTAATACTTATATCTAATGAAAAAGATGTTTTTGATGGCGGCTTTGTGTTCTGCCGCCGCGCTTCAGGCGCAAGATTACTATGTAGTGACCGGTGATAATGTCAATGTACGCAGCCAACCGGTCACAGGAAAGGTTGTGGGCAAGGTAAGTTCTGTAAACAGCTTTACGGGGTGGGATGCGGGCAACGGTTGGGTGAATTTCCGTATCACGTCCGTGTCGGGTGCCATATCTGACAAGTTTGTCCGCAAAGTGGCGCTTCGTGATTTTTCCCGTTCGATGTTGGGGGAATATATGGGGAAAGCGCCATCGCCTGTATCATATAGCATGGGTACGCTTTCCGCACGGGAAGGGTATGTGGTGTTGCAGGTTACCGATTACACCGAACCCGATGGAGGGAACGGTCAGAGGGGACACATGAGCCATGTTTATGCAGGCATACCCAATAAGGATGGTATCAGCTTTACGCATTATCTCTATCCTTATTCCGAGGATAAATCCCTGACGGAACAAATGGCCGAAGCCGGGGCTTTGGAACAACCTTATGACTTTGTGGTGACGGAAGAAGGCAAGTTGCGTGCTTGCGACCGGGTGTTGGAGTTGCAAAAGAGCGCGGGAAGCCAAGGGGCTAAAATGACGGAACGCGACATCTACATGTTGAAAGGGAATGTCAAGCAGGCAAGGCTGATCCGGGTCTATCCCGAGAATATGATGAAGTCGCTGCAGGAAGAGGAGAATGGCAACCATCCGCTTTGCAATTTCAGCAACGTCATGCGCTTTTCGCCGGACGGGAGGATAACCTACTACGAGGGGAAGAAATCCACTGTGGGAAAATTGGAACAGGTGGATTCGTTCACTTATACTTATAATGGCAAAAAGGTATCGGTGGACGGAAAACGTTACGGCCAACCATTCCAAGCCGCTTACACTCGTGAGGCAGGCGAATTCGGTATCCGTTACGAGGGGAATTTCAGGGCCGGAGAATTATCTGCTGGACTTATAGACTGCCAATACGCAGTAAATATGGATGGTGTGCCGTTCCATGTCATGTATGGCAGCACGATGCCGCCGTTTGTAGCATACGGGAATGGAGAGGGCTACGAGGCGACTTTCCGTTACGGGGAAAATTCCACGTTGCCGGAATCCATGGATTTCTCGTTTGATTATGGGGGTGACAGTTGGAACTACGACGGTTGTGAAATCCGTGCGGTGAAGACAGATGAGCATGGAAACTGGACCGAACGTATGGTGTATGTGGACGGCCAACCTATATTTAAGGAGGTACAGACGATAGTTTATTACTAAGTCCTTTTGGTGCCGGTAACTTCAATGGGGCAAACCGCGATACTTTTGTGTTTCCGGTTTGCCCCATTGGAGTTTTGGTCACTCGAAAAGTCGTATTTTTCCCCCGTCCGAACCGGCATATTTCTTTAACAACCCCTGCATGTACTCCGCACAGGCTAGCACTTGTTCGCGGTTGCCGTCGTATCCGTTGACCAATGCCAATAGATGGGTGGTGGACAAGGTGAGTTTGGTGCGTTCATGGTCGCTTGTGGGGGTACCGATTCCGCCTTGGCTGTCGCGGTAAACCGGCAGTCCGGCGATGTTCAACGGGCCTTTCCCGATGCCTTCGTAAGCTTCCCCTTCGCGCCCGATGCCCAAAACGAGCGTGTCGCCGACTATTTTTCCGGCATCGAATCCGCCGATGGAGTAACCGTATGCAATGGAAGCCAGATTGATTAAATCCACAGCCGTGTCTATTTGGTATAAGTCCAATCCCCGCAGCATGCGGCGCACCAAAGCTTCCGACGAAGGGCGGTAACGGCTCGGGTCTTTTCCACAGCGTTTATACACGGAGCGGGTGGCTTGTATGGGAGGCATTTCCTTGATGGATTCCGTGGTGTGTTTCCTGCAATAATCGGTTTGGAACGCCTTGATTTCCTCCCATAGCGGAGCGGAGTAGGGCGTATTGATGATGTGTGCTTCCAAGGCAACACCTACAAACTTCGGACATACCGTCCGGATGTCTTCCGAAACTAAAATATTCATCATCTTTCTGTCTTTTTGATATACAGGATTTTATTCGGGCAAGATGGCTGCCGGGCTTCTTTTGCTGAGGATGGAAGAATAACCGGATACCGGTTTGCGGGGCAGGCGGAGGGAAGCCGTGCTCTCCGGGGTTTCCGGTTCTTCGGGCTGGTCGACGTTTTCCGCATCCGGCGGTACGCCGCTAGCCATCCATTGCAGTGCATTTTTCAGGAGAAGCTCGTTCGGGTCACCCAGTTCATACCATGGGTAATAGTTGAGTTCGGATATGATATATTCAGGAGTGAAGCCGCTTGCGTAGTCCGACCGGCCTTCTTTGTTGAGTACGGTGGACGTTACCGGATACATGACGAAACCGTATGGACTGTCGATACGCGTCATCGCCACGTTTTTACCCAAGGTTTTTGTTCCTAAAAGGTTGACTGTCATGTAAGGGCGCAGGCAGTTCACCATCATTTCCGATGCCGAAGCGGTGTACAATCCCGAAATGATGAAAAGCCGGTCCAGATTCAGATTACAGCTTGCATATTCTGTGAGAAAGTCCAGGCTGTAGTTCGAGTCTTGCCGTTTGTCGTTGAATTCAAAACGGGCGAACTCCTGTCCCAAACAGCTAGCCGGAGCCAACAAAGAGGCCAAAAGCTGTGCACAAGTCACCTGTCCGCCTTGGTTGTACCGCAAGTCCAGGATAAAATCAGTCACTCCTTGTTCTTTGAACCATTGGAATATTTGCAGCATTTGTTCCAGATAGGACGCATCGCTGTCGTTTATGCCTGCCTTGAATTCATTATATACCAGATAACCGGTTTTCCTTCCGTCCCGTTCGATGACCTTGTAAAGGAAGAGGGGATTGTTCTCCATGGGGACGGCAGCCGGGAGTGTAAGTTCTGTCGCCTCTTCGTCCCAAACCAATTCACCGGTCTCCTCGTCGGCCGAAAGGGTGGAAACCGTGAGTACCGTTCCATTTCCATTTTCCAGAAGGCCGGTATTTTTACTGCTGACATTGTTTCCGTTGACTTCTGTGATGAAGTCGCCCCGTTGCAGTCCGATTGCGGCAGCCGGGGATTGGGGCAGCACTTGCAACACACGTGCCACTTGCCTGGAAGTTCCCGTCGGGTCGTCGGTCAATACGAAATCGAAACCGTAAGTTACGGTTTGAATGGCGTTACGGAGTTTTACCCCCGTGGCTGCATCCGTCTCCGCAGGCACTTCGATATAGGAATATTTGTCCTGCGAAGCTAAAAGCTTCGGGAAGAACTCTTCAGGGGGAGAGAAGTAATCTTCCATTTCCAGTTGGGGGATTTCCTGATAATAAAGGTATATCTCCCGCATTTGCGCTTCAATCCAGTTGTCCACTTCCGTCTTGGCCAAAAATTCATACGTACGGTCTTCGCCACACGAAAGGAATGCGAAAGCCATGACAGCCCATACGGGGATAAAATAAAAACTCCTTTTCATATTATGGGTCGATTTGGTTGCAAAAATAGGAGATTCCCGGCATATAACCATCAGGAAAACCGTTTTATTTCTGTTTTGCTTCCGTTCGTGGCGGTTAGAAACGCCAGTACAACTGGATTTCTCCGGTGTTGTAATGTCGGTCTCCGGCGTATGCCTTGTCTTCTACGAAACCGTACAGAGCCTGTATCTTCAGGTTTTTATAGAAATAGTAGTTCACGGCCACGTTGTAGATGCTTTTCCGGCTTGCATTGTCCTTCTGGTCACGATAGACATCCCATTTGCCGTATATTTTGCACCTTGAGGTGACGGGGGCGCCCACTGTGGCATACCAACCGTCCGCCTTGTCCTTTCCGCTGATGCCCGTCGTCCCTTCGTCAGCCACGTGGTAATCCGAAATCTTGTGTCCTTGGCTGGTTACGTATTCTCCGCGAACGGTCCAACGCGATTCGTATTTCATGCCGAAAGCCATACGGTTGCGGTCCACGGTGATTTTCTTGCCGTTGGTGTCTTTGCTGTATTCCCCGGTCCATCCGAAAGCGCCGATGCACAAGTCTTTTACGGGTGAGAGCCAAAGCCCGCCGATGAGGTCTTTGTTGTCATTGCGGTCGGCGTGGTTGATACCTTGGCCGTTGTATGCGCCTATCTGGTAGTGCAACCAAGCATGTCCGTCTTTTTGTGATTTGAACAAATCGCCTTGCACTTGAAGTCCCAAGTCGCGTCCGTTACTGGAATGTTCCCCTACACGGTCGTTCATCCCGGCCAACTTGTCGGTTGCTTGTGAATATGCCCCGAAACCTATATCCCAAGGGTTCATGGGATTCTCGAAAGTGAAGCCACGCTTGAACTGTCCGAACTTTACTTTGATGAAAGAATATTTTTCCCATTCCGCCCAGGCATCCACCACGCGGGGGCCTTTTTCCGCACTGCTTCCGGATACGCCGTTCATTTCCATCTGAAGCCCGTATTTGAAGTCCCAGACTTTGCCGTTGACGTATGCCCGGATGAGGCGGATGTCGAACGTGGAGTGCGATTCGTTCTTATTGTCCAATTCCTGGTCGTTGAATGCGGCCTTTCCGATGACGTAACCGCCGAATGTCGTGTTTTGTTTGATTTCCTGCCACCATTTGCCTTTGTTCCCTTCGGCATGGCATGCCCATGCCATCCAGGCACCGGCCATAAAGAGAAATGCCTTTTTCATCTTGCGTTTTTATTTTCCGGCTACAAAGTTAACTCAAAAATACTTATAATATTCCGGGACAACAGCTTTTTTCGTCTCCCTCCTGAAACGTGCCGGATTTTGTGCGCCAAACGAAAAATCAATCTCAGCCGAATGAAAAATCGTTTGGCTGAGATTGATTTTCGTTTGTGCTGAGATTTTTTTATGAGATTCAAATATCTCTTTTTCAATACTATAAATAAATGCAAAGTGATTCCTGCCGGATTGTAACACAATCTTAACACGAATGACACACTCCTTACATTTCACGTCCGTAATTTTGCACCCAAAGAATTATCAACACATATTTTTAACTTATGGAAATTGTTTATTTCAGTTTTATCCTGTTTCTGTTCATGTTGGCCATTTTCGACTTGGTGGTCGGAGTGAGTAATGATGCCGTGAACTTCCTGAACTCGGCCATCGGAGCGAAGGTCGCACGTTTTCGCACCATCTTGATTATCGCGTCGATCGGTGTGTTTGTGGGTGCCACGTTGAGTAACGGCATGATGGACATTGCGCGGCATGGGATTTTCCAACCGCAGATGTTCAGTTTCAACGACTTGCTTTGTATTTTCTTGGCGGTCATGGTGACGGATGTGGTATTGTTGGATGTTTTCAACACGTTGGGCATGCCTACGTCTACTACCGTCTCTATGGTCTTTGAGTTGTTGGGCGGTACGTTCATCCTTTCGTTGTTGAAAATCGCCACGGACGAGACCGGGCTTTTGGGCTTTGACGATTTGTTGAATACGGACAAGGCGCTTTCTGTCATTTTGGGCATATTCCTTTCCGTGGCTGTAGCTTTTATCTTCGGAACGTTGGTGCAATGGTTGTCCCGTCTGATATTTACGTTTAACTATACTTCCAAGTTGAAATGGAAAATAGGGATTTTCGGGGGGATTGCCACCACGTGTATCCTTTATTTTGCGTTGCTGAAAGGATTGAAGGACAGTTCGTTCATGACTCCGGAATATAACGCATGGATAAAAGAAAACACAATGTATCTGGTGGGCGGGTGTTTCGTGGTAAGCACCATCTTGATGCAGGTGTTCCACTGGTGCAAAATCAATGTGTTCAAGATTGTTATTTTCATGGGTACTTTTGCCTTGGCTTTGGCTTTTGCCGGAAACGACTTGGTGAATTTCGTCGGTGTGCCGTTGGCTGCTTATTCGGCTTACCAGGATTTTGCCGCAAACGGTGCCGGGCAGGCCGATACCTTTATGATGGGTTCACTGAACGAAAGTGCCAAAACACCGTTTATTTTCCTGTTCCTTTCCGGTGTGGTGATGGTCTATGCTTTGGCCACGTCGAAGAAGGCACATAATGTGGTGAAGACCTCCGTGGATTTGTCGCGTCAGGACGAAGGTGAAGAGATGTTCGGTTCTTCACGCGTGGCACGCAGCATCGTGAGAGGGGCGAATAATGTGAACGACTTCTTTTCCAAATATACCCCAAAGCCTTTGGTGCGGTGGATTGATGCCCGCTTCAACAAAGACGAGGCGATTTTGGCCCAGGGGGCGGCATTCGACTTGGTACGTGCTTCTATCAACCTCGTGCTTTCCGGCCTGCTGATAGCGTTGGGAACATCGTTGAAACTTCCTCTTTCTACCACCTACGTGACTTTCATCGTGGCCATGGGGTCCTCTTTGGCGGACCGCGCATGGTCGCGCGAAAGCGCGGTGTTCCGCATCACGGGAGTGCTGAACGTCATCGGAGGATGGTTCCTCACGGCCGGTATCGCTTTCTCAGCCTGTGCATTGGTCACGATTGCCATGTATTATGGAGGTGCAGTGGTGATGGCCCTGTTTGTCTTCGTTGCCGTATTTATCCTGATTAAAAGCAACTTCTCAACCAAGCGGAAGGAAGAGGCCGATTACGAGGAGCAGCTCTTTAAGGGCATCATGAATGCAAAAGATAAGGCGGAATGTTGGGGCTTGTTGAAAAAGCACGTTTGTGCCACCCAACAGGAAATGTTGGATTTCGTTTGGAAGACATATGAAGATGTGGTCAACGGGTTCGTGGACGAGGACCTGAAGACGTTGCGCCGTGCCGTGAAACGAATAGACGCGGAGAAATCACGTCGTAAAAAACTGCGCCAAAGGGAATTGGTAGGCATGCGCCGTATAGACAAGCGGATTTCTTTGGAAAAGAACACATGGTTCCACCTGGCTTCCAACAGCGGAGAGCAAATGCTTTATTGCCTGAAACGTATGTCCGAGCCTTGCAAGGAGCATGTGGACAATAATTTCAATCCGCTTTCGAGAGAGTGTGTAGAGGAGATTCTGCCAGTCAAGAAAAAGATAGTGGATTACCTGATGCGGAGCGAACGTATCGTGGAAGACCAGGACTATGAGCATATCGACGCATTGTTGGCCGAGGAAGAAGCTTACAAGCAAAAGCTTTCCGAGATGCGCCGGGCACAGGAAGACCGCATACAGATGGATTTGTCGCAAGGCCTGAAAGTGTCTTTGGTTTACCTGAACCTGTTGCAGGAGACGCAGGAATTGCTCAGTGACTTGAGGCATTATTTGCGCGCATTCAAACGTTTCCAACAATAACCTGTTCTTACAAGTTTCCTGACCGGATTTTTATTTATAAAATTCCGGTCAGAAGCTTTTCTTATTTATCATATTTATTCTATATTTGTCGTATCGCATTTTTAATGAATCGCGTATGGAACCCAAAAAGTCAATAGACGTCATTCCGCGTGACGTGAGTTGGATGTATTTTAACTACAGAATCCTTCAAGAAGCCCGGAACACATCGGTTCCCTTATTGGAACGCTTGGGGTTTATGGGGATATATAGCAACAATCTGGATGAGTTTTTCCGTGTCCGGATGGCTACGCTGACGCGCATAGCCGAAAGTGACATGAAACAAATGAAGGCCCAGATTGAAGATGCCCGTCGCACTATCAAGGTCATCAATAAGTTGAATAACCGGTATAACAAAGAGTTTGAATACGTTGTCGGGCAGTTGACAAAGGAACTGGAAAAGAAGAAGATTCGTCTTGTCAATGAAAAACAGTTGAACGAGGCGCAGCAGTCTTTTATCCGCCAGTATTTCCGGAACAGTCTGGCCGGATTTACCAATCCGATATGGCTGTCGCAGGCGGAGCGGTTGGCTAATGAATCCGACGATACGATTTATTTGGCCGTGAAACTGACCCGTTGGTATGACGAAGCTAAAAAGCCTAAGAAAGAATATGCGCTTATCAGGGTTCCGGTGGAGAAGTTCGGGCGTTTCCTTGAGCTTCCGGTGGAAGACGATACGCATTATATCATGTATCTTGACGATGTGATACGGTATTGCCTGCCCATGATATTCTCCAGTGTGGACTATGACCACTTCGAGGCTTATTCTTTCAAGTTCACGAAGGATGCGGAGATGGAATTGGATAATGAGTCGGATGCCGGGACATTGCAGCGGGTGCAGCGTGCGGTGAAGAGCCGTAAGAACGGTCAGCCCCTGAGGATTGTTTTCGATGCTTCCATGCCGAAGGATTTATACCGCAAGATTATGCTGAACCTGTCGCTCGACAAATTCGATACGACCTTGTCCGGCGGACGTTACCAGAACCATAAAGACCTGATGAAGTTTCCGGATTGCGGCCGTGGCGATTTGAAATATCCGGCATGGAAACCGTTGCTTCTGCCGGAGTTTGCCGGTGCACGAAGCATGTTGGACTTGATTCGTGAAGAAGACCGTTTCCTGCACGTGCCTTATCATTCTTTCGACCATTATATCCAGTTGCTGTGCGAGGCCGCAATTTCCCCACGTGTCAAGTCTATCAAAACCACTCTTTACCGTTTGGCTAAAGACAGCAAGGTGGTGGAAGCCCTGATTGCTGCGGCCAAGAACGGGAAAAAAGTGACGGTGGTAATTGAGTTGTTGGCGCGTTTCGACGAATCCAGCAATATAAAGTGGAGCAAACGTATGAAAGATGCGGGCATCAACGTCGTTTTTGGTGTAGAGGGGCTGAAGGTACATTCTAAACTGTTATGGGTGGAGATGAGCGGTGGCCGCGACATAGCCTGTGTAGGGACCGGGAACTTTCACGAAGGAAACGCCCGGATTTATACGGATTGCATGTTGATGACGGCCGCTCCTGCCATTGTAAAGGATGTGGCAAATGTGTTCCGTTTCATAGAAAAGCCTTTCCTTCCTGTGAAGTTCAAAGAACTGTTGGTTTCGCCGAATACCATGAAAAAGAATATTCTGGCTATGATACAGACGGAAATCAAAAATAAAAAGCAAGGAAAGGAAGCTTATATAAAGGTTAAAATCAACCATATCACGGATGAAGATGTCGTGAGGAAACTGTATGATGCGTCTACAGCCGGAGTGGAGGTCGATTTGCTCGTGAGAGGGAATTGTGCGTTAGTGACAGGAATACAAGGGAAAAGCGATCATATCCGTATTCACGGAATCATAGACCGTTATCTGGAACATAGCCGGATTCTCATTTTCTGCAACGGAGGGGACGAACGGTATTTTATAGGGAGTGCCGACTGGATGCCCCGTAATCTGGACCATCGGATAGAAGTGATGGCTCCGGTTTACAATCCGGTCGTTCGTGCCGAATTGAAACGGATTGTGGAATGGGGCATGATGGACAACCGGAAAGGGCGTATCGTAGACGGGACGGGGCATAATATGTTTTACGAGGGAACAGAGGGGGCGGAAGCATTCCGCTCACAGGAACGGTTATATGATTATTACGCCAAGCAAGTGGCGGAAAAGCAAAACGATAAAAGTAACGAATGACTATGATGGAAGGAATGAATTTTGCGGCTATCGACATCGGTACGAATGCCGCCCGGTTATTGATTAAGAATATCGATCATAATCCTTTGGGAGAAACAAAGTTCAGGAAAGTGTTGTTCATCCGTTATCCCTTGCGTCTGGGAATGGATGTGTTCTCGAAGGGTAAGATCGGGAAAGAGCGTGCCGAAATGATGATGCGCATGATCAAGGGGTTCAAGCAGATGATGCGTATGTACGATGTGGTGGATTACCGGGCGTGCGCCACGAGCGCCATGCGCGACGCTAAGAACGGCATGACCTTGATCAAGAAGATAGAAAAGAAGACGGGGATACGCATTGATTTAATCGAAGGAAAAGAAGAAGCCGGCATTCTGTATGGCAACCATATAGAGAAACTTCCCAATAAGGAAGGAACCTTCATGTACGTAGATGTGGGGGGAGGAAGTACGGAAATCACTTTGATACACCAAGGCCGGTTGGTGGGTTCCATGAGCTATAACATCGGTACGATCCGGTTGTTGAACCGTGCGGTAAAAGATGGGATTGTAGACGGGCTTAAAGCGGATATGGCGGGTATGTATGCCAATTACGGACCTATTAATATTATAGGTAGCGGGGGCAACATCAATAAATTGTTCCGTTTGGCGGATGAAAAGAGCAAGAAAGAACTTAAATTGCCGATTACGTCCTTACGTAGTTTGCATAACGACCTGCAACCGCTGTCGGTAGAAGAGCGTATGGATCGTTTCGGGCTGAAACCGGACCGGGCGGACGTGATTGTCCCGGCGGCAGAAATATTCCTGATTATTGCCGATTGCATTCATTCGGACTACGTGTATGTACCTACCATAGGTTTGGCAGACGGTATCATCGGAGAACTTTATGCTAAGGCCACGCAGGACGAGAAAGAGCGTTTGAGTCGGAATCGTCTTTATCTGGATGCTGAGGCTCAAGGACTCCTCAATGCAGAAACGGTGGAGTCCGATGAATGAAGTTTTCTTGTGGGGTTTGTGAATTTCTGTGAAAGAAAAAACGCCTATGACGAAAGAATCATAAAAAAGTTTTGTACTTTTGCCCTACAAATGAAGATTTTATGAGATTACTGCATATTTTGGGGCTTTTGACGCTGTCTGCACAGATTTATGCTGTCCCCGCCCGTTTTCATGTATTCCGTGCTCAAATGAGTGACGGTACGTTTCAGAATATCCGTTTTTGCGGTGACGAATATCGAAGTTATTATGTGAATGAGGATGGCTTTTTGGTAGAAAAGGAGGAAACCGGATGTTTCCGTGTAACTTCATTGCGGCCACAGGATAAGGTGGGAGTGAAAGCGGTACGGGGCATGGGGCTTGGTATTCCCGGTGCAGCAGCGATAAAGCCATTGGGAAGTCCTCGGATACCAGTTATACTGGTAAACTTCAGCGATGAAAAGCTCACGGTGGCGGAAACGGCAAAAGGAATAGCCGATTATTATGAAAAGTATTGCAACGGGACGAGAGATGGCATCTTGTACACGGGGGCGGGCAGCAGAGGGGCAGTACGCGATTATTTTGCCCAACAAAGCGACAGTCTGTTTCTTCCGGAGTTTGAAGTGATCGGCCCGGTGACATTGGACAAGCCGATGGCTTATTATGGAGAAAATTCGCCATCGGGTGCCAAAGATATCCGTTTTTCAGAATTTTGCAGTGAAGCTTTGGAACAAGCCATGGCTTTGGTTCCTGGTTTTAAAACGCGATTCGATAATGATGGAAACGGCACTGTGGATTTAGCCTTTTTCATATATGCCGGTTTACCGGAATCGGATCCCGGAGTGACGGAAGATGCCATTTGGCCGAAAGAGATGATTCGTCCGATGACAATCAATGGGGTTACGGTGTCCGTGACAGCTTGTTGCAGTGAACTTTCAAAAGGTAGTTCGGGCAATCAGCCTTCGGGTATCGGTACGATGTGCCATGAAGTGTCTCATGCTTTAGGCTTGCCGGACGAATATGATACGAACTATACCGCATTGGGCATGTCATATTGGTCGTTGATGGATTCTGGCAATTATTGCGACAATGGTAAGACACCTTGTGGGTTGACTGCGTACGAACGCGACTTGTTGGGTTGGCGTCCGCTGACGGTATTGGAACGTAGTACTACGGTCAGATTACGTCCGTTGGAAGCGGGTGGGGCAGGCTATAAAGTCGTCAATGAGGCAAATCCGGATGAGTATTACGTCTTGGAGAACCGTCAGCACGTGGGTTGGGACAATGGATTGATGAAGTTGGGACATGGAATGTTGGTGGTGCATGTCGACTATGATGAGACGGCATGGAAGAACAATATGCTGAATACGAATGCCACACACCAACGTATGAGTTTCATTCCGGCCAATAACCGCTATGTAGGTCCGTACAATGCAGAAAGTTCAGCTGATTTGCTGAACGCATTGGGAGGACAACCTTATCCCGGAACGGAGGAAAATACAGCCCTGACAAATGAGACTACGCCGGCATCGCTTGTTTTCACAGGAACTCGGATGAACAAACCTATTACCCAAATCCGGGAGTTGGAGAACGGGGATATCGTATTGAAATACATGCCTAAGGGGCGGTTGGAGGCTCCGGTCGTGGAAACGGCTGTGGAGGTGGCTTCAAATAGCTTTAAATTCAGTTGGAGTCCTTCGGAGAACGCTACGTCTTATACGGTGAAAGTGTACGGAATTTCCGGTGATGAGCAGTGGACCGAGCATCCGGTATTCATTGCCGATTCTCTTAGTGAAACCTGTTGCACAGTCCGGTTGGACGATACCGGCTATCAGTCGTATGCCTATGGCGTTTCGGCATTGGACGATGAATACGAAGATTCGGAGTTTTCCGGTTACGGGTACGTCCAGTTGCCTGCGGATGCCGTACGGCAGGTGAATGCGGAAGATGGAGCCAGTGTAGAGGTCTATTCTCTGCACGGCGTGCTGCTTGCCCGTTCACGGGAGGAAATGCTTAACCTTAATCCGGGCATATACATCCTGCGTACGGAGGGTAAGGCCGTCAAGATCGTTGTTAAATGAAAACCGATAAAATAAAGCAAAATGAAAAAATTGAGTTTGAAATGGATTGTAGTTTGTTGCGGTCTGTTGTTTACTACGACTGCATCTGCGCAGTTGGGTAACTTGTTGAAGAATGTGTTGGGGGGTAATAAGGGGACGGAAACCCAACAAACCGAAACAGAAGAGAAGGGTAATGTCTTGGGATCTATATTCCAGAATCTGATTGGGACAGCCAAAGTGGAAAATTCGAGTTTGAAAGGAGACTGGACGTATGAAAGTCCGGCGGTAGTTTTCGAGTCTCAGAATTTCTTAAATAAGGCCGGTGGAAGCCTGATGGCAAATACTGCGGAGAAAACTTTGCAAAAGTATCTCGCGAAAATAGGGTTTGAGGAAGGCAAGGTTGATATTTCATTTGACGGGGATAGTACATACACCATGATGATTGGTTCACGAAATTCGACAGGAACTTACACCGTGCAGGAAAATGAAATTACATTGAAGCGCAAAGGAGTGCTGAGCCGTCCGGCCACTGCAAACCTTGCCTTGAAGGGCAATGAGATGCAAATCACTTTCAAAGCGGATAAATTACTTGAATTCTTGAAGAATATAACGACAATGACCGGTAATAGTACATTGAACATGATAGGTAATATTGCCAGTGGATACGATGGCATGCAATTGGGATTCCAGTTTAAAAAGAAGTAATCAGGTTTGCCAACCAAAACAGGAAGAGAAATTAAATAAAACTCTTCCTGTTTTTTGTAAGTACATTATTGGAGCTTGAATGTCAAGTTACGTGGTATTTTGACCAGTTTTTTGTTTACGACTTTTTTGATAACCGTTCCTCCTTGTTGTTCCAACGAGTATGTGGAATCATTTTCTACCGTCAGTTTGACTTCTTGGGTTTCCGAACCCAAATCATTGGACAGTCTGAATGTGGCGGTTTTCTCATTTTCAATCTTGGAAGAAGTAATCATCCATATACCGTACACGTTTCCGTTCATATATCCGTTCATGGGACCGAACATTTCCATTCCAGGTACATTGACACTTTCTTCATACAAGTCTAAATGAAGATAAATTTTGTTTTCACGGTCGTAAAGCGTGCATTTAAATGGTGAACGGGCTGTAGTGTGACCCACACACAAACCAACGAGACAAGTAACGATATATTTCTTCATCATACGTGTAACTTTTATTTAAAGGTAAGCCATGTTCGTCAGTATACCAAACGGTTTAATGTTTTTTTTGAATATACTCTTTCTTTCCCTTGTGTTTGCAAACAACTCTCTATGATTATAAAATATTTTTAATGAAATGTGTTTAATAACAGGTCATTTCCTTTTGGGATTACTGTAAATTTCGTACCTTTGCCTTTGTTTTATAAAAGGTTAGAAATGAGTAGAGAAGTGTATGTTCCTAATTTTATTTTTGAGTCGAGTTGGGAGGTTTGTAATAAGGTAGGCGGTATTTATACGGTATTATCCACTCGGGCAAAGACATTACAAGATAAATTAAGGGATCACATCATGTTTATCGGTCCGGATGTGTGGAGAGGAAAGGAAAATCCGCTTTTCGAAGAAGATGCAAGTTTGTTGAAATCTTGGAAAGATACGGCTGCAAGTGAAAATTTGCATGTACGTATTGGAAGATGGAATGTTCCGGGGCGCCCTGTTGCGGTTTTGGTGGATTTCCAACCTTATTTTGCTATGAAAAACGATATATATACCCGCTTATGGGAAGACTACGGAGTAGATTCGCTTCATGCTTATGGTGATTATGATGAAGCTTCGATGTTTTCCTATGCAGCCGGACTGGTGGTCGAAAGCTATTATAACCATGTTTTAAAGGGACAATGCGAACATGTCGTTTATCAGGCTCACGAGTGGATGACAGGCTTGGGTGCTTTGTATATTCAGAAGCATGTTCCAGAGGTTGCTACGATATTTACGACGCACGCTACGACTATCGGACGTTCCATAGCAGGAAACCATAAACCGCTTTATGAATATTTGTTCGCGTACAATGGAAATCAGATGGCACAGGAACTGAATGTGCAGTCTAAACATTCCATTGAGCGTGAAACAGCTCACCATGTGGACTGTTTTACCACTGTGAGCGAGGTGACGAATCGGGAGTGTGCGGAATTATTGGACAAACCGGCCGATGTGGTCTTGATGAATGGTTTTGAAAAGGATTTTGTCCCGTCGAAAGCTCTGTTTGCCCGTAAGCGCAGGGAGGCTCGTCGCAAGTTACGTGAAGTGGCAGGCGCACTGTTAGGTACGGAATTTGACGATGATGTGATGATTATTTCTACTAGCGGTCGGTATGAGTTCCGTAATAAAGGCATAGACCTGTATATGGAGGCCATGAATCGTTCTTTGCGGAATAAGGATTTAACCCGTAAAATACTGGCTTTTGTACAGGTTCCCGGGTGGGTGTGTTGCCCTCGTGAGGATTTGAAGGAAAGGCTTGATTCCGGAAAAGCCTGTGACACGCCGTTGCAATGGCCTTTACTGACTCATTGGCTACATGAGATGTCTCATGATCAGGTCATTGATTATATGAAACGATACAACATGTGGAATCAGCCGGAGGACAAGGTGAAGGTGATATTCGTTCCTTGTTATTTGGATGGGGCCGATGGCATCTTCAATATGCATTATTATGACCTGTTGATTGGAATGGATCTTACAGTCTATGCCTCTTATTATGAACCATGGGGATATACTCCGTTGGAAAGCGTGGCTTTCCATGTCCCTTGTGTCACGACGAACTTGTCCGGTTTCGGCTTGTGGGTGAACCAGTTGTTGGGAAAAGAAGGGGAGTTGGCTGATGGGGTACAAGTGGTTCGACGGACGGACTACAATTCGTCGGAAGTGGCGGATGCCATTAAGGATGCCATAACAGCTTACTCCGCTTTTACGCCTCATGAAGTGGAAAATATACGCCATAAAGCTGCCGACATATCGGAACATGCTTTATGGAAGCATTTTATCCAATATTATTATCAAGCTTATGATTTAGCCTTGCATAAGGCGAAGCAGCGTAGGGGAAGATAAACATGAACGTTGTAATATATAATTTAAATTTGAGAGTCTATGAAAATTAAAGCAAGTTGTTCTAATGGAGCAAATTGGAAACAAGTAGATGTCAAGTCGAGGATTCCAAAAGAGTTGGATAAACTGGAAGAACTGGCTCGTAATATGTGGTGGGCGTGGAATCATGACGCCCGTGTGCTGTTCCGCAGTTTGGATGAAGACTTGTTTGACGAAGTAGGACAAAACCCGGTATTGCTACTGGAACGTCTCAGTTATGAGAAGATGGAGGAATTGTCGAAAGACAGTTCTGTGGTACGTAAAATGAACGACGTATATGCCGCTTTCCGTGAATACATGGACGTGGAGCCGGACAAGACACGTCCGTCTGTAGCCTATTTCTGTATGGAGTACGGTCTGAACCACGTGTTGAAGATATATTCCGGTGGCTTGGGGGTATTGGCCGGCGACTATCTGAAAGAGGCTTCCGATAGCAACGTAGACATGTGTGCGGTCGGTTTCCTTTATCGTTATGGTTATTTTACGCAGACTTTGTCCATGGATGGGCAGCAGATTGCAAATTACGAGGCACAGAATTTCGGCAGCCTGCCGATTGAGCGTCAACTGGATGCCGATGGCAATCCAATGATTGTTGAAGTACCTTATTTGAATTATAAGGTATATGCTTCCGTATGGAGAGTCAATGTGGGACGTATCAAATTGTATCTTTTGGATACCGACAACAACATGAATTCCGAGTTTGACCGTCCTATAACCCACGCTCTTTACGGTGGTGATTGGGAGAATCGTCTGAAACAGGAGATACTGTTGGGTATTGGTGGCGTGCTTACGTTGAAGAAGTTGGGTATTCATAAGGATATATACCATTGTAACGAAGGCCATGCTGCTTTGTGTAACATCCAACGTTTATTGGATTATGTACAGGAAGGACTTTCTTTCAATCAGGCACTGGAATTGGTTCGGGCCTCTTCTCTTTATACGGTGCACACTCCGGTTCCGGCCGGTCATGACTATTTCGACGAGGGATTGTTCAGCAAGTACATGAGCGGTTATGCACCGGTTTTGGGCATTTCGTGGGATGAACTGATTGGAATGGGACGCCAGAATCCCGATGACCATTCGGAACGTTTCTGCATGTCTACTTTTGCATGCAACACTTGTCAGGAAGTGAACGGCGTAAGTTGGCTCCATGGAAAAGTGTCTCAACAGATGTTTGCTAATATATGGAAAGGCTATTTCCCGGAAGAAAGCCATGTAGGTTACGTAACTAACGGTGTGCACTTCCCCACGTGGGCTTCGACATCGTGGCAAAGACTTTACCGGAAGCATTTCGACAAAGACTTCATGAAGGACCAAAGTAACGAAAGCATTTGGGAAGCTATTTTTGATGTCTCGGATGAGGAGATTTGGAAAACCCGTATGGAACTGAAGACGAAACTTATCCACTATATCCGTGAAAAGTTCCGTGACAGTTGGTTGAAGAATCAGGGAGATCCCTCACGTGTGATTTCTTTGATGGACAAAATCAATCCGAATGCATTGCTTATAGGTTTCGGACGTCGTTTTGCCACTTACAAGAGAGCGCATTTACTTTTCACTGACCTCGATCGTCTGGCTAAGATTGTGAATAATCCGCACTATCCTGTTCAATTCCTCTATACCGGTAAGGCTCATCCTGCCGATGGGGCGGGACAGGGATTGATTAAAAAGATTTATGAAATCTCGCAGCGGCCTGAATTCTTGGGTAAAATCATATTCTTGGAGAACTATGACATGCAGTTGGCGCGTCGTTTGGTAAGTGGTGTCGATATCTGGATGAACACTCCGACGCGTCCGTTGGAGGCCAGTGGAACATCGGGCGAAAAAGCTTTGATGAACGGTGTGCTGAATTTGTCTGTGCTCGACGGATGGTGGCTCGAAGGCTATCGTGAGGGTGCCGGATGGGCTTTGACAGAGAAACGTACGTATGACAATCAAGCCTATCAGGACCAGTTGGATGCGGCAACTATCTATAGCTTGTTGGAAAACGAGATTCTGCCATTGTACTATGCACGCAACAGCAAGGGATATTCTGCAGGATGGGTTAAGACCATCAAGAACTCGATAGCCCATATTGCTCCCCATTATACGATGAAACGGCAGTTGGACGATTATTATTCGAAGTTCTACAATAAAGAAGCTGCCCGCTTTAAGGCTTTGGCTGCCGACAACTATGCCAAGGCAAAGGAAATTGCTGCATGGAAAGAAACCGTGGCCTCTAAGTGGGATCAGATAGAAGTCGTATCGGCAGACAAGTGTGACGAATTGATAAACGGAACGATTGAAAGTGGGAAGGATTATACGATTCGTATCGTGATAGACGAAAAAGGACTGGATGATGCTATTGGAGTTGAACTGGTTACTTTGCATACGGATGCAGAAGGTAAAGATCATATCTATTCGGTAGAACCATTGGAAGTGGTGAAAAGAGAAGGAGACTTATATACCTTTGAAGTTGTTCATTCCATTAACAATGCCGGAAGCTTTAAGGTGGCTTATCGTATGTTCCCGAAAAATAAGGACTTGCCTCACCGTCAGGACTTCTGCTATGTGAAATGGTTTAATTGATAGGTCCTGAAAAAGGACTTGTCCTGATAAACGAATCCCGGATGTCTACGTAAAATGTCGTTCATCCGGGATTCTTCTTTAAAATCTGCCTATATAGGAATTATAGGGACTCATCCTATTGTCTTCCCAAAGGGCTTGTTTCGGAAAACCTTCGGCAAGAATAGCTTGTATCAATTCAATTTTTCTGTGAGGTAAACGTTTTTCTTTATGAAAAAAGTATTAACTTTGCACATAATATAAATCGTATAGCCTATGTAGCAAGACACAGAATACAGACATATAGATAAAAAGCGTTAGCTTTATTCTTGTTTTTTCAAAATCGCCAAATTTTAGAAACAGCTATCAAGGGTAAAAGTTGATGCTCACGCCTCAGGCGTGGGCTTTTACTTGTTTGATAGCAATGGTGTTTGGCGATACCTGAAAAGACAGACAAAGTGAAGAGTCCGCGCTTTTTTATTGTCTTCCTCCCGTTTTGGACTCATGCCCTTATCCTGTGAGGGGCAATGGTGTTTATTCATCACATTATTAATTAAATTCATAAGAAAATGAAGCAATTTTATTTGATATGCATGCTGCTACTGGCCTCTTTGGCTACTTTCGGACGGGATGTTACGGTTCATGTGACCGACCAACGGGGAGCTGCGGTAAGTGGGTTGCCGGTGCAGTTCGACAATGAGAGCTTTGATACCGATGTCAACGGTGATTTTGTAATAAAAGGGTTGGGAAGTTCCAATAGTGGGGAAGTCGATTTGGAAGAAGAACAAGGCGTTGTGACCATTGCCCCCAAGGACGGAAAATACAAGGTGTCTTTGGGTAACATCAGGGGATATGGTGGTGCTGCAGTTGAGAATGCTACAATTAACGGTTTCGCGGCTGAGGAGTTCCCTGACTTTTATTGCGCTCCGGGAAATTACAGTATGATGTTCGAGGCACCGGGCTATTTTCCTTATATCGTAACCTATCAGGTTATCGATGAAGACGTGACCGTGGATATTGATTTGAGCCAAAGCCGTGCGCTGAGATTCCTGTTTACGGATCGTGACGGGACGGCCATGGAGAATTTGTCTGTAAATTTGCGATCGGAAGACAATTTTCGTTTAGTGGCTGACCTTGCCACTGACGCAAGCGGTTTTTGCGAAATTTACGTCATGCCCGGTGGTTATTCCTATGGTTGCGATTACAAGAAGCCGTTTTATCCTTCGGTGACGAGGAGTATACAGGTTTCGGATGAAGATGTTGTAAAAGATATGAGTCTGGCCGGAACGACACTGTTGACAGTCAGGCTGAAAAACGTAAAGGAAATTAGTACCTCTGATGCAACACGTATATTGTCGCGTTCCTCACGTTTACACTACAATGACGAGGGATGGGATTCATTTCCAAGGAAGGGCATGGAAGATGGCGATGATCTTGTATATGGCCTTCTTATAGAAAAGGAGTATACCAATGCAAGCATGTCCCTTCTATTTAGTAATACAACGAAGGATATTCTCGGCGTACAGGAAGACAATATTGTTTTGGACGGAAAAGACGTGAATTTTGAATATGATTTCGGCACATACCTTACGGCCAAGTTGACTGCCCCCGACGGTTATTTGTTCAGTGGAGAAGCCGAAATAGACGGAGTGGAGGTGTCGTTGGACAAGGATGCGGTTCATGACATGCTCATGCCGCCGGGTGAGCACCATTGGGCTGTTGGACTGCAAACGGCGGATGGGCAGCAGACTTTGCCTTTTGGCAAAGAACAATCGTTTGACTTGGAGGAGGATGAAAGCCCAGTCGTATATGCTTTTAACGAGAACGATTATTATGGAATCAAGTTTTTCGTGAAGGATGAGAACGGTTGTCCGGCCAATGGCTTTCCCGTAACATTGCGGCAAGTGGACTACGACTACGAAATATCCTCCCAGACCGATGCGGACGGATGTTGCACGGTACTCCTTTTGGAACCGGGGTATTATAGTTATGAGGTAGGAGGAAATTGGGCACATGGCGATAGCGTCTACTTGCCGATATCGAAAGGTGTCTCGGTAGGCGAGGGAATGTTGCAGGAAACTGTCTCCTTTGAGGGGTACAAACGTCTCTCCCTTAAGGTAAAGGGCATTGGAATCTATGATGAATGGAATACGTCCCTGCCTACGGTAAAGGTAAAGGGCGTGGATGATTTCCCCATGGCTTTGGACGAAAGTGCCTCCACGGTGGAATATGCAGGCAGCATGATGATGCCGCAGGGGGATTATAGTGGTACGGTCGGTGTCCGTGACCTTGATGGCCACAAAGGTTCGGTTGATTTCAGTGTGAAGCTCAAAGAGAACGACGTGGCCGAAACGATAGATTTCAGTGCTTACCGTGCTGTGGATTTTACTGTAAACCAAGAGGAATTGGTCGGTTCGGTTGTGTACGTGTTCAAGGAAGGGCAAAAAATAGAACAGCAAGACGGTGTGAATGGCGACCGCCTTTTGCCTCCCGGAAAGTACACGGCTTTTTATGTGGGCTACCAATATTGTTTCATGGATACGCTCTATTTTGAAATAGCCGATAAGGCCGTGAAAGTTGACTTCCAATTCAATCCGGAGGATTTCCGTGCAGTGACATTCGAAATGGTGAACCAACCAGAACAGGTTAGATTCATTGAGATTTTGGTGGATAGCATGAGGGCACCCAGAAACCAAGAAAGTATAATGTTTCGTAAAGGTAAACATTACTATGAGTTCAGTTTTGTGTCTGTCGGTGAGAATTACCACCACCTATGGCCTTTGGAGGGTACGTTTGAGGTAGGCGATGAAGATAAGGTAGTGGAAGTGGATTTGAGCCAATATAGGGTGTTCCAACTTAGGCTTGTCATGCCCGACAATAGTGGGGTGGCGTATGATGTTTATCCTATGTATTTGTCTAAGGGAGGTGAGACGTTGGTGCTGAGTTATGTAAATGCCTACTATGACGGTAATACCTATGCGTTGCCTGTCGGTACTTATGATTTGGAAGTAGAAGGCAACGAGGAAGAATGGTATTACGGGACGCTCACTGTCGGTGCGGATTGTCCGGATGAAATCACGGTGCAACTTTCTGATAAACCGAACGCCATTTCGGACGCTCAGGCTGACAACTCGGATCTGTCCGTCACGATGAAAAACGGGCGGATTAGTGTGGTTTCGGCACGAAGCGAAGAAGTGGAAGTGTGCGTTTATGATTTGGACGGACGTGTTTTGTGGCAAGGCAACGTGATGCCGGGCAGCGTGACGGATACGGGATTATGCGGACAAGGCATTTACCTGATAAACATGAAGCAGGAAAGCTGCGCAAGGACACAGAAACTCATTGTCCGTTAGTTCGTTCCGTCTTCTCGCATGAGACACAGAAAAAGGCCGCCTCCTTACTATTGGGAGACGGCCTTTTCTGACATTCGATAAAATCATTCCAAATACTGTTTGACTGTGTTTTCAAGTTCTTCACCTCTGAGTTGTTGGCCTATGATAGTACCGTTGCTATCTATCAGAATCGTGTAGGGGATAGACGTTACGCCATACTTTTGTGTCATGATGTTGTCCCAGGAACGGAGTTCCGAAGCTTGGGGCCAAGTCATATGCATCGTCTTTACAGCATTTTTCCATGCGGTTTCATCCTCATCGAATGAGATACCCACGATTTCGAGTCCCTTCTTGTGGTATTTCTCATACAGCGACACTACGTTCGGCATTTCTGCACGACAGGGGCCGCACCAACTGGCCCAACAATCTACCAAGGTCAGTTTGTTGTTCCGGATGATGTCTGAGAGTTTGAGCTTGCCTCCGTCCATGGACGGTATGGTGATGTCTATAAAGGATTGTCCGTTTGACGTCATATTATTTCTTTCAGCATCTTCTTCAATATATTTCAGTGCATTACTGTTTTTATAGTGTGGTGACACTTTCTGCGAAAGTTCAAGCACCTCTTGAGGGGTGAACATATTATAACAGGAAAGGAAGAGGAAATATCCGACCGGTTTATCTATGTATTTCTTCACGCTTTCAGTCACGAACCGGTTGGATTGCTGCTCCAAAGCCACGAGTTCCTGTTCCGTTTTCTCATCCGGACTGTATTCTGCCGTATCCGACGGAGCCTGTCGTGCATAAATATTGCTCATCCGCTCGTGAAGGGCATAAATGGAATCTGTAATTTCTTGGTAGATGTCGTTGTTTTCTGTTCCCGATACTCTGCCTTCCGGACCGATATTCAACTGAATATTTCCCTTTTCCATAAAGAAAATATTGCTGTATACTTCATTGCTTTCTTGGTCATAAAAGAAGAAACTGGCAATGATAGTGGAATCGCATTTTTCCTGGAGGGTGAATTTCCCCTGATGCAATATAATCGTATCGGTCGGGGCGAAGTTGCCGTCGGACATTCGTGCCAGATACAGCGTATCGCCGTCCTTGGCGTTTTCCACTGTTCCCTCTATTTTACAGTTCTGCGACGAGCAAGAGGCGAAAAGACCTATGAGGCCTGATATGAACAGATTTTTTGTTTTCATAAGTTTGGGAGTGTTAGAAAAAGGCCGCACGGAATTCCTGGTTTTGAAATTTGTGACGGCCTTCTTGTGAAATATTGTATTTATTAACAAATACGAGTTAAATCAGATATTGCGAACTGATGGATTCGTTATTCTCCACCCGTCTGATGGTTTCAGCCAGAATGTCAGCAATGCTGATTTGCTTGACTTTGGCACATCGGCTAGAATAAGGGATACTGTCGGTGAAGACCAGTTCCTCAAGGGCAGAGTCTTGTACACGTTCCGAAGCCGGTCCCGACATGATACAGTGGGTGGCTACGGCACGCACGGAGGCAGCTCCCTTTTCTTTCATCAGATTAGCAGCTTTGGTAATGGTTCCGGCTGTGTCTACCATGTCGTCCACCAAAATAACGTCAGCACCCTTTATTTCGCCGATGATTTGAATGTCGGCCACTTCATTGGGTTTGCTTCTTGTTTTGTTGCACAGCACCAACGGGCATTCAAGGTATTTGGAATAGGTGCTCGCACGTTTCGAACCGCCTACATCAGGAGCCGCAATGACGATGTTCTTGAGGTTTAAGGATTTGATGTAAGGCAACAATACACTCGAAGCATACAGATGGTCTACAGGCACATCGAAGAATCCCTGTTCCTGATCGGCATGCAAGTCCATCGTAATCAGCCGGTTTATTCCGGCCACACTCAGCATGTCCGCCACGAGCTTCGCACCGATGGACACACGGGGTTTGTCCTTACGGTCCTGCCGTGCCCAACCGAAGTAGGGGATGACGGCAATGATGCTTTTAGCCGAAGCACGTTTGGCCGCATCGATCATCAGCAGGAGTTCCATTAAATTGTCTGAGTTCGGAAACGTAGACTGTACCAGGAATACGTCGCGTCCACGGATAGACTCTTCGTATGACACGGAAAACTCTCCGTCGGCAAAGTGGGTAATCACCAATTTGCCGAGCGGGCATCCTAAACTGGAACAGATCTTTTCCGCCAGATACTTGGATTTGGTTCCCGAAAAAACCATAAATGAATTATTTGCACTCATCTCTCTATAACGTATTAATTTTAGAAGTAGCTTGTCTTGTCAGTCGGCTGCTTTGCGCAGCTTACGGAAATGGTTGATTAATTCTTTGTAATCCAGTGTAGAATGGATATTGAAACGATTCCACAAATCGCCTAATACTACAACTCCCCCGAATCCGAAATCCTTTGCCACTGCCATGTTTTCCGTCGTGATTCCTCCTAATGCCATTACTCTCTTGTCTATGATACCGTGGGCAGAAGCCTGTTTCAGCACTTCCATGTCAAAAGCCGATGTGTAATTGGATTTGGATATACTGTCGAAAATGGGGCTGAGAAACACATAATTGAAGTTTTTCTTTTCCGCTTTCAACTCGTCTATATGATGGAAAGATTTGCTGATATGTCCTTTGTAGCCTACCGGAGGCTCCGGATTCCTTCCGTTCAGGTGTATGCCTCGTAAGTTGAATTCTTCTTTCAGATAAAAATGGTCGTGTACGACAATTTGATTATGATGACTTTCCGGCAATAATGTGAGCAGGCGTTCGGAATAAACCGGCTCCGTGTCCGGTTTCCGTAAATGAAGGAGGTCCAAACCTTCTTCAAACAGGGCTGTGAGTATTTTATCTTCCTCCACAAAAAAGTCCGGAGGCGTCAATAATATCAATTTCATTGGTACAATGTCGCTATTTGTATTGCAAAGTTAACAAAAAAACAATAGCCATACGTATGCCTGGCCTTTATTTCTTTTATTTTTCATTCAAAAACCATTCGTTTTACAAAAGCGAATCCATAAGTCCGAAAAAAGGCCGTTTGCCAGTGTTTTCACTTGACAAACGGTCCGTCTTTTATTCTTCTCCTTTCAGGTTTTGTTATTCTTCATGCAAGCGTGCCTCTTCTTCCGGATCGAACTCGCAGCTTTTCAAGTTTTGGCTGATACGCATGGCACAGAAATTGGGACCACACATCGTACAGTATTTCCCGTTCAAATGGTTTCCGGCCTTGTAGTATTCCAAAGCCCGCTCGGGGTCGAGTCCCAGGTTGAACTGGTCTTTCCAACGGAATTCGTAACGGGCTTTGCTCAAGGCATTGTCCCGAACCGTGGCACCCGGATGGCCTTTGGCGATATCGGCGGCGTGTGCGGCAATCTTATAGGTGACCACGCCCGTACGCACGTCTTCTTTATTAGGAAGGCCGAGATGTTCTTTCGGAGTGACGTAGCACAACATGGCCGTACCGTACCATCCGATTTGTGCCGCCCCTATGGCACTGGTGATATGGTCGTAGCCCGGAGCTATATCGGTCACTAGCGGGCCGAGCGTATAGAAAGGTGCTTCGTGGCATTTTTCAATTTGCCGGTCCATGTTTTCGCGGATTTTATGCATCGGCACGTGTCCTGGCCCTTCGATGAAGGCCTGTACGTTTTTCGCCCATGCCCGTTGTACCAGTTCGCCCATGGTATCCAGTTCGGCAAACTGTGCCCGGTCGTTGGCATCGAATATCGCTCCGGGGCGCAATCCGTCTCCCAATGATACGGCCACGTCATATTGTGCCAGGATGTCGCAGATGTCATCGAAGTGTTCATATAGGAAACTCTCTTTTTGGTGATAAGAGCACCATTGAGAAATGATGCTTCCGCCCCGGCTCACCATACCGCATAGCCGTTCATGGGCATAGTGCACGTTTTTCAGCCGGATGCCGCAATGTATGGTGAAGTAGTCCACGCCTTGTTCGCATTGTTCGATAAGCGTGTCGCGGAACAGCTCCCAGGTCAGGTTCTCGGCCTTTCCCTTCACTTTTTCCATAGCCTGGTACATCGGCACGGTGCCGACCGGCACAGGGCAGTTACGCACAATCCATTCGCGCGTCTCATGGATATTGTCGCCTGTAGAGAGGTCCATCAACGTGTCGCCTCCCCATTTGCAGCTCCATAGGCATTTGTCCACTTCCTCTTCAATGCCGGAGGTCGTGGCCGAATTGCCGATATTCGTATTGATTTTCACCAAGAAGTTACGTCCGATGATCATCGGTTCCGCTTCCGGGTGGTTGATATTGGCCGGCAATACGGCACGTCCGGCTGCAATTTCGTCGCGTACGAATTCGGGTGTGATATAAGTGTCTATCCCCAGTTCTTCGCAGTTCATGTTTTCCCGGATGGCTACATATTCCATTTCCGGAGTGATGATGCCCTGTTTGGCATAATACATTTGAGATACCTGCCGTCCGGCCTTGGCGCGATAAGGCCGTTGGATGTGCGAGAAATGCAAGTGGTCCAGACTTTTGTCTTCTTGACGCATCCGTCCGTATTCTGATGTCAGTCCGTCCAACTGTTCCACGTCGTCCCGCTGCAAAATCCATGATTCCCGCATGCGGGGTAATCCTTGTTTGAGGTCTATCTTCACGTTCGGGTCGCTATATGGGCCACTGGTATCATATACATATATCGGAGCGTTTTCCTTGACTATCCGTTTCCCGTCTTCCATGGTGACGGTCGGGGTCAACAACACCTTGCGCATCCCCACCTTGATTTCCGGATGCAGTTTGCCCGTCATATAAACTTTCTCCGAACCCGGATAAGTGATTTTGATTTTATCGTCCATATACTTTTTGTTTTATGATTGTTGTATGTTCAATATTCTCAGGATGTTCTGGGTTTCTTCGGTGGGATTTCCGGCTCTCAGGATCGTGCCGCTCAGGGCAATGCCGTCCACGCCCGTTTCCATCAATGCCGGGATGTCCTCTTTTGTGATACCACCGATGGCAATCAGTGGCAGCGAAATGCCTTTCTTTTTCATGCCGTCCAAGATTCGGCGATACCCTTCCAAACCGAGGGTCGGGGCGAGCTTTTCTTTCGTTGTGGTAAAACGGAACGGGCCGCAACCGATGTAATCTGCTCCCCGTGCGGCATGCAACATCACGTCTTCCAATGTGTTGGCCGTTCCGCCGATGATGCGGTCTTGTCCCAAAAGCCTACGGGCTTCGTCGATGGGCATGTCGCTTTTCCCGAGATGGACGCCGTCGGCATGCAAGACATCCACCCATTCCACATGGTCGTCTAAGATGAAGGTGGCACCATACCGGCGGCACAGAGCTTCCACTTCCGCGCCCGTCCGCATCCATTCCTCGGGCGATGCGTCCTTCATCCGGAGTTGAATCCAACGGCAACCGCCTTCCAGTGCCAGGCGTGCGGCATCGGCGTAACCGTACTGTTCCGTGTAATGTGTGATAAATTGTAAGTTCTGCATATATATCCTTTCTCTTAAATAAAGGTTACGACAAAAAGGGAGAGAAGAATATGCTGTGATATATGTCTCTTGTCAGGCACAATCCCTTCGGCAGCATTACCTGCATCAGGTTCACAGGGTATAATCTCAGCCGCCCAACCGGGCAAGCACCCCTTTGTAATAGCAAAGATACACATAATAATCAATATGAGAAGATAAAAAAAGATTTTTATTGGGAATATGAGATAAATCGAGATTTTCCGTGTCTGGCATTTTTCAGCACAAGTTGGTTGACTGAAATGTCCCATGCGAACTATTTTCCTGTTTTCATTGAATAAAGTAGGGTGCAGACGAAAAAGCGGTTGTCCTCACAATCATAGGACAACCGCTTGAGGTTGACAAACGTTTGCAGTCGAACAAAAAGTTTAGCGCAAAATATTCAGTATATCCTCTATTGTAAGTCCGGTGGCTCGTGAGATGTCTTCTGTTGGGAAGCCCATGGATTTTAGATTACGTGCAGTTGCCAGAATAGCTTCGGCTCTACCTTCGGCCAATCCTTTGGCACGTCCTTCTGCTATCCCTTCAGCTCTTCCTTCAGCTCTTCCTTCGGCTCTTCCTTCGGTCAGTCCTTCCAGTTTGGCTGTGCTCAACACGTCATTCTGTATCATAATGGCATTGAGATGTTCGTCATAGGCGTACCGTTCACCGGGCGTCATGCTGTAGTACTTCAGTTTCTCCCGTGCTTCGCTCAACCCCGGAGTTTTCGTATCCGGCTCGATTTCTCCGGTTTTCAGGTAGTTCACCCATTCTTCCAGTGGCGTCTTTGCGACCTTGTCGAACTCGTTCACGCGGATGATGTAATATTCCGGGAAGATCTCCCTTGGGTATTTGGGCAGGATGGCATCCTCCTGCTTGGTCGAGATTTGCAGTTCATCGGAAGTGTGCACGCCGATGAAACGGTTCTGCCCGTGGTAGAGGTAGTCGTTGCCCTTTCCCAAATCGAAATAGACGATGCTGATGGAGTACACCTTCTTGATGTTTCCATAGCTCTCGCCTAATGAAATGTGTTCGGTGATGGTCTTGGCCACGCCGTAGAGAATGCGTTCCAGATAATAAACCTCCCGCGTGTTCTGCACCTCCACGAGTATGATTTCTCCCTTGCTGTTTTTGGCCTTGATGTCCACGCGGTTGAACTTGTCGGTTTCGGCCAATTGGTTTCCCTCACTTTCCAGTATTTCCACGATTTGCGTCTTATCCTCGAAGAGCACGGTGAGCAGCCCTTCCAACACGGCGAAGTTGGCCTTGTCGCGTAGCATCCGCTTGATGGCCCAGTCGAATCGTATGTATCTGTCCTTTAACTTGCCCATAAGAATCTTGTTTTAGGGTTTATGCCAATACAAAGGAACGGATTTATCATAATAAATCAAAATGAAAGGTAGTGAAAATAGCATTTTTTTTCATGCTTTTCTTTGGATTTGTTATGGAGTTTTGTTACTTTTGTAAGTGTTAAACATTATAAACATTAATCTATTTTTAACATCATGAAAACAAGACTGCTCCTTTCTCTTTTAGGGTTATTCGCATTGAGTGTAAGCTGCACATCCGTTTCATCGGAAGAAGACATGTGTGCGGTGGCTTTGGAAAAGAATCCGGCTTTGCGGCATGTGTTGGAACTTTATGAAGGGGATTCCCTGAAACAACAGGCCGCGTTTTTCCTGATAAGTAATTTGGCTTGCCACGAGGGTGTCGCCTCCGGTGACATGGGGGCGGTGTACAAGGCGTACGAGTTGTTCGGCACGGGCAAATTCACCTATCAGCAAGCTTTGGATTCTGCGGCCAAGACCTGTGGGTTTTCCGGAGCGAGGAATATAACCATGCAGAAAGACATTTATATCGATCCGGCTTATTTGGTGACGAACATAGAGTGGGCATTCAAGGTCTGGCGCGAGCAGCCATGGGGGAAGAATGTGCCTTTCGGGCAATTTTGCGAATACGTGTTGCCTTACCGGGTGGGGAATGAAGAGCTTGTGCCATGGCGTGAAAAACTGTATTACCAGTTTATGCCTATCATAGAGAAGCACAAGAACGATTCGGACATCGTGAAACCCACTTATGCGGCCCATCTCGTGCTCGACAGCCTGTTGCGTGCCCCCTTTTATTTCACGGGCGAGATGGGGACGAATATCAGGATAGGGCCGCAGATTGCGGACTGGCGTGGAGGAAGCTGCTTGGATTTGTGCGACATGATGGTGTATATATGCCGGGCTTTGGGCATTCCCTGCGGCATAGAGGAATTGCCCATGCGTGGGAACAACAACGCGCCCCATTATTGGAACTTCATAGAAGACCAGGACGGTAAAACCTGGTACTTCTCCATGTTCTATTGGTGGCACCGCCTGATGGAAGCCGAAAAGTATGGCGATGTATATGGCAAGGTGTTCCGCCATCGTTTCAGCCTGAACCGGCAAATGAAAGACTCCATGCAGACGGACGCGTATTTTGTACATCCGGAGTTCCGTTTTCCCTGTTTCGAGGATGTGACCCGTTTGTATGCCACCGACAAGTCGCATACGCTGACCATAGGCAAGGAACATTTCACCCGTGAGATAGGTGAGGACAGTTTGGTTTATCTCTGCATGTCGAACCGCTATGATTGGAAACCGGTGGGTTGGTGCCGTTACGACGGGCAGGCGGCGGTTTTCAACGACTGCCACGGCGGTACGGTATATTGTCTGGCTTCGTATGATGCCGGTAGTAAAAAGTTGGTCACCTTGTCGCATCCTTTCAGTGTGGATGTGGACAGTGCGAAGATGGAATTCTATGCACCTGGGAAAGACACGGAAGACGTGGTACTCTTCAGCAAATTCGGCATGATAGGCGAGTTCTTCCTCGGGCGCATGGTGGGCGGCGTGTTCGAGGGCAGCCGGTCCCCCGGCTTTGAGCATCCCGACACCCTGTTCCGGATTCAGGATATGCCCCTCCGTTTGTGCACGGCGGTGCGTGCCGATTCCACGAAAGCCTACCGTTATGTGCGGTATTTCGGCCCCCGTGGAGGCTTCGGCAATGTGTCGGAAGTCGGCTTTTATTCGTCTTGGGCTGATGCGGAGCCTTTGAAGGGCGACATTCTCGGGCCGCAGGAAGGGGCGCACGGAAGCCATTCCTATTTCAATGTGTTCGACGGGCATACGGACACGTCCTACGACCATCCTTTTGATTATGGCGGTTGGGCCGGACTGGACTTAGGGGAAAAGAAAGCGATAGGAAAGATTGTCTACACGCCCCGCAACCGGGACAATTTTGTCCGGAAGGGTGACTTGTATGAATTGCTCGTATGCCATGGTGGGAAATGGAAATCGGCAGGCACGCAGGTTGCACAGTCCGATTCGCTCCTGTTCAGGAATATTCCGAAACATGCCCTTTTGCTGCTGCGTGACCTTAGCCGTGGCGAAGCCGAGCGGTTGTTCGAATACAAAGATGGCGTGCAGAAATATTGGTAATAAGGATATTAATAATGTATACTATATGGAACACATGAAAGGTTGTCATTTAAAACGATTTTTTCCTGCTTTGGCATGGGGCGTATCGTGTATTTTCTTCCTGCTTGTCGTACTGTTTATATGCTATGAATATGACGATTACCGTTTTCAATGTAACGTGGGGCTTGTGGAGGATGGCATAGACGAACTTCATACCACGCTTCTTTCCGTGGGTGTCGGTGCCTTGGCGTGCCTGTTTGTCATTGCCTGTGTCGGCTTGGTGTGGACGTTGAGGAAGTCGAAAGTCCGTCCTTTGAAAGCGGAATCCATGGATGCCGCCTTGCAGCTTTTGCATATCGATAAATTCAGAGGCTGTGTGATTTATAGTCATAAATCTTTCGACGCGTCCCCCCGTGTGCTTTTGTTTTTGGAAAAGTTGATGCAAAAGGAGGAACATACTTTGTCATTGGAAGAACTCGGTGAACTATTGGGAAAAGGATATTCAGACGGGACGGAAAGCTGTCATTCCCGGCTTAGGAATATAAAATGTATAGTGCATAAGACCCTTCGGGATACTCCGTTTGATGTGGTCAGGGATACTTCCGGAAATTTTAAGTTGGTCTTGAAAGAAGGGGAAAGTGAAGGTGTCGGATAACCCTTCGTTTTCCTTTTCCGTCTCTTATTTTTACCGCAAATCGGAAAATCGTTGTGCTGTGATTGATTTTTCGATTTGCGGTAATTGCTTCTGGTTTCTTTGCTTGTCTTTCTATGCCTCTCCCCTCCATACAGGGAGATATGTGGAAAAATCCATTCGCATCCTTCATACTTATTGGTTTACAGGATGTTAAGGTGAACTCTCATAGTTGGTAGGGTTCACACGGCATTCACCTTGGGAGTCAGGTGGATACTGGTTGGGGATGTTTGCCGCTGAAGGATGCCTGAAAGATGGGGTAGCCCATCCTTCAGCCTGCAAACTGTTGCATTCCAGATGTTTGTATGGCTTCCTGAAAGATGAAGCCTGTTTTTACAAATTTCCGGTGTATGTACGTTTGTGGGTATGTTTCAGTCTTGTTTTAGCCCATTAGACTGCCGTGGGACTGAACTTCCCGTTAGCGCACCGTTAACAAGGCATTAACGAACCATTAACAAGGCGTTAACGCAACGTTAACGAAGAGAAAAATGAGACAATCGTATTTTCTAAACTGTTGGAAATAAGGCGTTAATGTTTCGTTAACGGTGTTAACAAAATCGTTAACGAAAAAGTACGGTCGTTAACATTGTCATCCTGAAATTTTGTGATTACTTTGCCTGCGAATCCCACGCAGGTGGTCGGCAAAAAGAGCGTGAAGCCGCGAAACCTGTAAAGGGTATAATTTAAAAAATAAAAACAATGAAGAAAAAGTTTTTCGCGCCTTTGATGGGCGCAGTGGTGTTGGGCTTGTCGGCCTACGCCGGGTATCGCACTTATGATGCGTACAATGGAGTGAGTGAAAGTGATTTGTTGTTGGAAAATTCCGAGGCATTAGCTATTGTTGAGTTTATGGGTTGTGATTGTAATCGTAGCCCTAGTAGATGTCGTGTAAATGTCGGAGCAAAAGGAAAAGTGAAATTGCTTGGTGGTACGATTCTTCAAGCGGGAGCTGATGGTTATGTGGAATTTGATGGAGAAGTCGTTTGTTCAAAAGGGGGAAATACCTGCTGTACCATGGTAGAATGTATTGATATATATGAGAAGATATAAATCTACATCATCGTCCAAATGTTAAATGGATTGGCATTGATACTTTTTTCAATGCCGATCCTTAAAAAAAGATATATTATGAGATTTTTTAGTTTTGTAAAAATAGGATTCATTTGCGTTTTATTCTTTTTGTTTGCTTGCAGCGAACATTCAAGTACTGTGCCGACTTTTTCAGTCGATGTACAGCAAAGAGATAGTATAGAGCATTTCTTTTCCGGTTATGATTATGTCATGTTGGAGACAAACGAAAATGCTTTATTAGGAAATGTTGAAAAAATGAAAGTTGATTCCTCCGTGATAGCCGTGCAAGATAAAGGAAGAATTCTTTTGTTTCAGCATGATGGCAAGTTCATTACAAAGATAGATAAGTTGGGACGCGGTGCCGGAGAATATTTGTCTGTGGAGGATTTTTGTGTTAAAGATTCATTGGTGTATATATTGTCACGTGCCCAAAGGCGTATTTTGGTCTATGATTGGAAAGCTACTTTTGTAGATAAGATAGATTTAGATGACTGGTATCAACATTTTGAGATAGTGGATGACAAGTTGATGTTTCTTTCTTCGGAAAATTCTAATGAGAAACAGTATGATTTTGTGGTGTTCAATTATGCCAAGTCGGAAGATATGAATATGTTTTCCCCATTCGAGAATAATGAGGGGATAACCTTCAAAAACTTTACCCCATTTAGTGGTACTTTTAATGGTGGGTATTATGTACTTCGTCCTTTTGACTATACCGTATATAGGTTAAGCAGAACCGAATTTGAACCTTATTGTCTGTTTGAGTTCAATACCAAGGAACAAATCGAGCAAGGAGCGGCTTTGGTAGATTTGTATGATAAGACATCCAATAAAAATGTAGTACAGTATTTAGGAAGTTATGAAGAATATAATGGTTCTATATATCTGACTTTTACACTGTTCGAGGAAAAACATGGTATCGGTACTTATGTGTATAAGGTCGAATCAGATGGAAAGAATCTATTAATGAAGATTTATGAGAACTTTTCTGATAAATATCCTTATATATCTGCCCCTTATGGTGTTTATGATGGAGCTTTTTATTCGATTCGTCCGGCATTGGACATATTGAATATAGAAGAAATGTACGGCCTTTCTTTGTTTCATGATAAAGGGTTGACGGAAGAAAGTAATCATGTGGTATTCTTCCATAAATTGAAATAATATATGAGGTATACAGGTGTTTTATTGTTGCTGACCGCTCTTTACTTCGTATCGTGTACGGGGAAGAAAGACTTTAAGGATGGCATCGTGCAGTTGCAGTCCCGTCCGGTTTCGCTATCCTTGGACAAGATGCGTTGCATGTGGAATGGTAAAGACACGGTAGTCAGTGAGGAGAGATATGACACGGACTTTAAGTTGGTGGTCTATTCCGATACGGTGGCATGTTCTTCTTGTGGGTTAAAAACAATGTACTTGTGGGACGGGCTGATTCATGATTTGGAATCCTATGGAAAGAGTGTGTCGCTCTGTTTTATTTTCATGCCGTTGCAAAAAGATTTGGAAGAGTTCTATTTCACCATGAGAACGATGGCTCCGTTGCTTCCTGTGCATGTGGATACGGCAGGAATCTTCATCCGAGAGAATCCCCATATTCCGAGAGAAGCCGTATACCATACCTTCTTGTTGGACAAAGACAACCGTGTCGTGTTGGTGGGAAATCCATCAAGAAGTGAGAAGATAGAGGAAATGTTCTGGCAAATCGTGGAAGAAAAGTTAGGTAAACGAGAATAATATGAAACGTATAATCCGTCATATCCCTTCCTTGCTGTTAGGTGCGTGCTTCGTGGCCTCCGGTTGGCTGAAAGGCGTGGACCCTTACGGCACGTCGCTGAAACTGTCGGAGTATTTCCGCGTGTGGGGTTGGAGCGGCTTCGTGGCCGACCATCCCTTGGCATGGTCGGTGTGTCTCTGTGCCGGGGAGTTGTGCATGGGGCTGCTCCTGCTTTCGGGCGTGTTCCGCAAGGCGGTGGCCTGGGGTACGGTGGCGGTGATGTCTGCCTTTACCGCACTGACGGTTTGGCTGGCTTTCTCGCCCATGGGGTTGTCGGTGCAGGATTGCGGCTGCTTCGGCGAGGCTTTCACGTTGGGACACGGGGCTACGCTGCTGAAAAACGTGTTGCTGTGGGCTTTGGCAGTCTGGCATCTGTGGGTAGTGCGGACGGAGTCTTGTCACGGCCTGAAAGGATGGCGCACGGCTGCTTGCTGTGCGGTCTTCTCCTTGGCAGTTCCCCTTTACTCGGCGGTGTGGCTTCCCCCGGTGGATTTCCTGCCTTTCGGCCGTGGGGCGGCTTTGCCTGCCGTGCCGGGTTTCGGGGTGTATGACGGAAGGTATGAAGAGGTGACGGATTCTTTGATGGAGGTGTCCGGGTCAAAGCCCTTGGTGGCGGTGGTGTCGCGGCGCACGCTTACGGCGGACGACCTGCGCAAGCTGTCCGGCCTTCTTGCCGAAGCCGGGGCCGGGCGCATCTCCCTCTGCCTGTGGACGCTTCCCGGCCTGGATGGCGGGGTGGGTATGGACGTTTTCTATACGGACGAGGTGACGCTGAAGTCGCTGCTGCGTGCCGAAGCGGGTCTCGTGGTGGTGGACGGGGGCATCGTGCGTGCCAAGCGCAACCTGCCGGTGTTCCGTCCGGAGCGGTTCGGCCGGAGGGTCACGGTGGAAGAGATGATGGAGGAGGACGCAGGCCTGCCGTGGCGTTACGGCGTTTGCGTGTTGGCGGGCCTGGCGGTGATGGTCTGGGTGCGCCGTAAAGAAACGGAGGGCGGACGATGAAGGCGGCATGGGGCGTGGCGTATAAGGTGGCGTGCGGCGTGTGCCTCGTGTGGTTGCTCATTGTGTTGGGCGTGGTCGTGCACTACGGTTGGCGTGCCTTGGTGGCCGACACGTTCGTCATCCCGTCGGACTCGATGTCGCCCACGCTGCTTCCGGGCGACAAGGTACGGGTGGACAAGACGATCTTCGGTGCGCGGCTCTACACGTCGCTGGACTTCTCGGACGGGCGTATGGAGAGCATCCGCACACGGGGGCGGCGCGGCCTGCGCTACAACGACATCGTGGTGTTCAACTATCCGGTGAATGACAAGGGTCGCATCGGCTTCAAGATGAATTACGTGTACGTGAAGCGCGTGGTGGCCTTGCCGGGCGACACGATAGCCTTCGTGCACAGCCGTCCGGTGAACAGCCATTATGAGGGCGCATTGGGGCTTGCGGAGGCGCAACGGCGGTTGGAGGAAACGCCGGACAGCCTGATACCTTGGTACGCGATGCGCAACATCCTGGTGGAGACGGCGGTGTTGGGTTATACCATCAAGGACATCCCACCGGTGTACGTGCCGCGCCGGGGTGACATCCTGCGTATGGACGACTGGCGCAAGGTGGAAATCTACCGCCGGGCGATAGAGTGGGAGACGGGGCGTACTTTGGCATGGGACGGTGAGCGCGGGCGGTGCCTGTCGGGCGGTCGGCCTTTGTCGTACTACCGTTTCCGGAAGGATTATTATTTCGTATGCGGCGATATGGCCTACGGGTCGAAGGATTCGCGCTACTGGGGCTTCGTGCCGGAAGAATACATCGTGGGCGTGGTGGACCGTGTAGTGGAGTCGCACCATCCCGTGACGGGGCGTGAACGGAGGGAACGCTGCGGACTAAACCTGACGAACAATGAATAAGGAACAATATAAATCGGTCAGGATATTCCTACCGATAATTTTAAAATTAAAATTATGACAAAAAGAAAGTTCTTCGCGCCCTTGGTGGGCGCGGTGGTGTTGGGCTTGTCAGCCTACACCGGGTATCGCACTTATGATGCGTACCATGGAGTGAGTGAAAGTGATTTGTTGTTGGAAAATGCAGAAGTGTTGGCACAAAATGAAGGGCCAAGACCTCCTGGAATCTTTGATTTCATTAACAATTATGAAGTCGCAGAGAAAATACCGGTAACGACTTCTGAATGTAATAGTGGGTCTATGTATTACAAAGGAGTTCGTATAACACTGTCGAATTGTAAGAACTATTCTTACGTAATATACCATTGGTGTTATGATGGTGGAAATCGGAATGAATGTACGAGTAGTCATGTGCAATCTTATTTGTAAATAATGTGTAATCCAAGAGGGGCGATATTATCGACCCTCTTAGTAACCCTTTTGTTTTTATGAAAACGATTTTATCTGTTTTATTAGTGATGGCATTTGTTTCTTGTTCAAAAAAAGATAGGTTCGCTGGAGATATAGAGAAGTGGGAACTTGATGCCAAGACGGATAGTACAATTACTATCAATATGAAAGAACACATGGTTGCCCAAAAAAATCTAAGTGAAATAATTTGCGATGTGAGTTATTTGGAGTTAGAAGCTACGGATGGCTCTTATTTGACAATCCCTGTTAATATCAAGCTTACGGATAGTTTGATATATGTATTGGATTTGGATGAACATTTGCGCTGTTTTAACCGTAATGGAAAATTCCTTCGTAACGGTTATAAAAAAGGCCGGGGACAAGGTGAGGTTATAAGTCTGTATGATTTTGATGTGGATAAAGACTATTTGTATTTGTTGGATGGGGCAAAATCCGCTATTTTAAGATACACCCATGATGGGCATTTCGTTGATTTATGTCAATTGCCTTTTAGAGCCATCCGCTTTAAACAGATGCATAATGGATGGTATCTGTTTGCGCTTGCTCCTTTTACCATGACGGACAAAGAAGAAAATTATAGTATAGTACTTACAGACAGTAGCTTTGTTGTGAAGAAGAAATATTTTTCGTCTTTGGGGATAGAAAAATCTATTCCTGTCGCGAGAACTCCTTATTTTGAGAATAGTGCAAATTCTGTTTATTTTGCTCCGATATATCAAAGAAGCATTTATCAGTTAAGAGATTCCATATTGTTTATGAAATACTATTTGAATTTCGGCACACCTTATTTTGAGCCTAGTAGGAACGTGAATGGGGAACAGGAAGCCCAAGAGAAAGGGATATTGTATACTTACGGGAATCCTATTCATGCCAATGATTATCTGATTCAGAACTTTTATACCTCAAGAGAGGTTAAAGGTTTGTTCTTGTATGATATTCAAAAGGATGAATCCTTGTTTATAAAAGAAGTTATAAATGACATGGATAATGTTATCCGTTTTAATTTTGATCTTACGAAGTTTTATGATGTCCATCAAAATTTGTTTGTAGGCTTGACTGATGTTTATTTCAAGGGCTCTCATACGGAAGAAGAAATAAAAGAGGGAACATCCCATTTGTCGGACGATGCCAAGTCTGTATTAGTTAGAAATGAGGGTGAAGAGGGAATAAATCCAATTTTAATGTTTTATCGGCTTAGAAAGGATATAATAAAATGAGTGTGGTAAAGTTTGGAATAAACATTATATTTCTTCTTTTAGCCTGTGTGGTAGGAACATCGTGTAATGATGCTGAAAGAATCAAGAGGGAAATCAGAAGGATGCAGGAGCAAGAGACTCATTTGCATTTGTCAGAAATGGATTTGTATACAATGGAAGACAATGAAAAGGAGGTGCTTTATTCTTTTGAGAGGTGTCCAATGAAGTTGGTTGTTTATGTGGATTCAACTTCTTGTTCTTCCTGCCTTATTAAAAATATGTACCATTGGTACGATGTTATTGATGAAGTAGAAAGGCGTTATCATGGGAAGTTGAAAACTGTTTTTATTTTTAATCCGATTAAGAAACAGTTAAGGATGTTTGAGTATGCCTATCGGAATAGTGCATTTGGCTATCCTATATTTGTAGATACGACAAATGTTTTTAGAAGGATGAATACTCATATTTCTAATAGTAAAGAGTATCATATATTCCTATTGAACGAGGAAAATCGGGTGGTCCTAGTGGGGTGTCCGTTGACAAATCCTGAGGTGAAGGAGATGCTATTTGATTGGGTCGACCAAAGTTTGGAGGCGAAACGGTAGTTTCTTGTTTTTAGAGCGAAACACAAAGCTTTTCATATGAAACCTGACGAATAATGAATAAGGAACAATATACATATATAATAAGGTATGGCGTGGCGGCTATAGCCGTGGCGGCGTTGTGTGCCCCTGTCGTGTGGCGGACGGAGGCGATGCCTTCCGTGTCGGACGTTTGGGGCTATCGGGCGGTGGCGGCTTTGGCCGTCTTGGTCTTGACGGCCGTATGCTTGGGACGGCGGTTGCCGCGCCTGCATTGGGCGGACGGCGTGGCCTTGTTTTGGTGGGTCTGCGTTTCGCTGAATTATGTGTTCGTGTCGCCCTATCCGGCTGCGGAGGTCTATGGCAAGGCCATGGCCTTGGGAGTGGCTTACGTAGCCTTGCGGTTGGTTATCCCTTACTGCGGAAGGGCTTTTACCCGGCTTTGGTGGGTCGGACTGTGTGCGGCAGGCGGCTATGAGCTTTGGACGGGCTTCATGCAGTTGGTGGGGCGGGAGGCATCCCGGCATCATCTGTTCGACGTGACGGGCACGTTTTTCAATCCCGGCCCGTATGCCATATTCGTGGCCGTGGTGTGGGCCGTGTCCGTAGCCTGGTGGTACAGGCATGGAGAGGCCTTTGCCGGGCGAGGCCGGTGGAGCCGGGTGGGGGCTTGGAGCGTGGCGGCAGTGGCGGTTTTTTGCTTTCCCGTATTGGTCGCCACGTGGAGCCGTGCGGCCTGGGTGGCTGTGGCGGTGGCTGCGGCCTGCCTGCTGTGGAAGAAGCATCGGCGATGGGTGCTTGGGGGAATGGGCGTGGCCGCGTGTGCAGGCGTGGCGGCTTACTTCCTGAAACAAGGGTCGGCAGACGGACGCCTGCTAATGACGATGGTGGCCGGACAGGCTTGGGCCGGGGAATGGCTTTGCGGGCACGGGCTTGGCGGCTATGCGCAGGCCTACGGTGCGGCGCAGGAGGCTTTCTTCGCAGCGCACCCCGGTTCACCGCTATCGGTGGTGGCCGGTAGTCCGGAGTATGCCTTCAACGGTGTGTTGGGTGTAGGCGTGGAACAGGGCGTGTTGGGGGCCGTACCGGCCTTGGTGTTGGGATTGTGGAGCTTGGCGGTGCTGTGCAAGCGTGGTGAGGTCTCAGCCTACGGTTGGTTGGTCTTGTTGGTCTCTTCCCTGTTTTCTTATCCTTTCGCCTTGTGGCCGTTTCTGTCGTTGGCCGTGGCGTGGGTCTCCTGGGCGGTGTCGCTCGAAGCCGGAACGGCGGAAGTGCGGTGGTGGAAGAGGACGGTCGTATGGCCTGTGGTGGCCGTGGGCGGTTGGTGCGTGTGGAACCTGTCGGTCGATACGGCCCGGCGCGTGGAGGCTTACGGGGAGTTCCGCCGCGTGCGTGGCATCCAGGATGTGGCATTTTTGGAAGATTACCGTAAAAAGTATGAGGATTTGAAAGCTTATCCGGATTTTTTGTTTACCTTTGGTACTGCGTTGCGGGAGGCCGGGTGTTACAACGAGAGTAATGCGGTGCTGCGCCAAGGCACAAGGGTAAGTTGCGACCCCGTGTTTTACACGCTGATGGGGAACAACTACCGGGATTTGGGGGCTATGGCAGAGGCCGAATCGGCTTACCGGAAAGCTTTCGTGATGTTGCCGGGTCGCATGTATCCGCTCTACCGGTTGATGAAGCTTTATGAAGCAGACGGACAAATGCAAAAGGCTGAGGAGGTAGCCCGGAAAATCATTGCTTTCAGGCCGAAGGTGGATTCCCCGGCGGTGCGGGAGATGAAAAACGAAGCGAAGAAGTTAACAAAAAGATAATAGGTATACCATGAAAAGCGGAATGGGAAAATATTTGCGTGGTGCTTTGTGGTGCTTGTGGGTGGCTGTCGTGCCGGTAGGGGCGCAACAGGTGCGTAAACTGTCGTTGACGGAAGCCATTGAAATAGCCAAACGGGATTCGTATGCGGCGCAGGTGGCCCGCTACAGTTTCTTAGGACAGTATTGGAACTACCGTTCTTACCGGGCGGAACTGCTGCCCTCGTTGAACCTTTCGGGCGGGGTGATGAACTTCGACCGTTCCATCGTGGAGGCCCGCGACCCGGACACGGGGCGTATCTCTTACGTGGACAACAACTCGCTTTCGAACGACCTGACTTTGTCCGTGGACCAGAACATCCCGTTTTTGGGCGGTACGTTGTCATTGCAGTCGTCACTGTCGCGGTTGGACCAGTTCAACTACGATTCGCAGACGTATAACACGGTGCCCCTTATCCTGAACTACACGCAGCCCATCCGGGCTTACAATGCCCTGAAGTGGCGGAAGAAGACGGCACCGCTGCAATACGAGAATGCGCAGAGGGCTTATCTGGAAACGATGCAGGACATCACTATCAACGTGACGAACCTGTTCTTTACGGTGCTTTCGGCGCAGGAAAATTACCGCCAGAGCGTGGCGGACTATGAGGACCGGAAACATCTTTTCGAGATTGCCAAGAAGAGGCTGGACTTGGGGACGACCACAAAAAGCGAGGTGCTGCAGATGGAACTTTCGTTGCTGAACGCCAAGATGAGCGTGAACAGCACGAGCCTCACGCTGAGAACCCAACTGTTCAGCCTGTTTTCTTATTTGCGCATTGTGGATTACGAAGACGTAGAACTGCTGCCGCCTTATTACATGCCGGACATCGAGATGAACGCCGAACAGGTGCTCGACAAGGCATGGACGGGATCGTCGCATTCGATCGAACAACAGTTGAACCTGTTGGAGTCGCAGCGGGCATTGGCCGAGGCGAAGGCCAACAGGGGGTTGCAGGTGGAGTTCCGCGGGCGGCTCGGCCTGAGCCAGTCGGCGAATGAGTTGCCTGCCGCTTACCGTCGCCTGAAAGACTACGAGACGGTGGGGCTTACGATGACCATCCCGATATACGACTGGGGCATGGGCCGGGGAAAGGTGCGCATGGCCAAGACGGACGTGGAAATCACCAAGACCCAGATAGAGCAGGCTAACATAGAATTTGCGCACGACGTGCGGACGAAGGTGCTGCAGTTCAACAACCAGGCCGAACAGTGCAAGACTTCACTCCGTGCGCAGGACATTGCCGCCGAACGTTACGACATCATGAAGAAGCGGTTCGAGAACGGGTCGGTGACGGTGACGGAGCTGAACACGGCGCAAGAGGAGTTTGAAAGCGCACAGCACCAGTACATCAGTCAACTGCAACAGTTCTGGACGGACTATTACGGCATACAGAAGTTGACGCTGTACGATTTTATCCGCAAGGAGAACATCGGGGTGAATTTTAATGATTTGGTAAATTAACGACAGACAGATATGAAACGGATTACGGGAATAAGCCTCGTGGTGTGGGCCGTTTGGGGAGCCGTGTGCGGCTGCAAGGAAACGGACGGACAAGACGAAGAAAAGGAACAGGCCATGGAGGGCGCGGTGCAGAAACTGAACGAGAATTATGTGGATACGATGATGTTGCACAAGGTGGTGTTCAACAAGCAAATCAAGTGCAACGGCAAGTTGAGGGCGGCGGCCAAAAGCGAACTGGCCATGCCGGCTACCGGGTTGTTGCATGCCATCCATGTGAAGAACGGCTCTTTGGTGAAGAAGGGCGCGTTGTTGGCTTCGGTGGACGACCGTGAAGCCCGGCGGGAACTGGCCAAGGCCGAACAGGAGATGGAGAAGGCGGAAGTGGAACTGGTGGACAAACTTATCGGACAGGGATATGACGAGACGATGGCCGGGGTGCCGGAAGCGATTCTCAAGAGGGCCAAAGTGACTTCGGGCTATACGTCGGCGGAATATGCCTTGCAGACGGCCCGGCTCAATCTGGAGCGGTGCAACCTCTATGCTCCTTTCGCAGGGCGCGTGGCCGACATGGACTGCAAACTTTACCAACAGCCGAAGGAGAAGTTCTGCACGTTGATAGACGACACTTGGTTCGACGTGGAGTTCTGCATCTTGGAGGCCGAATTGCAGTCGGTGAGCATCGGGCAGAAGGTCGTCGTGTCTCCTTTCGTGGACGAAAACGAGGAGTTCACGGGGAAGGTGACGGAGGTGAATCCGTCCATCGACGAGAAGGGGCAGGTGAAGATACGCGCAAGAATCAGGAACCGGGGCAATGTGTTGATGGAGGGGATGAACGTGAAGGTCGTCATCGAGAAGGAAGTGCCGGACATGTTTGTCGTACCCAAGGACGCGGTGGTGATGCGTGACGGTTTCCATGTGCTCTTCCGCTTGGAGGAAGGACACGCCGTGTGGACTTACGTGGATGTGGTGTATTCCAATATCAGCCAATATGCCGTGACAGGCAATGCGCGGAAGGAGACGAAGATAGAGGACGGCGATGTGGTAATCACGTCGGGCAACCTGAACCTGGCCGACGGGACGGAGGTCATCCCGCGCGAGAGGAAAGAAAAGAAGATGGACTAAGGAAGGGAAGCCGCCATGATTGTACGCAATTTGATTCACCGGCCCATTGCCGTGACGATGTGCCTGATCGCATTGATCGCCATCGGGTGTATCTCTTTCAAATATATACCGGTGTCGCTGATGCCGGACATCGACATTCCGCAGATTACGGTGCAGGTGTCTTATCCCGGAGCGTCGGTGCACGAGGTGGATGCCGAAGTGGTGGCTCCGTTGCGCAGCCAGTTGATGCAGGTGGCCGGACTGAAGGACATCCACAGTGAATCGAGGATGGACGCGGGTTCCATCTTCATGGAGTTCGAACCGGGAAGCAATATCGACCTGATATTCATCGAGGTGAACGAGAAGATAGACCGGGCAATGAACCGTATGCCGAAGGAGTTGGAACGTCCCAAGGTGGTCAAGGCCAGTGCCATGGACATCCCGGCCTTTTATCTGGACTTGTCGTTGAAAAACGAGGGGGTAGGAAAAGACGGCAGTTTGCCGAAGGCCGGTATGAAGTTTACCCAACTGGGCGAATTTGCACGGAACATCGTGAGCAAGCGCATCGAACAGTTGCCGCAGACGGCCATGGTGGATATATCCGGTACGACGGGAGCGGAAATCATTTGTATTCCGGACGAAGCGAAACTTTTGTCGATGGGATTGGATATGGAAACCTTGTCCAAGGCCATCCAGTCGAACAATATCACGCTCGGGGCGCTTTCCGTCGTGGACGGGTTGTACCGTTACAACATCCATTTCGATTCGCAGTTGCTGAACCGGGAGGACATAGAGAATGTGTATATCAACCACGAAGGCCGCCTGGTGCAGTTGAAAGATTTGTGCCGTGTGGAAGAAAAGCTGGCATCGCGGGTAGGACTGGTGCGCCACGACGGGAAGAATGCCGTGACGATGGCCGTCATCAAACAGAACGACGCGCAGATGGAAGATTTACAGAAGAGCATCGAGGGGTTGGTGGAAGACCTGAGAAAGGAATATCCGGATATCAGTTTCGATCTTACGCGTGACCAAACCCGGCTGCTGACGTATTCCATAGACAATTTGGGACAGAACCTGTACGTAGGGGCGGTGTTGGCCTGTCTGGTGCTTTTCCTTTTTATGAAAGACTGGCGGTTGCCGCTATTGATTATCATCACCATCCCCTTGACGCTGATTGTGACGCTGCTCAGCTTCCATTTGTTGGGCATCTCCTTGAACATCATTTCCCTGTCGGGGCTGATTCTCGGTGTGGGAATGATTGTGGACAACTCCATCATTGTCATTGACAACGTGATGCAGCGTTGGCGGCAGGGGATGCCGCTTGCGGATGCCCTCGTGAAAGGAACGAACGAGGTGTTCACCCCGATGTTGAGTTCGGTGCTGACCACCTGTTCGGTGTTTGTCCCGTTGATTTTTCTGAGCGGCATTGCCGGTGCCTTGTTTTACGACCAGGCGATGGGTGTCACGATAGCCTTGTTCGCTTCGCTTTTCGTGGCGGTGTTGGTCATTCCGGTGTATTTCATGGTGTTGTACCGGAAAAGAAAAACATGTCCGGAAGGAGAGGTGCTCGACCGTAAGTTTCATTTTAATTTTTATACTCCTTACGAATGTGGTGTCAAATGGGTCTTGCGGAATCCGGTGAAGAGCGTGACGGCTTTTTGCCTGGCAATCCCGGCCATTTTCTTTATCTATAAAGGGTTGGAGAAAGAACGTCTTCCTTATATGGAACATAACGATGCGTTGATGAAAATAGACTGGAACGCGGGTATCTCGGTGGAGGAGAACGATGTCCGTGTGGGGGATGTGTTGAAGCAGGTGGACGGATTGGTGCAGACCTCTACGGCGATGGTCGGCGTGCAGGATTTCGTGCTGTCCCATACCGAAGACCTTACCACGTCCGAAGCCGTGGTCTACTTTCAGGCTGAGGATGGGGAAACCTTGCGGCAGGCGCAGGAGAAGATGAGGAACTACATGGCGGAACGCTATCCGCATGGCACGGTGGAGTTCGGCGTATCCGGCAATATTTTCGATTTGATATTCTCCAATGACGATGCGGACTTGGAGATACGTTTGCAGCGTCAGGGTGGAGGCCGTCCGGATGTGCACGAGGCCCGGGCTTTTCTGGACACTTTGTCGCGCCGTTTCCCCGAGGTCGCGGTACAGCCGGTCGTTTCCGAACGCAATATACAATACGTGGCTGACACGGAGCAGATGGCGGTGTACCATGTGTCGTATGCCGGCTTGCAGGCCCGGTTGCGGATGTTGGTGAGCCAAAATGAGGTGTATGCCATCAATGAGGGCGCCCGTTCGTTGCCCGTCATTATCGGTGAACGCGGTATGGACAGCCGTAGGTTGTTGCAGTACACCGTGCGCAACGACGAGGGAGTGGACATACCTTTGAGCTACCTGATACGGGAAACGCAGGGCGAGGACTTCAAACGGCTGTATTCCGGAAACGGTGGGGATTATTATCCCGTGAAGATTGCGGCGAACGACCGTACGGTGGAGAGCATCGTGGATTTCACGGAACGGTTCGTGAAGGCCGACTCGCGCTATTCGGCATCGTTTACGGGCAATTATTATTCTAGCCGGGAGATGATAGGCGAACTGGTGCTGGTGTTGAGCGTGGCTGTGGCATTGCTGTATTTCATCTTGGCCGCGCAGTTCGAAAGCATCGTGCAACCGTTGGTCATCCTGTCGGAAATCGTGATTGATGTATTCTGGGTGTTCCTCGTCCTGTGGCTGTTGGGCGAGTCGCTGAATATCATGTCCATGATTGGTATCGTGGTGATGAGCGGTATCATTATCAACGACTCTATCCTGAAAGTGGATACGATGAACCGGTTGAGGCGGGAGGGGATGCCCCTCGTTACGGCTATCTGGCGCGGCGGGCACAGCCGCTTGCGACCCATTGTCATGACTTCGCTCACGACCATTCTGGCCATCCTTCCTTTCCTGAGCCGGGGCGATATGGGTTCCGCCTTGCAATACCCGTTGTCGTTGACCCTGATTGTCGGCATGGTGGCCGGTACGTTGGTCAGCCTGTTCTTCATACCGTTGGTGTATTACCTTATATATAGGAAAAGGGGATAAGGCTTATGCAAGAGAAAACTCACATATTGGATCGCGTATCGTCGTTCAGCCTGTTGCTCACGATGGTTATCCTGATGATTATCGGGGCAGCCCTGATTCCTTTGGTAGACGTAGGTTCTTCCCCCAAGCCGCGTCAGGGCAAGACGCTGACGATAAGCTATGGATGGAGGAATGCTTCGCCCAAGGTGGTGGAGCAGGAGGTGACGTCGAAGATAGAAGGACTGGTCTCGGCGGTGAAGGGCGTGGCCGAAGTCTCGTCGGAGTCTTATTTCGGTTCGGGACGGGTTACGGTCGTGCTGAAGAAAGAAGCCGATGTGTCCGCCGTGAAGTTCGAGATTTCGTCGCTCTTGAAGCAGGTGCGGAAGAAATTGCCCGAAGAGGTTTCTTATCCGGAACTGACGGGCGGGGAAGTGGTAAATGACGAAGGTGCCCCGAAAGAAAACACGGCGAGCCATTTGCTGACTTATCAGGTGAACTCCAACCTGACCGGTGAGCAAATCAAGGAATATGTGAAGGAAAACGTGGAGCCGGTGGTGAGAGCCTGGGAAGAAGTGGTGTGGGTGGACGTGACCGGAGGCACTTCCAAATATATGGAAATCACTTACGACCCGCTCATAGTGGCCAATTACGGCCTTACGGTGGCTGATGTGGAGGACGGTATCAAAAGTTTTATCGGGAAGTCGGATATCGTGGGCGATGTGATGTACAGGGATGAAGACGGGGAGCAAAGCCGTGTCACGCTTTACTTGAAGACCTTGAGGTTTTCCCGTCAGATAGGCGAGATGCCCCTGAAGACGGTGAACGGGAAGATTATCTATCTGAACGACTTGGCCACCTTTGAATACCGTGACCGCTTGCCTGGCAGTTATTACCGTGTAAACGGGCTGAACACCGTCTACATGAACATTTTTGTGGATGCCGATGCCAACGAGATAGAGTTGTCGCGCCAGTTGCGTGCGAAAATAGAGGAATTGAAACCCCGGTTGCGTGACGGCATGTATCTGACGCTGACGCATGATGCGGCAAAGGATAAGCAGTCGGAATTGGAAAAGCTGATTACGCGCACATTGATGTCTTTGGCTATCCTGTTGGTATTCGTCTGGTTGGTACGCCGCAACTGGAAGTATCTGTCGATTATCGCCATCACGTTGGCTGCCAATATCCTGATAGCCGTCATGGCTTATTATGTGTTCGACATGCGCCTGCACACTTTCTCGTTGGCCGGCATCACGGTGTCGTTGGGACTGATTATCGACGCGGCCATCGTGATGGTGGACCATTACAGTTACTACCACAACCGGAAGGCGTTCCTGGCCATACTGGCCGCCTTGCTCACCACGATAGGGTCGTTGGTGGTGGTGTTCTTCATGCCGGAGTATATCCAACGCGATTTGTACGATTTCTCTTGGATTATCATCATCAACCTGACGGTGGCGCTTGTCGTGGCCCTGTTCTTCGTGCCGGCTTTGGTCAAACAGTTCCATTACAGCAGCCGCATGCCGATAAAACGGGTGGGGCGTTCCAAACGAGTGATGGCTTGGACGCGGTTTTACCGCAAGTACATCGCTTTCACGCAGAAACGCAAGTGGATATATTATATCCTGTTGGTACTGGCTTTCGGTATACCGTTCCATGCCCTTCCGGACCGGTGGGACAAGGAGAAGGTATATTACCAAAACGAGGAGGAAGAAGAATCACCTTGGTATGAGAAGGCGTATAATGCCACGTTCGGCACCCGTTTTTTCCAGACCGAGCTGAAAGAACCGCTCTCCAAGGTGTTCGGAGGGACCATGCGTCTCTTTGCGCAGTCGTTGGACGAGAACACGTATGCCAAGGAGGAAGAGGAGATGAAGCTCCACATCCGTGCCCAAATGCCTTTGGGCGGAAGCGTGCACGAATTGAACGAGAAGGTGCAGATTCTGGAAAATTTCTTGGTCGGGTTCAAGGAAATCAAACGGTTCGAGAGCCGCGTGGAATGGTGGGGGGCCAACCTGACCGTGGAATTCAAGGATGAATACCGCGACACGTCTTTCCCTTATGTCTTGGAGAGCAAGGTCATCGGCAAGGTCATTTCCATCGGAGGGGCAGACTGGAGCACTTACGGCGTGAGCGAGCGGGGGTTCAGCAATTCGCTGAACCTGCAGTACCGGTCGAACCGGATTGAGATTGCAGGATACAATTATAATGCCTTGTACCGGTATGCGGAGGACATTTGTGCCCGTTTGAAACAGAACCACCGCGTGATGGACATCATCATCGAGACGCCGGGGCATGAACGGCAGGAAGATGAACTGTACATGGTCTATACACCGCAAAACTTTGCCTTGTACGGACAGACGGCGGCGGCCATGCACGGCACGTTGCGCGAGTTGCTTTCGGGAGTGGACGTGGGGCGTTACGAGGACGAGTTTATCCGGACCGACATCTACTTGCGTTCGTTGCAATCCGACCGTTTCAATGTGTGGGATTTGGAACATACCCATGTCAAGACGTCCGAAGGAGACGTGTGGCTTCCGCCTTTCATGGACATGAACCTGCGGGAGGCCAAGAACTGCATTCCCAAAAAGAACCAGGAGTATGTGTTGCGTGTGGCTTTCAACGTGTTGGGTTCGTACAACTACACGGCCAAATACATAGAGGAAGTGACGGATGAGTTCAACGACCGTTTTCCGGTGGGGTACCGTTGCCTGAACAACACGTCGAACTGGTACCAGGACGAAGGCACGCAGTATTGGCTGATATTGGTCATCGTGCTGATTATCTACTTCATGTGTTCCATCCTTTTCGAGTCGTTCCGGTTGCCTTTCGTCATCATCACTTTGATTCCGGTGTCCTTCATTGGCACGTTCCTGACATTCTACTTTTCCGGAGTGAAGTTCGGGACGGGCGGTTTTGCCTCGTTGGTCCTGCTGAGCGGACTGGTGGTGAATGCGGGTATTTACATCATCAACGAGTATAACAACCAAGTGGCGGCCTGCAAGGCGCAGGCGTTGCCCCGTGTGAATTTGTATGTCAAGGCTTACAACCACAAGATTATTCCGGTGTTCCTGACCACGCTTTCCACCGTTCTGGGGTTGGTGCCGTTCTTGATAGACGGGCAGGAGGAAGCTTTCTGGTTCTCTTTCGCCATCGGAACGTCGGGCGGCCTGCTGTTTTCCATCTTGGCCCTGATATTCGTCATGCCTATTTTTATGCCTTTGAAGAAGGCTGCTTCCGGTGTCGCACGGCATACGCGGACGGCGTCATGCCGAACATCTCTTTGAAGTAGGAGGAGAAGTAGCGCGGGGTGTTGAAACCTACCATCCATGAAATTTCCTGTACGGAGTATTGGCCGCTTTCCAACAACTGGGCGGCGCGTTTCAACCGGATGGAACGCATGAAATCCGTGGGTGTCTGCCCCACTATGGCTTGCATCTTCCGGTAGAGCGAGGAGCGTTCTATTCCCATGTCGGCACTGAGGGCTTCCACGTTGTATCCGGTGTTGTCCATGTTCTTTTCGATACATTCCAAAGCTTTTTGTATCAGTTTCTCGTCCAAGTTGGTAATCGTGATTTCCTTGGGGTTGATGTGCGTGCCTTTACGGAACGAAGCCAACCGTCGCTCGCGTTGTTCAAGAAGTTGGCGGATGCGGCTGTGTAACACGTCGATGTCGAATGGTTTGGCGATAAACGAGTCGGCACCGGCTTCGTATGCCCCGCTCCGGCTTTCGGAAGAGTTTTTAGCCGTGAGCAGGATGAGCGGGATGTGGCAGCATTGCACATCGTCCTTGACCGCACGGCAGAAAGCGTAGCCGTCCATGTGCGGCATCATCACGTCGCTGATGATGAGATCGGGGCCATATTCCCGTGCCATGGCCAGTCCTTCCTGCCCGTCGGCGGCGGTGAGCACGGTGAATTCTTGTCGGAGAAGGTCTTTCATGAACGTGCGGAATTGCTCGTTGTCTTCGGCCACCAAGACGGTGACTTTGTTTCCTTCGGGCACGGGGGATTCGGATGCTTTCTCTGTGTCGGGAAGCTTGCTTTTGATGGCGACTTGGGAATCGGAGGAGGAAGTTTGCGGTGGTTGGGCAGGCAGCAGCAGCGTGAAGCGCGTGCCTTTTCCCGGTGTGCTTTCCACCGTGATTTCTCCTTTGTGCAAGTCCATATAACCTTTGACCAGGTGCAGTCCGATACCGCTGCCGGTATTCATGGGATGGCTTTGTGTGCCTTCGCTTTGGTAGAAACGCACGAAGATGTTTTTCAAGTCTTCCGCCGGGATGCCTATGCCGGTGTCGCTAACGGTGATGCAGATGCCGTTGGGGCCTTCGCCTGCCGGGGAACTTTCCTGCCAACCCGCTTGTACGGTGATGAAACCGCCTTCGGGGGTGAACTTCATGGCGTTGGAAAGCAGGTTGTTCAGCACGCGTGTCATCTTTTCGGCATCCAGACGGAACAGGTCTTCCTGCCCGAAAGCACACTCGCAGGACAATCCGATGTGCCGTTCGTAAGCGAGTTGGCAGAAATGGTTCACGTTGTCTTCGATGAACGGTTTGATTTGCACGGTCAACAGTTTTAGTTGTTCGCCTTTCTGTTCCAGGCGGCGGAAATCGAGCAATTGGTTGACAAGCCGGAGCAAGTCACGTGCGTTGCCGAGTATCTTTTCCAAGTCGTTTTTGAGGGAAGAATCACCGGCTTTGCGGATGAGCAGCTCGAGCGGAGTAATGATGAGTGTGAGCGGAGTGCGAAGTTCGTGGCTAATGTTGGTGAAGAAGCGGAATTTAAGTTCGTCGAGATGCTGTTCCTTCTGCCGTTTCAGGTTTTCTTGTTCTGCCATCATGCGCGAACGCTTGTCGGCGATGTACAGTTCGATGATGTAGTAGAGGAGTGTCAATGCGGCGATAAGGTAAATGGCGTAAGCCCACCAAGTCTTCCACAAAGGTGGCTCTACTGTGATTTGCCATTCGGCGGTTGTTCCCCACGACGTGCTTCCCATGGCGGCTTGTACCTGAAGCGTATACGTTCCGGGCGTGAGGGAGGTGTAGATGGCCGTGCAGACGCCTGTCGGTTCCGAACTCAGGTGCCATGTTTTGTCCACTCCTTCCAACCGGTAACGGTAATGTGTATGTTGGGGCGCGTCGTAATTTAGGGCAGAGAATTTCATCTCGATGAAGTTCTCGTTGTACTTCAGGTGCAGGTGGCGGGTGTAGGACAGCCCTTCCGGAAGCAGTTGGCGGTTGTGGAACGTTCCTTCGTTGTTGATGGGGTGGTTCATGACGCGCAGGCCGACGAGTGTCGGTCTCAGACTTTCGTGCCCGTAGTCCGTGGCCTGAGGGGGAATGTCGGTGATGCCGTTCAGTCCACCCACATATACATGACCGTCCGGCATGGCGGTGATGGACTGTTCCATCATTTCCCCATATTGCACGCCGTCTTTTCCGTCTAACCGTGCGATGGAAAAGGTGCCGTCTGCATTCCGGTTTATTCTCCCGATTCCGTTTGAAGTCGAAACCCACAGGTCTCCCTTGGCATCGGCGGCAATGCCTTGTATGCAGTTGTTCGGCAGGCCGTTTTCCGTGCTGAGCCGCAGGGTTTCCTTCGTGCGGAAGTCATGGCATATCAATCCGTTCTGCGTACCTATCCAGACGGATCTTCCTTCGGCGTATGCGCAGTTGTATTTCGTGCTGTATCTTTCCCAAGGGACTATCCAAGCCAGGCGTTGCAGTTTCCTTCGGGCAATCTCATATCCGAAGAGTCCGTTTTGTCCGCCGATGATGAGTTGGCCGGGTTTTATTTCTATGGCAAAGCTCATGGCACGGCTGCGGTTCAGTTCCGGAAAATCTTCATTGAGGCGCAGGGCTTGTCCTTTTTCCGGCCGACAGAGATACAGGTCTTTCAAATCCATACAAACCAAAATGCCGCCATCGGAAAGGGGAAGACTGAAACGGATCGTTTCGGACGGGATTCCCGGAAGCAGCGTCTGGTCTGCCCGCTCAACCCTATTGCCCTGTATTTTGTATAGTCCTTGCCGGGTGCTGCACCAGAATGCACCGTCCCGGTCTCTTTTGATATCTGTACAAAAGAGGTGTCCGAATCCGGAGTGGAATGCCTGGTAGTTTTTGCGGGCCGTGTCGAACAGGTAGATGCCTCCCATCGTGCCGACTAGCAAGTACCGGCCGTCGTACGGACACAGGCTGCGAATCATCCGTCCTTCCTCGTGCGCCACCTCCTCGTTGATATAGTATTCCATATATTTTCCGGGAGGGACGGCCCGCAAGATTCCGGAACTGCTCAATCCTAACCATAGTCCTTGCCGGTCGTCGACGAGGACTGACATGATGAAGTCCGTTACGGTTTCGTTTCCGGTCAGTTCCAGGCGATGGGTTTCTTGTAGAAGTTCAAAACGTGGGGAAAGTTTGATGAGTGTTTGGTTACCACCTAACCAAAAACAGCCGTCTTTGCATTTTTTAATATCATTAATGGCTTTTCCTTTAAGTATTTCTTTCCACTCGCGCGTATATATATTATAGAGGTACAAGTATCCTTCCGTATGGCTGACGGAGATAAGCAGGTGCTCCTTGTCGGCTTGCAGCCAGGCCGTACGGAAGTATTCGGAGGGAGAGGGAGTGGCCACGGTTGAATCTTCGCCCACGATGCGTCTGCTTTTCTCTTCCCAAACTAGCATCCTGCCGGTGTTCAGGAATATCAGGTGAAAGGGGCCTGCCTGCATGACTTCTTTGACACGAATGCCTCGGGATTTTTCTTCGGCTCGTGGTTCGTAAACCTGTTCGGCCGGGTTTTTCCAGTCATACCGATAGAGTTTTCCGCTTTCGGTGATTATCCAAGCGTTCCGGTCGTGGTCAAGAATGAAGTCATTGAAAACTTCGGTCAGACGGGCTGCCTCGAAGCGTTCTTTGATATCGTGGCAGAAACGTCCGGTACGGGTATTGATGAGATAGAGACGGTAAAAGTCTTTGGCCCACAGCAGCCCGTTGCCACCGTCATAGCTTGTGCATATATTGTGCATTCCCAAGGGGACAGTGTAGGTCAAGTCGCAGACGAGCGGCTCGAAACTGTTGCCGTTGTACACATTGAACATGCCCTCGGTGCAGACCAATATCTTGCCGTCTTCCATTTGTGTAAGGAAGCGTACCTGATTATTGAAAAGTCCGTTTCCGGTATCCAACAGCCTGAATCTTTCCGTTGAGGAAGATGACCGGTATGGCAGGGACAGCAGAGAGGTGGTTATGATAAGGAACCAGAAGTTTTTCATCTTTTGACATTAGGTTGGAAACAGGAAGCAAAGATAATAAAATGGAAGAAAAGAAAAACGGTTTTGGCCAGATTTGTGTTTCGGGAATATCGGGTTTATGTATAAAATGTTGTTTTTATATGCATGATATGTTGTAACTGGTGTTTTGCAACGCTTGGCACAGTGTTTTGCGACGCTTTATGCAGTAGTGTTTTGCACACACCCGTTACATTTGCGAAGTCCTAATGAAAAACCGTGAGAACATGGAAGAAAGATTTGACTTTGCAGATTTTTATGAGTGCCACTATCGGCAGGCTCTGCGATATGCTTCGATGTATGTCTTTAATAATGAAGACGCACGTGACATCGTAAGCGACGTTTTGCTGCGTTTCTTGGAACAAAAGGGAAAGCTGAACCGCGAAAGGAATATAGTCGGTCTGTTTTTCTCTATGATTCATAACAAGTGTATGGATTATCTTCGCCGCAGGTCGCGCTTCAAACAAATAGAAAACAAGTTGAAGCAGACGGCAGACCGTTTTTCGGATAGTGAGTTCGAGGCGTTGTGCCATAAGGAACTATTTCGTATCATCGGTGAGACATTATCCAACATGCCGGCTTTGCAGCAGGAGGTGTTTCTGGATGTCCACATGGAAGGGCAGACTTACCTCGAAGTGGCAGAGGCCAGGAATATCACTAAACGCGTGGTGGAATATCAGTTGCGTAAGGCCGAAAGGGCTGTCGGTTGCAGTTTACAGCGGATGTACGGTTAGAATGGATTCTTTTAATAGGTTTTTTCATATATTATTTAAGTTAATAATTAAAGGGAACTGGGCAGTGATGCCCGGTTCCCTTTGTTTATGTTTCGGATTTTGTTTTGTTATTTGATACCTCTTTGGTTGAGGGCTTTCGAGTATTTGGCAGCGTTAGCCAGATGTTCGCGGTAGGTGCGTGCAAAGTTGTGTGTACCGGAAAAGTCCTCTTTGGCGCACATATACAGGTAGTCGTGTTTGACATGGTTCAATACGGCATCGATACCGACGATGGAAGGGATACGGATGGGGCCGGGAGGCAAGCCGATGTTCCGGTAAGTGTTGTAGGGGCTTTCTACGTTCAGGTGGTTATGGTAAATTCTTCGGAGGGAGAAATCGCGCAGGGCAAACTTGACCGTCGGGTCGGCTTGCAGGGGCATGCCGGTACGCAGTCGGTTGATATACATGCCGGCTACCATGGGTTTTTCGGCATTGTTGGCCGTTTCTTCGTCCACAATGGAGGCCAGGGTGACGACCTCGTTCGGTGTCAATCCGGCTGCTTCCGCCCGGCGAAGCCTTTCTTCGTTCCAGAATGTGGTGTTTTCTTTCTGCATGCGTTTCATGAAATCCTCCAGACTTGTATTCCAATATACTTCATACGTGTTGGGGATGAACAGACAAGCAATCGTCGCGGTGTCATAGCCGTACTGGCGGCAAAAGGTGGAGTCTGCAAAGTGTTGCGCCACGACGGCAGAGTCCATCATGAGTTTTTTTCCTAATGCGCCGGCCAGACGCTCCATCGTCCGTACGTTGGGAATAGTCAACCGGACGGGTGTCTGGCGTCCCTGCTTCAGTCGGCGGAATACGCTGAACATGTTATCTTCCGGTTCCACGGCGTAGCATCCGCTTTTCACGGTGTAGCCGCTTAGTGCGGATAGCACGGGGAAACCGGAAGAGATGCCCGGACGGGCTGTGTTTTTGATTTTGACCCGTACGGAATCCGGTGTATCGTCTGTATCTATATAAAGGTATACAGTGTTTTCGATGCCGAATGTGGCATGGAAGAATGTCAGGTAAGTCCATAGTCCCAACAAGACCACGATGATGCCGGCAGCTGGAATTCCCCATTTTTTGAATGCTTCTTTCTTTTCCATGATGAAATTCTGTTTCTTAATCGTGCAAAGTTAACCAAAAAAGGAAGGGTTTTCAAAAAAGATATGTATATTTGCAACGATTTAATCTCATTTTAATATCATGAAGGTAAGAAAGCTAATGATGAGTGCGGCCCTGATGGCCGTTTTGCCGCTTGCGGCGCAGAAAGATTCACAAGTCCGATTGTTTCCCGATCAGGCCAAACAATCCATTCCCAAAGAAATCTACGGTCAGTTTGCCGAACACCTCGGAACGTGTATTTACGGTGGATTATGGGTGGGCGAGAATTCAACTATTCCCAATACGGGCGGTTACCGGAACGATGTGCTTCAGGCCTTGAAGGACCTGAAGATACCCGTGTTGCGTTGGCCGGGAGGTTGTTTTGCCGATGAATATCATTGGATGGACGGTATCGGCCCCAAAGAGAATCGTCCGCGTATGGTGAACAACAACTGGGGTGGCACCGTGGAGGACAACAGTTTCGGTACACATGAATTCCTGAACTTGTGCGAGCTGTTGGAGTGCGAGCCGTATGTGTCCATGAATGTGGGGAGCGGCACGGTGCAGGAGACGGCGCAGTGGGTGGAATACATGACGGCCGAGGACGGCCCGATGGCCAAGTTGCGCAAGCAGAACGGTCGCGAGAAGCCGTGGCGTGTGAAATACATCGGTGTGGGCAATGAAAGTTGGGGATGCGGCGGTAACATGCGTCCGGAATATTATGCCGACCTGTATCGCCGCTACCAGACTTATTGTCGTAACTATAACGGAAACCGTTTGTTCAAGATAGCTAGTGGGTCGGGGGAATATGATTTGCATTGGACGGAAACGATGATGAAGCAGGCGCGTAACCAGATGGACGGCCTTTCGCTCCATTATTATACCGTGGCCGGATGGTCGGGTAGTAAAGGTTCGGCTACGGACTTCACTCCGGAAGATTATTATTGGACGATGGGCAAGTGCCTTGACATTGAGAACTGCATCAAGGAACATTCGGCCGTCATGGACAAGTATGACCCTAAAAAGCGCGTGGCTCTGATGGTGGACGAGTGGGGGACATGGTGGGATGAAGAACCCGGAACCGTCCGTGGGCATTTGTACCAACAGAATACGATGCGTGATGCTTTCGTGGCTGCCCTTTCGCTGAACGTGTTTCACAAGTACACCGACCGTATCAAGATGGCCAATATCGCGCAGATAGCCAATGTGTTGCAAAGCATGATTCTGACAAAGGACGACAAGATGGTGCTGACGCCTTCCTATTATGTATTCCAGATGTACAACGTGCATCAGGACGCTACTTACTTGCCGATAGAGGTGCAGTGCGAGAACAAGCAAGTGCGTGCACGCATGGGGCAGGACGGCGAGCAGCGCACGCTGCCGATGCTCGGTGCCACGGCTTCCAAGGCGCAGGACGGTGCGGTGCATATTTCGCTGTCCAACGTGGATTTGGAGAACTCCAACGAAGTCACTGTCGATTTGTCCGACTTAGGCATGAAATCCGTTGCAGGACGCATATTGACCTGTAAGGCCATCACGGACAAGAACACCTTTGAGCAGCCCGACGTGGTGAAGCCTGCGGACTTCAAGGGGGCGAAACTGAAAAACGGAAAGTTGACTGTGAAGATGCCACCGATGAGTATTGTGGCGTTGGAGTTGAGGTAATTTATTTTGGATTTATTTCTATTCTCCTCGTATTCATCTGTCATGGTGGATGCGGGGAGGTTTTGTGATAAGTCAAACAGCATGGATATTTGGAGCAAGAAAAAGCGTTCTGCCGTCATGGCGAGGATACGGAGCCGGGATACGAAACCCGAGTGGATTGTCCGCCGTTACCTCTTCTCGCGCGGTTACCGTTACCGTAAGAACGTGAAAGGTTTGCCCGGTACGCCGGACATCGTGCTGCGCAAGTATGGCATTGTGATTTTCATACACGGGTGCTTTTGGCACGGGCACGAGGTGGACGCGCATCTGCCGCATTCCAATATCGACTTTTGGAGGAAGAAGATAGAGCGCAACAAGCAGCGTGACGCTCGTGACAAGGAGGCGTTGAAACAGATGGGTTGGCGAGTAATGACGGTTTGGGAGTGCCAGTTGAAACCGGCAGTGAGGAGGCAGACGTTGTTGGAAATAGAGTACCATATCAACCACACATTCTTGGAGCGGTTCGAGTTGAAAACGCCAAGGCTCTATGATATGGGCGGGCATGGGGAAGCCACAGGCATGGTGGCCGAAAGTGAAACGGAGTATGGGAAGAAGTGATTTTTGACGACATTGAAAATATTAATAAATTCATGCGATTTTGCCGGTTTCAATTTCTGATTTGAGGAATTGGAATATATAGACGGCACCTTGATAATATAAGCCGCACTCTGGCTCGTTGAGCTTGGCGAATGTGGTAGAGGAATACAATTCGTCAAGGGCGCGACGAATGTCCCAACCATATTCAGACATAAGCATTTCGGTCAGTTCTGCGGCAAGGCATTCTATCTGAAACTGTATATCTTGTGTCATAGCTCGATGTGTTTTAGAATTTCTATGGCGCGGTGAGTGCCAAAAAAGTATTGAACAGCATGATTTCCCTTAAATTTCAGTTCCTCAACAAGTGCGGCTGCTGAAAGATAGCCCATCATGTAACGTCGTATCTGAACGCCAACTGTATCGTCAGCAATCGGGCCGATTACAATGTCGTATGAATGTGCAGGTATGTCTGAGGCATTCTTGCGGTTCATCACCACAAATTCAGCCCATTCTTCTGAATAGTCTGTAAACACTTTGATGTGAAGCCCCGCTTTGTCAGCCTTAGTCTCATCAAAATCAAAACACGACAATGTGGGCTGTCCTTCATTCATAAAGCGTGCGGTGCGTATAGCCATTTCCATAGCTTGGTCGGGATTGGCGTTGAGATAGAAGCCTTGCCCGAAATCCTTGCCTCGTTTACTTCGGGAGAGGTCAATTTGTTCAATGGCCATGTTTGAGCCATGATAGAGTCTAATCATATCCGTCCCCCTTTCCGGCTACAGAGTACTTGGAGGTCAGAGACCGCATCGTCAATGGATAGGGTGTGTTCGGCGGCATAGCAATCAAGAAGAAAATCTATGCCGGTAAAACGGCGCAAATAAGCGTAGGCTTGTGGGTTGGAGAGCTTAAATCGTTGGGCAAATGCCCCGACACATGCCACCACAAACTCAATTCTATCAAATGTTTCTTTCTTGTCCATAGAATGCTTTGATGTCTAGTACAAAGTTACGAATAAAACTCGAAAACACATCCTTTTTTATTAAATTACTTGACTCTATCTTTTTACAAAAGGATGAACGATTTGTTCACTTTTCATATAGTACTTTGCAATACCCCTTCTGGATGTTTTACTTTAAACGTATTATACATGGTATTTACGCTTTCCGGTAAAGTGGCCGTTCAGCAGAAAGCAAACAACCAGACGGAAGAGATTACGCTCGAATGAGGTTTTTATATCGTCAAGGTCGGCAACGGCTCTTACAAGACAGTCGTGAAATAAGGTTTCCTACCCTTTGTGGAAGTTGACGAAAGGAAAGACCCTTGTGACGTCGTGTACGTCATGAGGGACTTTTTGGATAACAAAACGTCAAAAAACGAAGCGGATGGCGGCTGTGAAAAGCAGCGATTTAGACGTGCGGATATACAAAACGATGTATATTTATACGGATTTTGGCATTTCTGATGCATAAAAACCGTATAAACCGGAATCGCTTTCAGCCAAGCAATTTTTCGTTTGGAGCAGTATGCAAAATTTTCTTCCGCATGAAAATCCTGGGTTCTCCTCATGTGGCCGGATTTTACGGAGCCGGGCGAAGACGGAACGTGCTTTAAGTATCCTTTTTTCGTCTGTTTGGTGGTTTTTGGTCTACGAAATTTTCATGCAGAAAGAAACCTGATGCTTGTTTTTGTTGACAGGAAGGAAAGAAATAACCTTGTATTGTGGTCTCCCGTGTGACATTGTGGAATGGAAGAAGCCTGCCGGGCTGTCATTATGCTAAAACACCGGCAGGCGAGAATCGTTTGTTTTCGTCGAAGCCCCGTTCCGTGTCCGAATAAAGCATTCTCGGAAGGGTGGGGCTGTCGATTTGACAACTTGCCCTATTTCAGTTTCTTGCCGTCGGAGAAGGCTTTTCCAACGGTCTGGCCGAGACCGGCGTAGTTGTGGTGGACGGGGTCGAAGACAATCAGCCCCATCTTCTCCATGTCCGGTTTGCCATCATTGGCGAGGTATTTTTCATCAGCAAGGATGTTCACGACCTCCGCGACGATGTAATATCCGGTGTCCGATTCATGTATTTTTTCTTTAATCCGGCACTCGAATGTCATCGGGAAGTCGGTGAAGACCGGGGCGTCGACGTTTTCCGACCGTACGGCCGTCCATCCCGTTTTTTCCATCTTTTGCGGGTTGTTCTTTGCGCTGACGATGCCCACGTAGTCGGCCGCCGTCATGGTGGCTTGGGTGGCAAAGGCCACTGTGAAGTCCCCTTGGCGGTTCAGGTTTTCGGTGGTGGCATGCTTGCCCATTGAAATCATGATTTCTTTCATGTCCCATTGTCCGCCCCAGGCCGCGTTCATGGCGTTGGGCCGTCCTTGTTCGTCGTAAGTGCCGATAATCAGCACGGGTTGTGGCAACAGCCACGGTTGAGGTTTAAAACTTTTCATATTTCGTCTTCTTGCATGAGTTTGTTGTATATTTCTGCATCTTCTTCGCGGAAACAGCATAGCACGACTTCGCCTTTGTATGCCCCATTCTGGATGTGCTTCTTGATAGTATCCCAAGCTATTTTTGCGGCAGCCGCGTGCGGATAACCGTACACACCGGTGCTGATGCAAGGAAAGGCGATGCTTTTCAGGTGGTGGGCCTCGGCCATTTGCAAGGCGGTGGCGTAGCAGGATGCCAACAACTCGGCTTCGTGGTGCCCTCCGCCGTGCCATACGGGTCCGACGGTATGGATGATTTTCTTGCAAGGTAGCCTGTACGCCTCGGTCATTTTGCTCTCGCCCGTCCGGCATCCGCCCAACGTCCGGCATTCCTCCAACAACTCTTTGCCCGCAGCGCGATGTATGGCTCCGTCCACGCCTCCGCCTCCCAACAGGGAGCAGTTCGCAGCGTTTACTATGGCATCCACTTGCAGTCGCGTGATGTCGCCCACGATTATTTTTATCCGGTCTTTCATGTTTCGTTACGTATGGTTTGTTGCAATGCTCCAAAAATAGTGAAAGGCAGGCGCAGAGGCAAACGGGAAACAAAGTTTCCCTGGTTGGGCTATGCCGTGCCGCATCCTATTTTCGTGAAAACAAAAATAGTCAAAATATCCGGGAAAGGAAGTATGTTTTTGGGAAAGATTGCAAAATATTTGCGATGGGATATTTTTTTTGCATGAAGCATGGCTTAGGCGGTAGTGGAGGCCGTTTTATCGATATTCTCCTATTTTTTGACGGGTTTGTTCTACTGTTTGAAGCGTGGAATCGTTAATTTTGCACTTCATTACGTTAAATATAAGAACAAAAGAAAAGAAACACGAAAATGAGAGTGGGAAAATACTTTTTAGGTCTGGCCGCTTGTTTGTATGCAGCGGCGGCAGATGCGGAACGCGTACCGATGAAACTGTGGTATGACGAGCCGGCTAAAGTGTGGATGACATCGGCCTTGCCGGTCGGTAACGGGGGAATCGGGGCTATGTTCTTCGGGGGTGTGGCCAAGGAACGGTTGCAGTTCAACGACAAGACGTTGTGGGCCGGCAGTACGACCCGGCGTGGGGCATACCAGAACATGGGCGACTTGTTTTTCGAGTTCGATACGCCGGAAACTTGCACCAATTACCGTCGGGAACTTTCCTTGGACGATGCCATAGGACGTGTGTCTTATACGATTGACGGAGTGGACTACCTGCGCGAATATTTTGCCAGTAATCCGGACAGCGTGATTGTGGTGCGGCTGACGACGCCCGGACATAAAGGCAAACTGAACTTCTCCCTGCGGATGCAGGACGGACGGCAGGGGACGACCCGGGTGGACGGCCATACGATGACCATCAAAGGCACGTTGGATTTGTTGTCCTACGAGGCACAGGCTCGCTTGCAGGCCGACGGCGGCATGGTGGAGACGAAATCCGACCGGTTGGAGGTGAAAGGGGCGGATGCGGTGACGGTCGTGCTGACCGGTGCGACCAATTTCGACCTCGCTTCGCCGACGTACACGCGCGGAGATGCGGACGAGATACACCGACGGGTATCGGCCCGGATGGACAAGGCTGCGCGGAAGTCTTACAAGAAGTTGAAAGCGGTGCATCTGGCAGATTACCAACCTCTCTTTGCCCGTGTGGAGTTGGATTTGGATGCGGAGCAGCCGGACTATACGACGGACGTGCTCGTGCGTGAGCATAAAGACAATGCTTACCTTGACATGCTCTATTTCCAGTATGGGCGTTACCTCATGCTCGGCTCTTCGCGCGGAGGCCAGTTGCCCAGCAACCTGCAAGGGTTGTGGAACAACGTGAACAATCCTGCATGGGAGTGCGACTACCATAGCAATATCAACGTGCAGATGAATTATTGGCCTGCCGAAGTGGCCAACCTTTCGGAATGCTATGCCCCGTTCATCACCTACGTGTCTACCGAGGCTTTGAAGGACGGAGGCTCGTGGCAACAAGTGGCACGGAAAGAGAATTGTCGCGGATGGGCCGTACACACGCAGAACAATATCTTCGGTTATACGGACTGGTTGATTAACCGTCCGGCCAATGCCTGGTATTGCACTCACCTGTGGCAACATTATGCTTATACTTTAGATAAGGAATATTTGCGCGACACGGCCTGGCCCGTCATGAAGGTGACTTGCCAGTATTGGTTCGACCGCTTGAAGGAAAATACAGAAGGACGGTTGGTGGCTCCCAACGAATGGTCACCCGAACACGGGCCTTGGGAAGACGGCGTGGCCTACGCCCAACAGTTGGTGTACGCCTTGTTCGAGGAAACATTGGCTGCAGCCGGTGTGTTGGCTGTCGATGATGCTTTCGTATCGGAACTGAAAGAGAAATTCTCCCGTTTGGACAATGGCCTGCATGTCGGTTCATGGGGGCAAATCAAGGAATGGACCATACAGGAGGATAAACAAGGAGATCATCAGCGACACTTGTCTCATTTGATGGCCTTGTACCCCTGCGATCAGATTTCTTACCTGAAAGACAAACGTTATGCCGAGGCGGCCAAAGTGGCTTTGGATTCACGGGGCGACGGTGCCACGGGATGGAGCCGGGCTTGGAAAGTGGCTTGTTGGGCACGCTTGTGGGATGGCGAACGGGCTTACCGTTTGTTGAAACAGGCGCAAAATATTACGGACGTGACGGTGGTGAGCATGGACGACAATGCAGGAGGTGTGTATGAGAACCTGTTCTGTGCCCATCCTTCGTTCCAGATAGACGGAAATTTCGGAGCCACGGCCGGTATCGCCGAGATGATGTTGCAGAACACCGTGAAGGGCGTGCATCTGTTGCCTGCTTTGCCTTCGGCGTGGGATGACGGGCGTTTCAAAGGTCTGAAGGCAAAAGGAGGTTTTGTTTTCGACGTGGCGTGGAAAGACGGGAAGATGGTGGAAGGCCGGGTGCATTCAGCTGCCGGACAGGAATGCCGGATGTACCTGCCGGATGCCAAACTTGTCGAGGTGAAGAAGTCGAAAGGCGGCAAGGTGGCTTTTACGCAGGAGGCCGATGGCGCAGTGGTATTTCCTACATCGGCCGGGAAGAGTTACCGTCTTCGTTTTGAATAAAAATATAACCCTAAAAAACGTGCTACTCCGCCGCCTTTTTCCATGAAAAGGCGGCGGAGCTGCGTTTGTTCATTACTTTTTTTGAATACTTTATCGGAAAAAGATGCTTCTTTCTTTTATTTTCGTTACCTTTGTGCCTATCTAATATCAAAATTGTATGAAAATAACACTTTTGCAACAAGATATTTCATGGGGGAATCCGGAAACTAATGTGAGGAATGCCGAGCAGGCGATGGAGGCTTGTCCCGGGTCGGATGTATATGTGTTACCCGAAATGTTCTCCACCGGGTTCTGTACGCAACCCGAAGGACTGGCCGAACCGGCGGACAGTGATACGCTGCGCTGGATGCGCCGCTATGCCGCAGGGCACGATTGTGCCGTGGCCGGTAGCGTGGCCGTACAGGAAGGCGGAAAGTATTATAATCGTTTCTATTTCGTAAGTCCGGACGGGGCGGTCCGTTCGTATGACAAAAAGCATTTGTTCACGTACGGTGGAGAGCACTATCGTTTTACAGCCGGGCGGGAACGTGTGGTCGTGGAGTTCCGGGGTGTACGAATCCTGCTCCAGATTTGCTACGATTTACGTTTTCCCGTATGGGCGCGCAACCGGAAGGACTACGACGTGGCGCTCTATGTGGCCAGTTGGCCTACGCCGCGTGTGGAAGCCTGGTTGGCCTTGCTACGGGCAAGGGCCATCGAAAACCAGTGCTATGTGGCGGGGGTGAACCGTGTGGGGACGGATCCGTCTTGCGAGTATTGCGGAGGCACGTTGGTGATAGACCCTTACGGACGTACGGTAGCGGCCTGTGAGCAAGGCCGGGTAGATGCCGTGACGGTGGAGGTGGATATGGACGGCTTGGCCGAATTCCGCCGCAAATTTCCGGTATTGGATGATGCCGATGATTTTACATTGAATATTTAAACTCAGAAGATATACAGATATGGAAAAGAAACTCTTATTAGGTGATGAAGCCATAGCCCTCGGGGCTATCCATGCAGGCATTCGCGGAGTGTATGCTTATCCGGGGACGCCGAGCACGGAAATCACCGAATACATCCAACGGCATCCGTTGGCGCGTGCGCGAGGTCTGCACAGCACGTGGTGTACGAACGAAAAGACTGCCGTCGAGGCGGCTTTGGGGGCATCCTACGCCGGTGCGCGTGTGATAGCCTGCATGAAGCACGTGGGGCTGAACGTGGCGGCAGATGCTTTTGTCAACGCTGCCATTACGGGCGTGAACGGTGGTATGATCGTGGTTGTGGCGGACGACCCTTCCATGCACTCTTCGCAGAATGAACAGGACTCCCGTTTCTACGGTAAGTTTTCCATGATAACGACCTTGGAACCGTCTACTCAACAAGAGGCGTACGACATGATGCAATACGGCTTCGAACTTTCCGAACGGGAGAAGTTGCCGGTGCTGATGCGTATCGTGATGCGTTTGGCACATTCCCGGGCCGCCGTGACGGTGAAGGAAGAAGCCGAAGAGGTGAGGGCGTTGCCCTGTGCGAAGGATCCGGCCAGTTGGGTGCTCCTTCCTGCCAATTCGCGCCGGAAATATGCCGCATTGGTGGAACAGCAACCGCGTCTGGAACAGGCTGCGGCCGAAGCTCCTTACACGCGTTACGAACAGGCTTCGGGAGAGAAACCGGTGGGCATATTGGCCTGCGGTATAGGATATAACTATGTGACGGAGGTACGCGAGGCGGCGGAGAAGTTCAACATTCTTAAAATCACCCAATATCCTTTGCCCGCTGACTTGGTGCGGCGCTTGGCTGCCGACAGTCGTGAGATTCTGGTGGTGGAAGACGGCCAGCCTTTTGCCGAAGAACTCGTGAGGGGGATGCTGTCCGCAGACTATCCCGTACGAGGTCGTCTGACGGGCGACTTGCCGCGTACGGGGGAACTGACGCCGGACAGCGTGGCAGCGGCTATGGGACACCGGCCGGAGCGTTACTTCGATGCCCCGAAGAATGTGGTGGGACGCCCGCCTGCCTTATGTCAGGGATGCGGCCACCGCGACGTGTACACGGCTTTGAACGAAGTGGTAAAGGAATATCCCGATGCACGCGTGTTTGCCGACATCGGTTGTTATACATTAGGGGCTTTGCCGCCTTTCCGTGCCATAGACACTTGCCTCGACATGGGGGCTTCCATTACGATGGCTAAAGGGGCGGCCGACGCTGGTGTGTTTCCGGCCATCGCAGTCATCGGCGATTCCACGTTTACCCATTCGGGGATGACGGGATTGTTGGATGCCGTGAACGACAAGGCGCAGATTACCGTCATCATATCGGACAACCTGACTACGGCGATGACCGGCGGGCAAGACTCTGCCGGTACGAACAAGTTTGAGGCGATTTGCCTGGGGCTTGGGGTGGAGCCGGAACATGTGCGTGTAGTGGTGCCGTTGCCTAAGAACATGGACGAGATTACGCGTGTCCTTCGTGAAGAGATAGAGTACAAAGGGGTGTCGGTCATCATCCCGCGCCGGGAGTGCATACAGACCTTGAACAGGAAGTTGAAACAGAAAAAAGCGGAAAAGAAAGCATGAAACAAGATATAATTCTTTCGGGCGTGGGAGGACAAGGCATCCTTTCCATTGCCACCATCATCGGTGAGGCTGCCACGCAGGCAGGGTTGACCTTGAAACAGGCTGAGGTGCACGGCATGAGCCAACGCGGAGGCGACGTGCAGTCCAACTTGCGTTTGTCTGACGGGGAGATCGCTTCCGATTTGATTGCGGTAGGAACTGCCGACATGATTCTCTCGTTGGAGCCGATGGAGGCTTTGCGGTATATACCTTATTTAAATAAGGAGGGTTGGGTGATTACCTCTTCTTCCCCGTTCAAAAACATTCCCAATTATCCCGAAGACGAGGCTTTGATGGCCGAATTGAGGGCATTGCCCCATGTCGTCATGGTGGATGTGGACGCATTGGCCAAGGAACATTCCATGCCGAAGTGCGCCAATGTGATGCTGTTGGGGGCTGCGGCCCGTTACCTGAACATCCTGTCTGTGGAGGAGTTGCGTGAAAGTATCGCCCGTGTGTTCGGGACAAAAGGGGAGGCTGTAGTGGAAATGAACCGCCGGGCTTTCGATTTGGGGCATGCGGCTTCGGACTTAAAGTAAGCGGATATGGGACATCAGGTTTTTAGTGAAGAGTTGGTGGCATCTGTAGTAAAGGAGTTGCAGATTGCCGACCTCGCCCATGCCACCATCGGCGAGGTGCTGTTGGTGGCTTCCCGGTTGGAACAACAGACGGGGATTCCATTCATCCGAATGGATCAAGGTTCGCCGGGCCTGCCTGCCAATCGTGTCGGCGTGGAAGCGGAGAAGGCCGCTTTGGACCGTGGAGTGGGGGCGCAGTATCCTGCAGCCGACGGGATTCCAGAACTGAAGCGCGAAGCTTCGCGCTTCGTGAAGGCTTTTGTCGATATAGACATCTCGCCACGGGCTTGCATTCCGACGACTGGTTCGGTGGCTGCCTCGTTCGGGGCATTCGTCATTACCACACAGTGCGTGCCGGGAAAAGACAAGGTGCTGTTCATCGACCCGGGATTCCCCATCCAGAAATCCCAGTTGCGCATCATCGGGGCGAAGTGGGAACAGTTCGACATCTACCATTACCGGGGAGAGGCGTTGAGGGAGAAGCTGGAGAGTTATCTGAAACAGGGCGACATCGCGGCTATCGTTTACTCCAATCCGAACAATCCGGCATGGATTTGCTTGGAGGACAGCGAACTGGCGATTATCGGTGAGTTGTCCACCCGTTACGGGGTTATCGTATTGGAAGACATGGCTTATTTCTGTATGGACTTCCGTCAGGACTTGGGCCAACCTTGGAAGGCACCTTATCCGCCTACGGTGGCCCGCTATACGGACAATTACATCCTTATGCTGTCTTCCTCCAAAATCTTCAGCTATGCCGGGCAGCGGATGGCCGTGGCTTGTGTGTCCGACAAATTGTTCGACATGCATTATCCGGCGTTGGCCGAACGTTACGGCGACTCCGGCGTGTTCGGGCAGACTTTCGTGGCTTCGGTGCTGTATATGATAACTTCCGGTTGTACGGCCTCCACGCAGTATGGCTATGCCGAAATGCTGCGTGCGGCCACGGACGGCGAATTGGATTTTGCAGCCGACGTGCGTGAATATGCCCGGCGGGCCGAACGGATGAAGAAGATATTCACCGACAACGGGTTCCACATCGTGTATGACTACGATGTGACGCGGCCGGTGGGTGACGGTTTTTTCTTTACCGTGGGTTATGGCCGGATGAGTGGTGGCGAATTGTTGCGCGAACTGTTATATTATGGAGTGAGCAGTATTTCGTTGGAGACAACTGGTAGCGGTCAGCCCGGCGTACGGGCGTGTACGTCTCGTATGCGTGAGGAACTTTATTCGGTCATGGAGGAGCGGATGAAGGCTTTCCGTTTGGATCATCCTTTAAATTAAACGAAATGGAAAACATGATTTGGAACAAGAATAAAGAGTGCATGAGTCGTGAGGAATTGCGCGACTTGCAGGGGAAACGGCTGCACAAGCTGGTGGATTTGGTATATCATAACACGCCTTTCTACCGGGCTAAGATGCAGGAAATGGATTTGCTTCCGGATGATATCCGTACGATAGACGATATTGTGAAGTTGCCTTTTACGACCAAGGCGGATTTGCGTGATAATTATCCGGTGGGCCTGTTGGCTACGCCCATGTCCGAGATAGTCCGTATCCATGCCTCCTCCGGTACGACGGGTAATCCCACCATCGTAGGTTATACTTATCGTGATCTGGAGATTTGGAAAGAAGTGATAGCACGTGCGTTGACGGCCTATGGCGTGACGCGTGGAGACATCGTTTCCGTGGGATATGGCTACGGGTTGTTTACGGGCGGACTGGGTGCCCATTATGGCGTGGAGCATCTGGGGGCTACCGTATTGCCTACTTCTACCGGGAATACGGAGAAACATATCCGTCTGTTGAGAGACCTTGGAGTGACGGGTATTGCCTGTACGCCTTCCTATGCCCTGTATCTGGCTGAGGCGTTGCATAAGCAAGGGCTTTCGGCCGACGATTTAAAGTTGCGCATCGGCGCGTTCGGGGCGGAGCCGTGGACGGAGAACATGCGCCGCGAGATAGAAGAACGTTTGGGCGTTCAGGCCTACAACATTTACGGATTGAGTGAAATCATGGGGCCGGGCGTAGCTTACGAGTGCGGCTGCAAGAACGGTTCGCATATCGCGGAAGACCATTTCTATCCGGAAATCATCCATCCAGAAACCGGCGAGATACTGCCGCTCGGGCAAGAAGGGGAGTTGGTGCTGACTACGCTGACGAAGACCGGAATGCCGCTGTTGCGCTACCGTACGAAAGACCTGACGACATTGATGCCCGGCACGTGCGAATGCGGACGTACCAGTGTACGCTTTACGCGTATCCTCGGACGGAGCGACGATATGCTGATCATACGCGGCATTAACGTGTTCCCCTCGCAGGTGGAAAACGTGATTCTGGAGATGCCGGAATTTGCGCCCCGTTACATGTTGGTGGTAGACCGCAAAAACAACATGGATATGTTGGAGGTACAGGTAGAGTTGCGTCCGGATAATTTCTCAGACGATTTGGGCGGTATGCTGGCTTTGAAGAAACGTTTGGCCGAACGCCTGAAGAGCGTGCTTTCCATCAGCGCGGAAGTGAAATTGGTGGAACCCAACAGCCTGCCGAGGAGCGAAGGGAAAAGTACGCGAGTGATAGATAAACGTGTGTTGGCTTAATTCAAAAACGAAAGAGTATGACTATCAAACAATTATCCGTTTTCTTGGAAAACAAAAGCGGGAGAATCAACGAAGTGACCAAAGCTTTGGGTGAACAAGGTATCAACATGCACGCTTTCAGTATGGCGGAGACTACGGATTTCGGTATCCTTCGTTTGATTGTGTCCGACGTAGACAAGGCGGTAGAAGTATTGCGTGCGAAAGATTTCGCAGTGATTCTGACCGATGTGGTTTGCATCAGTTGTCCGAACGTGGCCGGTGCGCTGTCTAAGATTTTGGAGAAGTTGGCCGAGCATCAGATTTTTATCGAGTATATGTATGCCTTTGCCCAGGGAGACCGGGCGAATATCGTTATCCGGCCGAGCAATCTGTCCGAGTGCCTGAAACAGCTCTCTGAGGAAGACTGCCATATTTTAGGCGGCCAACAGCTTTAGAGGTAAGCTAAGGAATAGAAAGATTAAAGAAACCCAAGTAGGATTGTCGAGTGGAAAGGCAACCATCTTTCATGTAATTGAGACGATGGTTGCTTTTGTCTTATAGTAGCAATTCTGGAATTTGATAATAAAAAAGGAAGAAAATATAAATTATTTTCTTCCTTTTTCCTTTGAGCCGACACGGGGACTCGAACCCCGGACCCTTTCATTACGAATGAAATGCTCTACCAACTGAGCCATGTCGGCTTTTGATTTCGCGTGCAAAGGTAGGATATATTTTTTAAATACAAAAATAAAACCGGATTTTTTTCAGGGTAAGATGAAAAAAAACTATCTTTGCTCTTATTAATACCTATATTAAATGAAGAAAACGCTGTGGTTAATCCTTTTTATATCTTGTGTCACTGGGCTTATGGCCGGTCGGCGACCGGATAGGAAGCTTATGATAGAGCAGATGGTTTTGGTGAACGAACGTTTTATGGCTCAGCACCCTGTGGCGGGGGATTCCATACGGATAAACGGTGTTCGTCCCTCTAATATTTGGACGCGCAGTGTGTATATGGAGGGACTGTTGGCTTTGAACGAAGTTGCTCCACAGCCTCGCTATGTGGAATATGCCATGGATTGGGCTGTGGCGAATTTGTGGGGATTCCGTGGAGGTTCGCATACACGTAATGCCGACAACCAATGTTGCGCGCAGGTGTATATTGATTTGTATCGCCTGCATGAAGATGCCCAGGTTTTGGGGAATACGGAACGTATGCTCAATAACGTGGTGAACAGTACGGAACGAGGGGATTGGTCGTGGATAGACGCCTTGCAAATGGCCATGCCCGTCTATGCCAAAATGGGCGTAGTCAAGCAGGATATCCGTTATTTCCGTACGATGAGAGAACTGTATGGCTATACGCGCGACTGTGCCGGACAGGTCGGACTGTTTAATACGATAGACGGTTTGTGGTGGCGTGACGCCGATTTTATTCCGCCTTATAAGGAGCCGAACGGGAAGAGTTGCTACTGGAGCCGTGGGAATGGTTGGGTCATGGCAGCGTTGGCACGTACGATAGACGAGATGGAACGGGCGGAGGATTTGTTTGTCGGAGGCGAGAAGCAGGAGATTGCGGACATCAAGAAATTGCTGACGGATGATTTCCTTGCCATGGCTTTCACAGTGAAGAAATGCCAGCGGGGAGATGGTTTCTGGAATTGCAGCCTGACCGATGAATTTCATTACGGAGGTCCGGAAACAACCGGTACTGCGCTGTTCCTGTATGGTATGGCATGGGGAATGCGCAACGGGGTCTTGTCGGACGAAGTTTTTGGAGAGCCTGCATTAAAGGCATGGAATGCGTTGATGCACGACGCGGTGCATCCGGACGGATTTCTGGGATACGTGCAAGGGACCGGTAAGGAACCGAAAGACGGTCAGCCGGTAGGATATGACAGCAAGCCGGATTTCGAGGATTTTGCCATCGGTTGTTATTTGTTGGCCGGTGCCGAGATGATAAAGTTTTTAACTCAATAATATAATCGTTTTATTAATCTAATTTTCATGAACAAACATCACATTTGGGCATCGGCTTTTGCCATGCTCGCTTTGACTTACGGTGGGAAGCTGTCCGCACAGGGTCGTTTGGACTTGGCGGGACAGTGGGAGTTTCAAATCGACAGGGCTGATAAGGGAACAGCTGATAAGTGGTACGACCGACCTTTGGAAGACCGTATCTTGTTACCCGGCAGTATGCCGCAACGTTTGAAGGGCGACAGGCCGTCGGTGGAAACGCAGTGGACAGGGTCACTCTACGACAGTTCCTATTTTTATAACCCTTACATGGAGAAATACCGTCGGGAAGAGAACTTCAAGTTGCCGTTTTTCCTGACGCCCGACCGCCACTATGTGGGGACGGCCTGGTACCGAAGGATGGTGGAAGTACCGGCTGATTGGAAGAACCGTCGTGTCGTATTGTATCTTGAGCGTCCGCATATCGAGACGGAATTGTGGGTCAACGGAAAGAAAGTCGGGGGCGACAACAGCTTGTGCGTGCCTCATTGTTATGACGTGACGGACTATGTCAAAAGCGGGGAAAACGCTTTGGCGTTGCGCGTCAGCAATCGTATCGATGGCGTTTGTGTGGGAGCGGACTCGCATAGCGTGACCGACCAGACACAGGGAAACTGGAACGGTGTGGTGGGACGTATGGAAATGCGGAGCACGCCTCTTCTGTATGCCGAAGACATACAGGTTTATCCGAACATACATGACCGTACGGCCACCGTGCGGATACGTTTGAAGCTACATCGCGGCAAAGGACGTCCTGATGCCGAGGTCAAGTTGTCGGCCAAGAGTTTCAATACCGATGTGGTGCACGAGATACCGGTTGTGTCCCGCCGGGTGAAGCTGAAAAAAGGACAGGCGGAAGTAGAGGTCGTGTTGGACATGGGCGAGAAAATGCAGTTGTGGGATGAATTCAATCCGGCATTGTATGAATTGACGGCAGAAGTCTCCTCTGAGTACGGGACGGACAAACAGACCCGTACTTTCGGGATGCGTGAGTTCAAGATAGACGGGAAGATGTTTTATATGAACGGTAGGCTCACCCAGTTGCGCGGCACGGTGGAGAACTGCGATTTCCCATTGACAGGATATGCCCCGATGGACGAGGAGTCGTGGGAACGGGTGTTCCGCATTTGCCGGAGCTATGGGCTGAACCACATGCGTTTCCATTCTTTCTGTCCGCCCGAAGCCGCCTTTGCGGCGGCCGACCGTGTGGGATTCTATTTGCAGCCCGAAGGGCCGAGCTGGCCGAACCACGGGGTGAAGTTGGGGAACGGAATGTACATCGACCGTTATTTGATGGAAGAAACACAGCGCATGAACAAGGCGTATGGCAATTATGCTTCGTTTTGCATGATGGCCTGCGGCAACGAACCGGCGGGCAACTGGGTGGCTTGGGTGAGCGATTTCGTGGACTATTGGAAGAAGACGGACAGCCGTCATGTATACACCGGCGCGTCGGTCGGAGGCGGTTGGGCTTGGCAGCCTAAGAGCATGTACCATGTGAAAGCCGGTGTGCGCGGGTTGGACGAATGGCGCCGCCGTGCACCGGAGAGCATGTCCGACTTCCGTGCGAAAATCGACACGGTGAGTGTGCCTTTTGTCTCCCACGAGACCGGACAATGGTGCGTATTCCCTAATTTCGATGAAATCAGTAAGTACACGGGGGTGAACAAAGCCAAAAACTTCGAGATATTCCGCGACATACTGAACGACAATCACATGGGCGGGATGGCGCACAAGTTCATGATGGCTTCCGGTAAGCTGCAAACCCTATGCTACAAACATGAGATTGAACGGACCTTGCGTACACCGGATTATGCGGGATTCCAATTGTTGGCCCTGAACGACTACTCCGGGCAGGGTACGGCCTTGGTGGGATTGACGGATGTCTTTTTTGACGAAAAGGAATACTGTTCACCGGAAGACTTCCGTGAATTCTGTTCGCCGACGGTGCTGTTGGCGCGCATTCCCAAGTTCACCTATTGGAACCGGGACGCTTTTACGGCGGCGGTCGAGGTGGCCCATTATGGCAAAGCGGCGATTCGTGACGCAGAAGTGTCTTACCGCATCTGCGACAAGTACGGGAAAACGTATACGGAAGGGACTTTGTACAACGGTGATGTGGCTTTGGGCAACAACATCGGTTTGGGCAGCGTGATGGTTTCTTTGGATAAGATAGATGTGCCTCGGCAAATGGTGTTCGAGGTGATGCTGAAGGGGACGTATGACCTCGATGGCCGCAAGGAAGAAGTGCGCAGCAGGAACCATTGGGACTTTTGGGTGTATCCTCAGACGACGTTGGATGATTTGGCCTGCATGGACACCGGCGACGTGTACATCACGGACACGTTGGACAAACAGGCCGAAGAAGTGTTGAAGGCAGGAGGCAAGGTGTTGATGGCGGCAGCCGGAAAGATTACTTATGGAAAGGACATCGTGCAACAGTTCACGCCCGTGTTCTGGAACACGAGTTGGTTCAAGATGCGTCCGCCCCACACCACCGGGCTTTATATCGAAAGCAACCATCCGCTCTTCCGGAACTTCCCCACGGATTACTACAGCGACATGCAGTGGTGGGACTTGGTGAACCGCAAACAGGTCATGCAGTTTACGGAATTTCCGGCTGATTTCCAACCGATCGTACAGAGCATCGACACGTGGTTCCTGAGCCGCAAGATCGGTATGCTGTTTGAAGCCAACGTGGCGGGCGGACGGCTGATGATGACTACCATGCCGTTGGATGCGGACAGCGGGGTACCCGTTATCGCCCAGATGCGCAAAGCCGTCATCGCTTACATGCAGTCGGACGATTTCCGCCCGCAATACACGGTGGATTTGCAGCACGTCAAAGACCTTTTCACCAAAGAAGCTCCCAAGGTGAACATGTACACCAACGATTCGCCCGATGAGTTGAAACCGAAACTTAATACCAAGAAATGATGCGAAGACACCTTATTATAATAGGGCTATGGGTATGCGGCACGGGATTTTCCGTGTTGCATGCCTCCGATGGCGGTTACCTGCTGCAACTGACTTCGGACAAGCGTGTACCGGTACAACGTCTGTTGGAGGAGGGCTATACGCCCTCTGCTGCACCGTTGACCGAACACCGGCTGTCTCCCGAAGACCGTTATACGCCGGAGAAAGGGTACGGTTATGACCTGCTCGCCTCGCCGGACGAAAGCGGCGACCGGCCTTATTATGTCTCCGTACAGGTACCCGACGGGAACTATCGCGTCACGGTGCTCTTGGGTAACCGCAAGGAGGCGGGCGTTACCACGGTACGGGCGGAGTCGCGCCGCTTGTTTTTGGAAAGCGTGCCTACGAAGAAAGGGGAGTTCCGCACGTTTACTTTCACAGTCAACAAACGTACACCGAAAATCTCCGACACCGAGGCGGTGCGCATCAAACCGCGCGAACGCTCCAAACTGAACTGGGATGACAAGCTGACGATTGAAATCAACGGCGAACGTCCGCAGTGTGCGGCCATCCGGATTGAACCGGACCACCGTGTCCCGACCCTGTTCCTGACCGGAAACTCTACCGTGGTGGACCAGGACGAAGAGCCGTGGGCCAGTTGGGGACAGATGATTCCCCGTTTCTTCGATGCGGAGGTCTGCTTTGCCAATTATGCGGAGAGCGGCGAATGTGCCGACACTTTCATCCGTGCCGGACGGTTGAAGAAAGCCTTGTCGCAAATGAAACCGGGTGACTACATGTTCATGGAGTTCGGGCACAACGACCAGAAACAAAAAGGACCGGGCAGGGGAGCTTATTATTCCTTCGCCACAAGCCTGAAAACGTTCATTGACGAAGTCCGGCAGTGTGGCGGACATCCTGTTTTGGTGACCCCGACCTGCCGTCGGGCTTTCAAGGACGGGAAGATACGGTCTACACACGCCGACTATCCCGATGCCGTGCATTGGGTGGCCGAACGGGAGCAGGTGCCTTTGATAGATTTGCAGGAAATGACGTGCGTCCTGTTTGAGGCTTTGGGCGAGGAAGGAAGCAAAAGGGCTTTCGTGCATTATCCGGCCGGTACTTATCCGGGGCAGGCCAAAGCTTTGGCCGACAACACCCATTTCAATCCTTACGGGGCATACCAGATAGCGCGGTGTGTCATCGAAGGAATGAAACAAGCCCGTCTACCTTTTGTAGACCACCTTCGCGAAGACGTGCAGCCTTTCCGGCCTTCCGTGCCGGATAGTCCGGATGCGTTCCATTGGGACGAAAGCCCCTTTGTGGAGATGCAGAAACCCGATGGCAACTGACCTGTCCTTTGGATACGTGATTGTTGATTTCTTTTATCTTCTTCCTATATCTGGTTTTCAGAGAGTTAAGCTCTTGGATTTGATGACAGGAGAATGAAAAACGAATCTGCGCCAAACGAAAAATCAATCTCAGTCGATTGAAAAAACGTTTGGCGCAGATTCGTTTTTGTATATGCTTATCTCGCAGAAACACCTGAAAACAGCCTATTTCCTGCTTTCAAACATCTTGGAACCTATAAGACAGAAGAACACACGAACAAAAAAGCAAGATAACTTTCACGAGAAAGCTATGTTCTTTTGTTTTTATGTCTTATCATCTTCAACATGCAAACGGATTTTCTGCGATGGGCAATCATGCCGGAAAGGGATTAGCACCCACCGCCGCAACAGCCTCCTCTGCGGTGGTGATGCCTTCTGTCCTTGCGGTGATGGCCGTAGTCACAGCAATGTCCTTCGTGCCTGCAATCCCTGCACTTGCTGCATTCTTCGTTTTTACGGCATCCGGCACATTCCGAACAATCCGTCTTGCACGTACAATCCTTGCAGGTGCAGTCTTTGCAACAGCATTCTATTTTATCCCTTTTGTCTTTTTTGTCCTTGTTGTTTTCCTGTGCGGCATAAACGGTAAAGGACACTGCGCTTAGAAGCACCGCGCAACTCAATAAGAACTTTTTCATCCGTTTTCTTTTTTCGTTAAACACCTTGTCTAATTTGGCTTTTCAGTCCTAAGTCAGAGCCTTGCCTTCGTACAGCAAAGATAGGGAATAAAACGAAAGGACTATAGCTTTTTAGAAGTTATTATGTTTTGTGGACGATAAAATCCTTGAAACGTTCCAAGCCTTCTGCCAGTATGGCACGAGGGCAGGCGATGTTCCAACGCATGAAGCCATCGCCTTCCTTGCCGTACATGGTTCCGGCATTGAGCCAAAGCCGGGCTTCCCGGGTCAGGCGGTGTTCCAGTTCGGCAGAAGGCGTGGCCAGTGTGCGGCAGTCCATCCATACCAAATAAGTACCCTCCAGTTTGCAAATCGGAAAGTCCGGAAGGTGTTCCGTGCAGAACTCTTCCATGTACCTGTAATTCCCCTGCAGGTATGCCAACAGTTGGTCGAGCCAGTCCGCCCCCTTGCGGTATGCGGCTATGGTGGCGATTACTCCGAAAGGATTCACGTCGCACACCTCGTTGATGTTGATGGCTTTGTCGATTCGGCGGCGTATTTCTTCGTCCGGAGCCACGATGTTGGCGATTTGCAGTCCTGCGATGTTGAATGCTTTGCTGGGGGATATGCAGGTGACGGCATGTCCCGTGAATGTTTCCGGCAAGGAGGCAAAAGGAGTGTAGTCATGTTCCGGGTAGGTCAGTTCGCAATGTATTTCGTCGGACACCACCGTCACGTTGTGGCGGAGGCAGATTTCGCCGATTTGCATCAGTTCCTCCCTTGTCCACACTCGTCCGGCGGGATTATGGGGATTGCAGAGCAGCATCACTTTTACTTGTTCGTCGGAGGCTTTCCGTTCCAAGTCTTCGAAATCGATGCGGTAGGTATGGTTTTCGTAAACGAGCGGGTTGCTTGTCACTTCGCAACCGTTGTTGCGGATGGAGGAGAAGAAGCAGTTGTAGACGGGCGTCTGCACCAGTACTTTGTCGCCCGGCACGGTCAGAGCCTTGATGATGGCGGACACGGCAGGCACTACGCCGGAGGTATAAATCATCCACTCCTTTTCAATGGCCCATCCGTGCCTGCGTTTGAACCACGCGCAGACGGCTTCATAATACTCGTCGGGTACCCGCGTGTAACCGAAGATGCCGTGTCCCACGCGGTCGGCCAAGGCTTCCGTGATGGCGGGAGCCGTGCGGAAGTCCATGTCCGCCACCCATAAAGGAAGTACGTCGCTGTCCGTCGCGCTGTCCCATTTGTAGGAATTCGTATGGCGGCGGGGAATTATCTCGTCAAAATCGTATTTCATACGCAGTCGCTGAAACAAGTTTGTTCGTCCCAAAGTTTAAGTTCACAGTTGGCAGGTGCCTTGATGTTTTCGTCGAGGATGATGTCGCCGTAGCTTTCGGCGATGATACATCCGGAAGAGGGATTTTTCACGCCGCTTATCGGTCCGTTGATGGTGGCCCGTACGCTGCTGTACTCGAAAGCGCGGTCGCATTCCGGGCCGAAAGTACAATTCTCAAGCACCAAATCGCGGGCATAGCAGAGCGGTTGTTCTCCCGTGATGTGGCAGTTCACCAGACGCAGGTTGCGCGAGTGCCATCCCAAGTATTCGCCGTTCAGTTCAGAGTCGTACACGGTGACGTTTTCCACTTCCCAGAACGCATCCTTTGTGGTAATCTTGGCATGGTGGATTTCAACGTCTTTCACGTACTGGAAGACGTATTTGCTATCACTTTCCAACCCGTCTATGCGGATGTTGCGGCTGAACATGAATGGGTATCGTCCGTTGTGCAGCTTCAGGTTCTTTATGTCCAACCGGTTGCATCTCCAGAAAACTTCGTCGGCGTCGTTGATTTCCACATTCTCGATTTCTATGTCCGTCATTTCGCGGAACATTTTGGGAGCGTCGATGCGTGTGTCGGTCATCTTCAAATGGTCGGAATACCACAGGGCGGAGCGTCCTCCCACGTCGAAGAAACAGCGGTCGATGACGAAACCATGTACGTGCCAAAACGGATAGTTGCCTTCGAAGCGGCAGTTAGTGGCGAGGATGTTGCTACATTCCTTGATGGCCGACTCCCCGGCACGTACGACCACGTGGTCCAGATGCAGGTCGTGTGAGGCGAACAAAGGGCGTTCGCCTCCAAATTCCATGTCTTTTATCAGTTGCATATTGTAATATGGGTTTAAGGGTTTGTCTTTTTGTCTTTCGGAAAAGCATTTTTCCGGCATACGGTTTTCTTGTACAGGCAAAGTTACGGATATGCCTGAAGTTTCAGGGTAGACGGATTACGGATGTTATGACCCGAATTCCGGAAATCCGCATGGCGGCACTTCACAAGCTTGTTTTTTTCAGACTTTCATCCACCGTTTTCCTCTCAGCCGGACTAAGAATATCATGCCTCTGAAGCATAATTCTATGCACATGGCTATCCACACGCCTTTCAGTCCCATGGAGGGGGCGAGTGCGGCAGCCAGTGTGATGCGTACGGCCCAGATGCTGAAGAAGTTCATCAGCGAGGGGACGAGGGTGTTGGCTGCGCCGACGAACACGCCGTAGGCTATGATGGCTGCGGCGAACATGGGTTCGGCGAAGGCTTCGATGCGGAGTACCGCCACGCCCAGTTCCCGTATTTCGTCCACAGGGGTCATGGTGCCGATGATTTGTGGGGCGAAGGCGTACATCACGATGCCCATGAGTCCCATTATGGCCATGCCCGCGAAGACGGTGATGTAGGCAAAACGGCGTGTGAGCTTTCGCCTGCCAGCTCCGAGGCTTTGGCCTACCAAGGTGGTGGCGGCATCCGCTATCCCGTATCCCGGCATGTAGCAGAGGCTTTCGGCCGTGATGGCGAAAGAATTGGCCGCTATGGCCGTGATGCCCAATGGGGCCACGATGACCGTGGTCATGATTTGCGCCCCGCAGATGACGGCATGCTCCAAACCCATCGGCAGGCTGATGCGGACGGCATTCTTCAGTGTGGTCCGCATGGGAAAATGGTGCGTCCCGTGCCATTCCTGGATTTTCAGTCCGGATGACCGGGTGAAGAGGTGCCATGACGTGAGGCATGCCGCCACGCATTCTGCCAACCCCGTACCCAGGGCGGCACCTTCCACGCCCAATCCCGCACCGGGCAGTTGGAGGGACTGTGTTCCGAGGGAAAGTTCCCGTTCCGGAAAGATGAGAAAGAAATTGAATACCACATCAAGCGCGCACATCAGCACGCCTGCCGTGCTGGGGACGCGCATGTTGCCGCTGCAGCGCAGCATGCCCCCGGCCAGAAAATTCAGTTGGAGGACGGGCAGGAAAAGCGAGAATATCAGGAAATAAAGCGAAGATCCGGCGTGGATGGCAGCATCACCGCCTAACCACCGGGGCAAGTTTTCGCTGATGGAAACGCCGATGGCTGCCAATGCCACACTGAATGTGAGTACCGCCGTTACGGAATGGCGCAGCACGGAACGGGCATTTCCCCAGTCTCCCGCTCCGATGCGGTGGGCCACTTGCACGGAAAATCCCGTGGAAACAGAGGCGCACAATCCCCAGAAAAGCCACGTGGTGGTGGATACCAACCCGATGGAGGCCGATGCGTCCGCACCGAGGCTGCCCACCATTGCGGCATCAATATATTGCATGATTATGGCCGAGAGTTGGGTCACGATGGCAGGCACGCTCAAGGCTGCTGTCAGGCGCAACTGCTCACCCAAGGTCATGGGGCGGCCTTCGCGGATGAGGGCGAGCAAGCCGTCTGTATCCTTTGCCTTGTTTTCCATGTGTGGTCATTGGATTTTCCGGATGGGCTTTGCCGGTACCCCGCCCACGATAGTCCGGGGAGGCACGTCCTTGGTCACGACCGAACCGGCAGCAATGATGGCTCCTTCTCCCACGGTCACGCCTTGCAGGATGGTGGAGTGGGAACCTACCCATACGTTTCGTCCCAACACGATGGGGGCGGGGTGCATGACAGCGCGGTTTCCGGGATTGAAGTCATGGTTGAGCGTGGCAAACACCACGTCGTGCCCGATCAGGCAACCGTCGCCCAACGTGACACCTCCGTGGTCTTGGAAATGGCAACAGGCGTTGATGAACACGTGTTTGCCAATGGTGATGTTTTTCCCGAAATCCGTATAGAATGGCGGGAACGCCTTGAATGTTTCGTCCACGGGGCGGCCGGTCAGGCGCGAAAACAGTTCACGCAATTCCGCTTGGCTATGGTAAGCGTTGTTGATTTCGCAAGTGATGTGCCGGGCCTCGTCGCTCATCTCGTCCATGAAACGGTAGATGTCGGGCGTGTCGAGGGGAAGGCGTGCATCCGCATGCTTTAAAAATTCATCCAATGTCATGCTGTTGTGTTTTGTTACTTCCTTTTTTGATGTGGCAAAGTTCGGGAGAATTTCAGGCTTGTGAGGTAGACAAATTACGGTTGTTACGCCCCTTATTACGGATTTTTATTGGAAAAATGCGGCACTTTGCATGGAATTGGTATGGAATCGCTATATTTGCCTGAACCTTTTTATAAACAACAGAACCCGATATGGAAGAATTTATCAAACTTGACACCGTGGACTGCTACAATAAACTTTATGGGGTAGAGACCCTGCACCCGTTGGTTTCGGTGGTCGACGCTTCAGAAGTCCAACGTGACCTTCCGGACAATGTCACGTTCAACTATGGGCTTTATGCGCTTTTTTTGAAACAGACAAAGTGTGGCGACCTGCGTTACGGCAAGCAGACGTATGATTACCAAGAAGGGACGGTGACGAGTTTTGCTCCGGGGCAGGTGGTGGAAGTCCGGAGGGATACGAGTATCCGCCCTCAATGGCAGGGCTTGGTGTTCCATCCAGATTTGATACGTGGCACTTCGTTGGGACAGGACATCAAACAGTATTCCTTCTTTTCGTATGCTTCGAATGAAGCCCTCCATCTTTCCGAGGACGAAAAAGGCATTTACCGGGATTGCCTGTCGAAAATCAAGAGGGAGATTTCGCGTCCGGTGGACAAGCACAGCCGTCGGCTGATAGTCCGTAACATAGAGTTGCTTTTGGATTATTGCCTGCGTTTTTATGAACGGCAGTTTATCACGCGGAGCAAGGTGAACAAGGGGATTCTGTCCAGGTTCGAGGATTTGTTGGATGATTATTTCCAAAGCAACCTACCACAGACAAAGGGACTGCCCACGGTGAAGTATTTTGCCGACCGTGTAAACTTGTCGCCCAATTACTTTGGCGATTTGGTCAAAAAGGAGACAGGGCGTACGGCGCAGGAGTATATCCAAGGCAAGCTCATCGAGGTGGCCAAACAGGAGATTCTCGGTTCAGACCGCAGCGTGAGCGAGATTGCCTACCGTCTCGGCTTCCAATATCCGCAGCATTTCACCCGGATTTTCAAGAAGAGTGTCGGATGTACGCCGACCGGATACAGGGATTTGCCGGTTTTATAAGAGTAGGGGGACTGGCAAGTCGGGCGAGGCCGAAAATTTCGTATGTATCGGGTAATGGCAAAGACAGGAGTGAAGAGGGATAATAAGACATTGAACATAAAGACCGTGTGCGAATGTTGTCATTGTTTGGGCAGTAAGACGTTACATCCGCAGGTGAGCCTTATCAATCTGGAAAAGCCGGAATTGGAAGAGGATGCCGTGAAGTTTGAATTCTATGCCATCTTGTTGATAGAGGATTGTCCGGACGGTTGTTGCTGTTGCGGCCGGAAGTATTATGATTATTCCGTGGCCACGATGGTATTCCTTACGCCGGGCGAAATCTTCCGTATGGGCAAGGAGGACACGTTGCCTCCCAAGGGTTGGCTTTTGGCATTCCATCCCGACTTGCTGTTCCGCACTTCGCTCAAGAGCCACATCAAGAATTATACTTTCTTTTCTTATCGCAAGGAAGAGGCGTTGCACCTCTCCCGGCGGGAGACTTCCACGGTGGTTTGCCTGTTGGAGCACATAGAAGAAGAACTGCACCATCCGATAGATGTGCATACCGGTACCATCCTTTCGCGCCACATCGAACTTTTGTTGGATTATTGTACGCGGTTCTACGAACGTCAATTCATTACCCGTGAAAATAAAAACAAGCTATTGCTAGCCCGTCTGGACCGCATGTTCGATGAATATCTTGATTCCGGACGGTTGTCGGCAGGAGGTTTGCCCGTCTTGGCGCAGTGTGCCGCTGTGCTGAATCTGTCTGCGGCTTATTTTTCCGACTTGTTGAAGTTCGAGACCGGTAAGGATTTGGAGGAATATTTTGAGTTCAGGAGACTGGATACGGCCCGGCGTTTGTTGTCGGAAGGCATGCACACACCGGCCGAAGTGGCTCGTTTGTTGGGGTATCCGAACGTACAATGCTTCAGCCTGATATTTAAAAAGGTGGTAGGGGTGCCGCCGGGTGAGTTCCGTTATTCACGGAATTAAAACCCTCTGCACCCATGAAGCGGATGCAGAGGGTTTGAGGTTATAACGGCATGTTGCCGTGCTTCTTGGGCGGATTGCTTTGGTTCTTGTTCCGGGTCATCTCCAAGGCGCGGATGAGTTTCCGGCGCGTGTCGCGCGGCATGATGATTTCGTCCACCAGTCCGCGCTCGGCTGCGCGGTAAGGATTGGAGAACTCTTCTTCGTATGCTTCCACAGCCGTCTTTTTCTCCTCCTCCGATGCTTTACGGTAGAGGATGTTGATGGCACCGGATGCCCCCATGACTGCAATTTCGGCTTGCGGCCAGGCAAAGTTCACATCGGCACCAATCATCTTGCTGGCCATGACGATATAGGCTCCGCCATAGGCTTTACGCGTAATCAGCGTGATTTTGGGAACGGTGGCCTCGGCGTAGGCATACACGATTTTGGCTCCGTGGCGGATGATGCCGTCATGTTCTTGTGCCGTGCCAGGCAAGAAGCCCGGCACGTCTTCGAACGTCACCAAGGGGATGTTGAAGCAGTCGCAGAAACGGATGAAGCGGGCGGCTTTGTCCGAAGCGTCGATGTCGAGCACGCCGGCCAGGAATGCCGGTTGGTTGGCGATGATGCCGACGGTTTGTCCTCCGAGGCGGGCGAAACCGATGACGATGTTCTTGGCAAAATGCGGCATCACTTCAAAGAAATATTGGTTGTCCACGACCGGTTCGATAACGTCTTTGATGTCGTATGGTTGGTTCGGATCTTCCGGAATCACCGTCTGCAGGCTTTCCACACGGCGGTTCGCGTCGTCGCTGCAAGGCACAATCGGCGCGTCCTCCATGTTGTTGGACGGCAGGAAACTGAGCAGTTCGCGGAGTTGCATCAGTGTTTCTTCTTCCGTCGGATAGACAAAGTGGGCCACGCCGCTCTTGCTGCTGTGCGTGTAAGCTCCTCCCAACTCTTCCTTGTCCACCACTTCATTGGTCACGGCCTTCACCACATCCGGTCCGGTGATGAACATGTGGCTGTTTTCGTTGACCATGAAAATAAAGTCGGTGAGGGCGGGAGAGTAGCAGGCACCTCCGGCACACGGGCCGAGGATGGCCGTGAGTTGGGGAATCACGCCGGAGGCCATTGTATTCTGGTAGAATATGGAAGCGTATCCCGCCAGGCTGGTGATGCCTTCCTGTATGCGGGCGCCTCCCGAATCGTTCAGCCCGATGATGGGTGCGCCGCTCTTCAAGGCCAAAGTCTGTACTTTTACGATTTTGGCCGCGTTGGTCTCGCTCAACGAACCGCCGTGTACGGTGAAGTCGTAAGCATAGACGAACACTTGCCGTCCGTCTATCTTGCCGTGACCGCACACCACGCCGTCTCCCGGAATCTGTTTCTTCTCCATTCCGAAGCGGGTGCAACGGTGGTTCACGAATTTGTCTATTTCGCAGAACGTATCCTTGTCGAGCAACATGCCGATGCGTTCGCGTGCCGTCATGCGGCCCGAGGCGTGTTGCTTTTCTATCTTGTCCGGTCCGCCACCCTGCGAAGCCCGTTTGTCCAATTCCTCAAACCGGGCATATAGTTCTTCTCTTTTCATGCTTCTTGTATGAGTTCTAATTCTATCAACGTTTGATTGTCTTGTACGGCCTCTCCCTCTGTCACGAGAATGCTTTTCACCCTGCAGTCCGAACTGACCTTATAATTGCTTTGCATCTTCATGGCTTCGAGTACGATGGCGATGTCACCTGCCTTCAACTCGTCTCCCGGCTGTACGGGGATGCTGACCACCTTGCCCGGCATGGGTGCCACGATTTTATCCGGTTGGCGTTCGTCCGCATGCTTTTTCATGCGGAGATACTTGGCCTGCGTGTCCACCACGTCCACGTGGTAGGAGCGGTAGAACATGTTCACGTCGTAGCTCTTTCCGCCTTCTCCGCGAATAAGTTCCGCATTGTAGGAATTGCCGTCGTGCAGGATGGAGCAACTGCCGTTCTCGGCCATGACGATGTCCACTACGCACGGTTTGCCGTCGATGGTGAGTTCCACGCGGTTTCCCTCTTTGTTTACCAATGTCACGTCCGCGACACGGTCTCCTATGTGCATTTCCATAAAATATCCCTTTCCTTATTATATACGTAATACTCCCTTTTGCAGGCCGAACTCGCGCCAACGGCTGATGGGGCGGGAGTCTGTCGTGCGCACGGGGCTGTTCTCTTCCAGATTGAACAGGTAGTCCACGTAGGCGGCTATCATGGCCATGTTTTCTATCTCTTCGTTCTCTCCGTTGCTGCGTTGCAGCGAACGGGAATATTTTGACAGGAATGAAGTGTCGTATTCGCCTTTCACAAAAGCCGGGGCGTACATGATGCGGCGCAGGTAACTGATGTTGGTTTTCAGTCCCGTGATTTTGAATTCATACAACACACGCCGCATACGTTCGATGGCAAACTGGCGGCTCGTGGCCCATACGATGAGCTTGCCGATCATCGGGTCGTAGTAGAGGGGGATTTCGTAACCTTCGTACACGTAGCTGTCGATACGCACGCCGATGCCGTTCGGCTCCGTGAGTTGGCGGATGATGCCGGGGCAGGGGATAAACCCGTTTTCCGTGTCTTCGGCACAGATGCGGCACTCGATGGCGTGTCCGCGTTGGGAGAGGTCCTCTTGTTTGAAGCGCAGAGGCTCACCGTCGGCCACGCGGAGCTGTTCTTTGACAAGGTCTACGCCCACCACTTCTTCCGTGATGGGGTGTTCCACTTGCAGGCGGGTGTTCATTTCCAAGAAATAGAAGTGGCGGTATTTGTCCACCAGAAATTCTATGGTACCGGCACCACGGTAGTTCACCGCCCGGGCGGCGGCAACGGCTTTCTCGCCCATCTCCCGGCGGAGTTCCGGCGTGAGGAAAGGCGAAGGGCTTTCTTCCACGATTTTCTGGTTGCGGCGTTGCACGGAGCACTCCCGGTCGAAGAGATGCACCACGTTGCCATGGGCATCCCCAAGAATTTGGAACTCGATATGGTGCGGCTCTTCCACGAATTTCTCCAGATATACCGTGTCATCCCCGAAGGAAGACATGGATTCCGAACGGGCCGAGTCGTAAGCCTCTTTCACTTCGTCTTCGCTATGGATGAGGCGCATGCCTTTTCCGCCGCCACCCATGGAGGCTTTCAGCATGACGGGAAAACCGATTTCCTTGCAGATGCGTACGGCTTCATCGGCGTCTTTCAGCGGTTCGGCAGTGCCTGGCACCACCGGTACCCCTGCCGCCATCATGCGTTGGCGGGCTGCAATCTTGTCTCCCATGGCTTCCATCGTGTCGGCTGTCGGGCCGATGAAGATGATGCCTGCGGCCTCGCAACGGCGTACAAATTCCGCATTTTCGGACAGAAAGCCGTAGCCGGGATGGACGGCGTCGGCTTTGCATTTTGCGGCCACTTCGATGATACGGTCGATGTTCAGGTAACTTTCGTGCGACTCGGCCGCGCCGATGCAGTAAGCTTCGTCGGCATACATCACGTGCCTTGACGTACGGTCGGCCTCAGAAAATACGGCCACGGTACGCAGACCCATTTCGCGGCACGAGCGCATGACTCGCACAGCGATTTCGCCACGATTGGCGATCAAAACTTTTTTAATCATCTTTGTTTCATTTATCCTACATGTTCTCCTAACCCACGAGCAAGAACAGTTTTTTAACGAACGGCAGGTCTTCTGACTCGCCCCCTTCCTGAAACCTTCCCGGCCTTGAGAAACAAACGGCCAGTGGTGATGGTGCTTTTTCAGAAAGTTCACGGAGCATCACAGCAGCGGGACTGTCCGGGATTTGCACCCGATTCCCTTTTAATCCGTGCGCAAGGACTTGCACACAGAACCGATTCTTGTGCAAAGGTACGTCTTTTTTCCGTTACAGCCTAATGGTTTCAAAAGAAATTAATTTTCCGTAGGGCGGAAGATGTCGGGTGGGCTTGTAGGGAATGTCTTTTTGTTACTGTATGGGAGGATTTCAGTCCCAAAAGACAGCGTTTTCGTTTTATCTGACAGGCCAAAAACGGCTGAACCGTAGCATATAGAGCCTCTTCTTGCATATTTATACGGTATATGCGTTGTTGTTTTGCATATCTCCCGCATATATGCAATTCAATCTCAAGAGAATGGAAAACCATTCGGCTGAAAGCGGAAAATCATTCTCCGCATGTCGGCTCGTGTTTCTCTTTCAAACGCCGTAAAAATGTCTTTTTTCCGGCAAATTTCCGGCTTGCAAACCGTGTGCTGGCTTTATTGGGTTGCTTTTTCCGTTCCAAAATCCGGTGGCATCATGCAAGCCGGATGTGTCTTTAGGCTTACGCACCGAGCCGCTTCATGCGGAAGGAAAGGCATGGACGGGTGACAGAGGATAAATATTCTTGCGTAAGAGTTGTCATTTTGTTATTCCTGAAGGGCTGTATGGTTGCGTTATTCTTGTCGCAGCCTTTGCCTGTGTGCGAATACGCAATTCTTGGGGGTGTGGAAATGACATGGTGTCAGAATGTCAATGGCATTCCGGGTTTTGGATTTAATATTTTTTAAGTATAATATAATGTATTCCGATTGGTATTTTATGAGGTTCGTTCGTATATAAATTATATTCACGTAAAGTTGGTAGTATGAATAAGATATTATGTGGCGCGCTGGGAGCCTTCTTCGTTTCTTTTCCCATGCAAGCGAAAATACTCGTGTATCCGAAGATAGAAGACCAGGCAGTTGTGGACGACAACCGTTACAAGGTGTACGTCAGGGAGGCCGGGACGGAAAATGCCTGGCGGGAGTTACAGGTTTTTTCAGTGGAGGTGGACATGGACACGCAGAGCCGGGCTGCCATGGCGCAGTTCGACGCAGACGAGCCGGTGGAGGTGAAGGTCGTGGCGCATGGTTTACCGGTGGATGACGTGAAGATACGTCCTCTTTCGCGAGGTATATCATATAATAAGGTGGACGGGCACGCCTTGACGTTCCGCCTGGAGCGTCCGGCCAAGTTGAGTGTGGAGTTCGGGGGCGACCGCATGGGTAATCTCCATTTGTTTGCCAATGCTGTGGAGACGGAGACGTATGACGGAACAGGGGGCGAAGGCGTCGTGGTCTGGGATGGAGGTTCGAAAGACATTTTCCGGAAAGATTGCCGTCTGATTTATTTCGGTCCCGGCGTGCATAAGCCCAAGGACCTGCCCAACGATGAGATAGACGTACCGAGCAACTGCACGGTTTACCTGGCGCCGGGGGCCTTGGTGAAAGCCAAGCTCAGGGTGGACAGGGCAAAGAATGTGCGGATTGTGGGACGAGGGATGCTGTTCCGGCCTTTGCGCGGCGTGGAAATCACCCGTTCGCGCAACGTGCACGTAGAAGGCATTACGGTGGTCAACCCCCGGCATTACACCATAATGGGCGGAGAAAGCCGGAAGGTGACGGTCAGGAATGTGAAGAGCTTTTCATCCCGGGGGTGGAGCGACGGGATTGACTTGATGTGTTGCCATGACTGGTTGGTGGACGATGTGTTTCTTCGTACGAGCGACGACTGCCTGGCATTTTATAATCACCGGTGGTGGTTTTGGGGAGGGACAAGCAACCTGACGGTGCAGAATTCCATTTTGTGGGCCGATGTGGCGCATGCCATTAACGTGGGAGGCCATGGTGACGACCGTTCCCCGAAGGGGGAGACGCTTCGCAGCGTAAGGTTCCGCAACATAGACGTGCTGAACGTGGATGAGGATGACGACAACTATCGTGGAGTGATGGCCGTATGCGTGGGCGACAAGAACCGGGTGGAGGACGTGTCGTTCGAGGACATCCGGGTGGAAGACTGCGAAGAGGCGCGGCTGATAGATATCCGGGTTCTTTTCAATGAGAAATATAACCGTGAGCCTGGCGGTCCGATTCGCAACCTTGTCTTCCGTAATATCCGCTACCAAGGCGAAAGGGGAAAAATGTATCCTATGCGGATAAAAGGATATGACGCAGGCAACGACGTGTGCGGCGTGCTGTTGGAGAATGTCACGGTAGACGGAAAGAAACTGACGGGCACGGAAGGGATAGAGATGAACGGGTTTGTTTCCGATGTGGAAGTAAGGTAGGGAGCTTGTCTTTCGTTTTGTTCATGAAAGCGTGGATAGGTTTCTTTTTTGTCACAAGAAGTGTCTTTTTCTACGTAAATAGCGAAATAAATTGCAAGTATTCGCATTTATTTGTACCTTTGCCCACTAATAAGGTTTGAAGAAAACGATTGTCATGGAGCAGTTGAAACACGAATGCGGGATCGCTATGATACGCTTGCTGAAGCCCTTGGAGTATTACCAGGAAAAGTATGGTACTTGGATGTATGGCTTGAACAAGCTTTACCTTTTAATGGAGAAACAGCATAACCGCGGACAAGAAGGAGCCGGGTTGGCTTGCGTGAAGATGGAGGCGAATCCCGGAGAAGAGTATATGTTCCGTGAACGGGCGCTGGGTACGGGTGCCATTACCGAGATTTTTTCCTCCGTGCAGTCCCGGTTCAGGGATTTGGGCGCGGAACAGCTTGCAGACGCCACGTATGCCAAACGGCAGCTTCCCTTTGCCGGTGAAATTTATATGGGCCACCTTCGGTATTCAACGACCGGAAAGAGTGGCCTTTCTTTTGTCCACCCGTTTCTGAGGCGCAACAACTGGCGGGCGAAAAACCTTGCGCTGTGTGGCAATTTCAACCTGACGAATGTGGATGAGGTATTTGCCGGCATTACGGCCAAAGGACAGCATCCCCGGATTTATTCCGACACTTATATCATGTTGGAGCAAGTGGGGCACAGGCTCGACCGCGAAAGCGAACGCCTTTATGCCGAAGCCATAGGGCATGGATTGTCCGGCATGGATATCACGCATTATATCGAGGAACGCATCGACGTGAACAACGTGTTGCGCACGGCAGCTCCCTTGTGGGATGGCGGTTATGTGGTGTGCGGGGCGACGGGCAGCGGCGAGATGTTTGTCCTGCGTGACCCGTGGGGTATCCGGCCGGCCTTTTGGTATAAAGACGATGAGGTTTTGGTCGTGGCTTCCGAGCGTCCTGTCATCCAGACGGTTTTCGCGTTGGAGACGGAGCAGATACACGAACTCATGCCGGGGCAGGCGGTCAGCGTGCATAAGGACGGGGAGATGCGTTTGGAACAAATCTTGCAACCCAAGGAGGTGAAAGCCTGCTCGTTCGAACGAATCTATTTCAGTCGTGGAAGCGACCGCGATATTTACCTGGAGCGTAAGGCTTTGGGCATGCAGTTGCGCGATGCCATCCTGAAAGCCATTGGCGGGGATTTGGAACATACGGTGTTCTCTTTTATTCCGAACACGGCGGAAGTCGCCTTTTATGGCATGTTGGACGCTTTCAAGGCGTATCTGAACCAAACCAAGATTGCCCAGATAGAAGCGTTGGGACATAAGCCCACGCATGAGGAGCTCGAACGCATCCTGAGCCAGTATATCCGTAGCGAGAAAGTGGCTATCAAGGACATCAAACTGCGTACGTTCATTACGGAAGGCAACAGCCGGAACGATTTGGCAGCGCATGTGTATGACATCACTTACGGGAGCGTGAATGCCTACGAGGACAATCTGGTGGTCATCGACGACAGTATCGTGCGCGGGACTACGCTGAAAGAGAGCATCATCCGCATCCTTGACCGCCTGCACCCGAAGAAAATCGTGCTGGTGTCTTCTTCGCCGCAGGTGCGCTATCCCGATTATTACGGTATCGACATGTCCAATATGGATGAGTTCATCGCTTTCCGCGCAGCCGTGGAGCTGTTGAAAGAACGGGGCATGGCGCACGTGGTGGGTGAGGTTTATGAACAATGTAAAATGCAGATGGGGTTGCCTAAAGAAGAAATGGTGAACAGCGTGAAAGCCATCTACGCTCCTTTTGCGGACGAGGACATTTCATGCAAGATGGTGGAGATGTTGCGCCCGGCAGGAGTCACCACGCCCATTGAAATCGTATACCAGACGCTGGAGGGCCTTCACGAGGCCTGTCCGGGGCATTCGGGCGACTGGTATTTCAGCGGCGACTATCCGACACCGGGTGGCGTGAAGTTGGTGAACCGGGCGTTCATCAGTTATTATGAGAATGTGTTTAAGGCAAATAAATAAGATAATAAAGATTGTATTTCTGCAATGAGAAACGTGACACTTATCCTCGACGACGGGAGCCGTTTTCACGGCAAGTCGTTCGGTTATGAAAAACCGGTGGCCGGCGAAGTGGTTTTCAATACGGCCATGATGGGGTATCCGGAGAGTTTGACCGACCCGTCTTATGCCGGGCAGTTGATGACGCTGACCTATCCTTTGGTCGGGAACTACGGCGTGCCGGCTTTTACTATGGAAGAGAATGGCCTGGCCACTTTCATGGAGAGCGACCGGATTTATGCCTCGGCCATTATCGTAAGCGATTATAGTCTGGCCTACAACCATTGGAATGCAAAAGAAAGTCTGGCAGACTGGCTGAAACGGGAACAGGTGCCGGGCATCACGGGAGTGGATACGCGCGAGTTGACGAAGGTGTTGCGCGAACACGGGGTGATGATGGGCAAGATTGTGTTTGACGACGAACCGGATAACATACCCGAGGCCGATTATAACGGTGTGAACTTCGTGGATAAAGTGTCGTGTAAGGATGTCATCCGTTACAATGAAGGAGGCGGACGGAAGAAAGTCGTGTTGGTGGATTGTGGTGTGAAACACAATATTATACGTTGCCTGCTTCGTCGCAGCGTGGAAGTGATACGCGTGCCTTGGAACTATGATTTCAATACGTTGGAGTTTGACGGCCTCTTCTTGGCCAACGGTCCCGGCGACCCGGACACGTGCGAGGCTGCGGTAGCGAACATCCGCAAGTTCCTTGCTTCTCCTTCGGTGCGCCCCTGCATGGGCATCTGTATGGGCAACCAGCTTTTGAGTAAAGCGGCCGGTGCCCGGATTTATAAATTGAAGTACGGGCACCGCAGCCACAATCAGCCGGTGAGGATGGTGGGCACGACCCGTTGTTTCATCACGAGCCAGAACCACGGTTATGCTGTGGATGCGGAAACGCTCGGGGCAGACTGGGAACCCTTGTTCGTCAACATGAACGACGGTTCCAATGAAGGCATACGCCATAAAGTAAATCCTTGGTTCAGTGCGCAGTTCCATCCGGAAGCTTGCAGCGGTCCGGTGGATACGGAGTTCATGTTCGATGATTTTGTAAATTTGCTCAAATAAGAAACAGGTGGTCTATGGAAGATAAAGGAATAAAGAAAGTATTGTTGTTAGGTTCCGGTGCGCTGAAAATCGGCGAGGCCGGTGAGTTTGATTACTCCGGTTCGCAGGCGTTGAAGGCGTTGAAAGAGGAAGGGATAGAGACGGTACTCATCAATCCGAACATCGCCACGGTGCAGACGAGCGAAGGGGTGGCCGACCAGATTTATTTTTTGCCGGTGACTCCGTTTTTTGTGGAGAAAGTCATCCGGAAGGAACGGCCGCAAGGTATCTTGTTGGCGTTTGGAGGACAGACGGCTTTGAATTGCGGTGTGGCCTTATATAAGGAAGGAATCTTGGAGAAATACGGCGTGCAGGTGCTCGGAACTCCGGTACAGGCTATCATCGACACGGAAGACCGTGAATTGTTCGTGAAGAAGCTCGATGAAATCGACGTGAAGACCATCAAGAGCCATGCTTGCGGGAATATCGAAGAAGCCCGCAAGGCGGCTGCCCATCTGGGCTATCCCGTGATTATCCGTGCGGCCTATGCGTTGGGTGGCCTGGGTTCAGGATTCTGCGACAACGAAGAAGAACTTAACAAGTTGGCAGAAAAGGCATTCTCGTTTTCACCTCAAGTGTTGGTGGAGAAGAGCCTGAAAGGATGGAAAGAGATTGAATACGAAGTGGTTCGCGACCGGTATGACAACTGTATCACGGTGTGCAATATGGAAAATTTTGACCCGCTCGGCATCCATACCGGCGAAAGTATCGTGATAGCCCCCTCGCAGACGTTGACCAATTCGGAATACCACAAATTGCGGGCGTTAAGCATCCGCATCATCCGTCACATCGGAATCGTGGGAGAATGTAATGTGCAATATGCTTTCGACCCTGAATCGGAGGATTACCGTGTCATCGAGGTGAATGCACGTCTGAGCCGTTCTTCCGCTTTGGCTTCCAAGGCCACGGGTTATCCGTTGGCTTTCGTGGCTGCCAAATTGGGGTTGGGCTACGGGCTTTTTGAACTGAAAAACTCCGTGACGAAAACGACATCGGCCTTCTTCGAGCCGGCGTTGGATTATGTGGTGTGCAAGATACCGCGCTGGGACTTGGGCAAGTTCCGAGGTGTGGACCGCGAGTTGGGTTCCTCCATGAAGTCTGTAGGCGAGGTGATGGCCATAGGCCGTACTTTCGAGGAAGCTATCCAGAAAGGCTTGCGCATGATAGGCCAGGGGATGCATGGTTTTGTGGAGAACAAGGAACTGCAAATCGACGACATCGATGCCGCCCTGCACGAACCGACCGACAAGCGTATCTTTATCATCTCCAAGGCCATGCAGAAAGGTTATACGATAGACCGGATTCATGAACTGACGAAGATAGACAAGTGGTTCCTGCAAAAACTACAGAACATCAAGGATACGTCCAAGGCTTTGCATGCCTGCAAAAGCATCAATGTGCTAGACAATGACTTGTTGCGCCGGGCGAAGGTGCAAGGCTTTACGGATTTCCAGATAGCCCGTGCCTTGGGTATGGAAGAGGAAATGGACATCGAAGAGGCTTCGCTGATAGTGCGCCGTCGTCGCTTGTCCGCAGGTATCGTACCGGTTGTGAAACAAATAGACACGTTGGCTGCCGAGTATCCGGCGCAGACGAACTATTTGTACATGACTTATAGCGGCATAGCCCATGACATTCATTACGAACACGACAAGCGCAGTATTGTGGTTTTGGGTTCGGGTGCCTATCGTATCGGGTCGTCCGTCGAGTTCGATTGGTGCGGTGTGCAGGCGTTGAACACCATCCGTAAAGAGGGTTTCCGTTCGGTGATGATTAACTACAATCCCGAAACGGTATCTACCGACTACGACATGTGCGACCGCCTTTATTTCGACGAACTTACTTTCGAGCGCGTGTTGGATATTCTGGATTTGGAATGTCCGAAAGGGGTTATCGTTTCTACGGGCGGACAAATCCCGAACAACCTGGCCATCCGTTTGGACCAACAGCGTATTCCTATTCTCGGCACGACGGCCAAGAGCATTGACAATGCGGAAGACCGTGAGAAGTTTTCGGCCATGTTGAACCGTATCGGTGTGGACCAACCGGAATGGAGTGCGCTGACCAGTATGGACGATGTAAACGCATTTATAAGTAAGGTAGGCTTTCCGGTCCTGGTACGTCCTTCGTATGTGCTTTCCGGTGCGGCGATGAACGTATGTTCCAATCAGGATGAGTTAGAGCGATTCTTGAAGTTAGCTGCCAATGTATCTCATAAACATCCAGTTGTCATCAGTAAGTTCTTGCAGCATGCCAAGGAAGTGGAGATGGATGCCGTGGCACGCGAGGGAGAAATCGTGGCATACGCCATCAGCGAGCACATTGAGTTTGCCGGCGTGCATTCGGGAGATGCCACCATCCAGTTCCCTGCACAGAAATTGTATGTGGAGACGGTGCGTCGCATCAAGAAGATTTCCGGGCAAATAGCCCGCGAGCTGAAAATCAGCGGCCCGTTCAATATCCAGTTCTTGGCCAAGGACAACGACATCAAGGTGATTGAATGCAACCTGCGTGCTTCACGGAGTTTTCCGTTCGTGAGCAAGGTGCTTAAGATAAATATGATAGAACTGGCCACGAAAGTCATGTTGGGATTGCCGGTGGAGAAGCCGAACAAGAGCCTTTTCGATTTCGATTATGTGGGCATCAAGGCTAGCCAGTTCTCGTTCAACCGTTTGCAGAAGGCCGACCCCGTACTTGGAGTCGATATGGCATCGACCGGAGAAGTCGGTTGTTTGGGTGACGACTCGGGAACCGCTTTGCTTACGGCCATGCTTTCGGTAGGGCATCGTATTCCGAAGAAGAACATTCTTTTGTCTACCGGTGGCGCCAAACAGAAAGCCGACATGCTAGAAGCAGCCCGTACTTTAAAAGAGCATGGTTATGAACTTTATGCTACAGGAGGAACTAGCCGTTATCTGACGGAGAACGGTGTGGCGAACCATTTGGTGTATTGGCCGAGTGAGGAGGGAACACCTCAAGCACTTGCCATGCTGCATAACCGGGAGATAGATATGGTGGTCAATATCCCGAAGGATTTGACGGTAAGCGAATTGAGCAACGGTTACAAGATTCGCCGTGCTGCGGTGGATTTGAATATTCCTTTGATTACGAACTCCCGTTTGGCGAGTGCCTTTATCCAGGCTTTCTGCCATATTGATATGGATGATCTGCCCATAAAGAGTTGGTCTGAATATAAGTAAACACTACACAATCATGCCATACCATGAATTTTGAAATTGTTTATGTCTTAATCTGTCTGGCCGCTATGGTCGTAGCACTGATCTACGACCGTATGCGTCCGGGCATGATACTTTTTTCTGTCGTCATCTTGTTTTTCTGTGCGGGAATACTTACCCCTAAGGAAGTGTTGGAGGGTTTCTCGAACAAAGGCATGATTACGGTGGCTCTTTTGTTTCTGGTCAGTGAAGGAATACGTAAGAGTGGGGTGTTGGAACGTTTGATTTTTGCCATGTTACCGCAAAAGAAGTCTACAGTAGCCAATACGAATCTGCGTGTATTGCCGGTCATTGCTTTCATTTCGGCTTTTCTGAACAACACGCCGGTGGTTGTCATCTTTGCGCCTATCATCAAGAACTGGGCAAGACGGATGAAACTGCCGCCTGCAAAATTTCTGATACCTCTTTCGTATGCCACTATACTTGGCGGTATTTGTACGTTGATAGGAACTTCCACGAATTTGGTGGTGGACGGAATGATACAAGACGCGGGTCTTAAGGGATTTTCCATCTTCGAATTGGGGCAAGTCGGGGTGATTATAGCCATTGTGGGCATTATTTATCTGGTTTGTTTTGCCAAGCGTTTATTGCCAGACCGAACCCTGAAAGATGACGATATTGAAGAAAGTAGCGACTCGGGTGACATTGTACGCGTGGAGGCTGTGTTGGGGGCACGTTTCCCCGGAAACGGAAAAACGTTGCGCGAATTTGATTTTCACCGTCATTATGGAGCCACGGTAAAAAGTCTGCATCGTAATGGTGAACGTCTCCAAGGGGATTGGATGAATGTACGCCTGTCAGAAAATGACACGTTGATTCTGGATGCAGACGGCACCTTTATTCCGACGTGGGGAGACAGCCGCGTGTTTTTGATGTTGTCGGTGTTGGATGCGGAACCCGAAATGGGAAAGAAAAAGAAATATCTGGCCATGATTCTGTTGTTGGTGATGATTATCGGGGCAACGGTAGGCGAGCTTCCGATCGTGGAGCGGGCTCTTCCCGGACTGAAGTTGGATATGTTTTTCTTTGTTTGTGTCACAACGGTGATTATGGCTTGGACGGGAATGTTCAATCCCAAGAAATATACGAAGTTCATTTCATGGGACGTGTTGATTACCATCGCCTGTGCTTTTGCCATCAGTAAGGCTATGAGTAATTCCGGGTTTGCGGCTTTCATTGCCGAATATATAATAGGTATGACCGATGCTCTCGGACCGTATGCTTTGTTGGCTGTGATTTTTGTTATCACGAACCTGTTTACGGAGTTGATAACGAATAACGCCGCCGCCGCCCTGTCTTTTCCTATCGCTTTGGAGGTGGCCAATCATTTGGGAGTGAGTCCGACTCCGTTCTTTGTAGTGATTTGTATGGCTGCGTCAGCCTCGTTCTCTACACCTATCGGTTACCAGACCAATTTGATTGTACAAGGTATCGGAGGCTATAAATTTACCGATTTCGTTAAAATAGGCTTGCCTTTGAACATAATTGTGTTTGTGTTATCTGTATTTTTAATACCTTTGTTCTGGAATTTTTAAAAGAGAAGTAAGCAGTTTATGGGAGAGGCGACAAATATCTATCCGATATACGAAAAAATGATGACCCGTTCGGACAAGGAACAACTTCTTGGACAACGTGGGGTGATGGTCTGGTTCACTGGCTTGTCCGGTTCCGGGAAAAGTACGGTGGCACTCGGTGTAGAACGGGAGTTGCATAAGCGTGGCATCTTGTGCCGCATTTTGGACGGTGATAATATTCGTAGCGGTATCAATAAGAATTTGGGATTCTCGGCTGATGACCGGAAAGAGAATATCCGTCGTATTGCTGAAATCGGAAAATTATTCGTAGATACGGGGGTGGTGACGCTTTCAGCCTTTATCAGTCCTACGAACGAATCCCGTCACATGGCTTCTGAGATTATCGGGGCAGACGATTTTAGGGAAGTCTATGTGTCCACACCGTTGGAAGTTTGCGAACAACGCGACGTAAAGGGTTTGTATGCCCGTGCACGTCGGGGAGAAATCAAGGATTTTACCGGAGTCAGTGCCCCCTTCGAGGTGCCGGAACATCCGGCTCTGACGTTGGATACTTCCGTTCTGACGTTGGAAGAATCGGTTAATAAAGTGTTGGAACTTATATTGAACAATAAATAAATCACAATATTATGTCTGAATATAAATTGAGTCATTTGCAGGAGTTGGAGGCTGAGTCCATTCACATTATCCGTGAGGTGGCGGCTGAGTTTGAGAATCCTGTAATGCTTTACTCCATAGGAAAGGATTCTTCCGTGATGGTTCGTTTGGCTGAAAAGGCTTTTGCCCCGGGCAAGGTTCCTTTCCCTTTGATGCACATCGACTCCAAGTGGAAGTTTAAGGAGATGATACAATTTCGCGATGACTATGCCAAAAAATACGGTTGGAACCTGATTGTGGAATCCAATATGGAAGCGTTCCGGGCAGGGGTAGGCCCCTTTACGCACGGCAGTAAGGTGCATACGGATTTGATGAAGACCAAGGCTTTGTTGGATGCTTTGTCCAAGTATAAGTTTGACGCGGCTTTTGGTGGGGCGCGTCGCGACGAAGAGAAAAGCCGTGCAAAGGAACGTATCTTTTCATTCCGTGACCAGTTCCAACAGTGGGATCCTAAGAACCAACGTCCGGAGTTATGGGACATCTATAACGCCCGTATCCACAAAGGAGAGAGTATTCGGGTGTTCCCGTTGAGTAATTGGACAGAATTGGACATTTGGCAGTACATCCGTTTGGAAAACATTCCTATCGTCCCGCTGTATTATGCCAAGGAACGTCCGGTAGTGAACATCGACGGACAACTGATTATGCCGGACGACGACCGTTTGCCGGAAAAATACCGCGACAAGATTGAGATGAAGAAGATTCGTTTCCGTACGTTGGGCTGTTGGCCGCTGACCGGTGCCATCGAAAGTGAAGCCGACACGATAGAGAAGATTGTGGAGGAAATGATGACTACCACCAAGAGTGAGCGTACGACCCGTGTGATAGACTTCGACCAGGAGGCATCCATGGAACAGAAAAAGCGTGAAGGGTATTTTTAATTCAGGAGGGTATTATATGGCTACATTAAATATAAAGGAGTTTTTAGACCAAGACGAGAAAAAAGATTTGTTGCGCCTGTTGACGGCCGGTTCGGTGGATGACGGAAAATCCACATTGATAGGCCGGCTTTTGTTCGACAGCAAGAAACTGTATGAGGATCAGTTGCAGGCTTTGGAGCGTGACAGCAAACGTGTGGGAAATGCCGGCGACCATATAGATTATGCTTTGTTGCTCGACGGTTTGAAGGCGGAGCGCGAAGAAGGTATCACCATAGACGTGGCCTATCGTTATTTCTCGACGAACCAACGCAAATTTATAATTGCCGATACTCCGGGACACGAACAATACACCCGCAACATGATTACCGGCGGTTCCACAGCTAATTTGGCCGTCATATTGGTGGATGCCCGTACGGGAGTCATCACGCAGACCCGTCGTCATACCTTTCTTGTTTCCTTGTTGGGAATCAAACATATTGCGTTGGCCGTGAACAAGATGGATTTGGTGGATTTCGACGAAAACGTGTTCGACGCCATCGTAGCGGAATATAAGGCTTTGACGGATAAATTAGGTATAGAAGATGTGACTTGTTTTCCCCTTTCCGCTTTGGATGGTGACAATGTGGTAGAAAAGTCCGAGCGTACGCCTTGGTATGAAGGCACTAGCCTGTTGGACTTTTTGGAGACCGTGCCCATTCATACCGACCGCAACATGACGGATTTCCGTTATCCTGTGCAGTACGTGTTGCGCCCTAACCTCGATTTCCGTGGGTTCTGCGGAAAGATAGCTTCCGGTGTGGTACGGGAAGGAGATGAAATCATGGCTCTTCCGTCGCGTAAGAAGTCTCATGTGAAACGTATTGTGACGTACGACGGAGATTTGAAAGAGGCTTTTTGTCCGCAATGCGTGACGTTGACGTTGGAGGATGAGATAGACATTTCACGTGGTGAGATGTTAGTACATCCAGACAACGTGCCGGAAGTAGGGCGCTATTTCGAGACGATGCTCGTATGGATGGACGAAGAACCGATGGACCGTAACAAGCATTTTTATCTGAAGCATAATACGAATACGACTCGTGCCACGGTAGGTGAGATTTGTTATCAGGTAGATGTGAATACGATGGAGCAGCGTCCGGCAGACTGTTTTCATTTGAATGAAATCGGGAAAGTGCATATCACGACGGCAAAACCCATATTTTTTGATGCTTATCAGAAGAACCGTGCAACCGGTTCCTTCATATTGATAGATCCGATTACGAACAACACCAGTGCTGTGGGCATGATTATCGGTCCGGTGGAAGCCAAGGAGAATGACGTTGAGCGTCTTCCGGAGTTGGACTTGCCTAAATTAGGTATTGGTAAAGAGCATTACGAAGCCATAGAGAAAGCGGTCAAAGATTTGGGACGGCAAGGTCTCGCGATAGAAATCATTAAAGAATAACCTTAATTAAAAATCAAAGTTTCATGGGATTATTAGAGTTCAGCAAACTTCCGGTCAATACGTTAGTAGGTGCCGATTGGAAAACGTTTAAAGAAATGACGCGTGGTCAGGAAATAGCTCCGGACAAGCGTACCAAGTATTATCTGACGAAAAGCGTATGCAGGCTGTTGAGTTTGTTGGCACCTATCCAAGACCACAGGTTTGAGGAGAAGTTGGGGGCGTACGAATTCGACCACGATCCTGTTTTCATCCTCGGGCATTGGAGAAGCGGTACGACTTTTGTGCACAACATCTTTGCTCAGGACGATAATTTTTGCTATACGACAACGTACCAGACTGTATTTCCCCATCTGATGATGTTCGGGCAACCGTTCTTCAAGAAGACGATGGGGTGGCTTATGCCGGACAAGCGTCCGACGGATAATATGGAGTTGGCTCCCGACCTGCCGCAGGAGGAAGAATTCGCTTTGTCGAACATGATGCCTTATTCCTTCTATGACTTTTGGTTCTTTCCTCAGAAATGGCAGGAATATTGCGACAAGTATCTGACGTTCGAGAACATTACGAAAGAGGAACTTCAGGTATTCAAGGAAACATTTGTGAAGTTGATGAAGATTTCCAGGTACTGTACGACGGGAGGTGATGTGTATTTATCCAAGAACCCGCCTCATACGGGACGTGTAAAAGCCTTGGTCGAAATGTTTCCCAATGCCAAGTTCATTTATCTGATGCGTAACCCCTATACGGTGTTCGAGAGCACACGTAGCTTCTTCACCAACACCATCAAGCCGTTGGAATTACAGCATATCAGCGACGAGGAGATGGAGAAGAATATTCTTCTTACCTATACAAAGCTTTACCGCGCCTACGAGGAACAGAAAAAATATGTGCCGGAAGGAAATCTTTTCGAAGTGAAATTCGAGGATTTTGAGGCTGATGCATTCGGGACTACGAAGCTCGCGTATGAAAAATTAGGTATTCGCGAGTTTCATTGTGCCGAGGCTGCCATACGCCGATATACAGACCGGAAGAAAGGCTACAAAAAGAACAAATATGAGTATAAGCCCCGTACCATTCAGTTGGTGAATGAAAATTGGGGATATGCCCTTAAGGATTGGGATTATGAGATACATCCATAAGATGGGATTCCGTATTTTCCTTTAAAACGAGGCATCCTCTCATTTTCGGGTGAGAGGATGCCTTATTTTTATTCTTTGATTTTTCCGCTGATTTTTTCGGCCATTTCCGGTTTCTGTTTGTACCGCTTGTTCAGGCCGTTTACCACGTCTTTAGTAATGTCGTACTTAGCGTTGGCTACCAAGATATTGTCTCCCGCCTTGCTGATGATATAATCGAATTTCTTTGATTTATTGTATTCTTTCAGGAATGCTTGGATGGAATCGCGCATTTCGGTGTTGTATTTTGCTTGTTCTGCGGCGAAATCATTCATCAACCGGTCGTTTAATGCTTGCAAGTCCTGTTGTTGTTTGGCCAATGTCATTTGAGCCTGTTCCACTTGTTCTTTGGTGGTGAACTGGTTGGTTTCATATTTCTTTTGCAGTTCTGCGGCTTTAGCCTGGAGGGCGCGTTCTTTTCCGGCCAATGTAGCCCGGATATTTTCTCCCTTTTTGTTCATCAGGAGCGTGTAGTCTTTACAGAAATTGTATTGCGACATCAGAGTGTCGATTTCCACGTATGCGATTTTCAATCCGCCTGCAGGGATTTCCGTAGCTTGAGTGTTTGTTTTTTCTTCCGGTGCCGACTTGTTACATCCCGTCAGGGCGAATGTGGCTGCCAAGGTGATAAGTCCTGCGCCAATGATACTGTTTTTCTTCATTATTTTTTCTTTATTTATGATTTTCTTGTACTGCGTTCATTGATTTTATGTGGGTTTTCCACGCGTTCCAGGGCATCCATGGTTTGTACGCACGTGATGCCCCGTTTGCGCATAGCCGCACTATGGCCTACGTGGGTGTTCGGGAAGCGGCCGTTTTTCTTGAAAAGGATTTTTATGGCAAAGAATGCCATACTTATGGCCACAATTATCAGGGTAAACAATAGTGTCTTCAACATTTTTGCGTATATTTGTGCTGCAAAGATAAACTTTAAAAGCGTGGATTTGTGTCGTATCTTCGCTTTTAACCAAATTTAGTAGAATGAATATATAAAATTATGGATATGGAAATGAACTCATTGAAACCAACCGAGGTTTTTAAGTTTTTTGCAGAAATCAACCGGATACCCCGTCCTTCCAAGAAAGAAGAGCGGATGATAGCTTATTTGGAACAGTTTGCCCGTGAAAGAGGTTTGGAATGCAAAGTGGACGAGACGGGAAACGTATTGATTCGTAAGGGGGCGGCTCCGGGGATGGAAAACCGTAAGACGGTGATTTTACAGAGCCACATGGATATGGTTTGCGAGAAGAACCGTGAGGTGGAGTTCGATTTTGAAAAAGACGCGATTCGTACGTGGGTTGATGGCGATTGGTTGCGTGCGGACGGGACAACGTTGGGGGCCGACGACGGGATAGGCGTGGCGATGGAGTTGGCCTTGTTGGATGCTTCGGATATTGCCCACGGCCCGATAGAATGTGTGTTTACCCGTGACGAGGAGACGGGCTTGAGCGGTGCGTTCGGCATGAAGCCTGGTTTCATGTCCGGTGATATTTTGTTGAACTTGGACTCGGAAGACGAAGGGCAGTTGTTCGTAAGTTGTGCCGGGGGAGCGGCAACTACGGCTGAATTCGACTTTACGCCGGTGGATGTTCCGCAGGATTATTTTTTCTTCGAAGTGAAGGTGAAAGGATTGACGGGCGGACATTCGGGTGACGACATCAATAAGAAGCGGGCGAATGCCAACAAGATACTGGCGCGTTTTCTGTATAATGCTTGGGCAAAATACGATTTATATTTATGCGACATCCAGGCCGGAGGTCTGCACAACGCCATACCCCGTGAAGCGATGGCGGTTTGTGCCATCCCGATGAAGGACAAGGAGAGCATCCGTGTGGATTGGAATCTGTTCAGTGCCGATGTGGAAGAAGAATACAGCGTGACCGAAAAGACCATGGTTTTCGAGTTGCAGAGCGAAAGCGCGAGGCCGGAAGCCGTGGAGCGCGAAGTCGCCCGCAAGCTCATTTGGGCTTTACAGGCCGTGCACAACGGTACTCTTTCCATGTCGCAGGATATAGATTTGGTGGAGACCAGTTCCAATTTGGCCAGTATCCGTCTGACGGACGGCAATAAGATTCTGGTGAAAACCAGTCAGCGCAGCAGCATACTGAGTGCACGCCACCACATGAGCAATATGGTGAAAGCCGCTTTCGAGTTGGCTGGTGCCCGTGTGGAAGTGGGCGAAGGCTATCCGGGTTGGAAGATGAATCCGGAATCAGAGATTTTGAAAATAGCGGTGGAAACTTACAAAGCCTTGTTTGGCAAAGAACCGAAAGTGTTGGGGATACACGCCGGATTGGAATGTGGGTTGTTCAGCGAGAAGTATCCCGGTCTGGACATGGTGTCGTTCGGCCCGACGTTGCGTGGAGTACATTCGCCTGACGAACGGTTGCTGATACCGACGGTTGCCATGGTTTGGGATCATATCAAAGCCATTTTGAAGAATATTCCGGTGAAAGCCTAAAATAAGCGGGGCATATCTGCGTTATGACAAGGCAGATATGCCTTTTTTGAATTTATGAATATGCGAAAAATATCCGTCCTTTGTGGCTCAGTCCTTGTGTGGGGCGTCGTGGCCGTATCCGGTTTTACGTCTTGTGACGACTCCATGTCGTTCACGACCGACCGCAGTGCGCTGTTATCCTTTTCTGCCGATACGGTGCGGTTCGACACCGTGATTTCAACCGTAGGGTCGAGCACACGCCAACTGATGGTTTACAACCGTAACGCAGATGGCCTGCGTATTGCGTCCGTACGTCTGAAACAAGCGTATGCCACTCCCTTTCGGGTGAATGTGGACGGTTCCTATCTGGAGCCTGAAAGCGGGGCACGGGCATACGATTTCGAGGTGCGTACAGGAGACAGTATCCGTGTCTTTGCAGAGGTGACGATGCCGGAAAACGGGCAGGATGCCCCCGTAGCCTTGAACGACACCCTGATTTTTGCCTTGGAGAGCGGGGCGGAGCAGCATGTCATTCTTACAGCAGTGGGGCAGGATGCCTATATGTGGCGTGGCAGGGTGATAGAAGCCGATACTTTGTTGGAGGCCGGACGTCCGATTGTGGTGTACGACAGCCTTTCCGTAAAAGAGGGAGTGACATTGTCCATGGCCGCAGGTGTACAGTTGTATTTCCACGACGGGGCTAACCTTTGGGTGCACGGTCGTATCGTGGCCGAAGGGACGGTCGATCGTCCGGTGGTGTTCCGTGGCGACCGTACAGACCGGATGTTCGACTACCTGCCATACGACAATACGCCTTCCCGTTGGGGGGGCATACGGCTGAAGGCCACGAGTACGGACAACCGGCTGAACCATGTGGACATCCATAGTGCTTCCTACGGCATTGCGTGCGACAGCTCTTCCACGGACGCGATGAAACTGACGTTGGAGAACAGCGTGATTCATAACGTAGGAGGCGAAGGATTGGGGCTGTACCATTGCCGTGCGTCGGTAGGCAACACCCAAATCAGCAACACGTTAGGGCATTGTGTGGCCGTGGTAGGGGGGTGGGCCGAGTTCGTGCATTGCACGTTGGCGCAATTCTATCCTTGGGATGCTGAGCGGGGCGATGCCTTGTATTTGGCCAACAAATGGTTAGCTTTGGATTATCCTCTCCAGCATGCCCATTTCCTGAACTGTCTGGTGACGGGATATGCCGACGATGTGGTGACGGGAAATCTGGAAGACGAGAACAAGGATGTGGATTACTATTTCGGGAATTGCGTGCTTCGTACGGTCGAGGCGGAAGACGATGCCTCGCGTTTCGTCGGCGTGGTGTATGAAAAGAAAGACGAGGAGGGTTCCGGCCAAGAACAGTTCCGGTTGTTCGATACGGATAACTATCTGTACGATTTCCGTTTGAAAGACATTTCCATTGCACGTGGCAAAGGCTCGACGGAGTGGGCCGCCCGTTATCCGACGGACCGTTACGGGACAGACCGTTTGACGGAACCGGTACCGGATGCCGGGTGCTATGAATTCGTGCCCGAAGAATGAAACCGCTTGTTTGGCTTTCGGCGTTGCTTTGTGGATGGAGCGTGTGGCTTCCGGTCAAGGGGCAGCAACCTTTCCGGGTCATGTTCTACAATGTGGAGAACTTGTTCGACTGCCGTCATGACAGCCTGAAGGAAGACCGTGAGTTTTTACCCGGTGGGGAGAAGAAATGGACACCGTCGCGTTACTGGCGCAAGTTGGATGCCTTGTCCAAAGTCGTTGCGGCTGTAGGAGAAGAACGTTTGCCGGATTTGGTCGGGTTGTGTGAGGTGGAAAATGACAGTGTGCTTTTCGATTTGACCCGGCGTTCGTCCCTGCGTGCGCTCGGTTACCGTTACGTGGCGACCCACTCTCCCGATGTGCGGGGCATCGACGTGGCCTTGCTCTATCAGCCGGGTAGTTTCCGTTTGTTGGAGTCCCGCGAAATCACCGTTCCTTCCGTAGATGCCGGATTCCGTCCCACGCGCAATGTCTTGTATGTAAAGGGAAGAGTGCTTTCGGGAGATACGCTGCACGTGCTCGTATGCCATTTGCCCAGTCGTCTGGGAGCGACCCGTGTTTCACGCCGCCATCGGATGTTGGCGGCGCGGACGGTGTCAGCCGTTGCCGACTCCATCCGTACCGTGGTGGACGATGCCCGTATTGTGGTTATGGGTGATTTCAATGCCGGAAGTGAAGACGAAGTGTTCCTTGAAGCGTTTATTCCATATTTCCATGAGCCAGAACTTGCCTTTTCCAGGCAGAGTGAGGTGAAAGGTTCCTACCGTTACCGTGGAATATGGGAAACGATAGACCATATCTTGGTCAGTCCGGCGTTGATGGACAATAGCCGTCCGTTTCATACCTCCGACGGATGTCGTGCCATAGTGGCCTTTCCTTTTATGTGCGAACGGGAAAAGACGTATGGCGGCGTTCGTCCGTTCCGCACCTACCAAGGCCCGTTGTATAAAGGAGGATACAGCGACCATTTTCCGGTGACATTGAATTTCGAGTGGCGGTTTCCCGAATGAATGTCTGCCCGGAAGGGTTATTCATGATGATAAGGTTCACCGTTGATGATGGTCATGGCCCGATAGATTTGTTCGGTGAAAATCAGACGGATCATTTGATGCGAGAAAGTCATGCGCGAAAGCGATACCTTTTCGTTTGCTTTTGCATAGATGCGTGGTGAGAAACCGTAGGGGCCGCCCACGACGAACACCATCCGCTTCAGGCCGGCCGCCATCCGCTTTTCCATCCATGCGGCGAACTCCACCGAACGATGTTCCCGTCCGTGTTCGTCCAACAAGACGATATGGTCGCCCGGTTGGAACGCTTTCAACAGCAAATCCGCTTCTTTCTCCTTTTGTTGTTCTTCCGAAAGGCTTTTGGTATTCCGCAATTCCGGTATGACTTCGATGCCGAAAGGCAGGTAGTGCCGGATGCGTTTGGCATATTCTTCTATGCCTGCAATGAAATGCGGGTCGTTCGTCTTGCCGACGACGAGTAGGGTAATCTTCATGGCCGCGACGGATTATTATTTTTTGTTTAGGATGACCAAAGCCGCAATGACTCCCGGAATCCAACCGGCCAGGGTGAGGATGAACACGATGACTACCGATCCGCAACCTTGGTCCAGTACGGCCAAAGGCGGAAAAATGATGGAAAGGAGAACTCTGAATAATGACATTTTATTTTTCTATGTGCTTGATTGACGGGTCAAAGTTAGGAAAAAGTTTCAAGAACCGGCACGGAAACCCTCCGTTTCTGTGCGGTTTTGTGATTACGGTAGGCTAGGGCGCATTCCGGCTTTCTTCAAAAGCCGATGGCGGCCACGTCCTTCTGCGCTTTCCGGAAATTTTCCACGAGTTGCCGCACGATGTCTCCGGCGGGACGTATGGCATCTACGGACGATGCGATTTGTCCGATTTCGAGTTCGCCTTGTTCAGTGTCCCCCTCGAAAATGCCGCGCTTAGAGGCCGCTTTGCCTAAAATGTCGCGCAGTTCTTCCGCATGGGCCCCACGGGCCTCCGCTTCGGCCACTTTGTCGAACAGCCCATTCCGCACCAGGCGTGTGGGCGACAGCTTTTTAAGGCAGAGCATCGTGCCGCCTTCGTTCAAAGCGAGGCAATGCTGTTTGAAGGCTTCCGAAGCCGAACTTTCTGCCGACAGGGCAAAAAGGGTACCGATTTGTACCCCTTCGGCTCCTAATGCCATGGCTGCCAACATCGCTTCTCCGCTGCCGATTCCTCCGGCTGCCACGACCGGAAGGTCGGTGGCGCGGCGCACTTGCGGTATCAGGGTGAGGGTCGTCGTTTCTTCCCGTCCGTTATGTCCTCCGGCTTCGAATCCTTCGGCTACGATGGCGTCTACTCCGGCCTCCTCGCATTTCCGTGCGAATTTGCTGCTCGACACCACATGGGCTACCGTCACGCCCGCCTCGTGAAGCATCGGGGTGAATTTCTTGGGGCTTCCGGCCGAGGTGAACACTATTTTCACTTCTTCCCGTATGAGGATGTCCATCAGCCGGTCTATTTCCGGATACATCAGCGGGACGTTCACGCCCCACGGCCGATCTGTAGCTGCCTTCATCTTACGGATGTGTTCCACGAGAGTTTCCGGATGCATCGAACCTGCTCCGAGCAGTCCCAATCCGCCGGCCTGGCTGACGGCAGATGCCAGTCTCCATCCGCTGCACCACACCATGCCGCCTTGTATGATGGGGTAACGGATGCCGAAAAGTTCGCATATTCTATTCATGTCGGTTTGCTTTTAGGGTTGTTGTATCCCAAAGTTAAGCAAAAAGACGGCTGGTCGCGGTTTCGGCCCTACGGAATTAGCATTCTTTATAGGATGATCGTATACTGATGATGTTCGACCGCGAAGGGAAATTCCTCAAGTTCATGCCATGACGGTGGGTAAGGGCATAATGAGTAAAGCTGATACCATTGCGGAAACGTTGAAACAATATCGGGAAAAAGATGGCACGTTGCCCCCTGCGCTGCAAGAGGTGGAACGGAAGTTCAACCCCGACGGCAATCCGCTCCTCATCGTGTGGAAAATCAAATGACAGATTCGCTCCGGGCGTTTGTAAAGGCAGGTTCAAGGTGTTTGTCTTTTTTCTTTTTGTTGTGGTTTTTGAATATTGTAATGTATTGAATATCAGTATAGTGCTTTCGTGAAATCAATCTGCGCCAAACGAAAAATCAATCGGCTGAGAATGAAAAATCGTTTGGCGCAGATTGATTTCACGTTCTCAGCCGATTGATTTTTGTTATTCAAAAGTCGGAAAATGCCGTCCGTCGTTCTTTATCTTCCGAAAGGTATTGAAAAAAGCACCTCCTTTCGTTTTTATGTTGTATCTTTGCCGGGAAATCATTGCGAATACATTAAAGGAATAGGAAATATGTTGTCAGTAGAAGAATTGAATGACCGTTTGATTGATTTGGCTTTTGCCGAAGACATAGGCGATGGAGACCACACTACGCTCTGCTGTATTCCGGCGGATGCCATGGGAAAATCCAAGTTGCTCATCAAGGAAGAAGGCGTGTTGGCCGGAATAGAAATCGCCAAGGAAGTGTTCCGTCGCTTCGATCCGGACATGAAAGTGGAGGTGTTCATCGAGGACGGGGCGCACGTGAAGCCGGGCGACGTGGCCATGGTTGTCACGGGACGGGTGAGGAGCCTGCTGCAAACGGAGCGCCTGATGTTGAACATCATGCAACGCATGAGCGGCATTGCCACCATGACGGATAAGTACGTGGAGCGGCTGAAGGGAACGCATACCCGTGTGTTGGACACGCGTAAGACGACCCCGGGCATGCGTATGTTGGAAAAGGCGGCTGTGAAAATCGGAGGCGGCGTGAACCACCGTATCGGGTTGTTCGACATGATTCTCTTGAAAGATAACCACGTGGACTTTGCCGGTGGCATTGCCAACGCCATCAACCGTTGCCATGAGTATCTCAAGGAAAAAGGAAAGGACCTGAAGATAGAAATCGAAGTGCGTAATTTCGACGAATTGCAACAGGTGTTGGACATGGGTGGCGTAGACCGTATCATGTTCGACAACTTCTCCGTGGAGGATACGCGTAAGGCCGTGAAGATGATAGGCGGCCGTTTTGAAACAGAATCGAGCGGCGGTATCACTTTCGACACTTTGCGCGATTATGCCGAGTGTGGGGTAGACTTCATTTCCGTCGGGGCACTGACCCATTCCGTCAAAGGGTTGGATATGAGTTTTAAGGCTTGTTGACAGGCCATGGGTCTGTCGGATGGACAAACGGTTGCCGGGACTGTCGCGTCGTGAAAACGGAAGGGAGACAGTCTTGGTAATCGTTTTTTGCATATATAATTAAGGTATATAAGATATGAAGAAACACTTTTGGTGGATGAGTGTGGCTTTGTGGCTCCCTTTGCAGGCAGCGGCACAGGACGAGCGTTTCCATTCTCCGGTGGACATTCCGTTCCTGATGTCGGGCAGTTTCGGCGAACCGCGTCCGAACCATTTCCATTGCGGCATCGACGTGAAGACGCAAGGTGTGGTGGGAAAACGGGTATTGTCCGTATGCGACGGCTACGTGTCGCGGCTTACGGTGGGTTACGATGGTTTCGGCAATGCCCTTTATGTGACGCACCCCAACGGACTGGTATCCGTTTATTGCCATTTGGACGAGTTTGTGCCGGCGTTGCAGGAAATCGTCCGTAGCCGCCAATATGAGATGGAAACGGAACGGGTGGACGTGGTGCTTCAGCCCGGCGAGTTTCCGGTGAAGGCCGGGCAACTGGTGGCATACAGCGGTAATACGGGGGCTTCTCTTGCCCCTCATCTTCATTTGGAATTACACAGGGCGTCGGACGGTGCGTTGGTGGACCCGTTGCCTTATTTCCGGCATTTGCTGACGGACGACATGTCGCCGGTCGTACACGGGGTGAAGCTGTATGCTTGTCCGGGGCAGGGTTGGATAGACACCGGAAGGTCGTCCAAGACATTCACGGTCACGGCCGATGCTTCTGCCCGTGTGGTGCGGGCTTGGGGGCGTGTGGGTGCTGCCGTTTGGGCGGACGACCTGATGAACAACACGCAGAATAAGTTCGGCATCCGTCGCATCACGCTGAAAGTGGACGGCAGGCAGGTTTTCCAAAGCCTGATGGACGAATTCATGCCGGACGAAAACCCGTTGGTGAATTCGTGGGGAGACTATCCCCACTACCGGAAAACGAAACATTGGTATTTGAAGTCTTTTGTAGAGCCGGGTAATACATTGTGTTTCCTGTCGGCTGACGAGAACCGGGGGTGGGTGGACGTGGACGAGGAGCGCGACTACCTCTTTGAATATGCCTTGGAAGATTTGAAAGGAAACGTCCGGGTGTGCCGTTTTACGGTGCGGGGCGAACGTGACGATGCGCGTTTGGCCGAAGCGGAAGAGCGTGAGCAGCTTCGGAGGGCTTCGGGCGCATGGTTGGAGTACGACCGTCCGCAAGTGGTGCAGCGTCCGGGGATGGAGTTGCGCATTCCGGCAGGAGCATTGACAAAAGATGAAGTGCTTCGTCTTCGGGTTGAAGCCAAAGAAGACGGGATTTCCAACCTTTATGTGCTCCACGATGAGTTTGTGCCGTTGGTGAAACGGGCCACGTTGATGTTGTCCCCCCGTATGCCTGTATCCCGTCCGGAGAAATGTTATATAGAATCTTCCCGTGGATATGTAGGGGGAGAGTATGCAGACGGTTGGTTTTCTGCCCAGATTCGGGATTTGGGGGAGTCGTACGCGTTGGCCGTGGACACCGTGGTGCCTGTGGTTCGTTGGAAGACGGCTTTCAATGGTAAGAAAGTTAGCGTGTTGCGTTGCGTTCCGACAGACAGCGGTTCGGGGGTGAAGTCTTTCAAAGCATACGTGGATGGCCGGTTTGTGCTCTTTACTTCTTATCGCGGAGTTTGGACTTGCCGGTTGAAAGAAACGCCGTTGCGTCCGGAAGGCAAACGCCGCCGGTTGACCGTGAAGGTGACGGATCGTTGCGGAAATGAAACAGTGGATGAAAAAGAGTTTATTTATTAATGATAGATTTATTGATAGAAAGATGAAATTCAAATGGGTAATGACGGTCGTGTTGGCTGTGTGCACGGGCTACGGGCAGGCTTGCACGAACCTGATAGTGGGAAAGAAAGCGTCGGCTGACGGCTCGGTCATCGTATCTTATAGCGCAGACGATTTCGGCAGTTTCGGTTATTTGCGCCATTGGGCCGCCGGAAAGCATGCGAAGGGCACAATGCGTCCGGTGTATAATTGGGAAAACAACAATTATGCGGGAGAGATAGAAGAAGCTCCCGAAACGTACAACGTGATAGGGAATATGAACGAATATCAGTTGACGATTACGGAAACGACTTTCGGTGGTCGTGCCGAACTGGTTGATTCAACCGGATTGTTGGATTACGGTAGTTTGATATACATCACTTTGCAACGTGCCAAGACAGCGAAGGAAGCTATCAAAGTGATGACGGATTTGATTAATCAATACGGGTATAACAGTGAAGGCGAAAGCTTTACGATAGCAGATAAGAACGAGGCGTGGGTCATGGATCTGATTGGAAAAGGAACGGGACGCAAAGGTGCGGTGTGGGTGGCCGTGCGTGTGCCGGACGATTGTATCTGTGCCCATGCCAACCAGAGCCGCATCCGCCGTTTCCCGTTACGCGACAAGGAGAACTGCCTTTATTCCAAAGACGTGATCAGCTTTGCCCGCGAGAAGGGATATTTCAAGGGAAAGAAAGACAGCGATTTTTCATTTGCCGATGCTTATGCTCCCGCTGATTTCAGTGCTTTGCGTTTTTGCGAGGCACGGGTGTGGAGCTTCTTTAACCGCTACGTGGACGGAATGGAGAAATATTTGCCATACGCTTCGGGAGAAAACCCGCAGGCCGAACCGATGCCGCTGTTTGTCAAGCCGGATCGTCGGCTTTCCGTGCAAGACGTGAAGGATATGATGCGCGACCATTATGAAGGCACTCCGTTGGCTTTAGACAACGATCCCGGTATGGGGCCTTTCGAAGCTCCTTACCGTCCTACACCGTTGACTTGGAAGGTGGATGGAAAGACGTATTTCAACGAACGTCCTATTTCTACCCAACAGTCGGCATTTGTCATGGTGGCACAGATGCGCAGCCAGTTGCCCGATTATGTGGGAGGTGTACTGTGGTTCGGCTGCGACGATGCGAACATGATGGCTTTCACGCCGGTGTATTGCTGTACGGACTTGGTGCCGGAGTGTTATAGCGACAAGGTGGCGGACGATTTGCACTTTTCTTTTAAAAGTGCTTTCTGGGTATGTAATTGGGTAAGCAGTATCGTGTATCCCCGTTACAGCCAGTTGTTCGGTGAACTCAAAACGGTGCGCGACCGGTTGGAAACCGATTACAATACGTTACAGGAGAAAACGGAAAAAGAAGCCATGGCATTGGCCGGGACGGAGGGCGAAGGGATGTCGGCCGTCCGTAAATACCTGACGGCTTATACGAACCGGATGGCTGCCGGAATGCTCTATGAATGGATGGAGCTGGGCAAGCGTCTGATGGTGAAATATATTGACGGGACTGTACGTCCTGAAAGAGACGGGCTGTATGTGCGTACGCCCGGAGGGTTGGGCGTTCCGGTAGAACGTCCGGGATATCCGGAACGTTACCGGCGTGAAATCGTGAAGGCTACGGGAAATCGCTTTGAGGTGAAATAAATCGTGCAATTAGGGTATTTTCAGATTTCATCGTAGGCGATATGCTGTGAATTGAGTATATTTGCCCGTAATTTGGAACAAAGGATAAAAAATAACTCATAATAAAAAGATACAAAATGGATAATGAACTGATTAAATCGTGTGAGGCCAAAGCTGAAGCCTGGCTTTCTTCTTCAGTATATGATGCGGCTACGCAGGCGGAAGTACGCAAGATGCTCGACAATGCCGACAAGACGGAGTTGGTGGAGTCTTTCTATCAGAATCTGGAATTCGGAACGGGCGGTTTGCGCGGCATCATGGGAGTAGGCACGAACCGTATGAACATTTACACGGTGGGGGCAGCTACGCAAGGCTTGTCCAATTATCTGAACAAGAATTTCAAGGATCTGAAAGAAATTGCTGTGGTGGTAGGCCATGACTGTCGTAACAACAGCCGCTTGTTTGCCGAGGTTTCGGCCAATATTTTTGCCGCAAATGGCATAAAGGTATATTTGTTCGACGACATGCGTCCTACTCCGGAAATGTCGTTTGCTATTCGCCAGTTGGGTTGCCAAAGTGGAATCATCCTTACGGCTTCCCACAATCCGAAAGAATATAACGGTTACAAGGCTTACTGGGATGACGGTGCCCAGGTATTGGCTCCCCACGACAAGGGTATCATCGATGAGGTGAACAAAGTCAGTGCCGAGGATATCAAAGGTTTGCATACGGTATTGGACACGGCCAATCCTTTGATTGAGATTATCGGTGAAGAAATAGACAAACTTTATTTGGATAAGATAAAAACTATTTCCATCGACCCGGACGTGATTCAACGTCAGAAAGACATGAAGATTGTCTATACTCCCATCCACGGTACAGGCATGATGTTGATTCCCCGGTCGTTGCAGTTGTGGGGATTTGAGAACGTCAATACCGTACCCGAACAAATGGTGAAAGACGGCAACTTCCCCACGGTAGTGTCACCGAATCCCGAGAATGCCGAAGCACTTTCCATGGCCATCGCTTTGGCCAAGAAGATAGACGCGGACATCGTGATGGCTTCCGACCCGGATGCCGACCGTGTCGGTATGGCCTGCAAGGACAGCAACGGGGAATGGGTGTTGGTGAATGGTAACCAGACTTGCATGATTTTCCTCTATTACATCATCAAGAACCGTATTGCAATGGGTAAGATGAAGGGGAACGAGTTCGTAGTAAAGACCATCGTGACCACGGAATTGATTAAGGCGATTGCAGACAAGAACAACGTAGAGATGTACGATTGTTATACCGGTTTCAAGTGGATAGCAAGCGTGATTCGCGAAAACGAAGGCAAGAAGCAGTATATCGGCGGAGGAGAGGAGTCATACGGATTCTTGGCCGAGGACTTCGTGCGCGACAAGGATGCTGTGTCCGCTTGTTCGCTTTTGGCTGAAATATGTGCTTGGGCCAAGGACCAGGGGAAGACGTTGTTCGATGTCTTGATGGACATTTACGTAGAGTATGGTTTCTCGCTGAACCATACGATTAATGTCGTGAAACCGGGTAAGACTGGGGCTGACGAAATCAAACAAATGATGGTGAACTTCCGTACGAATCCGCCGAAGGAACTGGCTGGCTCGGAAGTCGTACTGACGAAAGACTATCAGAGTCTGAAGGCTACGGATAATAAGGGTAACGTGACGGACATTGCGCAACCTGCTACCTCCAATGTACTGCAATGGTATACCGCAGATGGAACAAAGGTGAGTGTCCGTCCATCCGGAACAGAGCCTAAAATCAAGTTCTACATTGAAGTGACGGGTGAGATGAAATGTCCGAAATGCTACGCAGAAGCAGAAAAGAAGGCTATGCAAACCGTCGAAGCCGTGAAGGTTTCTTTGGGATTGTAATAGGACGTCTGATGAAATAACTGTTCGGGAAGCCTCGCCTTTAAGGTTGAGGCTTCCGTTTTGTATGATAAGACTTATGGTACAGGTGGTATATGACAAGCCGGTGTATTGGTTTGTTTTTTGTAAGGACGAATTGTTGTTGCAGCGAGAGACGGAAGGCCGTTGTACAGTACCTTACGGGGCGGAACCTCCGGTGAAGTTGGCAGAATGGAATACCGTGCATCGGCTGACCCCATTGGAAGGGCGGGACTGCCGGACGGTAAGTATCGACATGCCGGTGGTTGGAGACGAACGCTATGTCATGACCGGACTTCGGGCATCGTATGACATTTTGCCTCGTGGGCTTTATTTGAAGGCCGGAAAGGGAGCCGAGATTCTTTATTGGGATAAGAATACGAAGTTTTGCGGAGTATGTGGGGCACCGATGAAGTTGCATACGGACATCAGCAAACGTTGCACGAATTGCGGGAAAGAAGTCTGGCCCCAACTGGCTACGGCCATCATCGTATTGGTACGCCGGGGAGATAGCATTTTATTGGTGCATGCCCATAACCTTCGTGGAAAGTATTACGGGTTAGTGGCCGGTTTTGTGGAGACCGGAGAGACGCTCGAAGAATGTGTGCGCCGCGAGTTGATGGAAGAGACCGGTGTCACCGTGAAGAATATCCGGTACTTCGGAAGTCAGCCTTGGCCTTATCCTTGCGGATTGATGATTGGTTTTTATGCCGACTATGTGGAGGGGGACTTGCATTTGCAACGGAGTGAAATCGCATACGGTGGTTGGTTCAGTCGTGACAAATTGCCGGACATACCCGGAAAGGTCTCCATGGCACGCATGTTGATTGACGCGTGGTTGGAAGGGAGGCTTGCGGAAGGATGTGGCGGGTGACAAACAAAAAGCGGGAAGTGCTTTTCATTGCATTCCCGCTTTTCTTGTTTCTTTGGCAAGTGCCCCTTGCCTTTATTCTGTGGCAAGGAGCTCTTCGGCCAGTTCCTCCATTTGCAAGAGATCGGCTTTCTTCATGCTGCTTTTAATCGTGACCGTATGTTCCATGATTTCCATGCTTTTCATTTCAGAGAGCATGCACGACATCACGCGTCCGGCAGTAGGTGCCCAGGAGCCGTTTTCGATGATGCCCACCCGGCGTTTCTGGAAATTCTTGATTTGTAGGTGATGCAGGAAATCGAACATTGGGGGGAATACCCCCGCGTCGTATGAGGATGCGGCCACAATCATTTTGCTGTAACGGAACGCACTTTCTACGGCCAGGGCCATATCGTCACGGCATAGGTCGATAAGCATCACTTCTGCAACTCCTTTTTCGTTTAGGATTTCAGCCATCCGGCGTGCTGCTGCGGCCGTATTTCCATGTATGGAGGCATAAGCCACGACAACCCCTTCCGTCTCCGGTTCGTATTTGCTCCAAGTGTCGTAAAGCCCGATGTAATACCCTAAGTTTTCTTTCAAGACAGGCCCGTGGAGCGGACAAATCATGGCGATGTCCAGACCGGCGGCTTTCTTCAGCAAAGCCTGTACTTGCGCCCCGTATTTTCCGACGATGTTGAAGTAGTAACGGCGGGCTTCGTTTGTCCATTCCCCCTCACGGCAGAGTGCACCGAACTTGCCGAAAGCATCGGCAGAGAACAGGATTTTCTCGCTTTCTTCATACGTCAGCATCACTTCCGGCCAGTGTACCATCGGCGCCATGATAAATTTCAGGGTATGTTGTCCCAGACAGAGCGTGTCGCCCTCCTTGACGGTTTGCGTACGTCCTGCGAAGTTGACTTCTTCAAAAAACTGAGGCATCATTTGGACGGCCTTGGCACTGGCTACGATTGTGGCCTCGGGATATTTTTCGGCAAACCATCCGATGTTGGCCGCATGGTCAGGTTCCATATGCTGCACGATGAGATAATCAGGCGTCCTTCCCTCCAAGGCTTCTTCCAGACGAGCTGTCCATTCGTCCGTTTTACGTTGGTCTATCGTGTCCATCACGGCTATCTTTTCGTCCGTGATAACGTATGAGTTGTACGAAATGCCTTGTGGTACGACGTATTGGCTTTCAAACAGGTCCAAATCCTTGTCGTCGGTACCTATGTATCTGACGTAAGGTGTGATATTGTCGTTCATATTGCTTGATGTTGAAGTTTAAAATCCGGTGCAAATATCGCACTTTTCTCCGGATTTCACAACATTTTTCCTTATCTTCATCCCATTCTCATTTGTTGTAACAGCTCCTTTTGCCTTTCGCTCAGGTTGGCAGGGAGTTGCACATTATAGTTCAGAATCAAGTTGCCGCGCGTACCGTCCGCTTGCATGTTACCTTTTCCTTTCAGGCGGACTTTGGTGCCCGGCTGTGTACCCGGTTTGATTTTCAGTTTCAATTTGTCGCCTTCCGGAGTCTGTACGATAATGGAACCGCCCAACAATGCCGTGTACATGTCGATGTTTACCGTGCACTCACGGTCGGCGTAGCTTACAGTCCCGCTTTCGTTTCCGAAAGGGTCGAATCCCCGTTTGAAGCCGCTGCGGTAGCTGCGTGCGTGTCCGCCGCCTCCGCCGAACATTTGCGTGAAGAAGTCCGAGAAGCCTCCTCCTGTAAACTGACTGAAGTCAAATCCTTCAAAGCCGCCTGCGTCTGCACTGCCTGTGGCACCGCCGCTCATGCCTGCCATTTTCCAGTGTTCGCCGTATTGGTCGTATTTGGCCCGTTTTTCCGGGTCGTTCAATACGTCATACGCTTCATTCAGAGCCTGGAATTTGGCTTTGGCTTTAGGATCGTCGGGATGCAGGTCAGGGTGGAACTGCTTGGCCCTTTTCTTGTAAGCGGCCTTGATGTCCTTTTGTGGAGTATCTTTGCTGATACCCATTATTTTATAATAATCTATAAATGCCATGGTTAAAATCTCCTTTCTGCCTAATTTGCAACAAATAAGATGCCAATCTGTTTGTAGAAGACGGCATTATTGTTATTTTTGCATGGAAGATTCAATTTCGGAGGGCTGATTATGATAAAAAGTACGGCAGGCAAACAAGTCGTGAGTTTAAAGATTGTACATACGAGTGACGTGCATGGCAGTTTTTTCATGCGAGATTATGTGAACAATCATGCCGTAAAAGGAAGCCTTTCGCGGGTGTACGCTTACGTGCAGTCGTTGCGGAAGGTTTATGGGGACAGGTTGTTGCTGATGGACGGCGGTGACATATTGCAGGGGAGTCCTGTGGTGTATTACAATAATTTCGTAGCTTCTTCCGGAAAGAATCTGGCGGCGGAAATCATGAACTATATGGCATACGATGTAGGTACGATAGGGAATCATGACATCGAGACGGGGCATGCGGTGTACGACCGTTGGACGGCCGCCTGCCGTTTCCCGGTGTTGGGGGCCAATGTGATAGACCGGGCGAGGGGCGGATGCTACTTGCCTCCCTATTGCATATTGGAGCGTTACGGTGTGAAAGTGGCCGTAATGGGGATGACGACCCCGGCTTTGCCGAATTGGCTTCCGCCGGCTTTGTGGGACGGCTTGGAGTTTGAGGACATGGTGTCTTGTGCAAGTCGGTGGGTGCCCCTGATTCGGGAGAAAGAGCAGCCGGACGTGCTCGTCGGACTGTTCCATTCCGGAAAGGAAGGCGGCATCGTTACGCCGGACTATTCGGAGAATGCGGCTTTGGACGTGGCCCGTGAGGTGGCGGGATTTGATGTCGTGTGCTATGGGCATGACCACATGAAGAACTGTGAAACGGTGATGGGGCCCGGTGGCAAAGAGGTACTTTGCCTGGCTCCGTCGAGCATGGCTGTAACGGTGGGCGAGGTCGATATAGACGTAGAGACGGGACGGGAGGGCAACCGTGTGGTGTCCGTGAGGGGGAAAGTAACGGATTTGTCGTACTATAAAGGTGAAGAATCCAAATACATGCAGCGTTATTTCAGCCGTTATATCCGGAATACGGAGTATTATGTGGGGCAGAAAATCGGCCGGTTCGTGCGTACGATTGAAAGCCAGGATGCTTATTTCGGCCCGTCGGCTTTTGTAGACATTGTCCACCGGGCGCAGTTGGAGGCCACGGGTGCCCAGCTGTCGTTTGCAGCTCCGGTTTCTTTTGCGGCTAGCATCAAGGAGGGGGACGTGTGCGTGCGCGACGTGTTCAATCTTTACCGTTACGATGACGTGCTGTACACCATGCGGCTTACTGGACAGGAAATCAAGGATGTGTTGGAGATGAGTTACGGACTTTGGACGGCGCAGATGAAAACGCCGGACGACCACGTGATGCTTTTGGACTATGTGTTGGACGAAGGCAGGCGTTTGGGGTTCAAGCATTTGGCTTACAACTTCGATTCGGCTGCCGGTATTTGTTATACGGTGGACGTGACGAAGCCTTACGGCGAGAAAATCCGCGTGACGGGGATGGCGGACGGAAGTGCGTTCGGACTTGAAACGTGGTACACGGTGGTTGTCAATTCCTATCGCGGAAACGGAGGAGGGGAACTGTTTACTAAAGGTGCCGGCATTCCTAACGAGAAGTTGAACGAACGCTTGCTGTCCAGTACGGATAAGGACTTGCGTGCATGTATCATAGAGTATATCAAGGGCAAGGGCGAGATTGATGCCCGTCCTTTGTACCAATGGCGTTTGGTGCCGGAAGCATGGGCCGTTCCGGCTTGCGAGCGCGACCGTCAGCTGCTGTTCGGGAAGCGTGAAAAGGAAGAATGATATACAAAAAACGTTCTGCGCCAAACGGAATTTTGTTCTGCTGAGAATGATTTATCAATCTGCTGAGAACGATTTTCCGTTTGGCGCAGAACTTTTTTACAACTGTAACCGGTTGTAAATCAATGATGTTGTTCTGGTAAATAATATGTACGGAAGACCGGATGCCTGGCGCGTCCGACCGACGATGCTTTGTGGGGCAGGCGAAGGGAACGCGTGCGCTGCGCGTCAATAGCGGAACTTGTTTTTGGTACTTTCCTTGATGAAACCGTGGCGGTAGGCATAAAGCAATTCTTTCAGCTCTTCTATCTGGCTTTCCAGTTCGGCACCCTTGTCGGTGTCCCTTACCATCATACGTTGGGTGCTCATTTCCACGATTTGCGTGGTGCTCACAATGTCCGTTCCGTTCTTGATAGCTTCTTCGGCCGATGTGAACGGTTCGTGCTGTACCAATTGGAATCCCCGGCTGTGGAACACCAAGGTGTAGCCCGCTATTCCGGTCGTATTATGATATGCCTTGGCGAAGCCGCCGTCGATGACCATCAGTTTGCCATTGGCTTTGATGGGTGTCTCTCCGCGTCCCACGCGTACCGGGACGTGGCCGTTGATGATGTGGCGGTGCTGCCCCGTGACACCGAACGAATCGAGAATCATGTCGCAGACTTTCTCGTCGTCCCTCAATCTGTAGTAGTACCCTTTCTCTTCGGTATGGGTGGTTTTGTCCTCCAGGAAATAGCGTTCGAAAGTAGTCATTTTGGATTTGTCGAACAGGGGGGAGTCCACGCCGCACCACAGATACCAAAAATAGTCGACGGCAAACTTCCTTTCTTTGGGCTCGGTGTCGCTGTTGAAAGCGGAACGCAAGACCAGACCTATCTTGTCTAGCAAAGCCCGTCCTTTGACTTTTTCTCCGTTGATGTCCACTTCCTTCAAGCTTCCGTCGGCATTGAGCGGTACGGAAGCGTGGAACAGCAAATTGGAGTTGAATATCCCGTACATGCATCCGTGGGAGAACAGGCATTGTATGTGTTTGTTCAGCTTGTCGCTCACGCTGAAAGAATGGTGCAGTTTGTTGACCAGTTCTTGTTCTTCGGCTGTAAGCCGGTAGGGGGATTTAGGGTCGATGGTGGGGAAATAACAGTCGCGCATGGCATATTCCTTTCCGTCGCGCACGAAAACTTTTCTTTCAAAATCAATGTGCTCCAGTTGTTTCCTTTCTTGCATGTGCCATTCGGGGCGGCTGTCTATCATGGCAGCTTCGAGCTTGAACTGGATAATGCTGATGGCCTTGTGCATCTGTGCGATGAGGCGCCGGGCTTTCTGGTTATGCCTCGTGTCGTCTTTGTCCAGTTGCGGCCCGAAATAATGGCAGGGGTCGTCGGCGTATGTTTCCATGGCGAACGTGGCAAGCGGCACCAGATTGATGCCGTAACCGTCTTCCAGTGTGGCGAGGTTGCCGTAACGGAGCGTCAGGCGCAGCACGTTGGCAATGCAACAGTCGTTGCCGGCTGCCGCCCCCATCCAAAGCGCGTCGTGGTTGCCCCACTGTATGTCGAAGTTGTGGTAATTGCACAGTGTGTCCATGATGATGTGCGCTCCGGGGCCGCGGTCGAAGATGTCGCCGAGGATGTGCAGTTGGTCGATGCTCAGGCGTTGTATCAGGTTGCAGATGGCGCAGATGAATTCATCAGCTCGTCCGGTGGACACGATGGTCTCGATGATGCGGTTGAAGTAGGCTTGTTTGTTGTAGTCCTGAGGGGACTCGTGCAATAACTCCTCTATGATATAGGCGAATTCCTTAGGGAGCGCCTTGCGCACCTTGGAACGCGTGTATTTGGAAGAGACCGACTGGCATACGCTTACCAGTTGGTGAAGTGTGATATTGTAGAAATCGTTCAGGTTCGTTTCGGAGTTCTTGATGTATTGCAGCTTTTGCTCGGGGTAATAAATCAGGGAGCAGAGTTGCCGGATTTCCGATTCCCGCATCGTGGTTCCGAATATTTCGTTCACCTTGCGCTTGATGTTGCCCGACGCGTTTTTCAAGATATGTTGGAAAGCCTCGTATTCCCCGTGTATGTCGGCCAGGAAATGTTCAGTGCCTTTGGGCAGGTTCAGGATGGCCTCCAAGTTGATGATTTCCGTGCACGCGGCACCGATGTCGGGAACGCTTTGGGAGAGCAGTTCCAATAGTCTCATGTCGTTCCGAATCTTTTCGTAGGAGTATATCTGGGTCATAGTATTTGTATTTCGTTTGTTCGTTATGACAAAATTACGCAAATCTTTTGTTCCCTACAATGTTTGTTGGCGCTTTTTCGTGACAAACAGGCTGATAGGATGCAGGAATCATAGTGTTAATTCTTTTAAGAAAGCATCAATATACTGAAAACAGTACCTCTTAATGGCAAAAAAAACGTAATTTTGCAACTTCATAGAATAAGAAATGCGGAATAGATTCTTTTGTACTGTGCTTTTGTACGGGCTGTCTTGCATGTTTGTTCGGGCTGCCGGAGAAGGCGGGCATGCCTTCGCTGAGGTGAAAGACAGTATAAAACCTGACGCGGATTCTGTATCTTCAGTTGTGGAGCCGGTTCGCAAGACGCGTAATCCGCTTAAGTGGATAGGGCGTTACCTGAGTAACACCAATAAACACGAAGACCGTCCCTTCGATTTCAGCATGCTGATAGGGCCGAGTTATTCGGCTGCCACTTCCGCCGGATTGGGAGCTACGGCCTCCGGTCTGTATTCATGGGATCGTTCCGATCCTTTGTTGCCCAAGTCCAATGTTTCGGTATACGCCAATGCGTCCCTGTCGGGAATGTTGGCTGTCGGGTTGCGGGGAAATAATTTTCTGCCTCATCAGAAATATCGTTTCGATTATCAGTTGTCGTTTTATACTTTCCCGGGAAAATTTTGGGGGATAGGTTATGAAAGCGGTGCCAGTGATGCGAATAAGAGCGACTATGAGCGTGTGAAACTCCAATTCAAGCCCAGTTTCTTGTTTCGCCTGAACGAATCGGTCTTTTTGGGGCCGGTCGTGGACATAGAATGGGTGAACAGTTTCGGTTTTGAGAACGAGACGTTGTTGGAGGGACAAGACAAATCGGTGGCGAATTATGGAGCGGGATTTAATTTCACGTACGATACGCGAGATTTTGTACTGAATGCCTACCGCGGCAATTTCTTTCGTTGGGAACAGATGTTCTACCCGTCCGGTTTCGGAAACGACTATGCTTTCAGTTATACCGACTTGACTTATAGTACCTACCATCAGGTATGGAAAGGCGGCGTGTTGGCCATGGAATTGCATACCTTGTTCAATTATGGAGATGTGCCTTGGACCATGATGGCCCAGGTCGGGGTGTTGGGGCGCATGCGTGGGTATTATGAAGGGCGATATCGCGACCGTAATATCATGGAAGGGCAGTTGGAGCTGCGCCAACATGTTAAAGGGCGTAACGGGATAGCCGTATGGGTGGGTTTGGCCAACGTGTTTCCCGATTTCGGTCATATATATTATGATGAGATACTTCCCAACTATGGTATCGGCTACCGCTGGGAGTTCAAAAAAAGGGTGAACATACGTTTTGATTTGGGCTTTACCAAAGACAGCCCGAATTTCACCTTTAATATCAATGAGGCCTTTTGAAAAGAACTAAAAAACAGAGATATAAAATGAAATTTAAGAGTGTGTATGTCTCAGGGCTGTTAGCTGTATGGCCCGTGATGCAGGGCATGGCCCAATCGGAACTGATTAAGTTTGGTGATTTTGATTCATGGATTGTCCGCAACATCAAGGAGAGCGGCATTATCGGTGGAGATACCAAACAGTTGTACGAAATCGGTCCGGATGCGGTCTGGAACGAGAACAAGGCTTACACGAACCAGGGAGGTTCGCCGTGGGCTACATCGAATGTGATGGCCAAAGTTTGCGGAATCACAAAGACGAATACTTCGGTTTACCGGGAGAAGCGAGGAGACGGCTATTGTGCCCGTCTGGAAACCCATGTGGAAAAGGTGAAGGTGATGGGCATCGTAAATATAGAGGTGTTGGCAGCCGGTTCTGTTTTTTTGGGCAGTGTGCCCGAACCGATTACCAATACGTCCAATCCGATGAGCAAATTGGCTGTGGGCATACCTTTTACCAAACGTCCGCAGGCTATCAGTTTCGACTATAAGGTGAAGCTTTCCGACGAACCGGACCGTATCCGTCAGACAGGGTTTAGCCGTGTGACCAAAGTCCAGGGGAAAGATATGCCCGATGTGGTATGTTTGCTCCAGAAACGTTGGGAAGACAAAAAAGGGAATGTGTACGCACAACGTATAGGGACGATGATTCATCGTTTCAACCACAATACGGATTGGGTAAACGCTGCAAAATTTCCTATTAAATATGGTGATATTACCAAGCAGCCCGGGTTCCAGAGTTATATGGGGCTGATATCCGGAGACAGGACACAATACACCCGTAACAGCAAGGGGAAGATGGTGCCTATCAAGGAAGTGGGTTGGGCCGATGCCGGTGAAACTCCCACGCATATCGTGCTACAGTTCGATTCCAGTTACGGAGGCGCGTACGTGGGTTCTGTAGGAACCACATTGTGGTTGGACAATGTGCATGTCATATATTAAAATAGGTAAGTGGACAATATGAAGACGGACCATTTTACATACGAAGGTGTGCCGACGCCGTGCTATATCATAGAGGAAGATTTGTTGCGGCGGAACTTGGAGCAGATTCGGGATGTGTCCCGGAGGGCAGGAGTAGAAATCATTTTAGCCTTCAAGGCTTTCGCTTTATGGAAGTCGTTCCCTGTTTTCAGGGAATACATCAGCCATACTACGGCTAGTTCCCTCTATGAGGCTCGTTTGGCGGCAGAAGAGTTCGGCAGCAAGGCACATACTTATTCGCCGGCCTATACGGAACGTGATTTCGACCGGATACTTTCGTATAGCAGCCATGTCACGTTCAATTCCATGAGCCAGTATGCCCGTTTCTATCCGAGCGTGGAGGAATACAGCCGTCTGCATCCGGAGGAGCGTGTTTCTTGCGGGCTGCGCATCAATCCGGAATATTCGGAGATAGAAGTGGACTTGTACAATCCTTGTGCGCCCGGTTCTCGTTTCGGTATGATGGCCTCGCAACTTCCGGACAGCCTGCCTGCCGGGATTGAAGGATTCCATTGTCATTGTCACTGTGAGAGCTCTTCCGAAGCACTCGAACACACTTTGCTGCATATAGAGGAGAAGTTTGGGGGATGGCTGTCCCGATTGAAATGGCTCAATCTGGGAGGCGGCCATTTGATGACGCGGAAGGATTATGATGTGGAGCGTTTGGTGGCCATCCTGAAAGGCTTGAAGGAACGCTATCCCAACCTTACGGTCATTTTGGAGCCGGGCTCGGCTTTTGCCTGGCAAACCGGTCCGTTGGTTGCTTCGGTAGTCGATGTGGTGGAAAATAAAGGGATACGCACGGCCATTCTCGACGTGAGCTTCACTTGCCACATGCCGGATTGTTTGGAAATGCCGTATCAACCGGTGGTACGTAATGCCGAGACGATGGAACCCGATGCGGTGAGACGTGCGGCTCCGGAAGAAAATGTCTATCGTTTGGGCGGGAATAGTTGTTTGAGTGGCGACTACATGGGAGCATGGCGCTTTGGCCATCCTCTCGCGCCGGGCGACCGGATTATTTTTGAAGACATGATACATTATACTACGGTTAAAACCAATATGTTCAATGGCATCCGCCATCCGGACATCGCGATGCTGCATAGCGACGGAACTTTGGAATATTACCGTCGTTTCAGTTATGAGGATTATCGTGACAGGATGTGTTGAAAATAGAAAAAAAAGAAATAACGAATGATTTTTTTCAAGCAGATGCTTGCGCTTTAAAAAAATAGTTGTACCTTTGCAACCGCATTCAGGGGAGTGCAAAAGCTAATGAACTTAATGGAACAAGCATCTTTTGCGGAAATAGCTCAGTTGGTAGAGCACGACCTTGCCAAGGTCGGGGTCGCGAGTTCGAGTCTCGTTTTCCGCTCAGATAAAGCTGCCCGTGAGGGTGGCTTTATTTGTATTTACACTTCTGTTTCATTTGTTTTCTTCGTTTCGTTTGCGGTAGAGTTGGTAAGAGTTGTAAATATTGTGCCAAATGCTGTAGAAGCCTCCGGCTACCGATGTAACCGGAGTCATGAATGTATACCCCATCCAAATGGCAAATACCGTGTTCTTTTGTCCCAAGGCTTGACCGGCACTAATGGGATCGTTGTAACGGGTTCCGATGTATTTCCCCGCCCAGAATTGTACGACGCAGCAAACAAGCGATATGCCGGCTATGCCAAATTGGTAAAGCGCCGATACTTCGCTGTGGACGATACTCTTCACGGTAATCCCGATGGCAATGGCCAGTGCCACGGCCCACAAATAGAATGCCAGGTCTTTGCAGCGGACAACCAGTTTGTGTACGCCCGGAAGGCAGTAGCGAACGAACAAGGAGGCCAGGAACGGGCAGAACAATAAAGGAAAGACTTTGCTTAATATCAAAGAAAAGGAGACACCAAATGTCAGGTCAGGGTGGGGGTGGACCAAGGGGACGAATATGGGGACAATCAGTGCCGTGGCCAGATTGATTAAAATGGTATAGGTCGTAAGGTTGGCCGCATTGCCTCCTAATTTCCCGGTGACTACAGCGGCTGCAGTAGCTGTCGGGCAAATCATGCACAGCATGGCTGCTTCTGCCAAAACTTGGCCCGGCAGATTGGGAAAACATTTCAAAAGCCCGGCCAGGAGGGCAAAACAGCCAGCTTGGATTAAGAGCAGCCATCCATGCCAACGGCAAGGACGGAGTTCTTTGGGATTTACTTTGCAGAACGTTATAAAAAGCATGGCAAAAATCAATACCGGTTGCAGGATGCCGACGAACCGGGCTACGTAAGGTTTCGTAGGCTCCAGGACAGGAATGCCTGTGTAAATGAAGTAAGACAATGCCCCCATGAGCATGGCGATGGGGAGCGTCCAGTTTTTGATGAATCTGATGATAGACATATTCAAATTATCATGAATGGTTGTGCAAAGTTACTTATTTTGTCATCGCGGAGGTGGATTACACCGGACAAAATTTGTCCGGACGGGAGATTTTATATAATTTTGCATCGGTCTCCGACTAATTATGCCCGAGGGGTATAATTGTTCGGATTTTATGGTTTTATTTATATAATGAATTGATGAATTTATACATTCGCTATTTTGACGAGGAGTGCGTGGTGAGTTCGGCGGAAGAGGCTTTTGATTTCCTGTCTTCCCTGCCGGGTATTACGTTGGATGAGGCTTTCGTGAAAGACTTGCGCCAATACATGGATAGCCCGATGCCTTATCCCAAGCGTTATAAGGTACGTCCCCGTGTGTATTTTATTGTGATTAAGACAACGGCTACGACTTTGGCCGAATTTAAAGTGAACGGAGGCAGGACGCAGTCTTTAGCCGAAAGTTCGGAGAAGGAAGCACCGGCCCGTTTTTCCATTAACGACCGTCCGGGATGGTATGAGGGGGAAATCCTTTTCAAACGTGTGGTTCCCATTCCCGGCACCACTAAGTTCCAGTATAAGGATACGCGGTTCAAGGCTCGTTGCAAGGCTCGTAACACGCAGGAGTGTTACAACCGTATAGTAGAGCATTTGCGTTCGCGGCAAGATGTGGATGCGCGTAGCCAGTTTCCTTCCGTAAAAGGAAAGAATTTCTCTTGTTCTTATTTGGGCATGACGTTGGAAGAAGCGTAAAACCCGTAAGGGGAATGAGTCCGGTCGTTTGTATCGGAACGTTTTCCTTATGTAGGGGATTTTATTTTAAAGATAAAGGGATACCGGTTACGGTATCCCTTTTTTATGATTTGTTTTTTATGAACTTCATTTTGAGCCTGCCAAATTGTCAGTTATAATGAGTTTTGGTTTGTTTTTTTCGGGAGTGGTTGCGGATTCGTGTGACAATAATGGATTCTCGTGCCTTTTGCCCGGGACAATGTTTGTACTTGCGAGCACTTTCCTTGCTCAAAAGCAAGCTTTTGGCTTGGAACTGCACTTGCCTTTCGCTATCTTTGCGTGCGGAAAAGGACCGTTCAAAAGAAAGGAGACGATTATGCTTGCATACACGTTCGTAGAACAAGGGAGATTCGAATTAAGGGAAAAGCCGCGTCCGGAGTTGCAGGACGGGCGGGATGCCATCGTACGGGTGACGTTGGGGAGCATCTGTACCAGTGATTTACACATCAAACACGGGAGTGTGCCGCGTGCCGTACCGGGAATCACGGTGGGGCATGAAATGGTTGGGGTGGTGGAAGAAGTAGGCCGTGAGGTCACTTCGGTCAAGCCGGGCGACAGGGTGACCGTGAACGTGGAGACATTTTGCGGGGAATGCTTCTTTTGTCGGCACGGGTACGTGAACAACTGCACCGACCCTCATGGCGGTTGGGCTTTGGGTTGTCGTATCGACGGTGGACAAGCCGAATTTGTCAGGGTTCCGTATGCAGACCAGGGCTTGAATGTGATTCCCCCATCGGTGACCGACGAGCAAGCTTTGTTCGTGGGCGACATCTTGGCCACAGGCTTTTGGGCAGCGCGTATCTCGGAAATCAAGGAGGAGGACACGGTGTTGATTATCGGCGCAGGCCCTACGGGGATATGCACTTTGCAGTGTGTCATGCTGAAAAATCCGCATCGCGTCATCGTTTGCGAACGGTCGGAGGAGAGGTTGCGTTTCGTGCGCGAACACTATCCCGGGGTAGAGGTGACGACTCCCGAAGGCTGTAAAGACTTTGTGCTGTGCCATAGTGCCCATGGAGGGGCGGACGTGGTGTTGGAAGTGGCCGGTGGCCAGGACAGTTTCCGGTTGGCCTGGGAATGTGCCCGTCCTAATGCCGTCGTGACGGTTGTGGCACTTTATGACAAGCCCCAGTTGTTGCCGTTGCCGGACATGTACGGGAAGAACCTGACGTTCAAGACTGGAGGGGTGGACGGTTGCGATTGTGCCGAAATCCTTTCCCTGATAGAGGCGGGCCGGATTGACACCACACCGCTTATCACCCACCGTTTCCCGTTGGAACGTATTGAAGAAGCCTACCGGATTTTTGAGAACAGGTTGGATGGTGTCATCAAGGTGGCCGTCACCGGACGGGGGCGATAGGGAAAAACGAACCCCGGTTTCCGATGCTTGTTTGAGGCAGGAAATCGGGGCTTGTATAAGTGAATGTTTACCGACGCGTTACCGGACGATGACTTTTTGCCGGTCTACGATATATAGCCCTTTGGAGAGGCCGCGCACTTGTTCGTATCCGTCTACGGTCACTTGCCGCACGATGCGTCCGTCCGTTCCGTATATGGAAACGGTCAGCACTTGTCCTTCCGGGCCTTGCAAGCTGATGTAACCTTCTCCGCCGTATGCCTTGACGGTGGCTGTGCCCTTGTGTACGGGAGTGACGGAGGTGGTGCCGTCGCCCAGGTAATACAACCTGAAGTTGTCGGCCTTATACCATCCGTCGTTGCCTTTGATGCCAAGGGTGAGCATGCCGTCCGTCACGTGGATGCTGTCTATGAAGGTCTCCCTCAGGTAACGTTTGCCGAAGCCGTCGTCGGTCATCGTGGCTGTGGATGTATTGGCAAAGAGTGTCACGCTTTGTCCTTCGTCGGTGGCTATCCATGCTTTTACGCGGTAGAATCCGTTTTTCAGGCCCGTGGCTTTCTGGCTCAGCGTGACGCTGCCTTTTCCGGAACTGGAATAGGAGTGGAATACGTAACTGCCGTCTGCGTCCACCATGTAATTGTCCAAGGACGAAACGTCCGTCACCTTTGAACTCTGCCCTGTCTCGCGTGTGATGTCCCAACCCGTGGTGCGACGGCTTTCAAACGAAGCGTTGGTCAGGTACACGTCCGTGAGGTCGATGGGCGCATCTGTGGGGATGAGGTTCCGGCGGCAGGCTTTGATGCCCTCTTCCAAAAGGGCGGCGGCTTCGGCTATCTCCTCTGCCTCCGGATGGCGGGTATAGCATGCGGCTGCAGTGTGGATTTGGTCAAGGAACGTGTTGAGGTCTTCCGGCGACAACTGCCCTTTGGCATTTTCAGCCAAAAGGTAGGCTTGGTTCAGCAGTTCGCCGAGCGCCTCGCTTTCCTTGTCTTTCTTCTCGTATGCGTAGATGTTGGTGCTTACGTCCTTGTCGTATGTAAGGTAGCCGCTGAAAGCCGGGATGGTGGCCCCCTCGTCCTCTACGAAGGTCTGTATGTCGGCCTTGTTCAGCATGCGGAGTCCTTTCCGGGCCACTCCATTGCTGAAACTGTAGGACAGGGTGTCGGACGTGGCTGTTCCATGCCCGTCATCGACGTTCACGTCGGTGGCCGTAATCCGTTCTTCGCCCGGCCGGGTAGTCCGGTAAAGGTAAGGCGTGCAAGCCTTTAACGTGGTGTTCACTTCGTCCGATTCCGAGATAAGGATGTTGCTCAGTTTCTTGATTCTGCGTGCGCGGCTGCCTTCGGGCACTTCGCAGTCGAAAGGCAGGGCGATGTATTGCCATTTCGTCGACGAGGATTGCGGGTTGAAGACGGCACGTCGGGCGGTGAAAGGTTCCTTCGCGTAGTAGTCGTGACCCATGGTCAGGCTGAGTTCCTCGCATATCCCGTCCTTGATGATGTTTTTTCCTTTGGCTTCCGAGGCGGCATCGAGATAAAACAAGATGTTCGGATTGGCGAGCTGTGGCACGCTGTCTATGCCCGTCACGCGGGTCAGGTCGAAATGCGTGGACGGCACGGTAGATGCCAGTTCCAAAAACTTGTCCTTGTTCCAGTGCCCGGAGAAGACGGCTCCCCAGTTGTCCGTTTCGGCCATGGTGAGGTCGCAACCGGCTACCTTGAAATAGACGATGGTGTCTTCCGGTGCAGCCTCTATCGTCTGCTCTTCTCCTCCGGCCTTGTAGTCGCGGTGCAGTGCGGCGGCATATAACACGTCTTTTTCCATGTCGTCGAAGTTGAACGTCACTTCTTGTGTCGAGCCTTCTGCAAATACGGTCTCCCTGTCCGACAAATCCCCACGTTTGACAAAGGCCGATTGTCCGGCATCGTATTGGTACAGGTCGCATTGCAAGGTCGGCGTGGTGGCGGTAGCTTCTTGGGCGTTCGTTAAGGAAGCCCGTACGCAGGCTGCGTCGCTGTACACCTTATTATATAATATGGTGTTTTCCTGCCCGCCGACAACGACGGATGTTTCCTCGCTTTCCGGAGCGGCATCGAGCCGGAGGCTGTTCAGCGACAAGGCGGGTTCCTGTGCGGAAGCTTCGGTCGCCAGACGTGCCAGGATACGCGCATTGCTGTCCATGAGGTACATGTAATACGGCCCGGCGATGCTGGGCCGGTAAGTCAGTTCCACGGTCACCGTTTCCCCGCTCGGGACGACCGTGTTCACGTCTCTCAGGTTGGCATCGCTTACGTCTGCCGGTTCCTCTTCTTTCCGCTCAATGGCAAGGTATATCCCCTTGTAGTCCGTGGTGCCATGGTTGGTGATTTCCACCTCGATGGCGTTTTTCATGCGGGTGTACATTTTGCTTGTCCGGATTTCTCCTTCCAGAGAATAGGCACGCGGATGTATGGCATGGGTCATGCCTTGCTGCCCGTTGAATCCGTTCATACCCGTCAAGTCGTCCACAGTGTAATACCCGTCTCCTTGTCCTCCCCATCCGAAATTAAAATGGAAAAGGTTGTCCGAGGCGCGGTATCCGTCTACCACTACGGCATGTCCGCCTGATGTCGGGGATACTCCGCTGTACACGATGGGCCAACCTTTTGCCAGGTCGTCGTACACCATATCTTCCCATTCCGACTGGCTGATGCCGGATTTGTATGTACATCGGCTGTCCATGAGGAATTGTCCGGAGAAGGTATTGACCAAATCACGGATTTGTCCCGATGTGGACGAACCGTAGGTGAGCCAGGTGGAGGTTCCCGTGATGGCCATCAGCGTAGCCACGGCCGTGTTCATGTCCTCGGGCGTGTTTCCTCCGTAGTTGTCCTGCATCAGTTCCCATTGCAAGGGAGTCCCTTTCGGGAACGATTCGGTGACGGGGGCATCGCCGTAACCGTAAGTCGGTGTGTCATACTGCGAACGGTCGGGCAGCTCTTTTCTCCAGTAATATGCCACTTGCGCGGCAGCCGTGGCCACACATCCGGTCAGCGCGCGGCCTCCTCCGTCTTTACGGAATGGGCACAAGTTGTTGTAAGGTGCCCCTTGCGACCAGTGTGCACTGACTAATGGAGCGATGTTCTCTTTGTCATTGGCCCGTGCTTGCGCTCTCGGACCTAAACCTTGGGCTTGTGCCGCTTCTATCATCTGGCTGTATCCTTCCAACCAGTCGAGCATGGCGGGCGGGAGAGTTTGCGGGTCGAAATCTCCTTGTTCGGTGTATCCTAAGACGTAAGGCATACAGTCGTCTCCGGATATGATGACAAAGCCTTGGTGGTTTCCCCTGTTGAAAATATAGAGGGGCGCGTACCCGTCGGTACTGTTGCGTTTGTTCACGAGGGTTTCCACGGTTTCGGGAATCTGGTTGCCACACATGTATGCCTGGGCTATTTCCCTGGCTTTTTCCGGGTCGATGGGGTCGGCCCATATACATGTGGATGACGTGAGAAGCGTCAAAACTGTCAATAAGGGTTTCATCATAGGTTTCTATTTTTATTGATATTAGATTAATACGACCAAAGGTAACTTTTTTTATGGACATTCCCGTCGTTTTCTTAAAATACTTGTGGTAGAACGTATTTATTTTATTACTTTTGCCAAAAAATTAAAGAGGAAAGGATATGCAGAAGAAGAATTACTATTTGGAGTCGGTTCTCGATTTGAACGCCAGTAATGTATGGGGAACGGAAGCCCAAGAGCTTTTGGAATTGTGGCAAAAGGATATTAAGGAAGAAGGTTTTTCTTCATCTGAGGAAAAAGTGCTGAACGTCATCCGGTTGGCTTTTGACGTGTATCATTTCGACCCGAAAGATGACCGGGATGTCATGAGGTATAATAATGGAGATTATGTCATTCTGCCCAGTGTGGACAAACGCAAAGGAGCCGTGGCCATACGTAAGAAAGAGATCCGCCGGATTACGGATCTCTCGTATGAGAACATTAAACATATTACGGCATCCGACCTGCTGAAGTTGATAGAAGGTAATTTCGGTGGTGGTTGGGATTCCATATCTTTGACGATAAAAGACATTATAGAGTCGGCTTTCGACATTAGTACGACAACCTTGCCTGCTTCACGCATTCATGCAGCGGGCGGTACGTTGGAACGTAAGGTTGCTGATGGGTATGAAGTACTGGAGATTGCGAAAGGGACGTGGGTAGAGGCTATTTTTGCCAAAAAGCGCGAACCGGTAGAGAAGTTGCGTTTTGTGCCCGAACCGGAATATGACGAAGACGGCAACCGCCGTATTGTGGACGAAGACACAGAAACTGATTCGGAGTCGGAAGAAGAGGGCGATACGGCAGGAGATGACACTTTTTACGGAAGCTATACCCCTGAGGCGGACATCAAGGATGTAGATGAAGAACTGGCAGACGAATGACCTTTGGGCCGGAAAAAGAATAAAATATGAAAATTGAAAAAACGGAGCGGGAACGCATCATCCGGTTGGTGAAGCAACAGGTGGTGCCGGCAATGGGATGCACAGAACCTATATGCGTATCTCTTTGTGTGGCCCGCGCGGCAGAGGTGCTTGGAGAAAGGCCGGTCGCTGCCGGCGTCTTTCTCAGCGCGAATATACTGAAAAATGCCATGGGGGTGGGAATTCCCGGTACGGGTATGGTGGGACTTCCCATAGCCATAGCTTTAGGCGTAGTGGCAGGTAAGTCTGCATACGGACTTGAGGTGCTGAAAGACGTAACGCCGGCCGACGTAGAACAAGGAAAACAATATATCGCGGAGCGGCGTGTCAAAATATCATTGAAAGAAGGCATTTCGGAAAAGCTTTATGTCGAAGCCATAGTGGATGGTGAGTCCGGCCATAGGGTTACGGCTGTCATCGCCGGTCAGCACACGCATTTCGTTTATGTGGAGAAAGACGGGCAAGTGCTGTTGGACAACCGTATGCCTCAAGGAGAGGAATCCGGAGAAGACGAATGCGAACTCAACTTGCGTAAAGTGTACGATTTTTCCGTAGAGGCACCGTTGGAAGAAATCGAATTTATCCGGGAAGCACGCCGCTTGAACGAATCTGCCTCCCAACAGGCCTTGAAAGGGTGCTACGGACATGAGTTGGGCAAGACGCTGAGCCGTCCTTTGGGGCGTGGTATTATGGGGGATACGATATTCTCTCATATCCTGTCGAGCACCTCATGTGCGTGCGATGCCCGCATGGCTGGGGCTATGATTCCGGTGATGAGCAATTCTGGAAGCGGCAACCAGGGGATTTGCGCTACGATGCCGGTCGTGGTTTTTGCCGAAGAGAACCACAATACGGACGAAGAACTTATCCGCGCGCTTATGCTGAGCCATCTGACAGCCATTTATATCAAGCAAAGTCTGGGGGTCCTGTCGGCATTGTGCGGATGCGTGGTGGCTTCCACGGGATCGAGCTGTGGCATCACCTATCTGATGGGAGGAAAGTACGAGCAAGTCTCATACGCCGTAAAGAATATGATAGCGAACCTTACCGGGATGATTTGCGATGGAGCCAAACCGAGTTGCGCATTGAAATTGACGAGCGGGGTTTCTACGGCTGTATTGTCAGCCATGTTGGCCATGCAACAGAAGTGTGTGAGCAGTGTGGAAGGCATTATCGACGATGATGTGGATAAGAGCATACACAACTTGACCAGTATCGGGGCTGAAGCCATGAACGAAACCGACCGTAAGGTTTTGGAGATTATGACACATAAGAACTGAATTTGGATTTAAGTCTTTTTAAGAAGAAAACGGGCGAAAGCCCGTTTTTTCTGATTTATATCAGATGTTTATTCCGACAGAAGTTTTAGATTTGTAACCGTTATTCATTAACCCAATTTTTAACTATTATGAAACAAAAAATCAAAATGCTTTTTGCATGCGGTTGTCTGGCGGCGTGGTCTGCCGGAACATTGGCACAGTCGTTTACGTGGTACTCGAGCACGGAAGACAACATGTGGCAAACCTCTGTCGTGAAGATGGCCAAGAAGGCCGGGAATCCCTTGGTGACGGTGGACGAAGATGAGAAGCCCATCGTGGAGTTCAAGGCATGGGCTGCCACGTTTAACGAATTGGACTGGGACGCATTGGGGATATTGACCCGTGATGAGCAGGATGAAATCTTGAAGAAGGTATTTTCACCGGATGGCGATTTGCGTTTTTCCCGTGGCCGCATTTCCATGAACGCCAACGACTATGCCCGGTCCTGGTATAGCTGCGACGAGGTGGAAGGGGATTTAGAACTGCGTTATTTCAACATCGACCGAGACAAGCAGACAATAATTCCCTTCATACGTGCGGCACAGAAGTATAACCCTGATTTGACGTTCTGGATATCTCCATGGTGCCCTCCCAGTTGGATGAAAATCAATGGTGATTATCCTGTGCTAGGCAGCAAGTTCAATAACATGCCCGAAAAGATGAACTACATCCTTTACGGTAATGTGAACGATAAGGTGGATCCCGACGAAATGAAACTGGTCGGCAAGAGAGGGGATAAGTTCCCACGCCAGTTGGCCACCACGGACTACTTTATACAAGATCCGCGTTACTTGCAGGCGTACGCCAATTATTTCTGTAAGTTTATCGACGCTTACAAGGAACAGGGGGTGAATATCGACATGGTGATATATCAGAACGAGGCATACAGCTACACGCCTTACCCTGGTTGTGCATGGACGGCCGAGGGAACGGTGCGGTTCAATCGTGACTATCTGGGTCCCACGCTCAGACAAAAGCATCCGGAGGTGAAGCTTTATCTCGGGACGTTCAACACTAACCGTGTGGACTATGTGCAGAAGATTGCTTCCGACACGAAGTTGCAGGAGTTCGTGAGCGGTATGGCTTTCCAATGGGAAGGCCGCGAATCGTTGCCCGTGTTGCGTGCGGAGCATCCCGAATGGAACTATATCTGCTCGGAAAGCGAATGCGGAAGAGGAAGCTTTGACTGGGGAGCCGGGGAGCACACGTTTGAGCTGATGAACCATTATTTGGGCAACGGTTGCAACGAGTACACCATTTGGAACTTCATCTTGAAGGACAATGGTGAAAGCCCGTGGGGATGGAAGCAGAACGCGCTCATCCGCGTGGATTCCAAAACCCGCAAGTTTACTTATACACCGGAGTATTTTGCCGTGAAGCATTACAGTAATTTTATCTCGAAAGGCACGCGTGTGGTGGCTTACAAGGCACAGGGTGAAGACAGGATGCCGGTATTGGTATGCCAGACACCGGAGGGTAAGTATGTGGTCGTTGCCGGAAATTTCAAGGACGAGGCTTCTCCTTTGGTCGTCAAGATAGGAGAGAAGAGCTTGTCTGCTGAATTGGCGGCGCATTCTTATAATACATTTGTGATGAAATGATACGGTTTGCATAAGGGGTTCCCCGTAAAAAGGGCCGGTTTCGCAAGGGGACGGAACCGGCCCTTTGCGTATGCCGTACAGTGTAGGGCTTGTTAAAACTTGTTATATCCAGTAGGGGAAAAGTTTTCAGGAGTAAACCTTAAGCCCGGAAACGGGTCATACTTCTGTGGAACAAAAAAGAATGGTTTAATTAAAAAGGAAACAGCTATGAGAAAATTGATGATGGCCGTATGTTTTGCTTTGCTGGCCGGAAGCACATTGTCAGCCCAAGGGCGCGGAAACGCGCCGCGCATGCGGACGAATCCAGAACAGATGGCCAAAAGGATGGCCGGGAAACTGATGTTGGACGACGAAACATCGGCAAAATTCATTCCCCTTTACGAGGAATACATGCAAAAGTTGGCGGAATGCCGCATACCCGGAAAGAAAATGGGAAGTCAGGCGGCACAATCGGATAAAGATATAGACGAGAACATAAAGGCTCGTTTTTCGGCTCAGGAGAAACGGTTGGACGTGCAGAAGAGCTACTATGACAAGTTTAAGAAAGTGTTGACAATGAGACAGGTGCAACAGCTTTATGAACGTCCGGACATGGGAAGTCGTCCGCGTTTTCAGGGACAAAGACAGCATCCTACGCCGCGTCGCTGAAAAGCAGGCAGGAGGCTGTAAAACCGTTTGTCGCAGAACGGAAAATCAATCTCAGGAGATTGAAAAATCATTCGGCTGAGAATGAAAAAACGTTTGGCGAAGATTTTTATGACGTTAATTATCAGGTTGTTGCAAATTGCCTTCCGAATGTATTTTTTAGGTTTGGAACATAAGAGTAGGAAACACAGGTGAGGGCGATAGAGGAGTCAGGAAAAAATGACCGGGCATACAGAGGAAATTCTCTTGGTATGCCCGGTCTGTTTTTAAAAGTTGCGGAGCGTGGTGTGTCATGCCATGGTGCCGCCCATGATGTCCAACAGTTCGTTGGTGATGGCTTGTTGGCGTCCTTTGTTGTACACGACGGTTAGGTCCTGTATCAAGTTGTTGGCATTGTCCGTGGCTATCTGCATGGCCATGCTTCGTGTGGCATGTTCGGATGCGTTGGAGTCTAAAAGCGTGGTATAGACTTTCAGTTTCAACACCTCCGGAATCAGTTTGGCCAATAAAACCTCTTCCGAAGGTTCTATCAGGTAGTCCGGCTGCCGGTTGCCGTCCGGAGCCTCGGTCATGGCAGATAAATCTATCGGTAAATATACCGTGTTGACGAGTTCCTGCGAACCGGCAGATTTAAAGTGATGGTAAATAAGCTCAACCCGGTCTATGTCGCCCGACAAAAAACGTTCGCATAGTTCCGCAGCCAGTTTCTCACATTCCGTATAATTAGGCTTGTCGGCCATGTGTGTGTAATCTCTGGCCGGGGTAAAGCCCGATTTTTTCACTGCGTCCGCAATCTTTCTCCCTATGGGATAGATGACGAGGTTTTCCTTTGCCATTTGCGCGTGTCCGTCCAACCACTGATGGTAAGCGCGTATGACGTTGGAGTTGAATCCGCCGCACAAACTGCCGTTGGACGAGAATATGACCAGTGCGATGCGCTTTGCCTCCCGTTGAGTGGCAAAGGGCGATTCTGCCTTACCGCCGGTTTGCAAGAAGTGGGTCATGATGGCCGACATCTGCCGTTCGTAGGGCAACATGCCTTCGATGACTTCTTGTGCCTTGTGCAGCTTGGCGGAAGCCACCATTTTCATGGCCGACGTAATCTTCAGCGTATTATTGGCCGAGAGTATTCTGCCCTTTACTTCTTTTAATGATGCCATGGTCTATCAGTTTTTAAATAACAGAAGAGTGGACTGAGCCACATCTTCGATGACTTTGGTCACTTGTTCGTTGATGACTCCGCCTTCTAAAACCTCCAACACATCCTGACGGTGCGACGTGCGCAGGCTTTCCAGAAATTCATGCTGGAAGGCAATGACCTGGTCAATACGTATATCGCGCATCAGTCCGTGCGTACCGCAATAGAGGATAGCGACTTGTTCGCCTACCGGCATTGGGGAGTACTGGGGTTGTATCAACAGTTGGTTGTTCTTTCGTCCGCGGTCGATGGTCATGACGGTCACGGAATCCATGTCGTTGCTGAACTTGGAGAAAGCTTCCAGTTCACGGTATTGCGCCTGGTCGATTTTCAGTGTACCGGCCACTTTCTTCATGCTCTTGATTTGCGCGCTGCCGCCCACACGGGATACGGAGATACCTACATTGATGGCCGGACGGAAGCCTTGGTTGAACAAGTCCGTTTCGAGGAATATCTGTCCGTCGGTGATGGAAATCACATTCGTAGGGATGTAGGCGGATACGTCGCCTGCCTGTGTCTCGATGATGGGGAGTGCCGTGAGCGAACCTCCGCATTTCACTTTTCCTTTCAGGCTTTCCGGCAGGTCGTTCATCTGCTCGGCCACTTCCTGTTGGTTGATGATTTTGGCTGCACGTTCCAACAGGCGGGAGTGCAGGTAGAAGATGTCGCCGGGGTAAGCTTCGCGGCCCGACGGGCGGCGCAGGATGAGCGAAACTTCGCGGTAGGCTACGGCCTGTTTGGAAAGGTCGTCGAATACGACTAAGGCATGGCGGCCGGTGTCGCGGAAATATTCCCCGATGGCTGCCCCGGCAAACGGTGCGAAGTATTGCAATGCGGCTGGGTCGGCAGCCGTGGCGGCAACGACCACCGTGTAGTCCATGGCACCTTTTTCACGCAGCGTGTTGACGATGTTGGCCACGGTGGAGCCTTTCTGCCCGATGGCCACATAGATGCAGTACACCGGTTTGCCCGCCTCGTAGGCGGAGCGTTGGTTGATGATGGTGTCGATGGCTATCGCGGTCTTTCCCGTTTGGCGGTCGCCGATGATCAATTCACGTTGTCCCCGTCCGATAGGAATCATGGCATCGATGGCCTTGATTCCTGTCTGCAAGGGTTCCGATACCGGTTGGCGGTAAATGACCCCGGGAGCTTTGCGTTCCAACGGCATTTCGAAAAGTTCTCCTCCTACGGTACCTCTTCCGTCCAAAGGAACGCCCAACGGGTCGATGACACGTCCCAGCATGTTCTCGCTGACCCGTATGGACGCAATTCGTCCCGTACGTTTCACGATCATGCCCTCTTTGATGAGGTCTGTGGCTTCTAAGAGGACGGCACCCACGTTGTCCTCTTCCAGGTTCATCACTACGCCCATCACTCCGTTTTCAAATTCCAATAATTCATTGGCCTCGGCATGGAGCAACCCATAAATACGTGCCACGCCGTCGCTGACCTGCAACACGGCACCCACTTCGTCGAACTGGATAGACGTGTTGATTCCTTTGAGCTGTTGGAGCAATACCTCCGAAACCTCGCTGGGTCTTATCTTATCTGGCATATTCTTGTTTCCTTTTCATTATACTATTCTTCTGTTTTTCTCGATGAACTGTTTCTTCACGCGTTTCAACTGTCCGGCTATGCTAGCATCGATTCGCCAATAGCCGATTTCCAGAATGCCACCACCGATGATACCGGGGTCTACTTTGGTTTTGAATTCCACCGTGCGTCCCCGATAGCGTTTCAGGATGAGCGTTTTCAGTTCGTTGAGGGTTTCCTCCGGTAGCGGCATAGCCGTGACAAGTTTTCCCTGACGTATTTTTTTCTTTTTCCGATATAAGAATAAGAAAGAATGCAGGATGAAAGCCAACAGCTTTTCGCGCCTTTTTTCAAGTAGCAGATAGAAAAATTTGGTCAGCTCTTCGCATGTGTCAGCTCCGGCGGTAGCATTGTGCAGGAGCTTTATTTTCTCTGTGCGGCTCACCATCGGATTCTCTATCGTGTGGCGGAACTCCGGAAGCTCGTTGTATTGGAACAGGAGCTGTTGAGCCTGTTCGTACACCAAGGTCTCGTGTCCGTTCTCACACGCGAAGAGCAGCAATGCGCGGGCATAACGTCTTGCAATAATTCCTATATCCATTATTCAATGTCGTTGTTTGATTTAACTTCGTCCAACAGTCTGTTCACTAATTCAAGCTGTTCCTTATCATCAGACAGTTTTTTACGCAACACCTTTTCAGCTACATCTACGGACAGTATTGCCACTTGCCGACGTATGTCGTTGATGGCGCTTTCTTTTTCCGCAGCAATCTGGTGGCGGGTCTCGTCTAGGGCTTTCCGAGCTTCGGTGCGTGCCCGTTCGCGCGCTTCTGCGATGATGCGGTCGCGCGTGGCGGAAGCTTCTTTCAGTATGGCGGTCTGCTCTTCGTGCGCCCGTGCCAGCAGTGCTTCGCTTTCGGCTTTCACCTGCTGCAACTGCTCGTTGGCCTGGCGGGCAGCCTCCAACGAACTGTCTATGTATTGTTTCCGTTTGTCCACCATTCCGGTGATGACAGGAAATGCGTATTTGGCCAAGATGAAGAATACGATTCCGAATATAATCACCATCCAGAACAATGTACCCGGATCCGGGGTTAGCAGTCCCATAAGCAACAACGGTTTAGAGGAACAATGTCAAAAGACAAACGACAATGGCGATGAGGGCTACACCTTCTATCAAAGCTGCCGCGATGATCATGTTCATACGCACGTTGTTGGATTCCGACGGCTGTCGTGCGATGGCGTCCATGGCCGACCCGCCGATGCGTCCGATACCTATGCCTGCGCCCAAAACGGCAATACCAGCGCCAATCGCTGCACCTAATTTGGTAAGACCTATACTTCCGATAGCTTGTAATAAAATGGATAATAACATAATGTTTCTGTTTTTAAGGGTTATACTTGATTTTCTAATAGTTCTTTTTAATTCTCTTCTTTAATACGTGACAGGCCGATGAACACAGCCGACAACATGGTGAATACATACGCCTGGATGAAGGCTACGAGAAGTTCCAACAGGTCCATGAAGATGCCGAACAATACGGATATGACTGTCATGGAACCGTTGATGACCGGACCGGCCTTCACCGTGATGAAGATGATGGCTACCAAACTTAGGATGGCTGCGTGCCCGGCCATGATGTTGGCAAACAGACGGATCATCAATGCAAATGGTTTGGTGAAAATTCCGAATAGCTCGATCATCGGCATGAGAGGCACGGGAACTTTCAACCATAAGGGGACTTTCGGCCAAAAAATATCCTTCCAATAGGCTTTTGTTCCGTAGATGTTGGTGAAGAGAAAGGTGCACAATGCCAATACCAATGTAATGGCAATGTTTCCCGTGACGTTAGCTCCTCCCGGAAAGATTGGAAGAATACCCATCAGGTTGTTAACCAGAACGAAAAAGAATGCGGTCAGCAAATAGGGAGCGTATCTCCGGTAGTCTTCCCCGATACATCCTTTGATGACTTCATCGTTTATCATGACCACCAGAGCCTCTATCATGCCCACACCTCCTTTAGGTGCCCCTTCGCTCACTTCGTGACGTTTATACCAACGCGCACATCCCAACATGATGGCCACCAATATGACGCTGTTGATGAACAGTGCCAACACATTCTTGGTGATGGAGATGTCGAACGGGCGGATTTCTTCTCCCGTGGCATTCTTTTCCACGATTTTGTTTTTGTATTCACCGTCCGGTGCGATGTATAATCCTTCGTATCGGGCCTGGTTTCTCAGACGGGCGGATGAAAACACATGCCAACCGGAAGAGCTTTTCACAATCACGGGCAGGGGGATGCGTATGGAGGCGTCTCCGATGTCCGTGATATGCCATTCGTATGCGTCTTCGATATGGCCGAATACGATTTCGTACACATCTATTTCCTCGTTTTCCTCAGCTTGCGCTTGCCGGGGCATGAACATCAACAGGCATAGGCCTATACAGCATAAATATTTTAGTAGCTTCATTCCTTAGACTTCTCTTTTTATGTGTCCGGATAAGGGAGCGGTCAGGCCGTCGCTTCCGTTACGCAGACGGAGACTGCGTTGTCATTCACTTCTACAAAACCACCTGAAATGTTCACGCGGTTTTTGTCTTTTCCGCTTCGGTAAACGACTTCTCCTGCGTCGAGGGACGAAATCAGGGGAGCGTGGTTGTAGAAAACGGCGAACTGTCCGGCACTGCCGGGAAGTCTTACGTACTTCACCAGACCTTCGAACAAAGTCTTTTCCGGAGACACGATGAGCAAATGAATTTTATCCTCTTCCATACGATTTAATTTTGGGCTGCGCTCAACAATTCTTTTCCTTTGGCAATGGCGTCTTCAATGGTACCCACGTTGAGGAATGCCTGTTCGGGAAGGTCGTCCACCTCTCCGTCCAATATCATCTTGAATCCTTTGATGGTGTCCTCGATGGATACCATGACGCCCGGCACGCCCGTAAACTGTTCGGCCACGGCAAAGGGTTGCGACAGGAAACGTTGTACCCGTCGAGCACGGTTCACCGTCAGGCGGTCTTCATCCGAAAGCTCGTCCATGCCGAGGATGGAAATGATGTCTTGCAGCTCCTTGTTCCGTTGCAGGATTTGCTTGACGCGCTGTGCCGTTTCGTAGTGTTCCTGTCCCACGATGAGCGGGTCAAGGATACGGGATGTGGATTCCAAGGGATCCACCGCAGGATAAATGCCCAACTCCGTGATTTTACGGCTCAGTACGGTGGTGGCATCCAGATGCGTGAATGTCGTGGCCGGGGCTGGGTCGGTCAAGTCGTCGGCAGGCACGTACACAGCTTGTACAGAAGTGATGGAGCCATTCTTCGTGGACGTGATTCGTTCTTGCATCTGTCCCATTTCGGAAGCCAGTGTCGGCTGATAGCCCACGGCCGAGGGCATGCGCCCCAACAGGGCGGACACTTCGGAACCGGCCTGGGTGAAACGGAAGATATTGTCGATGAAGAACAGGATGTCCCGCGGTCCGTCTCCCTTATTGTTGTCACGGAAAGACTCAGCCAAGGTCAGACCGGAAAGTGCTACGGAAGAACGTGCGCCCGGCGGTTCGTTCATTTGTCCGAACACCATGGCCACTTGTGATTTTTCCACTTCGTTCATGTCCACTTTCGAGAGGTCCCAGTGTCCGGCATCCATGCTTTTCAGGAATTCGTCGCCGTACTTGATGACACCGGACTCAATCATTTCGCGCAGCAGGTCGTTACCTTCACGCGTACGTTCTCCCACACCGGCGAACACGGAAAATCCGTTGTGCTTTTTGGCGATGTTGTTGATGAGTTCCTTGATTAATACCGTTTTTCCTACGCCCGCCCCGCCGAACAGTCCGATTTTCCCTCCTTTCAGATAGGGTTCCAACAGGTCTATCACTTTGATGCCCGTGAAAAGCACTTCCTGAGTGGTGGAAAGGTCTTCAAACTTGGGAGGGTCCCGGTGGATGGGGGACGCACCGCTCTCGTCCAAGGCCGGCATGCCGTCGATGGCGTCGCCTACGACGTTCATGACCCTTCCGCGAATCTGTGCGCCCACCGGCATGGTGATGGGTTTTCCTGTGGAGACCACTTTCATGCCACGTTGCAGTCCGTCCGTGCTGTCCATGGCGATGGTACGCACCGTGTCTTCTCCGATGTGTTGCTGTACCTCGACAATCAATGTCTTGCCGCCCGGACGTTGGATTTTCAGGGCGTCGTGTATGCTCGGAAGGTTGGCGTTCTGTTCTTTTTCGCTGTGTTCGAAATGAACGTCCACCACCGGGCCGATAATTTGCGATATGTGTCCTAATACCTCTGCCATAAATGATGTTTATACCTTAATTATATATAATCGTTTTATTTGTTTCGTGTTCTTTTTACCTGTCGAACCGATTGTTTTGTCGTTTGCTTTCGTGGAACGTGTCGAACCGCTTGGGTTTCTCAACATTCTTATACATTATTTAATGTCAACCGTGTCTTTCTTTCGCTTCGTTTATAATAGTTTAACCCGGAGACATTTCCATTTTTCTTGTTTCAAAGTTAAGGGTAATTTCTCTTTTTCGTAAATTTGTAGAATTAATAATATTCATGATTTCTATTGATTTTTCTTATGGAACTGACTCCGCTGAAATATTTCGTCAAATTGGCAGACGTGCTTTCATTCACAGAAGCCTCCAAAGAGCTTTTTATCACGCAGAGCACCTTGTCGCTAAGCATCAAGCAACTGGAAGAGGAACTCGGCGTGACACTGTTCGACCGCATCGGGAAGAAAATCTATCTGACGGATGCCGGACGGGATTTTTTGGACTGTTCCCGTAAGGCGATAGAGGAGGTGGCGTATGGCATACAGCATTTGAAGGAAATGCAGCATGTCTATACGGGAAAGATAAAGATTGGCGTAATATACAGCCTTTTCCCTTTGCTGAATATTTGCGTGTTGAAGTTTACGAAGGCTTTTCCAAAAGCCGAGCTTTCTATTGTCTATTCCCATTCGGTGTTGGAACTGGTGGAGCTGATCAATTCCAACAAACTTGATTTCGCGTTGAGTTACAACCCGCAGGATGTGTCTGCGCTTACGGAATCCAAGGAATACGCCTGCATGCCTTTGTGTGTCATTGTCCATGAAAGCCATCCGGTGGCCATCCGGAAACATTTTTCCTTGTCGGACTTGAACGAGTTCCCCGTTATCTTCTTGGACAAAGAGCTGTACACCCGGAAGGTCATAGACCGCATGCTGGCCCAGTACAGGGTGAAGGTAAAACCTCAGATAGAAGTCAACAGCACGCCGCTATTGCTTGAAATGCTGCGCACGGGGCATTGGATTTCCATTTTGCCTCAGGACATGACGGTAAGCAGCCCGGACTTGAAAGCCGTGCCGATTAAGGAGAAGACAGAGATGATGCACATCAGCCTTCTTTCCCTTAAAGGTAAAAGGCATTCTTTGTTGACGGAGAAATTTCTGGAAGTGTTGCGGATGGAGACGCAAAAAATACAAGAGCGTAGAATTGCCGGAGGAAAAGACTCGGATTTGTTTGAAGGGAAATCTGCCGAAGAAGAAGCATGATGCACCGTATATATATAAGGTATGGGCGAAATAGCGGAAGTGGTTGGATTTTAGTTTGGACTTTGTAATGGATAAAATAGGATATGAGAAAAAACATTTGGATTATCGTGGGCGCATGGGCCTGTTTTTCAGCTTGCAGGTCTGTGCAAGCTCCCCAACTTATCGGGGGAAATAAGGATGAACATGGTTGTCTTACGGCGGCCGGTTATACGTGGAGTGAACTTCGCCGGGACTGTATCCGCATCTTTGAGGACGGGGTGCGTGTGGACGACCCGTCTTTGCAACCCTCTTTAGCGTCGTACGCCGTGTTTGCGGCAGACAGCAGCCGGGTGGAGGTTTTCCGTCCGTCTCCGTTCCGGAACGAGATACTCGACCGTAAGGGGGGCGTTTGGCAGGGCAAGACCTGCAAGTTGTATCGGACAGGAAACCGGTGGGAACTTCGCGGAAAGTGAAATCAAACAAACAGACTTTGTATGGAACGAATTATCAATTATTTTACAGATGATGACCTGTATAAGTTCACCATGTGCTGTGCGGTCATCGACAATTTTCCCCGTGCCCAGGTGAAGTACCGGTTTACCGACCGGGACCATACCGTCTATCCGCCGGGCTTTGCCGACAAATTGCAGGAACAAATCATCCTGTTGGAGGACGTGGTCATCACGGACGAGGAAATTGCGTTCATGAAACGGCGGTGCAGCTACATTCCCGGTTGGTTCTACACCTATTTGAAAGGCTACCGTTTCTGTCGCGAATGGGTGAAAGTCCGGCAGGATGCCGAGGGGCATCTGTACGTGGAGTTCGAAGGGAGTTGGGCCGATACCATCCTGTTGGAAGTGAAAGTGCTGGCCATCATTTCCGAGCTTTATTACAGGATGACGGGCGAAGACAGCCGTTTCGATTATGAGGATTATTACCGGAAAGCCGTCCGCCTGTTGGAAGCCGGTTGCGTGTTCAGTGACTTCGGGACGCGCCGCCGCGTCTCGTTCGAGGCGGAAGAGACGGTGGTTCGGGCGATGAGAGACTGTTACCAAAGCCGGGAATGGAGCGGGAAGTTTGTCGGGACCAGCAATATCTACCTGGCGATGAAGTATGACCTGGTTCCTGTCGGCACGATGGCACACGAGTTTGTCTGTGCCATAGGAGGAATGTACGGCCCCCAGATGGCCAACCATATTGCCATGAACTCTTGGCGCAACACGTTCCGTGGAGCTTTGGGCACGTACCTCTACGACAGTTTCGGTTGGGACATCTTCAGCCTGAATTTTTCGGAGGACTTTGCCAACTTGTTCAAAGGTCTTCGCGTGGACAGCGGCGACAACCGTGCGGAACTGCAAAGGATTGTGGAGAAATACCGTTCGTTGGGCATCGACCCCCGTACGAAGCAGGTCATATTCAGTAATGCGCTCGACACGGACCGTGCGATAGAGATACAACGTTACGCCCGGGAGTATTGCCAACCTTCTTTCGGGATTGGCACGCACTTCACAAACGACTTCGAGGGCGTGAAGCCCATGAACATCGTTATCAAACTGGTGGCCGTGAAAATCACGGAGTCATGGACTTTCTACAACGATACTTGTAAGTTGAGCGAAGACGACGGCAAGCATACAGGCAAGCCCGAAGTGATTCGCCGTTTCATGGAAGCGTTGAATATGAAAGGATGAAGGGAGTCCGGACGATAAAAACTTCAAAATTTTGTCCGTTCTTTATGGGATTGGTTCTTAGAAAAGATTAACTTTGCATTGGGTTCCCGGTGATTCTTGCTGTGCCGTGATGTCCGGTAGCGACCGGTAGGCCGATCCAAGCAAGGCGACCTGCGCCGATACGAACAGGAACGTCTGTCCTTTGCGGCAGGTGGGAATGGGAGTGGACGGGTAGGGAAAGGGGAACCGCTATATATAAGAAGGCGTTTATCATGCGCTGGTTCTTGACGCTTCGAATCTCGCAAATTCAAAAGTATAGTCATGAATTGTGCAACGGTAGATGCCCATGGGATGTTTTTATAAATATCCCTGAGGGATTGTTTTGTCCGTTTGCCCCTATGGGCAGAAGGAAGGAGGCAAATCCTAAAGGGGGATTATATAAACTCATCGGCGTGGGTTCTGCGTTGCTCGTTCTACTATACTGGGCAATGCGAGAGCCTCGAAGCATGGGACGGGTGACGGATACAGATCTCCACGCTTTTTTTGTTGTAGTATTCCTTATCATGAGTATCATTTAAGTCAACGGAGGGAGGTCGGTTGGCAGTTTGTTGTTTTAAAGAGACTTTATGATGAAACGACTATTATTGGTGACCATGGGGACGGCTTCGTTCCTCCTGTCTTCGGCGCAGGTGCCGATAGATGAAGCCCATTTTCCGAATTCTGGTTTACGGAATTATGTCAGGCTTAATTTCGACACCAATGGGGACAAACTTTTGGACGATGAAGAGGTGCGGGCTGTGACACGGATTGATTTGTCGGAATATAGATCCACCATTACTTCGTTGAAAGGCGTGGAACATTTCATTTATTTGCAGGACTTGGAGTTGAAGATGGTCGATGTGGACGAAATGGATGTAAGTGCCAATGCGGATCTTGTACGTTTGAAGATTGGAGGACTTTTTACCTTGGAGAAACTTGATTTGCGTCAAAACAAAAAATTGGAGTATTTCCAATTGAATAACGGTCCTTCCTTGTCGTCTCTATCTTTGGACTGTCCGAAGTTGGAGACCTTGATACTTCCTTCCCTTTCTTTAGGCACATTGGATTTGTCCGCATCTCCGGGATTGAAGCATTTGGAGTGCCCGAAATGCGGTTTGACTGCGTTGGACTTGAGACATTGTCCAAAATTAAAGGTGTTGGACTGTTCGGAAAACTCCTTGACAACCTTGGATTTGAGGCATTGTCCGGAATTAAAGGTGTTGGGTTGCTCGGGAAACTCCTTGACATCCTTAGATTTGAACGAGAAAGCGCAGTTGGAGACTTTCAATGGCAGCGGTCAAATGGCAGTCGGTGCGTCACCCGTGGTGGATGGTTGGTTCGATTTGTCTACGCTTTCGGGGTTTGATGCGGAGCGGTCGTATGATTGGGTTGGCGCATATCGCTACGGCAACCGTATCGTTTTCGATCAAACCTTGGCCAAATACAAGTACAAGACTGGAGTTGTTTCCGGATCGGGAAGCGAAATCGAGTGTTGTTTGAAATGCAATGCAGAAGACTTACCCGTTTTGCTTGGCAAGTTCGGTAATATCAGTACGGCTTGGTTGTATGATGCTGACGGCGACGGGAAGAAGGAATATTATAGGATAGACAAGGACGGAAAGCTCAAAGCTCGTTACCATTGGCACGCCCCCGGCCGGTATGCGCGGGATTTCCAGTTGGATTTGCCTTTCACCTATTTGGATGAAGACCGTATGATGACGCATCTGAACAACGACGGCATACCAGATTTTGCCAATCGTGCTTTCGCGGATTTCCGCAAGATTGAGATAGCTCTGGGTGAGGCAGACGGTACTTATACCCTGATGGACGGATGCAACTCCGCTTATCCGTTGGACGTGAACCATGACGGGTTGCCGGACTTGTTCGCGTTCAACAACACGGACTGGAGCATCTTTTACCAAAATCCTGACGGGACGTTTACCGCCACGCGCATCGACACCATTTCGCGCGTGCAGGCCGATTCGTTGGTGGCTCAAAAGGCAGAGGAAGCTAACGGGAAATTCGACATCAGCGACTTGCCGTCGTTGAGCGACGGGATGTTCATTGGCGGAAGCCCTACGGTGGATATAAGTTACAAATTCACGCAGGCCATCGACGTGAACCGTGACGGTTACATGGATTTGGTGGGACCTCGCACGATTTTTTATAACGTGGGCGACAACCGTTTCGTGGCTTCCCCGCAGCCGGGCGAGCTGACGGTGAAGGACTTGAACGGTGATGGTATCCCCGATTACATCTATAATGATACGGAAGGAAAGCGCGTGTATACCCGCACGTACTTGGGTGGCGACCGTTTCGAGGAACAAACGTTGATGAAGGACTTGGACGTGACGAACATTTATTGTTATGACTTCGACAAGGACGGTGACGTGGACATCCTGCTGACGTTCGATTACCTTTCGTCCTCCACTTTCTCGTTTTTGGTCTTTGCGGAGAACACAGGAAAGGGCAAGTTTACCATCCACGAGCATTCCTTCAAGACGAAGTGGGCGTTCGGGCAGTGTCTGGATTTCGACAACGACGGTTACATGGAACTCTTGGCGGGCGTGCAGGATGAAGGTCGGTTAGAATATAGATGTTCTTCCGTGCACGGGTTGTATTTGTTCCGGTTGGACGACATGAAGAAAGTGGAAGAACCATCTGCGATGCAAGTGGATGCGACTTTCTTTTATGAACGGGACAACGGTCCTGGTACCGATTGGCAAGAAGCGGTTGTGAGCCGTTTGGACGAGAACATCACCGTGGCGGATATAGATAATGACGGGCGTTTGGAGCTCCTGGCCGATACGACGAAGACGGCTGGCGGTTATTGGGCCACCAAAGACTTGCCCCTCTTGCAGGGCATCCCGGCCAACGAAGCCCCGCAACGCATGTCCGCCCCGTCGGTAAACCTCGACCGCAAGAGCGGCAAACTGAAGGTTGCTTGGAAGCCGGGCAAGGACAAGGAGACTTCTACCGTGGATTTGACCTATGCCCTCCGCATCGGCAGTGCGCCCGGCAAGGACGACATCTATTTCTCGGGGGCGAATGCCGACGGTAGTCGACGCGATTTCCGTCCCGGCAACATGGGGGCGAACTTAGATGCCACATTGGACGTGAGCCGTTGGAAGCACGGCACGTATTATATAGCCATACAGACGGTGGACCCGATGGGTAAAGGCTCGGCGTGGTCGGACGAGGTGGCGTACGAGCACGACCTCGTGCAGGCAGCGTTCACGGTGTCGGATGATGAACCGGCAGCGGCAGACACTTTGGTACTGACGGCAGCTTCCCGCGCCGCCGGGTTGGATTACGCTTGGGATTTCGATGGAGGCAAAGCCATAAAGGCTTCGGCTGACAGCGCACAGGTATGGCTGACGTTCGACGTGCCCGGCGAGAAGCATCTCCGCCTGACGGTGACGAATCCGGCGGATGGCACGGAGGATGTACGCGAAAAGGTAGTGACGGTGCAGCGTGTTTCATTCGAGCGTCGCGAAGCTGCGGCTTTCGGATATACCCAAGCCCACCATTTTTGGGACATGGATGGTGACGGTGTGTTGGACGTGATAGACAAAAACGGCTTTTATGTACATGACGGCATGGGGCATTATGAGAAATTGGGCACGATATTCAACTCCAATTTGGAAATTCCGTACCGTGCAGACGGATTGTCTCCTTTCGTTGACTTCGACATGGACGGGGATGCCGACATCGTGATAAAGAGCAATAAAGGAAACCTGATACTCAACAACGGGAACAAGTCGTTCGAGGCACAAGAAAGCAACTCCTTGCTTTGCGATGGTCCAAACGGGCAAAGCGATGTCTTGCCGGACTTGGACAACGACGGCTTCAATGAAATATATTACAACGCGAATGAATATGACCAAAAGGGCATCTACGTAAATATGGGTGATAACGTACGGTTTGAACAGTTCCAATTCCCTAATACCGGGGATGAGTATAATTTTCGTTTTGATTACGAAGCTAATCAGGTTTATGATATTAACCGTGACGGTTATCCTGATTTTTATACTACGAGCGCACGTCGGGTCTTCGGCAACGCTTGGGAACGGTGTGAGGCTGTGGCTATCAACCAAGGCGGTATGAATTTTGTTTACCGTGCCTTGCCGGAGGAGACCGGAACGTTGGCGGCTTATGAGGACGTGGATGGAGACGGAGTGCCGGACAAGGTAATGCAGTATGGTGATAATGGTGTGGAAAAGGATGTGGTTGGCATTTGCTTTGGCCGAAAGGACTACACGTTTGAAACTCCTGTCAAGTTCAAGTTCCCCAATGCCCGAAGTACCAAGTATGCCCTGAACGTGCTGCGCGTGTCTGACTTCGACAATAACGGATGTATGGATATTTTAGTGCAATATGACTTCAACTTGTCTGGGGTGTCAAAGGATGAATATGCCGTGCTTTACATGGAGCGCGACCGTTCTGGGCAGGTCGAGGTTTTGCATAATATGGATTTGGGTTACCCGATAACTATGGCAGATATAGACAACGACGGTAAACCGGATTTTTATAATTACGATGAATGCCAACTGCTCCGCACCGGCATCCCGAACACTTCTCCCGAGGCTCCTGCCCATGTGCGGGCTACCCAGGAAGGCCTCGGCATACTATTGGAATGGGATGATGCCTACGACAAGGAGACCCCAGCCATGCAGATGCGCTACAATGTGAGCGTGAAGAAGAAAGGCGCAGAGGGCGAGGGGGCCTATATCATCTCGCCGCTGAACGGCGGAAACGACAAGACGGCGGTCATCCCCGGCGTATACTACCAGAAGGCCACGCGCAAGATGATTCCCATCGAGCGGTTCGAGGCCGGACAGGAATACGAGGTGCAGGTACAGGCCATAGACCTGTGGGATGCCCATTCGCCCATGTCGGAGACCTATACCTTTACGGTGAGCGAACAGTTCATCGCCGGACCTACGGTGACGGCACCGCGCAAGGCCGTGGCTTTGACGTATAATGTGCCCGATGCCGCTTTGCAAACCGCCGAGTGGGACTGGGACGGCGGGACGCTTCTCGGTCAGGAAGGGAAACGGTTTGAGGTGTCATGGGACGAGCCGGGGCTGAAGACCGTGACTGTCCGCACGGCAGATGGCGAAACAGCCACCAAGAACGTGATGGTGCGCGACATCGACCTTTCGTTCGACTTCCCCACCGAAGGACTGGCCGGGACGGAGATTACCTTCACGCTTCCCGAAGCCTTTGCACAGGCTTCCCGCGAAGACATCGACGTGAAGCTGTCGGACGAACGTATCGAGATGCTGCTCCGCGTGGGGAGCCGGGAAGCCAAGGCGGTGTTCCCCGATGCCGGTGATTATTCCTTCCGCTTGTCGGTGCGCGACTCTGTGTGCGGCGTGGTGGAATCGGAAGAAAAGCACATCCGCATCGTGGGCGAAGTGCCTGTGCCCGTTATCCGTCTGGTAGGCATCGATGCGGCTACCGGCAAGAACAAAGTGACGTGGGACATGCCCGGCATGCCGGATTTCGTCACCACCGTGAATATATATAAGGAGAGCGGACGCTACAATGCGTTCGACTGCATCGCACAGGTGGCTCCCGGGGCGGGAGAGTTCGTAGACACGTCCTCCAATCCCTCTGTCTCGTCCGACCGCTATTGCATCAAGTTGGGCACGACGTTCGGTGTGGAAAGTCCGGCCAGCCGTGTGCATAGCGGTACGCATCTGATGCTGAACAAGGGAGTGGGCGGTGCCGTCAACCTGATATGGAACGCCTACGAGGGTGGCATTGTGGACAGTTACCGCGTCTTGCGCGGAACGTCCGCCGACCGTCTGGAACTGTTGGCCGAGGTGTCGGGTGCCCATACGGCCTACACCGACCTGAACGCCGGGGACGGGACGTATTTCTACGCCTTGGAGTATGACGAGACTTATTCCGACGAATGGCAACCGATGGCGAGGACATCTGAGGACAGGTCGTCCGGAAGCGGCCGCTCCAATGTGGTATGCACGGACGGGGCATGGACGGTGGTACCTGCCGAACAGTTGAACGTGCTGGCCATAGAGAAGGAACTCGTGCTGACATCTTTGCAGCCCACGTTGCATTTGCAGGCCGAAATCTTGCCGGCCATGGCGGATATCCGTACGGTGAACTGGCAGATTACGGAAGGTGGCGAACTGGCTTCGCTGACTCAAAACGGTGTGTTGACGGCCCAAGGAAAGGAGAACGGCGACATCGTGGTATGCGCCACGACCGTAGACGGAACGAACATCGAGGCCCGTGTGACCGTCGTGAAAAAAGACTTCGGTATCCTGCCGCAGTCGGTCACGGTGACTACTGTGGAAGGCACTACGCAGTTGACTCCCCTTACCGGACGGTTGCACTTGCAGGCATCCGTGCAACCTGAGAATGCCTCCCAGCTCGTAGCATGGAGCGTGGTACAGGGAGCCGGTCTGGCCACTTTGGATGAAGACGGCGTCCTGACCCCGACCGAAACGGGTAACGGCGACATCGTGGTGCGTGCCACTTCTTTGGAGGACGCTTCCGTGTACGGCGAGTTGACTCTCCGTAAGGAAGGTTTCTCCGGCGATGGAGTAGAGGGAGTGAATGCCGGACAGATGTCGGTGCGTCGCGTCGGCGACGACCTGTGGATTGAAGGTCTGCCTGAGGACAGCGAATGCGGTTTAAGTATCGTGGATCCCTCCGGGCGCGTGCTTTCCACGGAATACCGGCGCGAGGGGTGTTCGGGCCGAATCTCTTTGGCGCGTCTGGCTTCCGGCACCTATCTGCTCCGGGTGGTTACCGGTGAAGACAGGCAAACGTTCCGTTTTGTCAAGTAGGCCGGAACGTACATTATATGGAAACGCCCCGGGCATTCGGTTGTGGCCGTAATGTCCGGGGCGTTTAGTCTTTTTTAGACTCCAAGTATGCAGATTTGTAAATATAGCATACTTCTAAAAAGGTTGGCTTTCATCTGCGGATTTTTCTGCGCCAAATGATTTTTCAATCTCAGCCGAACGATTTTCCGTTCTGCGCCAAATGATTTTCGTTTCTCTTGAAGGTGAAAAAACGATAAGATGAGCACGTGGAAATGAAGTGCTGAAGGTGGAACGCCTGCTTTGGGAGTGCTGATTTATTTTATTGTTTTATAGAAGTTTATGTAGTGTCAGAATAAAATGGGCTGTTCTTTTCTTCCGAAAGAAAAGGCGGTATATCACGTTTGTAAAGTTCGGAAAACGGGATGCGCATGATGTCATATTTATCGAAAAAATGCCATAATGGCATTTTTCTTTTGGCCGGATGAAAAATAAGTCCTACCTTTGCAGCCGAAATAATATTCGTAATGTTTTGTAATCCTCATCGGAGGGCAACAATGAAATGCCGGATAAGATGACTGGGTAAAACCAATCACTTATCCGGCATTTTATGTGTGGTAAAATAAAAAAGACGTAGAAATGAAAGAATTGGATTTGACACAGGGAAGCGTGCCAAAGGTTCTGCTACATTTTGCAGTCCCGTTTTTATTGGCCAACGTGCTTCAGGCGCTCTATGGGGGAGCCGACTTGTTTGTGGTGGGGCGGTACGACGATGCCGCGAGCGTGGCCGCCGTGGCCATCGGAAGTCAGGTGATGCAGACTGTGACGGGCGTCATTCTCGGGCTTACGACGGGGATAACGGTGTTGATAGGCATTGCCACGGGGGCGAAGGATGACCGTAAGACGGCTTCCATCGTGGGGACGGGCATCTGGCTCTTTGCCGTGGTGGCAGCCGTACTGACCACCCTTATGGTGGCACTGCACGGACAGATAGCCGTTTGGATGCACACGCCTGTTGAGGCCATGCGCGACACGGAAGCCTATCTTTGGATTTGTTCGATGGGCATTCCTTTTATTATGGGCTATAATGTCGTGTGCGGTATTTTGCGCGGGTTGGGAGATTCGCGCACGCCGCTCTATTTCGTGGCGTTGGCTTGTGTGTTGAACATCGTGTTGGATTTCATCCTTGTGGGGGCGTGCGGCATGCGTGCGGCCGGGGCTGCTGCGGCCACGGTCACGGCGCAGGGTGCCAGTTTCGCGACCGCACTCGGCTTCTTGTACCGCAAGGGATTTCATTTCGAGTTCACGCGGCGCGACATCCGTCCGGTGAGGACGTTGTGCCGGCGAATGGTGTTGCTCGGGGCACCCATCGCCTTGCAGGACTTGTTGGTCAACCTCTCTTTCCTGCTGATTACGGTCATTGTCAACGGGATGGGCGTGGTGGCTTCGGCGGCTTTGGGTGTCGTTGAAAAGCTGATTGTCTTTGCCATGTTGCCGCCGATGGCCATAGCGTCGGCTGTGGCGGCCATGACAGCCCAAAATTACGGTGCCGGGCTGAGGGGGCGTATGCGGTATTGCTTGCGCTCGGGCATCGCCATGGCCTTGGTCTTCGGCGTTTCCGTGTGCGTCTATTGCCAGTTTTTGCCGGATACGCTGACGGGCATCTTCACGAAAGACGCGGCAGTCATGCAAATGGCTTCCGGCTATCTGCGGGGATACAGCATAGATTGCATCATGGTGAGTTTCGTGTTTTGCATCAATGCCTATTTCAGCGGGCAGGGCAATTCCGTGTTCCCCATGGTACACAGCGTGATTTCCACTTTCTTGTTTCGCATTCCGTTGTCGTATGCGTTTAGTCTGGCGAGTTCTTCTTCTTTGTTTCTCATGGGGTTTGCTCCTCCGTTGTCCACGTTGGTTTCGCTGATGATATGTATCGGGTATATGAGATACAAGGGAAAAAAGGAAATTATGCCGGTTTGTGTGTAAGAAAGCTGTTAAAAACAGATGAGGGGAAAACGTATTTCCCGTAAAATATCTAATTTTGCAGCGTAAATAAAAAATGTAAGCATGAATTTGTCTGAACTGATACAGAAACGGCAAAGTGACCGGAAATACGAATCGCGTCCTGTCAGCCGTGAAATGGTGATGAAATGTCTGGAAGCTGCACGTCTTGCCCCTTCGGCTTGTAATTCACAACCGTGGAAATTTGTTGTCGTGGACGATGCGGCGTTGTTGCCGCAAATGGGAGCGGCGGCTGCGGGGATGGGGATGAACGGATTTGCCCGTGAGGTGCCCGTCATCGTAGCTGTGGTGTTGGAGAAAATGAACTTGACGGCTCGTATTGGTAGTGTCATCAAAGACAAGGAATACTCTTTGCTCGACGTGGGTATCGCAGTGGAGCATTTTTGTTTGCAAGCGGCCGAACTTGGCTTAGGGACTTGCATCATGGGTTGGTTCGACGAAAAGAAAGTGAAAAAGCTGCTTGGCATCAAAGGAAAGCGCGTACCTCTGCTCATCTCGCTGGGCTATCCGGCGGGGGAGGCCCGCAAGAAAGCGCGCAAGTCGTTGGAGGAAATGAGCAGTTGGAACCAATATTAGTACTGGAATCATGGATAATAAAAAGGTGAAAGGCTATGCTTACGGTGTCATAGCATCGGTAAGCTACGGGCTGAATCCGTTGTTTGCCCTTCCGCTTTATGCTTCGGGCATCAGGGTGGATTCCGTGTTGTTCTATCGTTATGTGTTTGCCTTGCTGTTCTTGGCCGTGATGATGAAGATGAGCGGACAATCGTTTGCCCTGAAACGGAGTGAAATCCTTCCGGTGGCGGTCATGGGATTGCTGTTCTCTTTCTCGTCGCTGTTCCTATTCCAGAGTTTCAACTATATGGATGCGGGCATCGCTTCTACCATCCTGTTCATGTATCCCGTACTGGTGGCGGTGATTATGGCGGTATTCTTCAAGGAAAAGCTGAGCGTGGTGAAAATAGCATCCATTGCCACGGCTTTTGTAGGTATTTCCATGCTTTATAAAGGCGAGGGAGGAGCTACGCTAAGCATGACGGGCGTGTGCCTGGTGCTGATGTCCTCGTTGACCTACGCGCTGTATATCGTTGGCGTGAACCGTTCTTCCTTAAAAGAGATGCCGGGGCTGAAGCTTACGTTTTATGCCATTTTATTCGGTTCGTTGGTCTATATCGTCCGTCTGCGCGGAGGGATGGATTTGCAGTGGCTTACGGAAGGGACGCAATGGATGAATGCGTTGGGACTGGCTTTGTTCCCGTCTCTGATATCCATGGTGACCATTGCGAAAGCCATCCGGAACATCGGTGCCACGCCGGCTGCCATTCTCGGAGCGTTGGAGCCGCTTACGGCATTGTTCGTAGGTGTCATGGTATTCCACGAGAGGCTTACGGGCGGCAATGTGGTTGGCATCTTGCTGATACTTTTTGCCGTGACGCTGATTGTAGTCGGGCCGCGCGGATGGTTGCGGTTCAAGGCCGTGTGGCATAAGCGGACGGTTGGATAAAGCTCTTGTCGGCTTGTATGGAAAACAGCAAAGGGACTGTCCCGGTATTGGCCGGTAACAGTCCCTTTGCCCTTTGGGGGAGGGGGGTTAACGTTTTTGTATGTCTTTGCCTGAAGCGGATACTTGCACGGGATTCCCCGAATAGGCAATGCTTCCTCCGCCGCTTGTGTGGGCATCCAACGATTCCGTGGCATGGCACGAAATGTCTCCTGCCGAAGAGGCGTTGGCATCCACATGCCGGGCTTCCATATTGCCGGCATCGATGTCACCGCTGCTCGAGGCTGTATATTTGGCTTGTTCACATTTACCCTGCAGACGAAGGTCTCCGCTAGAGGTGGCTGTGGCTATCAAATGCGTGCACTCCAACCCTTTGATGTGCAAATCCCCGCTACTGTTGCATTGCAAGTCGGCCTGTTGGCATTTTGAACCACCGAAATAGATGTCGCCACTGCTGTTGGAGGCCGCTGCGAGGAGACCGCAGGAAACGGACTTGCCTGATATGTCACCGCTGCTGTTGGATGTGGCGTACAGGTCTTTGCAGCTGATGTCCTGGCACGAGATGTCGCCGCTGCTGCCTGCCGTGAGACGGAGGGTGCCCTTTACGTGCAGGCCGTCCTTTACGAGAATGTCCCCGGAACTGGAGGCAGACAAGCTACCGACCGGGCGTGTCTTGACATGCACTTCCTTTATCCCTTTGGTTTTTGTGGGGTCTTTGGGCTTTTTCATGCCTACGACCAATGTCCCGTGGGCATCCACTTGCACACTGATGTAAGGCAGGACGGCCTTGCTCGCACGGATTTCCACGGACGTTTCATCGTCAGATGGGATATAAACCACATCGACAGACGACGTGGCTGATATGGCGTTGAAGTCGCCGACGGTCACTTTCTGTGTCTGTATGTCTTTGGGGCTTGCCCCGGTTTCCCCGTCACAAAGGGATTGGGCAGGGCTCTTTGTGCAGCTACAGTAGGCAATGGCTGAGACGAGAAGAAGAAAAATTTGTTTTTTCATACTTTTTATTTTATAGGATTAATGTGGTCTCTTCCCGAAGGTGTCTTGCAAATGATGCGCGGACGTCCCTTGTAGGATATGCTGCCCGTGCCGTTCACTTCCCCCTCTATCTTGCGAGTGGCATGGCAACTGACCGTCCCTTCGCCTGTCACAGAGGCTGTGGCATCCATGGCTTGCAGCCCTTCGGCTTCGATGCTTCCGCGCGACGCATTGGCCAGTGCGGCCTTTGTGCAGCTGCCCGTGAGGATGACGGTTCCGGAGGAAGAGGATTGTGCCGCAACGTCGGTAGCCGTGATCTCCTTGGCGTTGATGCTGCTTCCCCCTTCGGCTTGCGCATGCAGGAGGCGGCAAGTGATGCCGCCGGTCAGGTCGATGGAGGCATTTGCTTTTGCATGCAGCATCACGTCGCGGCAGGTGAATTGTTGGTCGGCATGGAAACTCTTGTCGGACGTGGCGGAAATGTATAAATCCCTGCAAGTGATGGGGCCGCATATTACCGGACCATTGGCTGTGATGTGTACGTCACCGTCACTATATGCCCCGTCTTTCAGGATAAGTGTACCGGTTCCTTTATTGTGGAACGTGTCCATGGGAGGAGCTTTCAGTTCGATGCTGAACGGGGTATCCGAAGAGATGTCGGCGAAATGTTTCATGTTGACAAAGAGCGTTCCATTCTTGTTGACGTAGACTTCCAGAAATGGCAATACGTTCTCCGGCGCATTGAGTTCTATGTCTTTTTCGCCGGGAGTGGGGGTATAGATGATGTCGAGGGAAGCCGACGTGACAAGAGTGTTCAGACTGTCCACCGAAATTTTCCGGCTATCGTAATTCTTTCCTGCCGTGAGTGCCACGGTCTTGACTTCCCTGACCTCCGTCACTTCGTACACACCGGCGTATCCGGCGGCAAAACCCTCATGGCTTTTTCCCATATTCCGGATTTGCAGTTCGGCATAGGCCGGGTAGCCGTTCCGGGTTCCTTGGGTGGCGTTGTCGTAAGTGGGCAGGAGTTTCTCGGTCAAGTCCTTGATCCAATACACCATTGTGTCACCGCAAGAGGTGAAAGTGCGTACTTCGTGTCCTATGACCAATTCTCCCCGGACTGTTTGTAGGGGAATATCCGTGAGGACGATACTTTCCGGATCGAAGAGAGGCTGCTCTTGTCCTATTTCCACGAAGATGGCTTTGTCCGGGTGGCTGTCGTGGATTTCAAAATACCTCCGTCCGCTGTTGCCCGTGCCCCAACCGTTACAAGTGGAGGGGATGGCCTCTTTCGCTTCTATGGCGGTTTCGAACCGGTCGGCATAGTCGCCGGTAGGCAGGAGGATGTAGCGGGTCACTCCCTTGCGGTCACAATCCACTTCCTTGAACTTGCAGGTTTCTTCGCTGTTCCATCCCGGGCTTTTTTCCAACTGGTCCAGTACGTCGTCGATGTCGCCGTCTTCGATATGGAAGATTTTGATGACGGGACGGCCGTCGGAGCGGGAGCGGCCTGTATGTTTGACGACTGCCCCTTCGAGCAGTCCGTCCGTGACGACACAAGTCTGGCTGTCGCGTTGTGCCCAGAATTGCAGTCCCGCACCGGATACGATTTCCCATTTGAATCCTTGGTACGCTTTTTGTGTCGGCTGTTCCGGGAAGACGGGGTACTTGCCGTCGCGGTCGCCGAAACAGGCTGTGAGTAGGAGCAGATAGAGTCCTGCGGTAATTTTAAACAAAGAGCTTTTCATTGGGTGTAGGGTTGAGGTTTATAAATAAACAAGGAGTATTCTTGCCGGATCCGGATGGTCAGGAAAGGAATACTCCATGTCGTATGGTTATCGGATGAACAACAGTTCGCGGTATTTCGGAAGCGGCCACATCTCGTCGTCCACGATGAGTTCGAGTTTGTCCACGTGGTAGCGTATGCTTTCCAACATGGGAGCCACTGTGTCGTGGTAGGCAATGGCTTTCTCACGTACGTTTTCAATGCGGTTGGCCACCTTCCGGTTTTCCACCAACCGGTCTGCGTTTTCTGCGATGAAGCTCGTGTGTTCCGAAATCTTTTCTATCAGTTCCAAGTTCTTGGCATTCAGCCGGGCTGCGGTCTCGGCAGGGAAAACCTCTTGTACTTTGTGCACGTTGTCTATCAAGGCACTTTGGTAGCGTGTGGCCACGGGAATGATGTGATTCATGCACATGTCGCCGAAGATGCGTGCTTCCACTTGTACCTTTTTGGTGTAGGTTTCCCATTTGATTTCGTTGCGTGCCTCGATTTCATTGCGTGTGAACACATGGGTCGTCTCGAACATCTTCACGCTGCTTTCGTCCAGATAGCGGTCGAAGATAAGCGGGCAACTGCGTTCCGTGTCCAATCCCCGGCGTCGGGCTTCTTCCTGCCATTCTTCGGAATAGCCGTTACCGTCGAAATGGATGGGCTTGCACGTCTTGATGTCCTCGCGTACCACTTGCAGGATGGCTTTGGTCTTGTCTACGCCGTTTGCTATCAAAGCGTCCACCCGCGTCTTGAAATCGATAAGGGCTTCGGCCATAGCCGCGTTCAGGGCTATCATGGCAGCGGCACAGTTGGCTTGTGAACCGATGGCGCGGAACTCGAACCGGTTGCCTGTGAAAGCGAAGGGAGACGTACGGTTGCGGTCGGTATTGTCGAACAGCAGTTCCGGAATTTGCGGGATGTCGAGCTTCATGCCGTGTTTGCTGGCCACGTCTATCAGTTCGTCGTCCGTAGAATGTTCCAAATGTTCGAGTATGTCGCTCAGTTGCTGACCGAGGAACGAGGAAATGATGGTCGGCGGAGCCTCATGCCCTCCCAGGCGGTGGGCGTTGGTGGCACTCATGATGGAGGCTTTGAGCAACCCGTTATGGCGATAGACTGCCATGAGCGTTTCCACGATAAAGGTGACGAAACGCAGATTGTCGGTCGGCGTTTTGCCCGGCCCGTGCAGCAGGATTCCGGTATCGGTTGCCAGTGACCAGTTGTTGTGTTTGCCTGACCCGTTGATGCCGGCGAACGGCTTTTCGTGGAGCAAACAGCGGAATCCATGTTTACGGGCTATTTTCTTCATCAGTGACATGAGTAGCATGTTGTGGTCCACTGCCAGGTTGGTCTCTTCATAGATGGGGGCCAATTCGAATTGGTTTGGAGCCACTTCATTGTGGCGTGTCTTGCAAGGGATGCCCAGTTCCAATGCCTGTATTTCCAGGTCTTTCATGAATTCGGCCACCCGTTCGGGGATAGAACCGAAGTAATGGTCGTCCATTTGTTGGTTTTTGGCCGATTCGTGCCCCATCAGCGTGCGCCCGGTCATGAGTAGGTCGGGGCGGGTGGCGTAAAGTCCTTCGTCCACCAAGAAATATTCCTGTTCCCAACCCAAATTGGAAATGACTTTTTTCACGTCCGGATAGAAGTAGCGGCATACGTCGGTGGCCGCTTTGTCTACGGCATGGATGGCCTTTTTCAGGGGTGCCTTGTAGTCGAGCGCCTCGCCGGTATAAGAAATGAAAATAGTGGGAATCATCAGGGTATCGCCGAGGACGAAGACAGGCGAAGCGGTGTCCCAGGCAGAATAGCCGCGCGCTTCGAACGTGGAGCGGATTCCCCCGTTGGGGAACGAAGAGGCATCGGTTTCCTGCTGGATGAGCTGCTTGCCGGAAAATTCTTCCACCATGCCGCCTTTGCCGTCGTGTTCCACAAAAGCATCATGTTTTTCGGCCGTGCCTTCGGTGAGCGGTTGGAACCAGTGTGTACAGTGGGTCACACCCAACTCCATGGCCCATTTCTTCATGCCGGCAGCCACGACATCGGCCGTTTGCAGGTCGAGCGACGCACCGTTGTCTATCACGTCGCACATCTTTTTATATACGTCGGCAGGGAGATATTTGAACATCTTCTGGCGGGTGAATACATATTTGCCGAAGAATTCGGACGGTCTTTCGGCCGGGGCCGGAACTTCTACGGCTTTCTTCTTAAAAGCTTCGCCTACAACTTCAAATCTAAGTGAGGATGACATATACCTTTTTGTATTATGGGTTATTTAAATGTTTAATCAATAAAACGGCGGGTGAGCGGAGCGAACTCTTCGATGCGGCGGTCGCGCAGGAAAGGCCACCAGCGGCGCACGTTTTCCGAGCGTTCCAAATCAATTTCCACCACCATGTTTTCTTCCGCGTCGCGACTGGCACGTGCCAACATCTCGCCTTGCGGGCCGACTACGAAACTGCTTCCCCAGAACTGTATGCCACGGGTTTGCCCGGATGGGTCCGGCTCAAGTCCCACACGGTTCACCGCGATGACCGGCAGGCCGTTGGCAACGGCATGGCCCCGTTGTACCGTGGTCCAGGCCTCGCGTTGGCGTTCCTGCTCTTCGGGGGCATCGCTGCTTTCGTATCCGATGGCCGTAGGGTAGATCAGGAGTTCTGCGCCTTGCAGTGCCATGAGACGCGCACCTTCGGGATACCACTGGTCCCAACACACTTGCACGCCTAACTTGCACAGCGATGTCGATATCGGGTGGAAACCTAGGTCGCCCGGGGTGAAATAAAATTTCTCGTAATAGGCCGGATCGTCGGGGATGTGCATTTTGCGGTAGGTTCCTGCGATGGAACCGTCGGTGTCGAACACCACCGCCGTGTTATGGTACAGGCCGGCTGAGCGCCGTTCGAATAAGGACGTGACCAGCACGATACCGAATTGCCGGGCCAATTCGCCGAAGAATCCTGTGGACGGGCCGGGAACCGGCTCGGCCAAATCGAAATTCCGCGTATCTTCCGTCTGGCAGAAATAAAGCGAGTTGTGTAACTCCTGAAGAACGACGAGCTGTGCGCCGCGCTTGCATACGTCTTCTATGTTTTGTGCCAACTTGTAAAGGTTGGCTTTGGTGTCTGCGGTATTGGACTGTTGCACCAGTCCTACTTTTATCTTTTTCATGAGGGTGTTCTTTTATTTGAGTACGGGTACGGGAAATTGCATCGTGCAACAATGCAGCGAACCGTGCTGCCGGATGAGCGGGCGGCAGTCGATACCGACCACTTCATGCTGAGGAAAGGCTTTTTGCAAGGCTTTCCGGGCTTGTTCGTCCAAGGCGGGCTGATGGTAAGTCGGCATCAGTACGGCTCCGTTGACCACCAGGAAATTGGCGTATGTGGCCGGAAGTCGTTGCCCGTCTTCGTCGAAGATGGCTTCCGGCATGGGTAGGGCGACGAGCCGGTAGGGGGTGCCCTGAAGCGTGCGGAACGTGCGAAGCTGTTCTTCCATGCGTGCGAGTGCCTCGTAGTGCTCGTCCGTACGGTCCTCGCATTTCACGTAAGCGATGGTCTGGTCGGGGCAGAAACGGGCTAAAGTATCTATATGGCTGTCCGTGTCGTCGCCAGACAAATAGCCGTGGTCGAGCCACAATACCCTCTCGACATGCAGGAACGATTTGAGCCGTTCTTCGATGTCGGCACGGTTCAGGCGGTCGTTGCGGTTGGCCGAAAGCAGACATTCCGAAGTGGTCAGGAGCGTGCCGTGGCCGTCGCTTTCGATGGAACCGCCTTCGAGTACGAAGTCCAGATGGTCCGTGTACGTTCCATTGAATACGCCTTGTTCCATCAGCTTCCCGTTGATGCGGTTGTCCTGGTCGGCGGCAAACTTCTTTCCCCATCCGTTGAAACAGAAATCCAGAAGCTGCGGTCCGGTCTCGCCTACCAAGGTAATGAACCCATGGTCTCGCGCCCACGTGTCATCGGTAGGGCAATTGGCCCAACGTATTTGCGCGAAAGCCTGTGCCGGAAGTTTCTCTTTCAGGAGAGCCTCTACTTGAGGGCGTTCGGATGTTACTATTAATAAAGGTTCGCGCGAGGCAATTTCGTAGGCCATCCGCACGTAACAGGTGGTCACCTCTTCCAACATGTAGCACCAATCCGTTCCGGCATGCGGCCATGTGAGCTGTACGCCGCTTTGCGGAAACCATTCCGGAGGCAGGAAAGTGCCCCGGATTTCCGTCTCTTCCGGGCCGTTTACTTCGTCAAAACGTATTTCGTACCAACGTTCCATTGTGCTGTTGCTACGGACTTTGTATTGCAATCCCATAGATAAATCCTGTAATTCGTGTAAATTTACGGGACAAAGATACGAATCTTCCGGAAATAATGGCTTTATTTTTATTAACTTTGTGCATGGAATGGACGAGATGTTGAAAATAGAATCGGCTACGTTGCGGCTTGGGGGGCGTTTGCTCTTCCGGGATTTCAGTCTGGAGGTACGGGCAGGCAAGTGGGTTTGCGTGACCGGTGAGTCCGGTTGCGGCAAGACTTCGCTGCTGCGTGCGGCGTTGGGGTTCCTGCCGTTGGAGTCAGGGCGGGTGTCTGTCGGCGGGGAGGAGTTGACAGAGCGTACGGTGGAGCGTATCCGGAAACGCACGGCCTATGTGCCTCAGGAACTGTTCCTTCCGGCTGAGTCGGTAGAAGAAATGTTGCACCTTCCTTTTCACCTGAAAGCGAACCGGGACAAGGATTTTTCGGAAGAAAAGCTGTTACGTTTTTGGAAGTTATTGGGACTGGAGCGGGACTTGTTCCATCGTAAGGTGGTCCAGTTGTCTGGCGGACAGCGGCAACGTATCATTCTGTCCATGGCCGCCATGTTGGACAAACGCCTTTTGTTGGCCGATGAGCCGACTTCCGCGCTCGACGAGGACAGCGTGGGGAGAGTGTCGGCTCTTTTCCGCCGTCTGACGGCCGGAGGAACGGCCGTATTGAGCGTGTCGCATAACCGGGCTTTTCTGGAAGCCTGCGACCAGGTAGTAAAACTTTGAACGGGCTGTGATGGGAACGGAGGATTTGACTTATACAGGATTGGCCGTCGGCATGTTGCTGATGTTGGTGCCTTTTTATTTTTTGTGGCGTTTCCGCACGGGGCTGCTTTCGTCGGCTTTGTTGGGGACGGTGAGGATGACCGTGCAGTTGTTGCTTATCGGGGTGTACTTGCGTTTATTGTTCCAATGGGACAACGAATGGGTCAACGTGTTGTGGATGGCGGTCATGGCCATCATCGCTTCCCATACGGCTGTCAGCCGCACGGCCTTGCGTCGCGAGGTGCTGCTTCTGCCGGTTTTCACAGGCTTTCTGGTTACGGCCTTGTTGGTGTCGTTGTATTTCTTAGCCTTCGTAGTGCGTGCCGCAGATGTGTTTGCCGCACGCTTCTTCATTCCTGTGGCCGGTGTGCTGTTCGGCAATATGCTGACGGTGAATATCATGGCTGTGAATGTCTATTACAGCGAGCTGCAGCGCGAACAGAATATGTATTATTACCTGTTGGGCAACGGGGCGACCCGCTTCGAGGCCACGTTGCCTTTCCTTCGTTCGGCCGTCATCAAATCCTTTTCCCCGTGCATCGCCAACATGGCCGTGTTGGGCATCGTGTCTTTCCCGGGGACGATGATAGGCCAGATACTCGGCGGTTCGATGCCCGAAGTAGCCATCAAATACCAGTTGATGATAAGCGTTATCACGGTCGTGGCTTCCATGCTTTCGTTGGTCATTACGATTTCGCTTTCCGTGCGCCGTACGTTCGATGAGTTCGGGCGGCTGAAGCCGATATTCAGGAAAGGCCGGAATATTAAATAAATGATAAAATCCGCTAGGTTTCCTTGGAAACCTCCCGTCTTATCCCTATCTTTGCAGAAATTTTCTATGACGTGAAAATTAAGGAAGTAGTTTTTGCCCTTGAAAGATTCGCGCCTTTGCCCTTGCAGGAGAGCTATGACAATGCCGGTCTGCAAGTAGGATTGACAGAGGTGGAAGCATCAGGGGCTTTATTGTGTCTTGACGTGACCGAGGAGGTAATAGACGAAGCCGTTTCTTTGGGTTGCAATCTCGTCGTGTCCCACCATCCGTTGTTGTTCCACGGGCTGAAGACTGTGTCCGACCGCAACTACGTGGAACGGTGCGTACGGAAGGCCATCCAAAACGACGTGACGATATATTCGGCGCATACGAACTTGGACAATGCCGAGGATGGCGTGAACTTCAAAATCGCCGAGAAGTTGGAACTGGAACAGGTGAGGCTCCTTCAGCCACATCCCGTGAAGGTGAAGGACGGCGGGCATGAGTACACCGTCATGGCGGGGAGCGGGGTCATCGGCGTCTTGCCCCAACCGGAGGATTCCCTGAAATTCCTCCAACGCATCAAGTCCGTATTCCATATCGAGTGCCTGATGCACAATGAACTGTTGCAGCGTCCGGTGCGCAAAGTCGTGCTTTGCGGAGGGGCGGGCGATTTCATGCTTGAAGAGGCGCTCAATCAGAAAGCCGATGCTTTCCTGACAGGGGAGATGCACTACCATCAGTACTTCGGCCACGATCAGGAGTTGCAGATTGCCGTCATGGGGCATTACCAGAGCGAGCAATATACGAAAGAAATTTTTTATTCCATCATAGGTGAGATTTGTCCCGAACTGCCGCTTTACATGACGGCGGTGGACACGAATCCCATAAAATATTTGTAATAAGCATTATGGCAAAAGACATGAAGAAAGATGCGACGGACCTGTCGATTGAAGAAAAGTTGAAAAACCTGTACCAGTTGCAGACCATGCTTTCCGAAATCGACAAAATCAAGACGTTGCGCGGAGAGCTACCGTTGGAAGTACAGGACTTGGAGGACGAGATTGAAGGCTTGTCTACCCGTATTGAAAAAATACATGGAGAGATAGGGGATCTGAATGCGGACATTGCGGCACGCAAAGCCAATATAGAAACTTGCAAGGCGGCTATCGAAAAGTACACGCAGCAGTTGGATAACGTGCGCAACAATCGTGAATATGACTCCTTGACCAAGGAAATAGAATATCAAACCTTGGACGTGGAGCTGAATGAGAAGCGTATCCGTGAGGCTTGCGATGCCATTGAACACAAGAACGGGGAAATCGCCCATTGCACGGAGCTGATGGACGACCGGCGTGCGGATTTGGATGTGAAAAAGTCAGAGTTGGACGACATTATTTCCGAAACACGGTCGGAGGAAGAGAAGTTGCGCGAAAGAGCCAAAGAATTGGAGGCTACCATAGAACCCCGTTTGTTGTTGGCATTCAAGCGTATCCGTAAGAACAGCCGCAACGGATTGGGTATCGTTTACGTGCAGCGCGATGCTTGCGGTGGCTGTTTCAATAAAATCCCCCCCCAACGCCAGTTGGATATTCGTATGCGCAAGAAGATTATCGTATGCGAATACTGCGGCCGTATCATGATAGACCCGGAATTGGCCGGAGTGGAAATCGAAAACAAGGCGGTGGAAGAAAAGCCGAAGCGTCGCCGTCGGGCTGCCGCTGCGGCAGAGGAGTAAGCATACCGCTTTTTGGGAAAGATTTGCAAACGCGCCTGCGACAACCGTGTCGCAGGCGCGTTTTTCCCTATTGGGCATTCTCCTTTTCGTTTTTCCACATCCTCATGCCGTTTTCAGTCTTTTTGTAAGGGATGTCCCGTGTCGCTCTTCCCGCAGCCCGGATAAGGAGGATTTCTCTGATTGTAAAATAAAAACCGTGTTTTTCCGTCCGGAATCCAAGCCTCGGAAGCATGTAAATTTACTCTCCGCAGAATAAAAAATCAATCTCAGGAGAATGAAAAATCGTTTGCCTGAGATTGATTTTCCGTTTTGCGGAGAATGATTTTGTGTTCTTTTATTATTTATAAATAGTTGTAATATAGTGCTTTATACGTAAAGCTGAATTTTTGTAGAAGAAAATCCCGAATTGTTGGATTATTTTCCGTATATTTGCCATACGTGCCCATGCGGAAGCCTCGTCGGAGGTGGGATGGCATGGGACGGCATATATAAAGAAGGCGTTTACTTGACGCTTTGATTCTTTGGCTACTCAGAATCTCGCAAGTTCTAATCACTGTCGAAGACAAAGCAACGGTAGATGCCCTGTGGGTGTGTTTTATATCAGCCCCGATTGTATCCATATGTGTTTTGCATGGATAGAGGGGACGTATATATAAACATATCGGCGTGGGCTTCTGCGTTGCTCGTTCGGACAGTGATGGGCAATGCGAGAGCCTTGAGTAGCGGAACGGGCAACAGGTACAGGCTCCCACGCTTTTTTCGTATATGCACACAATCAGGCTTTTTATGGATTCCGTCAGGGGAGTCGGGCGGAGGGTTAAAATGTGGAAATCATGAAAATGAGGTATTTTTCTTTCTTGATGTTTTTGATGTTGGGCGTGTACGCTTTCGCACAGAAGGACGTGACGCAGTTTCTCGGTATTCCTGTGGACGGGACGAAAACAGAAATGGTACAAAAGTTGAAGGCCAAAGGATTTAAGTATAATAGCACTTATGATTGGTTGGAAGGGGAGTTTAATGGCCGTGAGGTTGTCTTGCTTATTGCTACCAATAATAATAAGGTGTGGCGTGTTGCGGTAAGGGACAAGTGGACCATGGATGAAACAAATATAAAAATCCGTTATAACGATTTGTGTCGACAATTCGCCAAGAATGAGAAATATTGTTCTTTAAATGATAATCCGCTATTGTCCGAAGAAGAGAATATAGGTTATGAGATGTTAGTGAATAATAAAAGGTACGAATCGGCATATTTCCAATCACCGGTAAAATTAAGTGAGTTATCGGAAGAGGAAAACAATAAGATTTTATCTGAAATGGGCTTTGACAAAGATACAGTAGACGGTTTGTCCGATAGTGAAAAGAAGGAGTTTGACAACACTTTCGTTGACTATATGACGGAGAAGTACTGGTCAAAAAAAATGGTTTGGTTTATAATTAATGATGAGGGCTTAAAATACCGTATTGTGATATTCTATGATAATGAATACAACCATGCAGATGGTGAAGATTTATAATAACCGATTTAAAAAGAGGTTTTTATGGAAGAAATGAATTTGGAAAAGGAAATGACTGTCCATTGCGGCAAGGTAACGGATAGCATGGAGACGTTGGAATCGTTGTGCCGCGAGGAAGCCGAAAAGCTTCTGGCTACATTGGATGTGCCGGAAGGCAGACAAGTGGAAGTCCCGTTTTGGACGAAGGATTTTCCTGAACTTATAGCCGTAGGCAAGTTCAGCCGCGACAAGTCCGGCAAGGTCATATACGAACTGGACTTTTCACAATCCACTTTGTAAACCTCGGGCGCATTTTGGTGATTGTGCCGCAATGAATTCCTTCTTCCTTGTTTTGCCATCCAAAGAAGCAAACAAGGTGGGAGGAAATTTTTTATGTTTCCTATCGTGAAGGAAAGCCCTTATAAAATCTCCCCATATTCAGGTATGTCCGGCAGGAACTTGCAGGAGTTCGTGTCGTAATCCATCCTGCAACAATAATGTTGCAGGCCGTTGGAGACGATGAGATAGTCTACGCGCAACACCATATTGTAACGCGAAACCTGGGCAAAAACCTTTTGGGTGATTTCGATGTGTGGGGCTTTGTATTCCACAATGACGCGCGGACGGGCTTGCCGGTCGTAGACCACCGTGTCGCAACGCTTGGCCGTGCCGTTCAACGTGAGCGAGATTTCATTGGCCACCAAGCCCGGTGGGTAATGCTTGTGGGCCACGAGGTAATGCACGAAATGTTGTCTCACCCATTCCTCCGGGGTGAGAGCCACATATTTGCGGCGCAATTCATCGAAGACGACCGTCCGGCCGTCCCGCTTTGTCACTTTTATGGGATATTGTGGAAGGTTTAACGTAATCATTTGCTAACTTTGCAAGGAATACCCCTCTGTCTTTTGCGGGGTAAAGTGGAAACAAAAATACGCAAAAACAATGAAAACGAAAGCGGAAATCGTGGAAAATTGGTTGCCACGCTATACACAACATCCCTTGTCCGACTTCGGGGAGTATATTTTGCTGACCAATTTCAATAATTACGTAGATATATTCTGTGAACAGTTTAAGCTTCCTCAGCCCGGTTATGGGGCGAACATGCGGATGGCTACGGCGGAGAATATCACCATCATTAACTTTGGAATGGGAAGCCCGAATGCGGCCATCATTATGGATTTGCTGAGTGCCATAGAGCCGAAAGCCTGCCTGTTCTTGGGCAAATGTGGGGGAATCTCTTCTAAAACGAAACTGGGAGACTTGATTCTTCCTTTGGCGGGAATCCGCGGAGAGGGGACGTCGAACGATTATTATCCGCCCGAGGTGCCTGCGTTGCCGGCTTTCATGCTCCAGCGTGCGGTGTCGACTGCCATACGGGATGCCCATCGCGATTATTGGACGGGCACGGTGTACACTACGAACCGCAGGATATGGGAGCATGATGAAAAGTTCAAGGCGTATCTGAAAGAAACCCGTGCCATGGCCGTGGATATGGAGACGGCCACGTTGTTCACGTGCGGTTTCTCCAACCACATCCCGACCGGGGCCTTGCTGCTCGTATCGGACAATCCGATGATGCCCGAGGGGATAAAAACAGCAGAGAGCGACCGGGAAGTGACGCATAACTTTGCGCCGGAGCATGTCACGATAGGAATAGAGGCGTTGAAACTGATAATAGGTGAACGGAAAACAGTGAAACACCTGAAATATGATTGGTAATCCAAAAGAGAAAAGCAGATGGCAGTGAAGAAAGAAGGGGTGACGTATGATGAAATCGTACGTTCCGTAAGGGCGGGCAATTTCGCGCCCGTTTATTATTTGATGGGCGAGGAGGCTTATTATATAGACAAGGTGAGCGAGTTTATCGTAGGCACGGCGTTAAAGGAGGAAGAGAAGGATTTTAATCTCACGGTATGTTATGGTACGGATGTGACGGTAGACGAGGTAATCAATGCAGCCAAGCGTTTCCCGATGATGGCGGAACGGCAGGTGGTTTTGGTGCGCGAAGCACAGAGCTTGCCCGGAAAAGAGCGTCTTTCCTTTTACCTGGAGCATCCGCAGCCCTCTACGGTGCTGATTTTTTGCCATAAACATGGCGTTTTGGATAAAAGGAAAAAGTTGGCGGCGGATATACAGAAGGTTGGGGTCTTGTTTGAGTCCAAAAAATTGTATGATAGCCAACTCCCAGGATTTGTCACGACCTACTTGCGCCGTAAGGGGGTGACGATGGAACAGAATGCCGTGATGATGGTCTGTGAGTCTGTGGGGAGTGACCTGTCGCGCCTTTCGGGCGAGTTGGACAAACTGATGTTGGCTTTGCCGGCAGGGGAGACGCGTATCGGTGCTGCCTTTGTGGAGCAACATGTCGGCATAAGCAAGGATTTTAACAACTTTGAATTGGTATCTGCGTTGGTAGCCAAGGACGTACTTAAAGTAAATCGTATCGTGAAATATTTTAACGATAACCCTAAGAATTTTTCTTTGCAGCTTACGCTTTCCGTCATGTTCGGTTTTTTCAGCAATTTGATGGTGGCTTACTATGCACCGCAACGTACGGAGGAGGCGATTGCCGATTGGATAGAGCAACCGCGTTGGCAAGTGGCTCGGAACATACTTCCTGCCATGCAAAAGTATTCGGGTGTGAAAGTGATGCAGATAATTGGGAAACTACGTGAAACGGACGCTAAATCGAAAGGTTTGGGTAATACAATCGCCACTCCCGGCGATCTTTTGAAGGAATTAGCCTACTTCATTTTGCATTAAAACGGCTGTTTTTAATTTATTTGAAGCCTTGTCGAAACTGTTAAAAAGTAAGTTATAGTATTTGATTATAGGAGGTTAGCTCGTTTTTTGCTTCCTGAGATTTTAAAATTCCGGCCCGTCTTTGCCATCGGGTCGGAATTTTTTAGTATTGAAAAAAAGAGCCTTTTTTCATTTTCCGGTAATTTACATTATGTTTATTTTGCATTTATGTTTTGAATTACAGTTTATATATGAAACAAATGATATTTATGTTTTGAAATAAATTCATGAGGTTTAAGAATGTAAACCATGATTGTCGCTTTGTAAACAGCTGAATTTACTTTTCTGATACATTCGATTTTGTTTTATGAATGAATATTTATTCCTTGCAATGTTAACTATGTTATTTTGTTGAAAACCATATATTTGTATTAGTTTATCATCATATTTTCTTATGGGGAACTTCATATTTTTGCAATAATAATATGCAAAACGGAAAAGTGTGAATGTATGATGAAGAATAAATGCACGGAAGCCAGTTTTTTAGCTAAATTCGTTGAATAAACCATATAAATTAGATATAAGAATATAAATCTATTTATGTTTATGAATATAAACCCCGAGTCCTTCTTGTTTACAAATATAAAAATACATATTCCTGAATATTTATAGAGGTGAATTTAATTTTGTGGTTTATGTTTATTGTGCGTTCCATTTTTTGTTTTTACCTTTGTAAACGTAAAAAACTCCTTTGTAGAGAGAGGAAAACAAAGGGCAATAGAAAAAATGATGAAAGAACGAATATTGCAAATCATGAGAAGGGAAAACATGACCCAACAAGAGTTTGCCAAAGCTATTGAGGTGTCTCCCGCATCCCTGTCAAATATCTTCAATGGTAAAACCAACCCAACGAACAATCATGTGAGTGCGATTCATCGTCGTTTTCCGGATATCAATATAAATTGGTTGATGTTTGGAGAAGGTGATATGTATACAACTGTTTCGGATGAAACTAAAGATAGTGTCAACGGAGGGGAAAGTACGATTAAAAGCGATGCGGAGAAAGCTCCCATAGATGCGAGTGGGGAGCCTATGCTTTTCGATATTTCGGATCCAGAGCAATATGCCGCATGGGCTAGAATGGAAGACATTAAAGATGTGGACGACCAGAATCGGCAAATTCCCGTGGTGCGTGAGGTAGTAAAGTATGTAGACAAACCTCAGCGTAAGATTACGGAGATAAGAATTTTCTTTGATGATGGAACTTTTGAAGTTTTTAGTTGATTGAAAAGAAGAATCAGGACAATCTTATAGCTATTTCTTTGCTACGGCTTCTGCTTTTAGGATAAAATACATATTTCTATCCTTGTTTTTTCATCTGCTTCAGCATTCATCTTGCCTATCTTTGCTGCCGTGAAGATGGGATTCGGTTCGGCATGGCCGAATGAGAAAACTTCGTTTTCATTTGTCTCTGCACTCACCTTTCACTATCTTTGCAGGAGTTTGATATACCATTTGGAATATACCTATTTTATAAGATGAAAAAATATATTTTGGATTTGACGCTGACGGCTAATGAGCATTTACGGGCAGGATATGCGTTGTTGAAGCTTACGCACGAGCAACCTCTGCCGGAAATGTGCCCCGGTCAATTTGCCGAGTTGAAGGTGGAGGGCTCGGAAACGACCTTTTTACGGCGTCCTATTTCTATCAATTACGTAGATAAAGAGAAAAATGAGGTTTGGTTCCTGATTCATGAAATAGGAGACGGAACCCGTAACTTAGGAGCCATGGAAGTAGGAGACAAACTCAATGTGGTCATGCCCTTAGGGAAAGGTTTTACGATGCCTTCGTCCGGTGATGAGAAAGTGCTGTTGGTAGGAGGCGGTGTCGGTACGGCTCCATTGCTTTTCATGGGAAAAGAGATGGTGAAGCTTGGCTGTCGGCCAACTTTTTTATTGGGCGGCCGTTCGGCGGGAGACTTGATGCAGTTGGACATGTTCAGGGCATTGGGGGATGTGTATATCACGACGGAGGACGCTTCCGAGGGGGAGAAAGGTTTTGTAACGCAGCATTCCGTGCTGCAACGTGAACATTTTGACCGTATAGCCACCTGCGGTCCCAAACCGATGATGGTGGCCGTAGCGCGATATGCACGGTCAAAAGGCATACCGTGTGAAGTTTCGTTGGAGAATATGATGGCTTGTGGAGTGGGGGCCTGCTTGTGTTGCGTGGAGAATACTACGGAAGGGCATTTGTGCGTGTGTAAAGAGGGACCCGTTTTCAATACGAATAGATTGTTATGGCAGATTTAAGTGTAAATATAGGGAAATTACAGTTGAAAAATCCCGTAATGACCGCTTCCGGCACTTTCGGGTACGGTCTTGAGTTCGCAGACTTTGTGAACTTGGAAGATATCGGCGGAATCATTGTGAAAGGTACGACATTGAAACCCCGTGAAGGCAATCCTTATCCTCGCATGGCAGAGACACCTCAAGGGATGTTGAACTGTGTGGGGCTGCAAAACAAGGGTGTGGATTACTTTTGCGGGCATATTTATCCCCAAATTAAAGACATCCGCACGAATATGATTGTGAATGTCTCCGGCTCGTGTTGCGAAGACTATGCGGAGTGTGCCGCACGGATTAACGAACTGGAGCGCATTCCGGCCATAGAACTGAACATATCCTGTCCGAACGTGAAGCAAGGGGGGATGGCTTTCGGCGTGACAGCCGAAGGAGCTTCGGCTGTGGTAAAAGCTGTACGTAAGGCGTATGACAAGACTTTGATTGTCAAACTGTCTCCGAATGTGACGAATGTGGCAGACATAGCCCGTAGTGTGGCAGACGCCGGAGCGGATGCCGTGAGCCTTATCAATACGTTGATGGGAATGGCTATCGACATCGAAAAACGTCGCCCGGTATTGTCCATAGCCACAGGGGGGCTGAGCGGTCCGGCTGTGAAGCCCGTGGCATTACGTATGGTATGGCAAGTAGCCAAAGCGGTGAAGATACCCGTGGTAGGTTTAGGGGGAATCATGAACGCGCGTGATGCCATAGAATTTCTTTTGGCGGGGGCTTCGGCCATAGAAATCGGAACAGCTAATTTCATAGATCCGGCCGTGACGGTAAAGGTGGCCCGAGGGATAGACGAATATTTGGAACGGCACGGTTGCCGCAGTGTGCGTGAAATTATCGGTGCTTTAGGAGAGTAAATAGGATTTTCCCTATCTTTCCGTCGGGTTTTTCTTTGCATAATAAAGAGACTTATATGTATATTTGCATTATAAACATTTAAACAAGCATAATTATGAGATGGTTCAAATATTGCAAATTCCTTATGGTCTGCTGCTTGATAGCAGTGTTCAGCGGGTGCGAGGAAGATGACGATTACCGGGGATACATGCTTTCGGGGCGTTGGTTCGGGGATTTGGGAATGATGGTGGACGGTCAACCGGCTATTGGTTCCGACTTGGAATTTATTCCCCAGGATTATGGAGGCTATACCCGGGGATATGGTTACGAAACGGATTACTATCACGGTTGGCGTGGCCGGGTGGAAATCGTAGAGCACTACTTTACCTGGATGGTAAGAGACGGCATTATCTATCTTCGCTTTGATAATCCGGAACTTGATTGCAACATCCGTGATTACAGTTTGTCCCCCGATTATTTCAAGGGTTATATGGATGGGGTGTATTCTTCCACATGGTTCACGTTACGTAACTATGAGCGTTATTGGAATGACTATGGATATTGGAGTGCGGGATATTCTTACGGTAACGGTGCCGATGTCCGGAGTGACAGCGTGCAAGTCTATAAGAAGGTTCCGAAATGTGTGAGAACTGTAAATGTAGATTCTCTCATGCAAGGCAACAAGTGATTTTAATTTGTTCAGAAAGCAAAGCGTGGAAGTCTGGGGAGAGGCTTCCGCGCTTTTATTTTATTTCAAGGGAAACGTGTGTATCATCCGTCCGTACGGTTCGGAACGTTTTCCTTATCCTTGCAATTTGGCCATGAATTTCTTGCGGTCTACTATAAAGCGAAGATGTTCCCCTTCTCCGATGGTTCCTGTCTCATCCTCTGCCACGACCTTGAAAGTCAGTTTGCGTCCTTCAATTCCGGTTAGTACGGCCGTGGCCGTAATGGTCTTACCCAAAGCCGTAGGTTTGAGGTGAGAGGAACTGATATGTCCTCCTACGGTTGTCATGCCTTCGTCCAAAGCCTCTTTTACAGCCAGCATGGCCGCATTCTCCATTAAGGCCATCATAACGGGCGTGGCCAGGACTTCCAAGTCTCCGCTACCTGCCTGGATAGCCAGATGTTTGTTTTCGACGGTGAGTGTACTGGTGTGTGTCAATCCTATTTCCATTTGTTTTTGCTGTTTGATAATGACAGGGCAAAAATACGAATTTAAAATAAAATCCGGGGTGTGTTGTTGCGGAAAAGTGGAAGGACAGGAGCGATAAAACCGATTACAGGCGAATGAAGAACCTGTATCCTCATCCGCCTGTAACCCATTTCTTTACTTTTAATCGAGATTTGCTTTTTCTACATTTTCTTTTTTTAGTTGCACTTAGCAAGCCGTTCCGGTTTGGAAACCGCCCTTGCCGAATTGCATGGAGGTACTGGACATAAAGAAGTCCCGATTTAACTTGGATTCTTTGTGCATACCCGCCAACATTACTACAGCGAAAAGTACCAAAAGTACTGCTGCCATAAGTATTACGGCAAACAGCATAATACCCATTGTCATCATAATCTTTTTACCTTTTTAATTAAACAATCTTTTTTACCTTTCAAAACCTCTACCTTAGAGAGTTCTTTTAATCTTAGTAATAACCTTTTTTCTTCTTATGACACTGCAAAGTTATAACCAAAAAGGCCGAAGGTCAAGACTTTGCCGCCTATATTTGAAGAATAAGGGGAAATAATTGACGTATATCAAGAAATTATATCCCGTTTGTTGCTTTATGGTTACAAAGAAGGTTGGAATGACAGTGATTGCTGACAAAATGGCATGAAAATAGGGAAAAACCGGTTTCAACGTACTTTATTGCGATGGTAATGCGGGCTGACATAAAGGTTGAAAAACAGCATGGAAGCCACGCAAAGTATGCTGCCGAACAGATAGACGGCGTCGAAGGCATATTGCTGTGCGATGTAACCGCCCGTGGAGATGCCCAGACCGATGCCTATGTCCCATGAAGTCAGATAAGTACTGGTGGCGGTTCCCCGTTGGTTGTTAGGGGCGAGGTTGACATACAGTGTGTTGTAGGCCGGGAACATCACACCGAACCCGATGCCCAACATGAAGGGTACGAGGTAGAATATGAAAGAACACCATGCTTCGCTGTAAGCAATGACCGTAGAGCAGCAGGATAGCAGGAAGAATGCCGCAATGACTACATAAAAACCATACGAGATAGTCTGGGTGATGTATCCGCGGTCCACGAACTTTCCGGCGAAGATACGGCTGATGCCCATCCCCACGGCCATGAGGGTGAAAAAGAAACCAGTGGGTACGTGAAGCCCTATTTCGCGAGCATAAACGGCCACATAATTGGTTGTCGCCCCATAGGGAATGGAAAGCAGGAGCAAGGCGATGCCGGCAGGAATGCCTTTCAGCAGGATGAAGCGGTCGAGCGAAACCGGCGGACGTTTGACCGGGATCTTCTTCGGTGTCTTGACGGAAACGGCTGCTAGGAAGCCGAGGACACAGGTAAGCAGTCCGATGCTGAAGATATGTTCATAGCTTAAATGGGAATCATGCAGGAACAGGCCCGTCATCGGTCCGATGCTCATGGCCACGTTGTTGGTGAGTCCGTAATACCCGAGGGCTTCTCCCCGGCGGTTGGAAGGCGTGATGTCGATGACTAGCGTATTGCCGCCTACGGTAACCGTGCCGAATGCCACGCCGTGGACGGCACGCAAGAGAATGAATACGGTCAAGAAGCTTGTCAGGACATAACCGGCAAAAATGGCCGTAAACAGCAGATAGGCCATGATGTAGATGGGCTTTCGGGCAAACCCGTCGTACAGGTATCCCATGAAGGGGCGCGTGCACAAGGCCGATACGGTGTAGCAACTCAGGATGGTACCGACGGCCGCCTCGCCGCAAGAGAAAGTTTCCTTCAGGTAGAAAGGCAAGACAGGAACAAGCAGCCAAAATCCGAAATAAAGTAGGAAATTGGCTGCAAGTATACAGATGAAGCTGCGTGTGACTAACCTGTCTTTCACGTGCTTTTAGTTGGCGGACTTGAACTCTTCCAGGAAACGGGTGTCGTTTTCCGAGAACATGCGCAAATCCTTCACCTGGTATTTCAGATTGGTGATACGTTCGATGCCCATGCCGAAGGCATATCCTGTATAGACGCTGCTGTCTATGCCGTTGGCTTCGAGCACGGCCGGGTCTACCATGCCGCATCCGAGAATTTCCACCCATCCGGTGTGCTTGCAGAAAGAACAGCCCTTTCCGCCGCAAATGTTGCAACTGATGTCCATTTCGGCAGAAGGTTCCGTGAAAGGGAAATAAGACGGGCGGAGACGTATTTTCGTGTCTTTGCCGAACATTTCCTGCGCGAAGAGCAACAAGACTTGTTTCAAATCGGTGAACGACACGTTTTTATCAATATATAGTCCTTCGACTTGGTGGAAGAAGCAATGTGCACGGGCTGAAATGGCCTCATTACGGTACACGCGTCCCGGGCAAATCACACGGATGGGTGGTTGTTGGCTTTCCATGACGCGGGCCTGTACCGAGGATGTATGCGAACGGAGCACGATGTCCGGACGGGCCTCTACGAAGAAGGTGTCTTGCATGTCCCGGGCAGGATGGTCGTCGGCGAAGTTCATCGACGAATACACGTGCCAGTCGTCCTCGATTTCAGGTCCTTCGGCCAGTGTGAAGCCAAGGCGCGAAAAGATATCTACAATCTCATTCTTCACGATGGTGAGCGGATGGCGCGTGCCCAACGATACGGGATAGGCCGTGCGGGTCAGGTCCAATTCGTCGGTGCCGCAGTCTTGCGTGTCCACGGCCTCCTTCAAAGCCGCAATTTTTTCCTGGGCTTTGGCCTTCAGGTCGTTCAGTTTCATTCCCACCTCTTTCTTCATTTCGGCAGGGACATTCCGGAAGTCCGCCATCAGGGCGTTCAGGCTTCCTTTCTTGCTCAAGTATTTGATGCGCAACGCTTCTACTTCTTCAAGATTTGAGGCTTGCAGCTTCTCGACTTCTTCCAGAAGTTCTTGGATTTTTGCTATCATAATCTTCTAAGATATTGTTCGCTTTAAAAAACTTTGCAAAGGTAATCAATTATCCCCAAAAACTTGCCGTTGTTGAAAATAAAAAGTGTACTTTTGCATGATTTTAGAGAGGATTTTATCCTGTGTTAGTATGAGGGAAAATGTAGTATGGTGCATGGCGTTGGCGGCTGTGTTGGCGGCGTGCAACGGGAAAAAGGCTGCTTCGGAAGTGGACTATGCAGCCGACTCGGTTTTTGAGTCCTCGTTCGGTCCGTCGGATTCATTCAATGCTTCTTCTGCCTCGTTGGACGAGGAATTGCCCAAAAGGGCTGATGAACTTTTTGATGATTTTATTTTTGAGTTCGCCCGTCTTAAAAAAGTCCGGCTCGAACGTGTCGAATTTCCATTGCTTTCGGTTGTGCGGGGAGACACGGTATGGCTCACGGAGGAACAATGGAAATATGAATCGCTTTTCATGGATCAGGATTATTATACCGTGTTTTATAACGACGAGGAACAGATGGATTTGGAAAAGCGCACGGATTTGGACAAAGTGGACGTGGAACAAATCCATTTGGAAAAACGGTGGGTCAAGACATGCCGTTTCCAACGGCTGAAAGGGGAATGGCGGTTGACGCAGGAGAGCATACGTGATTTCACGGCTGCCGAACCCTTGGATAAGTTCATGGATTTCTACAGGAGATTTGTGTCGGATGCCGCCTTTCAGCAAAGAAGCGTGTCGAATCCTTTGCGCTATGTCACGACAGACCCCGATGATGATTTCAATACGATAGAAGGCACGTTGGACCACGATCAGTGGGATGCCTTCAAGCCCCAGTTGCCGGACGGGGTCATTACCAATATCCGTTACGGCCAGACGTATGACAATCCGGACGGGATGATTCTGGTGAAGGCCGGAATCTCCAACGGGCTGATGGACATCCTCGATTTCAGGCAGAAAGACGGGGAGTGGAAACTGGTTTCGTACGAAAATTAAACCGCTTTATGGCAAGAATAGAATATAATTATCCGTTACTTTCCCATAACACGTTCGGCATCGAAGCGCATGCAGACCGTTTTGTCGCATACGACAGCGTAGAAGACCTGCGGCAAGTCGTGCGCCGTCTCCGGGCGGACAGTCCCGACGTGCCGGTGTTGCATATTGGTGGAGGGAGCAACCTTTTGTTCCTGTCCGATTTCAAGGGCGTGGTGCTGCATTCCGCCATTGGCGGAATCGAGTGTGAGGAACGGCCGGACGGGATACGGCTTCGTGTGGGGGCGGCCATCGTGTGGGACGATTTGGTGGCCTACTGCGTGGAGCACGGGTTCTACGGCCTAGAGAACCTTTCGTTCATACCGGGCGAAGTGGGTGCCTCTGCCGTGCAGAACATCGGGGCATACGGTGCGGAAGCCAAAGATGTAATTACGGCGGTGGAGGCCGTCGGCTTACGGGACGGCGAAGTCCGGGTGTTCGATGTTTCGGAATGCGGTTATGCTTATCGGAAAAGTATTTTTAAGGAAGAGTGGCGCGGACGTTACGCGGTGACGCATGTGCATTTCCGGTTGTCGTCCACGTTCCGCCCGAATCTGGATTACGGGGGGATACGTGAGGCTTTGAGTGCCGGGGGCATTCGTCCTGAGGAGGTCACGGCACAGGATTTGCGCCGCGTAGTGATTGCCATACGCAAGGCCAAGCTTCCGGACCCGAAAGTGCAGGGGAATGCAGGCAGCTTTTTCATGAATCCCGTGGTTTCGCGTGAGGTCTATGAGGCGATAAAAGGGGATTACCCCGACGTGCCCCGCTATGAGGTGGACGCGGAACGGGTGAAGATACCGGCCGGATGGCTCATCGAGCGGTGCGGTTGGAAAGGGCGGTCGCTCGGACGGGCGGCGGTGCACGACCGGCAGGCATTGGTGTTGGTGAACAAGGGCGGCGCGACGGGGCGTGACATACTGGCGTTGTGCGAAGCCATCCGTGCGGACGTGCTGTTCCGCTTTGGCATATCCATCACCCCGGAAGTAAATATTATAGGAGGGTGCGCATGAAAATCACGTTTTTGGGTACGGGGACGAGTACGGGAGTGCCGCAAATCGGTTGCTCGTGCAAGGTGTGCCGCAGTACGGATGCTCGTGACAAACGTTTGCGGACTTCCGTATTGGTGGAGACGGAGCAGACGAGAATCCTGTTGGACTGCGGCCCGGACTTCCGCCAACAAATCCTGCCGTTGGATTTCCGTCGTATAGACGCCGTGTTGCTTACCCACGAACATTACGACCATGTGGGAGGGATAGACGACCTGCGCCCTTTCGGCGTGTTCGGCGACGTGCAGCTTTATGCGTCGGAGCGTACGGGCGGGCAGTTGCGCCAGAGCCTGCCTTATTGTTTTGTGGAGCATAAATATCCCGGCGTGCCCCAGCTCCGGCTTCATGCCGTCCGTCCGCACGAAGCGTTCCGGGTGGGGGAATTGCAGGTCACTCCCATAGAAGTGATGCACGCCCGGTTGCCCATATTGGGCTACCGTGTGGGGCGCATGGCTTACATTACGGACATGAAAACGATAGCGGACTGCGAGTTGGATTACCTTCAAGGGCTGGAGTTGCTCGTCCTGAACGGTCTTCGCCACGAGCCTCATTATTCCCACCAGACGATAGAGGAGGCTTGTGCGTTTGCCCGCCGCTTACGTGTGCCGCGCACTTACCTCATCCACATGGGGCACCATATCGACTTGCATGCCGTGGAGGATGCTAGCCTGCCCGAGGGCGTACGGATGGCTTACGACGGCTTGGTGGTGGAGGTGGAAGGGGAATGATTGGCGACAGGATTTTATAAAAGGATATTCAACGTCTGCCAAAATGGCAGACTTTTATTGTTCTTAGGTGCTAAAAGAACGGGAAAAAGGTTGTTCTGGGAAGAAAAAATGCTTCAAAATGGATTTTTATACGGTTTTTATGCTGTTTTTCAGCGTAAGTATCTCCGTTTTTCTGCGCCAAACGAAAAATCGTTCGCCTGAAAGAGATTTTTCGTTTGGCGCAGATTGATTTTCGGAGGAACCTCAAATGGCATAAAAACGGGCTGTGACGGGAAGGAAAGCCTCGTTTTTCAGTTTTGTTTTTTCTATTTGCTTCTTTTTTCCATACAGGATTTCCTGACCCGAGGAAAGTGATTTTTGCTTTTTACTGACCGCTTGCCTTCTGTCATGAGGATAGGGGCTTTGGTGTCGTGCCGGTTTGTCCGAAAGAAGCGTAGAATGCTTTCTTTATGTCAAAGTCTCCATTCATGAGAATCCCGTATTTCCGTCCGGTGAGCCGAAAGGGTGGAAATACGGGATTCTTGTAAGGGTTCAGACTGCCATTTTGGCAGATATTACGAAATGCCGTTCCATCGGGGGATATTTTGTCCGATGCAGTAGTTTTTCACCCGGCGGCCATCGTGCGTGTTTTACGGAGGAAACGGCGGCAGAAGAGTGCCCCGGCCAACGTCAATGCCACAGGGAAAGCCATCCATATTCCAGCCGGCCCTCCATGGAACGTAAAGCCCAATAGATAGCTCAGCGGCAGGGAAATGACAATGTAGCACAGGAAAGCGTAACGCATGAGCGGGCGTACGTCGGCAATGCCTCTTAGTGAATTGGCGAAATTGATTTGCAGGCCGTCACCGAATTGGTATAATACGAACGGGATGACCAGGCTGACGACAATATGCCGGATGTCCGTGTCGTCGGTGAAGAAAGCGCAGATGTCTGTGATGAAAGTGCTGATGGTGATGGCCAGTGCCAGTCCGGTGGCCAGAATCATCAGGTAGCCGGTGAGGGAACTGCGGCGCACGTTCCTGGTGTCGTTTACCCCGTGGAAATGGCTGACCCGTATGGCTACGGCCGCCCCGATGCCATAATATACCATGAAGCAGGTGGAACCGACGCTCGTCATGATTTGATGGGCGGCGAGGGGAGCGGCACCAATCCAACCTTGCATCACGGCGCACAAAGAAAACGAAGCTGTCTCCATGCCCATTTGCAGTCCGAGCGGCCGGCCCAGTTTATGCAGCAGACGGCGCATGTCGGTGGTTTCGCCTTTGGCTTGGAAGCCGGAATGATATTTTTTATACTTTTCGTTTGAAGTGAATATACCGTAAATGACCATCAGCATAAGGATGCGTGACAGGGTGGTAGAGATGCCGGCGCCTAATAGTCCGAGTTGTGGGAAAGGGCCTATACCGTAAATCAGCAGGTAGTTTCCCACGATGTTGAACAAGTTTGCACTGATCATAATCCACATCGGTGTACGGGTGTTGCCGATACTGTCGAAGAATTGCTTGAAAGCATTGAAAAGGGATTGGATGGGTATGGAAAGCGCGACGACGATGTAGTACGGCCGGATTTCGGGGAGAAGCTCTTCGGGTTGTCCCATGTGCCCCAAGAAAAAGTAGAGCGTCCCCATCAGCAGGAACAGTACCATGCCCAGTGCGCCGTTGACTTGAAGTCCGGCTTTCAATGCCTTGCCGGCATTTTCGAATTCCCCCCGGGCGTGCATTGGACCTATGACCGGAGTGATGGCGTAAGAATAACCTAAGGCAAAAATCAACACCAACACCATGATGTTGTTGACGAAGCCTGCGGCGGCCAATGAGTGTGCACTGAAACGACCCACCATGATGGTGTCGGCCAGTCCTTGTATGATGGTACCTAACTGCCCTACAATGATGGGGATGCCTAATGTGGCCAAGGCACGAATGTGCCTGCCGTACGTGATAGCCTGATCGGATGCTTGCATAAGTCGTGATTTTAGGCCGCAAAGTTACGATTTATCAGGCTTATGTGCAAACGATTCTTCCGCTCTGTTTCAGAAAGCCTTGCGGTAGAACCGTGTGCGTGGAGCGGTCTGGTAGTCCATCCACGAACAGGCGTGCCATCCGAACAGACGCATTTCGTACCAAAGGAAAGACAGGTGGTAGGGGCGTTCTCCCAACGCACGTGCCGAACGGTTGAACCATACGGTTTTCCATATGCAGAGGAGGATAAACAATAGGGATATGATGGCCGTGGCCGCCCATTGATGCTGCCATACGCTCCATCCGAGGGACAGGGCCGTGGCACAATAGAATAAAGGTACGACGGCTTGTTTCAAGTTGAACGTCAGTCGATAACGCCATGTTTTCTTGAAATGTCTCCGGGTTTCCATATAGAAAGTGCGCTTGAGTCTCCATTGTTTTCCGGATGTCATGTCCTCACACTCCACTTTGCTGTCCGGATGTAGGGAAACGGCGGTATTTCCGACACAGCTGTGGCGGTTGACCAACAATTCCGTCACCCCACCGATAAGGTTGATGTCGTCGGCAAATCCTTTATGAGCCATGAACAGGCTTTTGCGATAGGCTATATTGGCCGGATTACAACGGTAGGCCTTATGTCGTGTGGCCCAAGGCAAGTATTGCATCTGGTGGAAGAGGTTGAAGAAAATAGTTTTACGGGAAAGCAAGCGCTTGTCCGGCATATAGTTGGCATATCCCAATACGATTTGTATGCCGTCGTGGAAATGTCCGGCCATAATGGAGAGCCAATGAGGAGAACACGGACGGCTGTCCGGTTCGGTCAGCAGCAGCCATTCGTATTGTGCGGCCTTGATACCTATGGTCAGCGACAGGCGTTTATGGCTGATATGGCGTGCACCGGACGGGGTGAAGGTATGATGCAGGTTGGCGTATTTCAGTTCCAGGGTTTTCAGTACGTCTTCCGTGTCGTCGGTCGATGCGTTATTCACGACGATAACTTCGAAACGCTCATATTCCTGTTCCAGTATCCGGGGAAGGTTGCTGCGTAACGCGTCGGCTTGGTTGTGCGTGGCGATGACGACGGAAATGGCCTCTTTCGGGCGACTGTCCGAGGATTGCGCCTTCGTTTCTTGCTGTTCTACCATGCGTGCCGTCCGCTTATAGGAACGGGCGGTACAGAAATGTGCTGCCCACGTCAGTGCGAAACCGGCGTAGGCAGCATTTTCCAAAAGGAAAGTTATGAGTGGATACATTATACGAAATCTTCAGTAGTATATCCGGCCGGCAATTCGCGGCAGTTATATCTTGAAGCCATGATCTCACCGTAAGCCCCGGCTGAACGCAGAGCCAAAAGGTCGCCGCGATGGCAACGGTTGAGGTCGAATGCCTTGACAAATACATCGCTCGACTCGCAGATAGGGCCTACAACGTCGTAGGTTTCCTTGCGCTCGTCGCTGCTCAGGTTCTCAATGGAATGGAAAGCCTGGTAGAGGGCAGGGCGGATGAGGTCTGTCATGCCTGCGTCTACGATGGCAAACTGCTTGTATGTGGCTTGTTTGACATAGAGTACACGTGTAATCAGGCTGCCACACTGCCCCACGACGGCCCGTCCCAGTTCGAAATGGAGCTGTTGGTCCGGTCGCAGATTCAGATGCTTGCGGTAGGTTTGGAAATAGTCTGCAAAATGGGGAACCGGCACTTCGTTCGGATGTTGGTAGTCGATGCCCAATCCGCCACCCACGTTGATGTTCTTCACCGTAATGTGGTGGCGTTCTAGCCGGTCTTGCAGTTCGTTGACGCGGTTGCACAATGCCACGAAATCTCCCATTTCAAGTATCTGTGAACCGATATGGAAATGCAGCCCGACGAACTCCACATGTTTTAACGATGCAGCGATTTCTATGACCTTTTCCATGTCGGCCATGGCTATGCCGAATTTGTTTTCGGCCAGTCCGGTCGTGATATTGGCATGGGTATGCGCCCCTACGTCAGGATTGATGCGGAATGAGACGCGGGCGATTTTGTCTTTTTCGCCGGCCAACTGGTTGATGACTTCCAGTTCCGGTATGCTTTCCACGTTGAAGTATGCGATACCGGCATCCAGTCCTACATTGATTTCCCAATCGCTTTTTCCTACGCCGGCAAACACGATTTTATCCGCCGGGAATCCGGCATCCAGACAGGCCTTGATTTCTCCGCCGCTTACGCAGTCGGCTCCGAATCCTGCCGCACAGATGATGCGCAGCAGTTTGCGGTTGGCATTGGCTTTTACGGCATAATGTACATGATAATTATCGTTTTTGCCTGTTTCTGACTTGATGGTATCCAGTGTTTTGCGGAGCAGCTCCGTGTCATAATAATAAAACGGAGTTCTTACCGTATTGAATTTTTCTATCGGAAATGAACCTTTCATATCCTCATATTAATTGTTGAACAACGTGTCGCTGAGTGCCTGAAGCGCACTTTTCTTGTCTTCTTCGTTAATCAGGAATGAGATGTTATGGTTGCTTCCACCGTATGAAATCATTTGTACGGGGATGTCTTTCAACGCTTTTGCAGCCTGGCTTTCAAAACCGACGTTGTCTCGCGAAAGGTCGCCTACTACACAAATGATACACATATTCTCTTTGACGGTCACCGTTCCGTATTTCATCAGGTCGGCCACAATGTCTTTCAAATACGACTTGTTGTCGATCGTAACAGACACACCTACTTCCGAGGTGCTTACCATGTCGATGCTCGTTTTGTAGCTTTCGAAGATTTCGAACACTTTGCGTAAGAAGCCGTAGGCCAACAACATACGGCTAGAGTGTATTTGTATGGAGATGATGTTGTCTTTGGCAGCAACGGCTTTGATTTTTCCTTCCTGAAACTCGTTGTTGATTATCGTTCCGGGAGCCGATGGGTCCATGGTGTTCAGCAAGCGTACGGGTACTCCGGCGAATTTAGCCGGTTGGATGCAGGTCGGATGCAGGATTTTGGCTCCGAAATAAGCCAGTTCCGCCGCTTCTTCAAAATGAAGTTGACGTACGGGCTTCGTTTTGTCTACGATGCGCGGGTCGTTGTTGTGCATGCCGTCGATGTCCGTCCATATCTGGATTTCCTCACTCTTTATCGCAGCCCCGATGAGGCAGGCCGTATAGTCCGAACCGCCGCGTTGCAAGTTGTCCACCTCGCCGTATGCGTTACGGCAGATGAAGCCTTGTGTGATGTAAATCTGGTATCCGGGGTTGGCAGCCAACAATTCGTTGATTTTCTCTTTGATGTAATTGAAATCCGGTTCGGAATTTTTGTCCGTACGCATAAAATCGAGTGCCGACAACAGGATAGTCTTTACACCACATTCCTTTAGGTAATTTGTCACCATGTTGGTACTGATGACTTCTCCTTGGGCCAGGACGACTTTTTCTTCGAACGAAGTGAACAGGATTTTAGTGAAACTTCTCAAATAGTCGAACTCATCTTTCAAAAAGTCCAATGTTTTCTGTTTGTATTCTTCCGTGGCATACAATTCATCTACATGTTGGCGGTATTTTTGTTCCAACTGGTTGATGACGTTATTGGCACCTTCCGGATTCTTCTTATAAAGGTAATCGGATATTTCGACTAACGTATTCGTTGTACCGGACATGGCGGAAAGCACAATCATGTTGGGCGTGCCGTCCTGCGTAATCAACCGACATACATCTTTCATCCTTTGTGCGGAACCCACAGATGTTCCGCCGAACTTCATTACTTTCATATCGAATATTGGGTTTTAGTTATTCTCATTTATATTTTCTTCAATACTTTTCGATTCGATGGCATCAGGAGCCAACAAGGGAGTGTAAGTGTCCGTGCATTCCTGCAAACGTCCTTCTCCGCAACGATAGACTACGCCCGGGAATTCGGATATCAGTTCTTCGTTGTGCGTGCTCAGCACGACGGTGGTACCGGCTTTGCTGATGTCGTACAAAATTGCGGTGGCCCGACGTCCGTTCTCTTTGTCTAAATTTCCGGTCGCTTCGTCGGCAAGGATAATGTCCGGGCGGTTCAGGATGGCTCTTGCGATACACACGCATTGTTGTTCTCCACCCGACAACTGGTAAGGCATTTGGTCGGCTTTGGCCGTCATGCCCACTTGTTCAAGTACTTCATGGATCCGCATGTTCCGTTCCTTCTTCTTTTTCCATCCGGTAGCTTTGAGTACGAAATCCAGGTTGGCCCGTACGGTACGGTCGTTGAGCAGTTGGAAATCCTGAAATACGATACCTAGCCGTTTGCGTAGTGCCGGGATGTGCCTGCGTTTGATTTTGGTCATTTCGCGATCGAGCACACGCGCACTTCCCGTATGCACATCCAGTTCGCCATAGAACGTCTTCAGCAGGGAACTTTTCCCGGTACCTACTTTACCGGTCAGGTAAATGAATTCTCCGGCTTCAGCCTGGAAATTCACGCCTTTCAGAATGACATGTTCTTCTTGGACTATATCCACATTTTGATATTCGATGCGCATATATGTTTCTTTTAGGAGGTTAGTGTTTTTTCCACCCTGGCTTGTGGCGGGCCTGTAATTCTGCGGCCATCTGCTCTATACGTAGTCCTTTGGAGGTAAGCAGGACGATGAGATGGTATAGCATGTCCGAACCTTCATAAATGAGGCGTTCGTCTGTGCCGTTAACAGCCTCTATGACGGCCTCCAAGGCTTCTTCGCCCACTTTCTGCGCCATACGGTTGATACCGTCCTTAAACAAACTCGTAGTGTATGACCCTTCGGGCATTTCCTTATGTCGTGTTTCGATAAAATCTTGTAACTCGCTAAGGAATGTCAAGGGATTGGCTTCATTTTTCTCTCCCCAGCAAGTATCGGTACCGGTATGGCACACCGGACCTTCGGGATGCACCCGGACGAGTAGCGTATCATGGTCGCAGTCGTTTTTGATGGAAACGACATGCAAAAAGTTTCCACTGGTTTCACCTTTGGTCCATAGCCGGCTTTTACTGCGGCTGAAGAATGTTACCTTTCCGGTTTCCAATGTCTTGTCGTAGGCTTCACGGTTCATGAATCCCAACATCAAGACGTTTTTAGTCTCGGCGTCCTGGATGACAGCCGGTACGAGGCCGTCCATCTTGTCGAAATCTATTTCCATATATATAATAGGTGTTTGATATGTCTTTTTTAAATTCTAACGTTAATGCCTTCCGACTTTAGCCATGTTTTCAGTTCCGGAATGGAAATCTCTCCGAAATGGAAGACGCTGGCAGCCAGTGCGGCATCGCTTTTCCCTTCGATGAAAGTGTCCCGGAAATGCTCTTTGCTTCCGGCTCCTCCCGAGGCGATAACCGGGATGCTCAGCTCCTCTGCGAGACGTGAAAGAGCTTGGTTGGCATAGCCGTTTTTCACTCCGTCGTGGTCCATGGACGTAAACAGGATTTCACCGGCTCCCCGGTCGCATGCTTCGCGTGCCCATTCGAACAGGTTCCGTCCTGTGCGTATGCGTCCGCCGTTCAGGTAACAGAACCAACCTTCTTCGGTCTCTTTGGCATCAATGGCCACCACGCAGACTTGCGACCCGAAATGTCCCGTAATCTCGTTGATAAGTACGGGGTTACGCAAGGCTGCCGAGTTGACACTCACTTTGTCGGCTCCGGCATTCAGCAACCGTTCCACGTCGGCCAGTTCGTTGATACCGCCGCCGACGGTGAAGGGGATGGATATTTCTGCTGCCACGCGCTGCACCATTTCCGTGAATGTCTTGCGGCCTTCGTGGCTGGCCGTAATGTCCAAATACACCAGTTCGTCCGCTCCCTGTTCGCTGTAAGCCTTGCCCAGTTCCACCGGGTCTCCGGCTTGGCGCAGGTTCACGAAATTAGTCCCCTTTACCGTCTGTCCGTTCTTGACATCCAGACAGGGGATGATACGTTTTGCCAATGCCATACTTATCCTTTGTTTTCAGCCCATTCGGCCAATTCGTTTAATGAGATTCTGCCCTCGTAGATGGCTTTTCCGAACACTACGGCCGGGATGCCGGCTTCGTTCAGGCCGATGAGGTCTTGCAGGCAACTGACCCCTCCGCTCGCTATCAGCCCGCAGTCCGGAAACTCTGCCATGACTTTCCGGTAGAGGCCGGTGGAGGGGCCTTGCAACATGCCGTCCTTGCTGATGTCCGTACAGAGCACATGCCGTACGCCTTCGTCCATGTAACGACGGAGGAAAGGAAGCAGCTCCTGCGTGCTTTCCTCTTTCCAACCGTTGATGGAAATCAGTCCGTCTTTGACGTCTGCGCCCAATATGATATGGTCTGGCCCATATTGCCCGAGCCATCCGAGGAACAATTCCGGACAGGTGGCCGCCACACTGCCTATCGTGACCAGTGCCGCCCCGCTTTCGAAGGCGATGCGGAGGTCTTCGTCGGCTTTGATGCCGCCACCGAAGTCTATTGTCAAGCCGGTGGACGAAGCCAGGCGTTCCAATACTTTATGGTTGACGATATGTTTGGACCGTGCCCCGTCGAGGTCCACGACGTGCAAACGTTTGAAGCCGTAACTTTCAAATTCCCGTGCCACGGCTACCGGGTCTTCGTTGTAGGTCTTCTGCGTGGCGTAATCTCCTTTGGTCAGCCGTACGCATTTGCCGTCTATCAGGTCTATGGCCGGTATCAGTTCGATCATACAGTCAAATCTAAAAAGTTTTTCAATATGCGTTCACCCACGCTTCCGCTTTTCTCCGGATGGAATTGCGTGGCGTAGAAATTGTCTTTATGCAAGGCGGCACTGAACGGCACGACATAGTCGGTCACGGCTATGGTGTACGGGTTGACCGGCACGTAATAGCTGTGTACGAAATATACGAATTCGTCCGTGCCGAAGCCTTTGAACAGCGGGCTGCTTGTACGTGCCAAGGTGTTCCATCCCATGTGTGGCACTTTGTCTTCGTGCTTTTCCGGACGGAACTTCAGGACTTCCGTGTCGAAAATGCCTAAACAGTCCGTATCGCTCTCTTCGGAATGGCCGCACATCAGTTGCTGGCCGATGCAGATGCCCAAAACGGGTTGCTTCAGGTCGCGTATCAGACGGTCCAATCCCCGCGAACGCAGGTAAGCCATCGTACTGCCGGCTTCTCCTTGTCCCGGAAAAAGCACGCGGTCGGCTTTCGACAACCTCTCTGCGTCGTCGGTCAGTTCCGGCGTAATCCCCAACCGTTTCAGTGCGTTGACTACGGAATAGATGTTTCCTGCATTATACTTTACGATGGCTACATTCATCTTTTAATATACTCTGTCTTTTTTTGATGTCTGCAAATATACTAATTTTAGTTGACAGACGGGATAAAGTAACATGAAAAAACGTATTTTGCTTACATTTCGTTGCTTTTTTGTGACGAACTGCATGCTACTTGTTCTTTTTCAGGAACAGATTATGCGTAATGACATCGGGCAGCTCTTCGGCATAATGCGTTACCATAATCATGGTCTTGTCTTTTCGTCGGCAAAAAGCCGAAATAATCTCACGTGTCAACTGACGATTACGGTCGTCCAAGCCGTGCAATGGCTCGTCTAAGATTAGCAGCTCCGGGTCTTTGACGAATGCGCGGGCCAACAGGCAGAGCCGTTGTTCTCCACTGGAGAGTTTCAGGAAAGTACGGTCTTTCAGTCCGGCGATGCCGAAAATGTCCATCCACCATTCGCAGACGGCCCGTTGGTCCGGACGAGGATGCACGTAAAGCCCTACGGAGTCGTTCAGTCCGCTGGCTACGATGTCTATGGCCGGGAGGTCTTTCAGGTATGCACGGTGCATTTCCGGACTGACGTAACCGATATGCCGTTTGATGTCCCAAATGCTCTCTCCCGAACCTCGTTTCCGTCCGAACAGTTCGATGTCGCAGGCGTAGCTTTGCGGATTGTCGGCACATACCAGACTGAGGAGGGTGGATTTCCCGGCACCGTTTTCGCCGCTCAAAGCCCATTTCTCGTTTTGCTTCACCGTCCAGTCCAAGTCTTTCAGGATGGTGCGCTGTCCGTAACGGATGCTCACGTGGTTGAACCGCAGCATGCAACCCTCCGTGTCCGTGGTGGTCAGGCGGTTTTCTTTCTCAGGCAATGTTAGGATGCGGGCGGCTTTGCCTTCTTCGAGCACACGTACCGGGATGCGAGGGCGTTGTCCGATGTATTCCGTACGCGGTACTTTGGGCAGGATGTCCAGATGTTCCACCGGAATGACATGGGTGATGAATTCCGGAATGTCATCGGTCTTCGACAGGACCAATATGGTTTGCAGGTCCGTTTCGCGGATTAGCGTTTGGAGTAGTCCGGCCAGTTGCTCCCGCGTCTGTGCATCCAACCCGATGAAAGGATTGTCCATAATCAAAAGCCTCGGGCCGGAAAGCAACGTTTTGGTGAGTTGGAACTTCCGTAACTCTCCGCTGGACAAGGTAATGATATATTTATCCAACAGGGTGGAGAGGTGGAACATCTCATAAAGTTTGTCCCGCAACATCATGCGCCGCTCGTGCATCTGTCGCTTTCCCTCTTCGTCCATGCCGTACCCCGTAGTGTTTTCGGCTGCGGTGAAAGCCTCCTCCAACATTTGTCCGGCGGTCGGTGTCTTCTCGTCGATGTCGTGCTGATTCCATCGTTGTTGGTAGTAGTAACTGCCATCGCTGTCTCCGTAAGAATCGCGGAAAGTGATATATTTGATATTTTCGCTGACCAATTTCAACGGCGAGGGGGAAAAGTCGTAACGGACTTCGTTCAACAGAAGCGGATAGCGTCCGGTGATGATGTCCACCAGTCGTGATTTGCCGCTCCCGTTGGCTCCAACGATGGCCACTTGTTCCCCGGATGCGATGGTCAGGTTTACCGGATGGTTCATACGGTAAAGCGGATGACGGGGTACCCCGTCCGTGATTTCAATGATGTGTTGCATTGTGTTCGTGTTAAATCTGTCCTTTCACCTTATCCGGATTTTTCCGGATGAAATCTTTCCAACTGTGGTAAGGCTGGGCCACGGCCGGCTTCCCCATCTGTAGGAAATGGCAGTAGGCGGCAGCTAGTCCGTCGGTGGCATCCATATACGGCAGCATGTCTTCCTCGCGGATATGGAGCATACGGGTCAGCATGCCTGCCACTTGTTCTTTGCTGGCCTGCCCGTTTCCGGTGATGGCCATTTTGATTTTGAGCGGCGCATATTCGGTGATGGGGATGTCGCGGTGGATAGCCGCCGCAATGGCCACGCCCTGTGCGCGCCCCAATTTCAGCATGCTCTGCACGTTTTTGCCGAAGAAAGGCGCTTCGATGGCCATTTCGTCCGGCAGGTATGATTCGATGATGCCTGTCACCCTTTCGAATATCCGGCCGAGTTTCAAGTAAGGTCCGGTATATTTGCGCAGGTCGATGATGCCCATGGTTTCCATGACCGCCTTGTTCCCGGTTACACGTAGCACGCCGTATCCCATGAGATTCGTGCCCGGGTCTATGCCCAGGATTATCTTTTCGCTGTTCTGCTTGTCCGTCATGAATCAGTGTTCCTCTATGACTTCCATTAAAGTGGTGAACCCGGCAGCCTTGTCTTTGAATACCTTTTGCATTTCCTGAAGGAGCTTTTCACCGTGCTTGACATACCATTCATGCAGCCGTGCCGAACTTTCCACCTCGAATTGCAAGGAAAAGCATTCGGAATCCTCGTCGTGGTGGGACAAGATCTTGCATAACCGCGGTTTGTCCAAAAGGCCGGAAGCCAATGTCTGCGGGATATAGACTTGATGAATCCAGATGACAAAGTTCCGGGCATCGTCGAAAGTCACGTGATAAGTCGTATTGTAAACCAACATGTTTCCTAAGTTTTATTGAGTTTGCAAAGTTACGAAAAAGGCGGTTGATGTGCTAATAATTCCTATTTTTTCGTGGAGTAGCTACCTTATTTTAAATAAAGGACCTATTTTTGCAGTGATTTTAATAGAAGAAGGATATGAAAAAGTTTATAGCATGGTCTTTGCTGTGCATGTTGGGAGGCGTTCCGGTTTGGGCGCAAAAGACGGACGCGAAGACTCCGGCTGCAAAGGAAACAAAGTCTGACGTGAAGGAAGCCAGTATTGTATTCGACAAGACAACCCAGGATTTGGGAACCTTTTCGGAAGACGACCCGGTCGTGAAATGTACGTTTACGTTTACCAATGAGGGGAATGCTCCGTTGGTGATTCATCAGGCTATTGCTTCATGCGGATGCACGGTACCCACTTATACCCGGATGCCGGTAAAACCCGGGGAGAAGGGCAAGATGGAGGTGACGTACAACGGCAGTGGAAAATATCCGGGGCGGTTCAAGAAAAGCATTACGGTGCGTACCAATGCCAAGGAACCTATGGTGAAACTGTATATTACCGGTGTAATGACAGCTTCCGAAAAAGATAAGAAATAAGCCGATGGGAAAGATAAAAGCGGTATTTTTCGATATCGACGGGACGTTGGTCTCTTTTAAGACCCATCGCATTCCCCCATCCACCCTTGATGCCGTGGCCGCCCTTCGCAGCCGTGGCATCAAAGTTTATATAGCTACGGGGCGTCCGGTTCCCTTTATCGACAATTTGGGTGAATTGGAGTACGACGGCATGATTACCGTGACGGGTGCTCATTGTTTTACGAGCGGCGGAGAAGTGATTTATCATCAGTCGGTTTCAGCGGAGAGCGTGGGGCGTGTCGTGGGGCACCTGACACACGGGGCAGACGCATATCCTGTTATATTTGTTTGCAGCGATGAGATGTTCATTACAGAACTTAACGAAGATGTCGATGCGGTGGCCCGTTTGTTGGACATCAAAATGCCGCCCGTTCGTCCGGCTTCGTATGCCCGCGGAAAAGATGTCTTGCAACTCATTTCTTTCTTCAAAGCTGACCGTGAACCGCATTTCATGTCTGCGTTGATGCCCGACTGCACTTCCATGCGTTGGCATCCTTTCTTCACGGATGTCATTGCCGGGGGAGTGGACAAGAGTGTCGGCATAGACAAAGTGTTGGCATACGAGGGGCTTTCGTTGGACGAAGCCATGGCGTTTGGCGATGGGGGGAATGATATGGCTATGCTGTCCCACGTTCCATGCGGGATAGCCATGGGAAACGCGTGCGAAGAGTTGAAGGAGGTTGCGGCGTACGTGACGGCTTCTGTGGATGAGGATGGCGTGGCAAGGGCATTGCGTCATTTTGGCTTGATAAATTGATTTTAAGAAACGTTCCGTGGCTTTTATGGGGATGAGTTGCACTTCTTTCCTGTGCTCCCACACAGATTATAGTTGTGTGGGAGCACAAAAGTGTTAAAAATTGAAGTTTTTCTTCTTTTTTTGACTGGAATAATTCGTATTATTAAATACTTCTTGTAAATTTGCCTCCATAATAATTCCTAATTTCGTTCTAATTTTATTAAATGTATGAAAAAACAAATCAAGCGATGGTTAACCGTATGCAGTGCCTTCTTCGTGGTCGGGCAGTCGGTTTTCTTGTCCGGTTGTAATGATGACTTGCCTTCTGCGAGTTATTATACTTTTACGGGTGAAATGATGAGTGATTATTTGAAGTCCCGTGAGGATTTCAGTTTGTTCACACGTATCGTGGAGCGTGCAGGGCAAATGGACTTTTTGGCGAGCCGTGGCGGGCGCACTTTGTTTCCGCCAGTAAACTCCGGTGTGGAAGATTTTTTGAAGGAGTATGGTTATGCTTCCGTGGAGGACATTCCGGAGGCTTATTGCGACACACTTGTGAAAGCCTGCATGATAGACAACTCGATAGTTTATACATATAACCTGGCGGAGACATCGCAGCAGAAGAATGAACTGGATTTGCCTTTGGTGATTCAGACCACGGGCGATACGGTTGATGCCAATGGCATGGTGTTGAGTATTGTGAACCGTAGGGCTGCTATTATCAATGAGTTGAAGAATGACTCGGTGGAAAACGGCGTGTGTCATCCGGTGAGCAAAGTGCTTGTCCCAAGTACCAGTTTGGGGGCTTCCTTGCTCGAAGAGAACAAAGCTGACTTTACCATTTATTATGAGGCACTCCGCCGTACAGGTCTGTTGGATTCCTTGTCGGAATACCGAGATGATGATTACGAGGCGGAAAAGGCGAGTTTTCCCGAGTTCCTGTACAATCAAAAGCCAGGGAATTATACCTACACCTTGAAACGTCCGGACCACCGTTACTCGGGCTTTACTTTGTTCATTGTGCCAGACCGCGTGCTGTACGAGAAATATGCGAACCTTTTCAGCGAGGGCATGTCGATGGAGCAAAAGATAGATGCCTTGTACGAATTGGCCGTCGAAAAATATAATGATAACCAGTCGGCTGAGATATTCGGGTTGAATAAGGTGGATCCGACTAATCCGGAAGGCAAGACTTACAAGGAACTGTATTGGAACAAGAATAGCCTGACCAATCCTCACAACCCGTTGAAGATTTTTATGACTTACCATATCTTGGACCGTATGTTTGCCAGTACGGACAAGTTCATCAATTGTTGGGGATTCAATACGGCTTATGCCAGCCCTACGGAATGGATAAACACGATGCTTGATTTCTCGTCCATGAAGTTGGAAAAGGTGTATTCTACCACGGATCCGGCTGTGGAATATCCCCGTGAGTTCTATATCAACCACAGCGAGGCCAGTAAGTATAATTCCAACGAGCGAGTACGCGGTTCACGCGTGACGGTGCCTGATGTGGAGAATTTCTCTCTCAACGTGGCCTATTATTATGTGGACGACGTGTTGGCTTACGACCAGACGACACGGAACAACGTTTACAATACGCGTTTGAGAATAGATTTCCAGACCGTGTGGCCGGAATTGACCAATAACGACATGCGTTTGAACGGTGACCCGCGTGAGGCTTACAGCGAGGCATCCGACAATTCGGAGACAGGTGGAAAAGCAGGGGGATTCAATTACTATGCTCCCAAGGGATATATAGAAGGGGTCAAGTTCTCGGAGACTTCGGTATTCATGGTGCATCGTCCCAAGTTACGTTGGTGGGACTTCGGAGGAGACGAGATAACCGTTCAAGGTTCAAGTTACGACGTGGAGTTCAATTTGCCCCATGTTCCTCCCGGCACGTATGAACTCCGGATAGCTTATCCGGGCGGAGTGGGGAACCGAGGCATAGCTCAGGTTTACTTGGACGATGTGCCGCAGGGACTTCCCATTGACATGCGTTACGGTGGGTCGGACAGCCGCGTGGCCGGTCTTTATAACGGAGGCTCCGGGTGGCGTAACAAGGATGAAAACTCCAACGGTATTTATACGACGGAGGAATTGGAGGAAAATGCCCGTGTCATGAAGAACAACGGTTACTATAGCGCGGGGAAGAGCGTGATATGCTATAACGCCGGAAATATTCCGGAAACGCCGCAATACGTACCCATGTCTTCCAATGTGTTGTACAATGTCGCTTCCTGCCTGCGTCGTAAGGTTTGCGAGGTCGTAGTCCTCCCCAACAGGGAGCATACGGTGCGGTTCCGCTCGGTGTTCACGGGAAGTAGCGATGCCGCTTTCGTGTTGGAATATATGGAGATGGTTCCGATTAGCATTTGCGGGGCCGGAGGTATCGGTGAAGACCTTTATTAACGTACACAGGTATTAGTTTGTGTAGTTGTGGCGGTTGGGTTAATTCTTGACATCAGGAATCCCGGCCGCCACTTTTTTGTTTACGCTTCGGAAAGGCTATGAAAATTGGTGGGGGGGTGTGGATTGTGGAGGTTGCGTTTTACAGCAGCCCTGTTTCGTCCAACATTTTGCGGTAAAAGTCGGCTTTCTTCTCCAATTTCATGGGATAGGCCCGTGAACTGGACGGCATGCGATACAGCCGTAATTCGCGTCCTTCCGTCGCGAACGGGCTGAAGCTACCGATGGCGGGCTGCGATATATGGAAGGTATCGCACAACGTGTCGGTAGCTTTTTGTCCGGTGGTGACGATGGCCGTGCAATGGGGGATTTGTCCGAGCAACCGGGGAAGGTCGGTCGGGGTGACGACTTCCAAAAACTTGTCCGACGCATTATCCTGAAGACGGCGGACGGCGGAAGCCGTATCGTATAGGGCGATGCCCTTGTCGAGCAGGAACTCCACGATCATTGCTTTCTTGAAACATTTGGCCCGTTCATCTACAAACCAATTCCGGTCGCCATGGAAAATGTATCCCATGATGCGCCACATGTCGTTGATGAAGTTCGGGTAGTAGAAATCCATGCACCAACGTTTCTTCTGGGGTGGGAAACTGCCCAGCATCAACAGGCGTGCATGGGGTGGAAGGAACGGTTGCAAGGGATGTTCTTCGGTGGGAACGGGGGTGGGGGAATCTGTTGGTGTCATGTGTATCTATCTGTATGCTTTACGTTTATGAAAATTTAGTCCGATATATAAATTCAGTGTGCCGAACGTGTTGTTGATGGACAGGCGGTTGTGGCGGTAATTGTAGTTGTGCACGATTAAAGACAAGCCACCGAAATATTTGGTGTTGTTCCATACCAGTCCCGCACGCCCCGTGACGTCGAAATTCAGGTTTCTCAGATGAGAAGCCAAAGCCGAAGTCTCCGTCTCGTTTTCCGATTGCACGGCGGCTGTATGTGTTTTTTTATAACCGATGGCCGGCACGATGGAAATGCAAAACAACCAGTTTTTCTTGAACACCCAGTTGTAGGCATAACCGCAACTCAGGCTGAAATCCGTGTATTTGACTTTATCTACCTGGAAATCCTGGCTGAGTTCGTGGTCCGGGTTATGGGTGAGCACGGGCGGTAGGGCATTATAATCGAAATCCAGTTCGTGCCGGGTATAGGCAAAACCGACTTTCCACGACCCGCAGCTTTTGCGTTGTACGGTACTCTGTGCAAATGCGGCCGGATAAGAAAAACGTTTGTGGTTGAAGATGTAATAGGCATTGATGCCTGTCACTTTTACGTTGATGCCGTGGCAGTTTTCACCTTCTACTTCTTGTGCTTCTTCGCCAAGGCCTTTCACTTTACGCAGGCGGAAATCGTCTCCTGTCCGGCGGTAAATAAGGTCGCAACCGAGCATGGAACTATACAGGCTCAGTTCAAACTCCGTCTTCTTCGATTGTTGGCCTTTACCTAAAGAGGATACTTCGAAGGTATATCCTAAAAAAATCCAACGCCAACCTAAATAAGGTCCTATTTTGATGGCCGGGCGGGGAGAGAATGACAGCTTTTGACCTAACTCCCGGCTGTGCAGCGTGTAGGTTTCGAAGCTGTTCGTGTTTTGCAGCATGAACGCCCAGTTGTATTTGTTCGGGGTGATATAAGTCGTGTCCATGGCGTTGAACGCACGGAAAAATTGTTTGAAGATATTTCCTTTCCGTTTTTGGGGCAAGTCGGATGGTATGGCTGTCTTTGCGCTGTCAGCAAATTCCGTAACAGCAGTGCAGGCTTCACCGATAGGAGATTGTGCGGAAGCGGAAAAACAAAGAAGACAGGCGTGTATGATCAGTGCGTTCCGTAATTTCATCTTACAGTTTTCCCAAGATCTTGTCCATAACCCAATTAACCGGTGTGGCACTCACACTGTCGCAAGTACAGATGGCTTGCTTTTGCAAATGTTCGACGATGTTGTGAATCAAAGGGAGTTGCACGTGGTCGGGATTCGGAATGACGAGTTCTTCGCGACCGCGTTCCGTATGCAGGGCAATGGGGTCGTAGGTGAATACCGAGAAGCAAATCTGTCCTTTGTCGCCGATGATTTCAATACGGTCGGTCTTTGCCGATTCATGGGCGACGAAACACCACGAACCGGAACCCGGCGTACCGTCCGGGAATTGGAAACAGGCACTGACGTTATCTTCCGTGGCATATAGTCCTTCCCGGTTGGAACAGTATCCGTGGGCTTTGATAATCGGGCCGAAAAATTCCTGTAACAAATCCAACTGGTGCGGGGCGAGGTCGTAAAAATAACCTCCTCCTGCGATGTCGCGTTGCACACGCCAGGGCAGTTCCCGGCTGTTGTAGTCCAAATCACGCGGTGGAACGGCAAACCGGATCTGCACGTTGAGCACCCGTCCGATGGCTCCGCTTCGTATCAGTTCCTTTACTTTGGCAAAGTAAGGCAGGTAACGCCGGTAATAGGCCACGAAGCAAGGCACACCCGTTTGTTGGGAGACACGGTTGATGCGGCAGCATTCTTCGTAGCTTACCGCGAGGGGCTTCTCTACATATACCGGCTTGCCGGCCTTCATGGCCATGATGGCAAAAGTGGCATGTGAAGAAGGAGGAGTGGCGATATAGACGGCATTTACGTCGGGGTCGTCCACTAATTCCTGTGCGTCGGTGTACCATTTGGGGATACCGTGCCTTTCGGCGTACGAACGTGCTTTTTCTTTATTACGGCTCATGACGGCTTCGATTTTAGAGCCGGGCACGAGACTGAAAGCCGGCCCGCTTTTCTTTTCCGTCACTTCCCCACATCCGATAAATCCCCATTTGATGATGATTTCCGCGTCCATATTCGTGCAATGAAAAATGTAATCTTTACGCAAATGTACAAAAAAGGCGGCATATTCCGGCTGATGGGCGGCAGAAAGTTTGGATAAAGCCGGTAGTGCCGTTTCCGACGAGGTATAAAAAATGTTATCTCATCACTGAGGTATGGAAAAATATGGTATTTTTGTCCGGCAAAAGAACATTAAAGTTTCAAATTCGGTTATGGAAGAGAAGAAAGAAATGGATGGGGGCTTGTTCAAAAGCCGTAGTTATCTGAGTTGTCTGAACGAGGGACTGAAATTGCCTACACGTCATATCCTGCCTTTATTGAAGTTTTTGTACCCTTCGCTCATCGTGGGTGCGGTGGTGATGGGATTGTGGGGCGTGTTTTTCAATCAGATTACCGTGGCTTTGACGCGTTGGATGGCAGCAAGCGAACCGGTCGTGCTTTCTTTTCCATTGTTTACTCTTATCTTATTAAGTGTGTTGTCCCTGTTGGCCGATAGCTTTTATATGGGTAACGTGATGACGGCTATTTCCCGTTTTACTGCGGCCGGGGCGTGGCCTGTGTTGCGGTTCGGTGAGGCCAAGCGTGAGGTATTCGATGCTTTCCTGCGGGCTTTGACGTGTACGTTGGTGGCCGTCGTGGTTTTCTCTTTGCTCATCGTGCCTGTGACTTTGTGGTTGGGGCCGGGCAACGTCTGGGTGACTGTGGTGTCGTATATCCTGCTGCTTGCGTTGGGAGTGCCTTACTGTATGGTGATTATGGACTATATGTTGGGCGAACGCCGCGACTTTTGGTATAGCCTGAAGCGTATGAAAGATGGTTACCAGTACTGGGGTGCGTTTTTCATAATCTTGTTTTGCGGAGGTCTTATCATGGGAGTGTTGGCAGCTGTGAGTTGGTTGCCGGCGGGGATTCTGGTATACGCCGGTCATGCTTCCCTGACGGGGGTGTTGGAAGGAGACGCAACAGACCTGCCTTCATACGTCCCGGCTTTGGTCGTATTCTTCTTTATGTTGGCTTCGGTGATAGCGAACGTGTTCAGTTGGCTTACGCTGTTCCCGTTGTCTTACTTGTATGGTTCGGTCGAGGCACGGAAACAGGAGAAGGCCTCTTTTGAAGAGGAAGAACGCCGTTTACAAGGTTTGCAGTAGTTTCAGGTAAGAATAAAACCGTCATGCCCCGTATCAAATCATTCATTGATACGGGGCATGACGGTATATGGAAAGGGAGTTTTTTGCTCGGGAAAGGTGTTCTCCTGTGCGGGCGAATGGATTTATAGAAAGTGTTGATGGTATTCTATTTTTTGCAGAAATTCAGCTACGTCACGCCCGTCCATGAGCCCGTGATGCACGGTGATAGAAAGAGGAAGTTTATATAGTCCGTTTTCCTGTGTCAGCTTTCCCGTGGAAATACGAGGGACGGAATCTCCGGTCCGGATGGAACCGACATGTTTCATTTCGGAAAATGCGAACCAGGGCAATGCCGAATAGCGGATGACATCGGGTCGCCATGTGTTTTCGGTAACGGACAGGCCACTCCCTTTTTTCACTCGTTCTATTTCTTTTTCCGCATTCCGTATAAAAATGTCGATGTCGTCATGGTACTCGAAAAAGCCGAACCCGAAAGTTCCGTCTTCTCGTCCAATGGTGGGAGATACGTGTATGGTGTCGTACCGCACGGGCTTCCCGTCTTCTATCCGGAGCCGGAAGGCTTCCGTTTCATTGGCGCATTTCAACAGGAAATGTACGGACGAGAGGAAGAAGGGGCGTTGGTGTGCTTTGATATGTTCGTAGGCTTTAGTGAAGTCTACGAGTGTGGTGATTCCGAAAAAAGGATCGTCGAACCGGGAAAAGAATTCGAAATGCTCCCTGCGGTTCCAATGGGTGATGTCGATGCTTTGTTTCATGGATATGAGTGAAAACTTTTTAATTGAAGAAATTCCACGAGAGTCCGAAATGGATGTTCATCGGATTGATGGGATAGTGGGGGACGAGGAATGCGTTCTTGTTGCCTGTTCCGTTGTTTACATGGTTCACGTTCACATAAAAGCGGCAGTGCTTCAGGAAGAGATTGACGTAGGCGTTGCAAATGGGATAGTTGCCTAACTTCATCCGCGTTTCCGGCGACTGCACCGTAAACTGTTGGATGATGGGGGCATAGTCCGGAGCATAGTATTCCGTGAAATAACGGACGTCGCCGCCCAACTGCACGCGCAGTACCTTGGCAATGTGGAATACGATGTAGAGGTTGCTGTAGGCAGAGAGGTCCGGCAGGGGGAGGATGTCCTGATTACTAGTCTTCTGGTAAGCCACCTCGTTGTCCCAATGCAGGATACCGAATTTGAAGTTTTGGTTAAGCCGTGCGCTGAACACTTGTACGCTGCCCCCGTATTGTTTGACGGAAATACGGTTGCTGTAACCGGCGAATTGTCCCCCTTCATCGTTATAAGCTATTTTGTCTGTGGCGAAGTAGGCATAATTCTTGATGTTTTCCACTCCGACGGTGAGGGCTGTCCGTGTACGTTTCAAGGAAAGCGTTCCCTCTATCCGGGTGCGGAATTCTTTGTCAAGGTCGTTGTCCCACCAAGCAAACTGCGAATGGTAGTGGCGCATGTAGAAACTCGGATTCAGGTTCTTGACGAATGCACGGGCTGCCAACTGTACGGTATCTTTAAACAACCGGAAGTTCAGGTCTGCCCGGCCTTCCACATCGAATTGCCCGACGTCTTCTCCGAGCAACGTCACTTCGCCTGTCACATCGTAGTGCAGGGTTTTTCCTTCCCGTTTGCTCAGTTGTCCGCCTACCGAGATATTATTTTCCGAATAGCTTCGGATGATTTTGTTTCCGCCGTTCAGGTCCGGCATGGTATAATGCCGGTATTCATGGGATGCAAAGGCTGTGAGGCCGGCTTTCGCCCATTTGTTGAAACCTTCGCGAAGGGCTATGCCTAAAGTGTTTTGGATGGCGTAACCCCGCGTGCGGTCACTCATATTGTTGGGGTCGCCATAAAACAAGTCGGCATAATAGTGGTCGGGCGTATCGTAAGAATACACCGTGTGCTTGGCGTTGCGGATGCGCAGGGTATGGATGAAACTGGTGACCGGTACGAAATCCTGCGGATTGTCCTGTTTGGCCATGAAGTCGTTGCGCAACGAGTCCATGACGGCATGTTGGTATGCCGTGTCCGCCTTTTGGTATACGGTGAACAAGCTGTCGCGCAGTCCTTTCAGCAATACGGAATCGGCAGGCATCACCGGACGGAGCGAATCGGGCAGTTCGATGTCTTTGTAGAATCCTAAGTTATAACGGTGTGTGAGATAATACGTCTGGTCTTCGTTACGGTTCCAGTTTTCCGACAAGATGGTCGGGATATCCCTTGAACCGTAGGAGCGTGTGAAGTCTTCCGGATGGGTGATGTAGTCGTCATTCTCGATACCGCCGTTCTCGCCCATTCTCATGTGGTTCACGCTAATCCATGCATGCATGTTGTAGCGGTCGTCCAGATAGTAGCCGTATAGCGAACCGTTGAAAAGTGAAGTGGCTTGGTTGTTGTAATACCCGCGTCCGTATAAGTAGTCGAGCTTGAACCCGATACCGGAAATCTTATTGATGTTGCTGGCGAAATAAGCTCTCAGTCGGTCTTCTCCGTCCTGCTTGTTGCCGCAGGAGTGGTAAGACAAGTTGGTGATGGGACTTAGCGTGTTGGTGAATTGGAATTCGCTCACCGGAGTGTAGAAATAGTCGAACGGGTCGGCAAAGATGAAGTTGCTGTAAGGCTTGCGGTCCATGAAAAGGCGGGACAGGCGGGGAGAACCCAAGTTGCCCAGAAAGTTGTACTGTCCCGTAGGCCCGGCCGTCAGGTTGAAGTTCTGGAAATTGTTCGGCAGCGTGTCCACGTCTACGGGAGTGATGTTGCCGAAACGTTCGTCGATATTCCAGGCGTATGAGCCGATAGGGATGATTTTGTCTTCGGCTTGTGTTGTGTCGCGTCCCCATGTGTACGCATCGTTACCGTAACCGTCGATGACAGGATTGCCGTTGGCATCGAGTTGGACGGGATTGCCGTTGGCATCCACCGGATTACCGTAGGCATCCGTGCCATAGATGGGGTTACCGACAGGCATTTGTGCCATGGCGGGCGACACCATGCACAAACTGACATATAAGAAAAAAGTAAGTTTGAGTCTCATAACGGGTGCAAAGATAGCGAAAGGCGAGCGCAGAGGCAAACGAAAAACGAAGTTTTTCAAGTTTGGCTCTACCGGGCCGCATCCTGTTTTGACGATAGTACAAGGTTATGGAAAAGAAAAAGGGATGTATTTCCCGATTTGGAAATACATCCCTTTAAGTTTTTTCAACCGGAGGTTTCCGTCAATTTGCCGGGTTGATGATTTCCATGCCTTTGCGTAAGGCTGCCTCGTTCATCGGGATGAGGTGGTGATGGCGTTCGGGCAACGTCTTGCGTAGTGCGTGGATTACATCTTCCACTTCTACCAACGGACGTACTTTCAACAGTCCTCCCAAGACAATCATATTGAATGCCTTGGCTGCTTTCATCTCTGCGGCCGCGTCCATGGCGTCGATACGATAGACCGTGATGTCCTTGCGAGAAGGCGGCGTGCTGATGCCGTATCCGTCGTAAATCAGTGTACCGCCCGGTTTGATGCGTTGTTCGAATTTTTCCAACGAAGGTTGGTTCAGGATAACGGCCGTATCATACATGCTCAGGATGGGAGAGGATATTTTGTCGTTGCTGACGATTACGGTGACATTGGCTGTACCGCCACGTTGTTCAGGGCCGTAAGAGGGCATCCAGGTTACTTCCTTGCCCTCCACCAAGGCAGCGTATGCCAATATTTTCCCCATGGAAAGCACGCCCTGGCCGCCGAAACCGGCTATGATGATTTCTTCTTTCATGACCATTAGTTCGTTTAATGTGAATCGTTTGCTGTTGCGGTGTCTTTCAGGTCACCGAGCGGATAGAATTTAAACATGTTGTCTTCCATCCATTGGTTGGCTTTTTCCGGAGAAAGTTTCCAACCGGCGTTGCAGGTGGATACCACTTCCACCAGACTGGCACCTTTGCCGTTCATGGAGTTTTCAAAAGCTTTCCGGATAGCCTTTTTTGTTTTCCGGATGGAAGCCACGGAATGGACGGATTGACGGGTAACGTAACATGTACCCTCCAAAGAGGCGGCGATTTCCGTGAACTTCAGGGGGTAACCGTGCAGGTCAGCTTCCCGCCCGTAAGGGCACGTGGCAGTTTTCATCCCCATGAGCGTCGTGGGGGCCATTTGTCCGCCTGTCATGCCATAGATGGCATTGTTGATGAAGATGATGGCGATATGTTCTCCCCGGTTCAGGGCATGGATGCTTTCGGCCGTGCCGATGCACGCCAGGTCGCCGTCACCCTGATAAGTGAAAACCAAGCGGTCGGGCCACAGGCGTTTGATGGCGCTGGCCACGGCAGGAGCGCGCCCGTGGGCGGCTTCCACCCAATCCACGTCTATGTAATTATAGGCAAAAACAGCACAGCCGACAGGAGAGATGGCTACGGTTTTATTCTCCATACCCATTTCTTCGATGACTTCGGCCACTAATTTGTGAACTACTCCGTGGCTGCACCCCGGGCAGTAATGCATCGGAGTGTCGTTGAGCAGCGTAGGTTTCTTATAGACCAGATTTTCCGGTCGTATGATTTCTTCTTCAGTCATGGTTCAAACGGTTAAAACAAGAAACGCAAAAAGAATTCGATGATTTTGAAGCCCATGCCGGCACCGATAACGGCCATGCCTGCCAACCGGTTGTCCGGCCAGGCAAAATAGAGGATAAGCCCCACCACGGCGCACAGTAAAAAAATCACGTTTAATATGCTGCGCACTTTTTCTACGGAAACTCCTTTTTTGGCGCGTTCTTTGCGTGCGGTTTCTTCTATCAGTTTTTCTATCTCCTCGCGGTTCATGATATTTTATTTAATGAGTTTTTCTTTCAGGGCTTGTATCACTTCATCCGGGGCGGGCACGACTCCCCCCATACGGCCATAGTGGGCTACCGGTGTCCGTCCGTTCGTGGCCAACAGGATGTCTTCCAACATCTGCCCGGCATTGATTTCAAAGCTTAGGATTCCTTTGACCTGTCGGCTCAAACGGGCAATTTCCGCAGACGGGAAGGGCCATAAGGTGATAGGGCGCAACAAGCCGACTTTAATTCCTTCGGCTCGGCACATTTCAATGACTTTTTGTCCGATACGGGCCGCAGAACCGAAAGCGACAATCAGATACTCTGCATCATCGCACAAGATGGATTCGAAGCGGACTTCTTTTTCCTTGATTTCTTTGTATTTGGCTTGCAAATGCAAGTTCTTTTGTTCCATGCTTGCGCTGTCGAGGTCGAGCGACGTAAGCACGTTGGGGCTTCCTCCACGCATCCGACCCATGGCGGCCCAAGGGCATTCCCGGCGTATTTCTTCCTCCGTACGGCGCGGCTTGAACGGGGGGAGCACCAGCTTTTCCATCATTTGCCCGATGACGCCGTCACTCAATATCATGGCCGGGTTACGGTATTTGAAAGAGAGTTCGAACGCCAAATCCACGAAGTCGGCCATTTCCTGTACCGAAGCCGGAGCCAGCACAATCACATTGTAGTCACCGTTTCCGCCTCCGCGTGTGGCCTGGAAGTAGTCGGATTGGCTCGGTTGTATCGTGCCCAATCCCGGACCTCCCCGCTGCACGTTGACAATCAGTCCCGGTATTTCCGCTCCGGCCATATATGCGATGCCTTCCTGCATCAGGGCCACGCCGGGGCTTGAAGACGAGGTCATGCTGCGTTTGCCTGCCGCACCGGCACCATACACCATATTGATGGAAGCCACTTCGCTTTCGGCTTGCAATACGACCATTCCCGTCGTTTCCCACGGTTTTTCCAAAGCCAATGTTTCCAATACTTCCGACTGGGGAGTAATGGGGTAACCGAAATAGCCGTCGCAGCCGCAACGTATCGCTGCATGGGCGATGGCTTCATTACCTTTCATTAATACAACTTCTTTTTCTGCCATAGCTTTTATTCTTCTTTCTTTTTATACACGGTAATGCATCCGTCCGGGCACACCACGCCGCAAGATGCACATCCGTTGCACAAATCCTTCTGGACCTGTTCGGCATAATGATACCCTTTTTTGTTTACTTGTTTCTCCGTGAGCGCTAATATATGGAGCGGACAAGCCACCACACACAGGTTGCAACCTTTGCAGCGTTCGCGGTCTACTACAATCATACCTCTGAATTTCCCCATGATACTTTAATACTAAAAAATCTTTTTACGGGTTATAATAATCCTTGTGATAAAACTCTATGATATTCATCAACATCTGATGGGCTTCGACAGCCGGACTGTCCGGGTTAATGGCCATGGCCTCTAAATAACAGTTCAAGGCTTGTGCGAAATCTCCACGTTTGCGGTAGGCGTTGCCCAAAAGGTAGTAAAGCCGGTCGCAGGGGGTAGCTGTGGCCTGAATCTGTTTGTCCAACCGTAAGATAGCCTCATCAATTTGCCCTTTACGTAGCATTTTGTCGATTTCATTTTGTATTTCCATCTTTACTGATGTTTGCTGTCTCTACAAAGATAATCTATATTTATCAAAACTGCTAAAAAAGTTGCATTTTAAAATACTTTTAAATAATTAAAACAGCTATATATGATGCCGTGTTTTCTTTAAATTATTGTATATCAGTATAAGACATTTGTTGCTGTGTATGGTTGTAAATGAAACGATATATGCCGTTTGAAATACGTATTTTTTGCGCATATTTCTTTCTTTTGTGCCGTTTTTATGCAAATTGCACATCAAGGGGTAGAAGTGTGTAATCCTGTCTTTTATTTAGTAAAATCAGTTTTTTTTGCACTTTTTGTCAAACGGTATAATTCTGTATGAATGGGATGTTACAATTCCACCACTCTGTACCGGTTGCCGTAATGCGTGTGCACTTTCTGCACCCCTTCGGCCACGAGGGCCTGGGCAAGTTTCGGCAGCGTCACGCCTGCCATTGCCCCGGGTTCCAACCGTCGCAACCGTGCGAATATTTCGGGCAGCGAAAGCGGGCGTACCTTCTCGCCCGGCTGAGCCGCACGATAGTAGC